>WNGQ01013122.1_pt1 | contig 12414 bp, 10 predicted proteins | sample 5407661 | NCBI WGS metagenome assembly WNGQ01 (sample SAMN13153382, study PRJNA577476) | soil metagenome | isolation source: 60 cm soil or saprolite under Garry oak tree replicate 2 | place: USA:California | collected 2016-06-15
GATGCTTGTTCCAGCTTGCTAGACATGTTACAATGGAACAGTAAACATACTGTACAATACAAAAGAAGAGGTTATGGACAAACAAGTGGAGGCAGGGAGCGAGACCCTGGCGGGTATTCAAACGTTTGTAGCACGTTATCCGTTTCCCTTCGATTCATTTCAAGTAGAGGCCATTACTGAACTCGCGCAAGGGCAATCGGTCGTAGTAGCAGCGCCGACAGGAACAGGAAAAACGCTCGTTGCGGAGTTTGCCATCTGGCTTGCACAACAGCGCAATCAACGGGTCATTTATACTACACCCCTCAAAGCACTCTCCAATCAGAAATATCGTGACCTGCGCGACGTGTACGGTGTTGATACTGTCGGCCTGGTGACAGGTGATATTGTTGAACATAGCCGTGCCTCGGTCGTTATTATGACGACCGAAGTGTACCGCAATATGCTTCTCGAAGAAGGCGGAGAGCGCTTTACGGACCTTGAGAATCCTACCCCATCTTCGCTCGCTGGTGTAGGCTTTGTTATCTTTGATGAGCTGCACTACCTGAGCGATGTTGGTCGCGGGCCTGTCTGGGAAGAGGCCATAATTTGTTCCCCTCCGCATGTTCAACTGGTTGGCCTCTCTGCCACCGTCAGCAATGCTGACGACCTGGCTAACTGGATCAGCCGCGTACATCGTCCTATCTCGCTAGTGGTGCATGAGCAACGCGCGGTCCCCCTGGAGCACTATTACTTTCTCGATAATAAACTACACCTCGTGCAGGACGCTGAGTCGAATCGTGTTGAACACTTTCCTGATATTGGCGGTGAAGCCAAACTGGCGCAAATGATGGGACGCAATCGGGCCAATATGTACGGCGAGGATGACGAGGAAGAAGAGAATGAATTTTGGGACGAGCAAACCACGACAGTATGGTCGAGTGACGAGAAGCAGAAAGTGAAGCGCCCTCCGCAGCGCAAGGCGCCCGAGCCAGGAGAGATACTCACGGTCTTGCGCGAGGCCGACCTGTTGCCCTGCCTTTATTTCCTGCCGGGGAGAAGAGTCGTTGAGGAGGCGGCAATGAGTGCCGCTCTGCATCTTTTCACCTCAGAGGAAGAACAGGAGCTTATCAAAGCGGAGATTGGCATCTGGCTTGAGCAATTGCCGAAAGAAGATCGCAACCTCCAACAGGTCTATTCCTTGACTGAACTTCTCCCACGTGGCCTGGCCTTTCATCACGCGGGCTTATTGCCGGGCTTGAAGGTACTGGTAGAGACGCTCTTTGCCAGGGGGCACCTGCGCGCGGTTTTCGCGACAGATACGCTCGCCCTGGGAGTGAATATGCCTGCGCGTTCCGTTGTGGTGGGAAGTCTGAGCAAGTTTGATGGGCAGGAGATGCGTTTGCTGACGCCCAACGAGTATCGCCAATTGACGGGGCGTGCTGGCAGGCGCGGTATGGATGTACGTGGTGCGGCAATCATTCCCTACTCACCGTGGGAGCCGTTTGAAACCTCTTTCCAACGCATCACCGCTGAACTCCTGCCGGTGACCAGCTCGTTCATTATACGCTATAACTCTGTGCTCAATCTCTGGCGCCCCGGCGATGTCCAGCACCTGCGCCGCATCTGCGCCTCCAGTTTGCGCGAATACCAGCGCTATCTCCTGTGGGAGCAGCGCGAACTGACACGCCTGGAGAAGCTGGAGATGCGCTACCCCACGAACAAGCAGAAAGTAAATAAGAAGCGTGCTAAAGCGGTTGAAGGCGCGACACAGGCTTTAGAGCGCAGGCGCCGCTCAATTGGAGCCTATCCACTGAGTCGTGCGGGAGCGGCGGAACTCGATGGTACCATTTTTGCCCTGCGTACCCTTGGCTACATTGGCTCGGATGATACATTGACGGTCAAAGGGCGTCTATTGCGCGGTATCTTCCATCCCTCCGGCGTCCTGATTATTGAGCTAATCATGCTCGGAGCACTCGATGAATTGACAGCAGGCGAACTGGCTGAAGTCTGTAGCTGGTTTTCGTTTGATAATGAACGCCGCCTGAATAATCGCGATGTGCTCAACGCCAACTCCAAGCGTGTACGCGGCGAGTTATGGCGGATAGAGCAGCATGTTCACGGTATTGAAGAGCGTGCCAATATTATGTTTACCCCCGGCATTGTGCCTGATTTTCATGGTGTGGCTTTAGCATGGTCGCGCGGCATGTCGCTCGGTGGCCTGCTCCGGCGCATCGACCTGGCCGAGGGTGATCTCTTGATGTTGTTGAATCAAACCATTGATCTCATACAGCAGGTGCAATCTGCCGTTGGCCAGGTACTCGATGCGCGGGACGTTTGGGAGCAGGCCTCACCGGTGCTAACAGAGGGCGTGACCAGTGAGCGTTCTGCGGCTGCTCACGCCAAAAGTCGTATCGAACAATTGTTGATACAGCGAGAGCGTATTGAGCGACTCCGCCCGCTCTTGGCGCAAGCTGCCTCCTCGTTACTGCACGGCATCATTATCCAGAGCCGCACGGTTCCGTCAATGGCGATCCGTATCGGCGATGAGCTTGTTCCCCTGGATGCCGAGGAAGATGCAGATCATCTAGATAGTTGCTAAAAACATCATCAAATATTGCATTGATGGGTCTTTTCGCTTTCAGCTATTAACCTAAGCAGAGGAGTCGCCCCCTTTGCTCGGCTTCAAAACCGTGCGTGTATCTTTCGATACACACGGCTCCTCAGTTCTACCGTCATTTTTCATTGACACTTGTCTTTGACAACTTTGAGTGCCTTTCATCATGGCAGTGCCGATGGAGAGCGAATTTATTACTCAATTCTTCTCCGCCTCCTTCACTTTTCGGAGTGATATGATCGATCTCTATCTGATCTCCGTCTCTGATTTCGTCATTGGGTGGTTTGCGAGTCGTTGGCTCCAATAGAGGAGATTTCCATCATATGGGCTTGCTGCACCTTTTACTTTTACGTGCCTTTTGATAGCCGTGTCTCTGTGGTTGTTGAGTTTGAGTTGCTCATCCCCGAACACCCATTGGCGTTTTCCAACGGATTTCCAGTATTTCTTTGCTCTCCAGTGCACGTTTTTCTGCGGGTGCCGAAATTTTACCCATGATTGGAGCATGTAATACATCCCATAATCGCATGTATTATAGGTATCCTTGGACACTACCGTTTGATAGTATCTGGACCATCCTGCGATCTTAGGATTCAGTTCTGCTATGAGTTTTTCCTGGGGGCCTCCTCTCAGTGCATGAATGGTTTGACTGATTTCTCGAAGATGTTGTTTGACTTTTTCTTTGCTCGGTTTTATGAGGGTTTTGAAGCCAATCAGTTTTCCGCTCTTATGTTTTCCCGCATGAGTTTTTCCAACGGGAAACTGTCGGATTGTAAAGCCGAGAAAGTTGAAGCCTACCTGTCCTTCTACTGCTTTAAGCGTGTGCGTAATCTTGGTTTTGCTGGCTTTTAATTCCAGTCCAACACCTTGTAGCCATTGGGTGGCTATTTCCTGGGCTTTTTTGATTCCTTCCAGAGTGGGATGTAAAACCACAAAGTCATCAGCGTACCTGATGACTTGGGGAATTTCTTCCTTTGGTCTGAACGCTTGCTTTATGGCTGTTTCTAACACCTCGTTATCAATTGCTCCCGCTTGTAGCCATGATTTGATCGCTTGTTTTAGTTGCGGATATGTTGAGAGCTTTTTCACTAGCTCTTCATGCCGGATGTTGTCAAAACACCCCTTAATATCCGCGTCCAATACATATTTATCTTTCTTGCTGATGCTGCAAAAGATAGCTTCAATGGCATCGTGGGTGGAGCGACCTGGACGAAATCCATAGCTATTTCTCTCGAACTTTGCCTCCCATTCTGGTTCAAGCGCGAGCTTTGTGAGCATTTGTCGTGCGCGTTCCGCGAGAGTGGGAATGCCTAATGGCCTCCTTTCATTTTTACCCGGTTTGGGGATGTAGATCCTGCGTACCGGAGGGGATTTCTTCGGCCAATTTTTGGGAGCAATCTGTTCGACCAACCTTAGTCTCTCGGCTGGTTGAAGGGATTTTATTCCATCAATCCCTGCCGTCTTTTTCCCTTGGTTATCCTGTGTAACTCTTCTGACTGCTAATGTTTGTGCTGCTTTGGATTTGAGCAAGAGTTTTTGCAGTTTCTGAACTGCTCTGTGGTTGCCTTGTTGACTTGCTCGGAAAATGCGCTTTTGGATGCGGAAACAATGTTTCTCTAGCTTGCGCCAGGGGATGTTGTTCCAAGCCTCACTCGCAAGGTCCAGGGTATTCTGGGCCTTGGGTGCTTTCCTATCATTCATCTTACTTGTGCCTTTTCCTTCTGTAGAACCGTGTTCACGTCAGCGTATCCTGGTCATTCCACCAGGCAGTAGCTTCTTGAACAATCTTTCCAATGGGTGCATGCGGTTGGCACCTACTCATAGTATCGACCGCCTATGAGAGCATTCCATTGGTTTCACCGTTCCTGTTCCTCGTTTTACGTTACTTTAGGTCGGCACTATCCACCGATGGATATCTAGGGTGATGAGAGTAACGGACGTAATTTACTCTCCAATCCATATTCCCTTTTTGGGCAAGCCTTTCAGTCTGCGTAGGCTTGTTCTTCATGACGATGGTTCGTTTGTGCCTTCGATTTACTCGTCTTGTGAGGCGAGCTTCTAACCATGGTAACTTGCTAGAAGATACTGGTCTATCAGACTTATACTTTTTCCCCATTTAAGCCCGCTTTGAGGATTGATGGCCAGTCGCTACCTCAGGGCTTATGCTGTTCCCTCATCACCAGAGGGGAGAGGAATTGCGCCTCTCATCAAGGAACAAGTTGTCTAGCTTTCGCTAGTTCGTCATCCTTCGATTTGCACCGATTTCGACGAAACGGGTCGCACACGTCCGTTAGAAGAACGAATCCCCCACAAACCCAACTGGACGGGAGGCTCAACTACGATGAGCCTGTTGTGCTGCTTCCAATGCTCATGCCGCCAGAGAAGAAGGGCTTTCACCTCGGCCTTGTTTGTGCACGCTGCCAGTTCTTTGTCTCCAAAGCGACTGGCCAGATTAGCTGCGGCGTTGTGGTCTGCCTGGTCGCGGTGATGACAAACTATACAGGCAAATGTTGCCTGATCTGGCCGGTTCGCTCGGTCTGGGTAGTGGCAACAATGGCACTCTTGTGAGGAGTAGGCGGCTTTGACCGTGTGGACCGCCATGCCACGTTTGGAGGTCGCCCAGGCCAGTTGCTTGGGAATGTGTGCCAGGTTCGAGGTGGAAAGATAGGCGTTCAGTGCCTTTGACTTGAAGCGCATCGAGGCAACGGAAAGATCCTCATAGACAATGCGTGCATCAGGATGATCATGGAGCAGGAGATTCACGGCTCGGTTGATTTCCTGCTTGACATGACGAGCCAAGCGTTGCCCAGTCGCACTGCTGGTGGAAGGAAGATCCTCCGAAGATACGCCTTTCTTTTTCAAGCAAGCCCTGAGCTTGGCCTTTCGCCTGCGTTTTTCCCGATCCCGTCGGTGGCGCTCGCGCAGTCGGCCATGCATGGTGCCGTACTGCTTCCCGGTGCTCGTAGTGAGAAAGTTGGCGATACCTACATCTACGCCCACCGTTGGGGCTGATGCTTCGGTTTCGATCGGAACGTCCGTATCGAACGAGAGCGTGAGCCACCACACCCCATTGCGTCGGTGAAGCGTCGTCGAACTATTGAGGTTTTTCCCCTCGATGATTTTTTTGTGATAGGCGGCGAGTCTCACAGGGACTCGCAGCGGGTGGCCCTTGTCGAGAGTCGCTATTCTGAGCCAGTAGTCGAAGGTGGAGTCTTCTGATGGTTCGACCACCACCACGTTGACGTTGGCCTGCATGACGGGGACGCGCAGTTGGGGCACATTCCATTCCCGCCATACGGGTTCCTTGCGTCCCGTCTCAAGTGGTTTCCCTGACGCCGTGGCTTTGGCTTTGGCCTCTGCATAATCAGCCAGATTTTCCAGGTAGGTCTCATAGGCGGCTTGACGGTTCGTGCGCCAGGATTTGGCGATGCCTGCCGCCTGTTGTATCGCGACCCGATGCAGGCGCGCAGAAAGCTCGCTGGCAAAGACAGGCGCTGCATATTGGGAAGGTTGCGTCTCCTCTGTACAAAACAAAGTGATGTACTGCTGACACAGGGGCAGATAGACCGCCATCAGGTGGTCGAGGGCCGAGAGCTTGCCTGCATTGGCCTCGATCAGACGAATGTGGGTGACGGCATGGGTGAGCGTCTGCTTCGTCTTTTTCTTGCGTTTCCGCTTCTTCTTCTCCTGCTCAGGGGTTTGTGTCTCTTTGTGACTCACGCGAGGGTCCATCCTGCTGCAAGGCAGCTAACACTTGTGCCGTTTTCCGTTTGGCACGTCTGCGCCCGTAGAGCCGGGCAGCAAACGAGGTGATGATGGCCACAAAGTCGCCCATCAGATCGTCTTCTGCCGTATCCGCCGTGTTGACGATCACCAGTTCTCGTTCCTGAAGAGCCAGTAAGGTCTGGATATAGGCTACGCCAAAGCGGGACGCTCGGTCCTTCTGCTCCACGACGATCCGGCTGATCGTGGGATTGGCCAGGAGTGCCAGGAACTTGGGGCGCTGGTCATTGACCCCACTGCCACATTCTTTGACAACTTTGCCGACCGACCACCCCTGGGCATTGCACCAACTAATCAACCGCTCGGCTTGCGTGTCGAGGTTCTGTTTGTTCTCGCTGCTTGATACACGGGCGTAGACCGCGACAAACGGCGGCCGAGGCTCTAAGATCACACGCTGCGCGACAGGTTCTTCGATGATCACTGTGCCAGTGGGCAGTTGATAGCCCGCAATCTGTCCGCGTTTAAACATCCGGTAAGCCGTGTTGTAATGGATTCCCAGTTTTTTGGCGTAGCTCGACAACTTCATAGATCGAGTATACGCGAGAAGCGTGCAGAATGCAAGAGATGGTAACATCTTGTAAGAATCAGTAGCAAAAAATGAAAGCTTTCCTCAATACACCCACAGAATACACTATTTTTCAGCAGTCCTGGAGCGCGCAGCAATACAAGTTGGTCAGCCGCAATGGTCTATTTGATTGTACCAGTAGCAGCAATACCGTCCACCTATTGAGAACCGCACCCGTTCTGTTTTTCTACTAAAGCAAATACTAGAATATATGTTCCTTCCACTGTGTAGTATACTCAAATTAATCGGGTATACATTTTTCTACTGTCAATTTATACAAGATTGGGGAACTATTTCATGTCTTACCAACCACCAAACAATGAACCGTGGCAATCACCTCCACCGCCAAACACGTTCTATCCCCAGCAGCCTCCTTATCAGGAAGCAGGTTTTCCACCTTCGCCTCCACAATGGCAACAACCACCCTATCAGCAGCCACCGATGAACCAATACCAACAATGGCAAGTTCAAGCACAATTCACCAAGAGCTATACGACACCGGCAATCATCACGCTGGTGCTCTATATCTTTTTGTGGATACCCGGGCTTATTGCCAACATCATTTATCTGCTAGAAGCGAATAAAACGAAAAAGATCACTGGAACAAATCCAGATGGGTATGGGTGTCTCATAGCGATGCTCGTTCTTGTCGTGGTTCCTCCCGCTTTGTTCGTTATCTTTGCCATGTTTCTATTGTTTGTTGGTGCTATTGGAGCATCACATTAGTCACACCGTAGCCAGTATCATGTTATGGTCACTGTATTCTCTCACTTCTTGGTATTTTTCCCCTGAAACCTTGCGAACTGTTTTTCTGAACCTTGCCTTGAAAAGCAAGGTTCAGAATTTGAAATCTTTTTGAGGAAACGATCCAAGAAACGTTTAAGAAACGCTGTCTTCACTATACTACAATTGCACAATACAATTTGCAATCCATTCCTCCTACCGCTAGCTGGCGTTCAGGATGAATGAAGTAGGGACCCGATTTATCGCGTCCCAGCGGTCTCCAATCACTGCTACAGATAGAAGGAGCATTAACACATGCCACAAGTCAATGTAACGACGAATGTCAGGCGAGTAGACGCAACAGCCAGCGTAATAGACATTCAAGGAGAAATCACGGCTTTTGCGGAAACCGCACTTATGGACGCTTACACCCACGCCAGTACACCAACCACACGTAGTATCATTTTGAACTTCAATGCGCTGGATTACATGAACAGTAGTGGAATAGGTGTGCTTGTTACATTGCTCATCCGTATTAAACGGCAGAAACAGCACCTGTTGTGTTATGGGTTAAGCGACCATTACCAGAAAATCTTTGCCATCACCCGCTTAGACGATGCCATCAGAAATTATGCGACTGAGGAAGAAGCTCTGGCCGCAGCCAGGGCATACTAAGCACAGCGTCAAATGAGGAGATACACGATGATTGTGACACCAAACCAACCTGATAAAACGCAACCACGCGATGCCGCTTACTGGGCGCAGGAGTTTTCAAGTTTTAAGATAGAGAGGACTCCTACAGGGGCTCTCAACCTGAATGTAGAAGGCCGCCGGCCTCTCAGTCCACTGCAAGGTTTTGGGCAGATGTGGAATAAGATTTACCGCGTGCGCCTGGTCGGTGCTTCGGTAACACCAGCCGAGGTTATCAAAACGTGGAAAGAGAACTTCGGACAGTTCTGGCCAAAGGGGAACAGATTCTATGCTCCTCTGAGCGGGATTGCGCCCGGCGAGGTAGGGCTTATTAACATGCGGATCCCCGGTGACTTGCCGGTGGGTCTCCCGCTCTCTACCGGGGTGGCCGTCATCTATGCCGATGATGTTTCCTTTACGTTCATGACCCCACCAGGTCATGTGTTTGCAGGGTGGATCACCTTTAGTGCCTATGAAGAAGAGAACTGCACTGTTGTCCAGGTGCAGGTCTTGATGCGCTGCTTCGATCCAGCCTATGAAATTGGCTTCCGTTTCGGCGCCTCCAGGTCCGAGGATTCCTTCTGGCAACACACACTTTCAGCGCTGGCAGCGCGCTTCGGCGTCAACGAACCTGTAGCGCTCTACAGAACCTGCATCGACCCAAAGGTGCAGTGGGCGTATTTCTGGAACATATTCCAGAATGCCACCATTCGCACCGTGTTATATAAGATGTTCACGCCAGTGTTATGGGTCCGTAAGATGGGCATCGGGCATTAAACTTGAGAAAAATGACAAAAAGGGCGATCTCTTGTGGTCGCCCGATATTGTCATCTCCACGCTCACCATAGCGGCTTTGTTTCAGCCGTTGCGCTACAATATTCAGAAAGGGACGAAACATCTGACGATAGATAGCAATTTGGGATGGAGTATATGGACAGCATACCTACACTATTACGGCATATTCGCGACAGATGGTCCTGGCATAGCAAACGTGACGTACAGGTCGAACCTCGGTTCGGTGCGAACGAACTCCAGTATGAAGAAAATGCTACATTTGAGATCGCTCCAAACGATCCGATTGTTGCGTACTTCATGAGGACCTCTGGCGCTGTGGAGGTCGATTCGCTCCAGTTGGATTCGCCTGCCCTCAAAACGCTGAAGGGACAAGGTGTCAAACTGGTCGTTCCCCTGGTCAGCCAGGGTGAGCTTGTTGGTCTCCTGGCGTTGGGACCACGTTTAAGCGATCAGCAGTATTCGTCCGACGACCGGGGGCTGTTGAGTACACTGGCTATACAGGCTGCGCCAGCCCTGCGAGTAGCGCAGATGATACGTGAGCAACAGGGAGCCATACGGGAACGCGAGCGCCTCAATCAGGAGCTACATGTTGCGCGTTCGATCCAGCGTACGCTGCTCCCCAAAGATCTACCCATCTTTCCCGGCTGGAAGCTGGCTGAGTATTATAAGCCCGCGCGAGAAGTAGGTGGTGATTTTTATGACTTCCTCTCCTTTGAAGATGGTCGCCTCGGCATCATCATTGGTGATGTAACAGATAAAGGGATTCCAGCCGCCCTGGTCATGGCCTCCACTCGCAGCATGCTGCGTTCTGTCGCTCAAGGGGAAGGCTCGCCAGGAGCTGTGTTGAAGCGAGTGAATAATCTCCTTTATCAGGATATCCCCCCCAGAATGTTTGTGACCTGCCTGTATGCTATCCTTGATACGGCGAGCGGACGGCTGATTTACGCCAATGCCGGTCACGATTTGCCCTACCTGAGTCACAATGGCCATGCGTCCGAACTACTGGCAACCGGTATGCCCCTGGGCTTGATGCCGGATATGTCCTATGAAGAGAAGGAAGCAACCTTAGTTCCTGGCGACAGCATCCTCTTTTATAGTGATGGCCTTGTGGAGGCCCACGACCCAAAACGTGCTATGTTTGGTTTCCCACGCCTGATGACTCTATTAGAGGAACATCCTGACAATACTCCGGTGATCGATTACTTGTTAAGCAAGCTTGATGAGTTTACCGGTCCCGGTTGGGAACAGGAAGACGATGTGACCATGGTGAGCCTGCAGCGGGTTGAAACGTACAAAATACGCGAAACCACCAGCAGGCCAACAACTCAGATGGACACGATACACATGTTTGAGGAAGAAACGAACACGCAATATAACGCCTGGCTCACGCTGGACGAATGGACGCTTCCCAGCGAACCGGGGAACGAGCGCCTGGCTATGCAGCGCGTGGTTCAAGCCGTCCAGCCACTTCATCTCTCCCAAGAACGTCTGGAGCAGTTGAAAACTGCCGTAGCAGAAGCAACGATGAATGCCATGGAACACGGCAACCATTATCTGCCAGAGAAGCCCGTTGCTATTACAGTACAGGCTTCTAATGAAGCGCTCCTGGTGCGCATCGTTGACCATGGAGGTACCCGCCTTCTCCCTGACGATACGGTTGAACCGGACATTGAGGCCAAACTTGCCGGACTGCAATCGCCGCGCGGCTGGGGTCTGTTCTTGATCAAGAATATGGTGGATGACATGCATATCTTTGAAGACGCAACGCATCATACCGTTGAACTGATTATGAATCTGTAAAAGGCCCCACAACTTTGGGAAGAGTAGTAGGCACTTCCTCCTCCTTTTTCGGAATGTACCGGTCGGCATGCCCAAGCGCGGTGAAAGAAAAGCAGAATGAGATCAGGAATGTCAGCACGCCGGTTATGCTGAAGATCAGGGCGACGTTGTGCGTCCAGGAAACGACAAAACCGCCAAGTAAGCTGCCAAGAGGAATAGCAGACCAGGCCAGCACGCTGGCGATACTTATCACGCGGCCCAGCATATGATTCGGGACGATGGCTTGCCGCAGGCTGCCCGTATTGATGTTAAAGAGAATGCCTAATCCACCTGCGAGCAACCAGAGGATGGCCGCGATCCAGTACAAGCGCATCAGCGAAAATGCAACGCCCAACAGACCTTCCAGCATCAGCGCGCCCAATGCTACCGTACTGAACGACCAGCGCTTGCGCAGTGGCCCTGCCAGAAGACCCATAAGCACCACACCCAGGCTTGCTGCCGAAAATAGCAGGCTCACCTGGACATCACTTGCAGCGAGCCGCACTTTCGCGAATAGCACAAGCTGAGCGTAAGATGCGCTGCTCACAAAGTTGACCATCGCCATCATTATCGAGATATTGCGCAGCACCGGGTGGCTCAACACGTAACGCAACCCTTCAACAACATCAGCGCGAATGTTGCTCCTTGCCCGCTGCTCGCCTGTCTTCACATTGAAACTGATGCGGATGAGGCCGAGTGAGAACGACGAGGCGAGGAAAGACAGGGAGTCAATCAGCATGAGCGATGGTAGCGCCACGATGGCTACCAGCAAACCTGCCAGCAGTGGGCCTGCGATCTGAGCAGCAGAGTAGCTAGCCTGGATGCGCCCGTTGGCGGTTACGAGGTCATCTTGATTGACCAGGCTGGGTATGGCTGCAAATTGTCCGGCTTCAAAGCAGATGGTCAGCGTCGAGTGAACGAAGCCCACTACATAAATCCACCAGACAGGGAGCGCACCCAGGACCGCCAGCAGCGGGATGGTTGCCACGATCATGGCACGCGCGATATCGGTGAAAATCATCATGCGCTTGCGATCTACCCTGTCCGTCCACGCGCCCAGAATCAGCCCGAAGAGCAAATAGGGCAGGAAGTCGGCTGCGCCGGAGATGCCCAGGTTGATGGCGGAGCCGGTTAACTTGTAGACCAGCAAGGGCAGGGCGAACAATGTAACCGAACTACCGAGATTTGAGATAATCTGGCCCGTCCAGTATTTCCAGAAATCGCTGTTGAGCCTGCTGCCGGGTGCCTTTGCCATCTGCATGTTATTTTGCATCGTAGACTCCTTGTCCAGACGATCAAACAGCATCGCTTGAGGGCGTTGTGATGGAACCTTGCATATAGGGCGGAGACATGGACATGGCTACAAAGATGCCATAGACGTTGCCGTCAGGGTCGGGCGTCTCGTGCAGCACATCATCAATCAACGCTTGAAGACGTTCTGAATAGTAAC
>WNGQ01005481.1_pt1 | contig 12412 bp, 13 predicted proteins | sample 5407661 | NCBI WGS metagenome assembly WNGQ01 (sample SAMN13153382, study PRJNA577476) | soil metagenome | isolation source: 60 cm soil or saprolite under Garry oak tree replicate 2 | place: USA:California | collected 2016-06-15
ACTTCTCCTCTAGTGCAGTATACCATTTCCGCATCGTCTCCCCTTGATCCCTCTGTTTCTCGCCAAAATTCGTTATCGAACGATCACCCACCATCCGCAAATAAGCCACATCGGAGGTGGCCTCAGGTGGAGCCGAAGCGTACTGGTTTTCGGACCAGACTAGGCTTACTTTGTTTTTGTTCAACAGCTCGTAGATGTCGGGCTTGAACCAGGATTTGTTTCGGAATTCAATCGCATGGACGTATTTCTTGTCCGTCTGTTCAAGAAATGTCTCCAGCACCTCTTTGTCCTTCTTGTAGTTGAACGACGGAGGAAGCTGGATCACCAAGGCTCCAAGCTTCTCCCGGAGCTCTGACATAGCCTTGTAAAACCGTTCGAGCTGTGCCTGACTGTCCCGCAGTTTCAGCTCGTGCGTAATCTTCTTTGGAAATTTCGCCGTGAAAAGAAAGCCGTCGGGAGTCACACGTTTCCAATTGGACACCATGAAGGGCGAAGGTGTCCTGTAGTAGCTGGAATCAATCTCAACCGCATCGAAAACCTGCGAGTACAATCGAAGATAGTCGCCGGCCTTGGCGTCCCTCGGATAAAATGGGCCGATCCAGTCCTGGTAAGACCACCCGCTGCACCCGATCCTCAGCTTCTTCGCGCTGGCAGACAAAGTCCTAGAGAAACATTCTGTTCGGTTGTTAAAGAATCCTCACGTGACTAAAAATCAGAACATCGGGGTATTGGAAAATACGATTCCCTGTTGCGTGATTTGGTAGAAATATCCCCGTGAGGGTGTTGGGTTGCGCCCGATTCTCAATACTTTCAGCGTGCCTCCCTTCAACAAGACCTCTCCCTGTCGTTTCCTCATCTCAATGACCCCGTCCGCCAGGTTCGCAGTCGCGTTTTCCACGTTCACGTCGACAACCTCCGTGTGCAAAACCGAGATCGTTACCGCCCTCGCAATCTGTGTTGCAAAACGCATGACCTGGACATACTGATAGACACGTCTTGCTTCCGCTAGAAGGAAAAATGGTGTGATGGAGTCCATCACGATCACCTTGGGTCCAACGCTAGGCTTCATCGCAAAGCTCCTCCCTAGGGCGAGGAGGTCTTGAAACCTTAACGTCTCGTCCAGGATATCACCAGGGTCCATCTTGGGAAGCGACTCGGCAAGCTTCTGAGCCCCAAGCGAGAACATATCGACAAACTCAAGACGCCCTTCCTCCTCGATCTTTGTCACGGCAATGTGATGATCCTCAAGTCCTAGCTTGACCACATCAGCTGGATCGTCTATACAGTAGTAGAGAAGTTGGCATCCCTGCCTGATGAAATTCGCCACTAGCTCTCGGACGAGAGCGGATTTGCCGCTTCCTATCGGACCCATTAACGCAACACTGGACGGCCGAGGGAAACCTCCTCCGCTGACCTTGTCAAGAATAGGAATGCCTGTCGGCTGCACAGCTTCTATCCTGTGATCGACGGGGGACGGTTTCAATGGTCGCTGTTTTCCTTGTCCACCAGACAAGTGCTCTAGTTCGAAAGGGGCCATGTAACTTGGACCTGTATCCTAAAGTGACAATATCACTTGCTCGACCGGAGCTTGGCCAAGCCCAGAACGAATGTCCCGCAGAAAATTCCCAGAAAAACCCCGCCGAGGACATCACTCGGGAAGTGCAGTCCCAAGATTACCATCGAGACCCCTGTTGAGATCGCGAGGCCAACGAAAGGAACACGCCAAGCCGGGTACCTGGACCATACGACCGTGGCGACCGTAAAGGCGTTTGTCGTATGTCCTGAAGGGAATCCGGGATTAGTGGGAATTTCACCGCGCGCAGCTACCTGGAATGGTCTTGGAAGGTTGAAAGCTGTTTTCAGCAGATCCGTCAGAGCCATTGCAGTAACCATCGCCACAGCCAGTATCAACGAACTGGTCCATTCATTGCTGTCTTTGCGGAAGACATAGAGCCAGAAAACCAGTGGGACCCAGATGAGATCACCCATTATCGCTATCCCATAGAGTAGAGGTACAAGGGTATTACCGGATATGAGATTGTAGAGGGCAATAGAGAGGTAGGTGTCTGCAGATGTTCCGAGAATCCGCAGACCAAGTAATGCAAGGACGAATCCTACGATGCAAACTAGGATTGTTCTTTCTGCGGCCCTAAGGCTCTTGGCCCAGGATCTTAGGTCGAGCCCTGCTCTTCCTAATAGAGACATCTGGAGGGGCCTTGTTGTTCAGTTGTCATAATGTGAATGGCTTCAGCCCTCACTTTTATTAGCACCGCACGGGCGGTCTCGTTCTCCCATGCTCATACTAGGCGGCTCCGCAAGCCAGCCGCTCGCGGAGAAAGTCGCAAAGGAACTCGGCCAAGAAGCTGGGCAGTTGGAGATCAAACGTTTTCCGGACGGCGAAAAATATCTCCGAATTCATGGTGATGTCAAGGATCAGGACATCGTAGCGATTCAGTCTCTCTATCGGACACCTGATGAGTACATATTCGAACTTCTTCTGCTGATCGATACGCTCAGGGACATGGGGGCGCGCTCTATCACGGTCGTAGCGCCATACCTTGCCTACGCTCGGCAAGACTCACGATTCTATCCGGGGGAAGCAGTCAGCTCCGCATCGGTAGCTAGGCTTCTAGAAGCTGCCGGGACAACATCGTTCCTTACGATTGACTGCCACCTTCACAGGCTGGGAGATGTTGCGAAGGTCTTCAAGATCCCCGCCCGCAACCTTACCGCAATGCATGAACTGGGAAAGTACGCACGAGATCATTTCAAAACACACAACCCGATCGTGATTGGACCTGACGAGGAGGCTGGCCAGTGGGCTGCGGTCGTGGCGAAGGAGCTGGACGCTGAGCATACGGCGTTTCGGAAAGTACGAGTTCGAAAAGAGGGCATGACTGCTTCCAGGGTCGAGGTTGATACGGGAGATGTGGAGTTGAAGGGGCGAGACGCAGTCTTCGCTGACGACATCATTAGCACGGGTGGAACTATAGCGGAGGCGGCGAAGGCTTGCAAGAGAAAGGGAGCGAGACGCGTCTTCGTACTCTGTACCCATCCCGTCCTCGCAGATGGTGCGCTAGATCGTATCAAGAAAGCTGGAGCAGTGAAAGTGATCGGCACTGATACGATGCCCAGCCCGATAAGCAAAGTGTCGGTCGCGCCTGTCATCGCTGCGGCGCTGAAGAGCTAAAAGCACATTTCCTCTTGCGATGACGCGGCGTTGTCCACTGTGACGGGGAGAGAGGCATAGTTTGCCGCCGGACATCGTTGTTACTGGAGCTCTAAACTGGGACGTCAACCTCTTCGTCAAACGTCTTCCCCGACCCGGGGAAGAGGTGGTCGTGGAGAAAGTTGACCGGGTCCCGGGAGGAAAAGGCGGGAATGTCTCGGTTGCGGCATCTCGAATCCTCGGCCAGAGAAAAGTGGCCTTGTTGGCGTGTGTCGGGAAGGATGAGATCGGCAAGAAACAAGTGTCGATTCTCAAGCAGGAAGGCGTGGACACGTCTGCGGTCCAGACGTTGATCAAGCTTGAGTCGGGACAGGCGTACATTACGGTTGACGAGAAGGGGAGGAATAATATTGAGACGCATTTCGGGGCGAATGCTGGGCTGAAGCGGGACCACATTATGCTCCCGGAGGTTCAGAATCTTTTCGGTAATTGCCGGATGATGGTCGTCATAGACCCCCCACGACACGTCGCCGGGAGAATTCTCTCGGAAGGACGCCGCCTCCGACGATCCGTCCTCTGGCATCCAGGCGTCTTGACAAGATTCGGAATGAAAGAGTTCACCGGCGAAATGGAGGGTTTGGACTATCTGGTATTGAACGAGCATGAGGCTCTGGCGTTTTCCGGTACACGCAGTCTTGCAGAATCTGTCGCTACATTCAACAAGGTCGCGCCGAAAATGAGGGTTATCGTCACTCTGGGAGGCAAGGGGTTCGCGTTTTATGATAAGGAAAAACAGTTGAAGATGAAAAGCGTCGACCAAGCAAAAATGGGACGGAAGATCGTCAACACGACCGGTTGTGGAGACGCGTTCGTCGGAGCCTTTGCAGCCTACAAGGTACTGGGCGTTACTGACATCGAGGCGCTTAAGCATGGGAACATGGCAGCAGCGCTAAAGGCTGGTAAGCCGGAGACTAGAGGAAGCCCGACCCGGAAAGAGCTTGAAGAGTTCTACCAGAAATATTCAGCCTGACGCGATTCCATCCCAACGGTCGGTTCTCGATTGTATGGCTGGTTCCATTACGATCCTGTGGAGTTCGCTTTAATTGCCGGACCTGTAATCATTCCCTCTAACGGAGTTTCAATGAATTGGCAAGTACCGTCGAGGTCGCGAAGTTGGATCAAGCTGTCGCCTGGCTCCTGAAGGATGAGAATCCGAGTGTCAGATATTGGACGCTCAAGGATATTCTTGGAAGATCCGAGAGCGATACCGACGTTGTAGCAGCCTTGAATGGAATCGCGTCCTGGGGACCCGTGGCTGAATATCTGAGAGAACAACATCCGATGGGTTACTGGGGCGATGGTGAGGATGTGTACTGGCCTAAGTGGAGGGCGACCGTTTGGGCGCTAATATTATTGGCTGAAATCGGCGTCCCAGGGACACATCCCTCGATCGAGAAAGGCGGGGAGTATTTTCTACGATTCATGGACGGACAGGATCGATCGTGGCCTCCGCCAAAGTATCCTGATGAGGATTTGCGAGGGTGGCGTTTGGTCTGGGAGCCCTGCGTAACCGGCAACATGGCACGAACACTCGCAGAGTTCGGGTTCGAGAACGATCTCCGAGTACGAGAGATGTTTGAATGGCTTGTGAAGAACCAGCGTGATGACGGAGGATGGAACTGCGAGACTGAGAAACGAAACGGTGCTGGGGCGGTTCACCATAGCTCGTTCATGTCGACAATAGAGCCCTTGTGGGCGTTTTCCTCTCTCGATCCTCAGAAATGGCCACGTGGCGGGCGGGAAGCTGTGGAAAGAGGAGTGGAGTTCATGCTTGTGCACCACTTGTTCAAGAGTGATACCTCCGGGAAAGTAATTCGGCCGGAATGGACGCAACTGCACTTTCCGCTATTCTACTTCTATGACATTCTCCACGGATTACGAGTTGTAACAGCGCTCGGTTTTGGCGGAGATGAGCGGACCAAGGATGCTCGGGATTTGTTGCTGTCGAAAAGGTTGTCGGATGGGACTTGGCCTTTGGAGGCAACGTACCTTCGCGCACTAAGGCGAAATTTCGTGAAGGAGGAGAAGACTGGACAATGGCATTCCGTGCAGGAGGAAGGCGTTGACCTATCCAATGTCTACAAGAGCGCCGGAAAAGTTGTTGAGGTTCCTAGCATTTACGCAAGCTTGGGGGAGGTGGGCAAGCCTAATCCCTGGGTGACCCTGAACGCGCTTCGGGCGATGAAAGGCCTCGATTAAGCAGGTCCTACTGGGGACCGTTCAAGCGGGCCGTGTGAGAATCGGCCGCTTTCACGAAGGAAGGATCGGTAGGCAGGAGCTGGTGAACGTGGATTCTGTGCGTTTTCACGAAGGGCGGGGCGCGGGAAAAACGACCCCCTAGGGGGGTCACATAATAGTTAGCAGAAAAAATAGTTACGAAAAAAGAATAGTTTGGTTTTCGAGTTTCAGACAGTCATCTTCGTAGAGATAGGATTTGGGAAACTTGGACGAGGGACAGATGGAGAGCCCATGACTCACTGCATTGTCAGGTCCAATCCCTGGAAGATCACGATTAACAACTCCGCTGCGTGATGTTCGAATCTGGTGCGACACCGGCTTGTTTCTTTGCCCTTTCCCATTTTGGGTTTTGGAGCAAGCCGTCTACGTAGATGATCAATCCCGCAAAAAAGAGAATGACGGCAATAAAACGAAATATGAACGGGAAAAACAGGGGGAAGGAGGCTAGCATCATGATTAAACCGATCTTTAGTTCTCGGCTGGGGTCTTTTCCAGTCATGCCTGTGGCTGTCAAAGCACGTGATCGGAACTCGAGCGCTTGCTAAGTTCTACCGCTACTTACATGCGAAGAGAATGGTGACGACTTAGAACAAGTGCCTGAATGGGTCCTCAAGCACTAGATGGGTGGTGCATCCAACTAACCCTGTTAGGTAACAACTCGATTATGTCTCAGACAGCTCCACGAGGGTTTGCAATGGGCTTCCTAGTAAAGTTCGAGAGAATCGTCGAGTCGTTGATGAGCCTCGTCTCAATCGTAGGCTTTGCCAGTACCCTCTTCCTTCTCTTCATCTTCCTCACCACGCCTCCAGTAACGACTATCACAGAGACTGGTGTCGGGGTCCAAGGCATCTACACGTACAAGGTTACGAATATTGCAATTCAGGGTGTTCCTTTCTTCTGGGTCTTTACCAGCCTGATCTCATTATCTGCCGGGCATACGTACAAGTCTGCCAAGCATCTCTTCCTTCACGCCAAAGGCAAACATCCACCTCCACACGTAGCAGACCCGAAATAGCCTAGAAACTAGATCGGAAAGATCGCGCAGCGCCTAGTCTAGCGTTTCATTTACGATTTCGCCTTGGACGGGTTTTTCTGCTCCTTCCAAGTGGAGCCGCAGACGTGGCAGTTATGGTACCTATACTCGTCCGTTTCCCCCGATGACCGACTGCATGGTCCCGTAGTCCCGCAGACTGGACAAGTATGAGTTGTCTGCTCCAACGTCTTAGTCGGTTCCGAGTCTTATCCCACCCTGATTATGTCTTCCTGTGGCTTAGATAGTTGCTGATAGCCGCTCGCCGTGACCAGAACATCCTGTTCTAGATTACAAGTTCCAAGCTTGCTTGTGACTGAAGGTTCGATCGTGAAGACCATGTCCCTCTGAACAGGTTTCTCGACCTGCTTGCCATACCTGTTTGGCCATCTCGGACCCAATAGAGGACCAATCTCGTGTGTGCTCCGGCCCAAGACGTGTCCCAGCGCATGCTTGTACTCGGAGTAGCCTTTCTTGAGGATTAGCTTTCTGCCAGCACTATCGACCTTGTAACCCATAGTCCCTGGCTTCAGGATTGCGAGAGCCGCATCGTTTGCAGCTCTAGCCGTTTCGAACATGCGCTTCACCGAGCTAGGAATATTTCCTGGCCCAACGAAATAGACTCGCTGGATGTCACTACAGTAGCCTTCATAGTTGACTCCGAAATCGAGTTTGACGAAATCGCCGTTCCGGATAGTAGTGTTGTGATAGCCTATGTGGCCCATGGGATCGCCGCCAACGTTCACTGATGGACATCGGTCAAAAGCCCAGGCGGTCGACAGAGCCCTTTGGGCGAGAAGTTTGTGGGCGAACTCATGTACATATCTGTCCTTCTTGCCGGGTCTGATAGCACTCTCGACCTCGTCATAGATCTTCTCGCACTCGACTATCGCTTTCTTCACCAGCTCGACTTCTTCGGGGACAAGCCTCGCACGCAACGCAATAGCCAAGTCCTCCCCCGACACAAACCGTCTGGAATATCCCTTCAAAGCCCGTTTGAGATATGCTTCCATGCCGCTCGTCATACCATCTGCAGCGCCTTCGTCGTAACTAGAGTTGACCGCTATGCTCTTCGGCTTCCTTTTTCCGATTATCTGTTTCAGCTTGGGAGCGGCGCCCTCGCTTGCGTATCCAACGACCTCGTCGTAGAACTTATTCTGCCGGATCGTATCAACCTCCAAGCCTCCCACAACAGCAGTCTTCGTACCATCCTGGTCGATGATCGCCGCGGACCTCCATGTCAGATCACTGAACCTCAGATCCTGAGCTAGTGGATCCTCATTCCCTTCCCTAGTGAACGTGATCCAGAGGTCTATTCCCTGCTCCTTCATCGTCTGCTGAATCCACTTCAGCTTCTTCCTCAGAAACTCCATCTTGAGGGGGGCTTTGTCGAGCTTCACGGACAGTCAGCCCACGAGAGTCAACTTATTGCTTTCTGTTCCGACGACTTTTGCATTGCCACATGGAGGATAGAACTCCAACCATGGGACCTCTTTACCGCGGGGTCAAGCTCGACCGAACGCCAAGGCTATTAGTACTAGACTCCTGAAATCGACATGATGCAAACGGAGCGCTACTCGACCAGCCAATTCGCCAAGGACGTCGACATAATCGTCCGGAAATACTCAAACGAGTCAGACGTTCTGAGACATATCAAACCGCTCCTCGAGAAACTCATCAAGAGCCCCGGATCAGTTCCAGCCGAGGCCTTCACGCCCAGAAAGGACAGGTTCGCGATGAACCTCATCCATATGCCCGGCGACGAATTGTTCTCGATAATCGGAGGAATCTGGCATCCAGGCCAGACAACCCCAATCCACGACCACCTAACATGGGCGCTTATCGGAGTCTATGATGGCGAAGAGCGAGAAGCATTGTTCCGCAGAACCGACGATGGATCAAATCCCAAGATTGCAAAGATCGAGAAGGTCAGCGAAAAGATCAACACAAAAGGACACGTAACCGTTCTAGGTCACCGTGGCATCCACCGAGTCGATAATATTTCGGGAAAACCAACAACAAGCATTCACGTCTACGGCCGTGATATCGGCCACGCGGAACGACACAGCTACGACCCTGTTACCGGAGAGATAGGCAGATTCGTTTCCGGATATTGCATCGTCCTTCGAGACACAGAGCGATTCTAGAAAGACGATAACCCAAGGACCTTCAGTCGCCGAAGGACGGGGAACTTCGTTCTAAGTGACGTTCCAGTAGGCAGGGGTTCCCCATTTCTCAGGGTAACAGACCTCGCTTAGGCTCGGGAATTTCTGAACAACCGCCTCATCTGGATATCCCATAAGGCCGAAGTAGACTATCTCGTGGTCTCGTGGAATCCCTAGTACTTCGTTGATGGGCTCTGCGATGTCTGGAACCAAGATTCCCATTATCCCGTGAAGTCCTATTCCGTGGGCCAGAGCTGCGAGTTCGACACTCCTTACGGCTGTTCCGATTTCTTGCACGCTGTAGATGCGAACCAAATCACCGACCACGAAATGGAATTGGTCGAATTTCCTAGGCTGGCAGAATGCAATTAAGAGGGGTGCTCTCTTCCATCTCTCAACGAACTCAACATCTCGATTCTGCCCTATCTTCCGGAGACCGCTTTGCCACGATTCAACAACCTTGACAATATTCTCCTTCTTGCTTACCGAGACGAGTTTCCATTTCCCGAGCCACGCGCATGAGGTTGATGCCTTCAGAATTTTCTCTAAGACTTCCGGTTCGATTTCTCTCGCTTGAAAAGACATCGCGCCTTTTTCGTAAAACAGGAGGCGACTAACAGATTGATAATCAGTTATTCCTTGCAACGTTGATGGGAGGGACATCGGAGATCCTTAAGTGAATTCCTGCTCCTATACGCGACGGGTTAAGCGGATCTCAATTTCATGACTTGTCGTTGGGCTTCAAACTCGCCGGGGAACTGTCCGAGCAGAAAATGTTTGAGAGGCCACGGCATCCGCAAGGTCACTTTTTCATACACGATAAACAGTGCCCAGCTGAACGAGAAGACAAATCCCGTTAGCTCTCACCTCCTAGTTTCTTGTTAGACTACTCTAGTTTCTCACTTATCTCCATAGCGTCTTTGGTATTGTCTGAGAATTCCAGTAGGGTTTCAACCGCCCGGCTCTTGTACGGACCCTTGTTCCTGACATAGTCTAGGTAGTCCTGCATCTGATCCTTGAATATGCCCACGTTGTCTGCGACGATGACGCTGCCCTTGTGAAGATTTTTCTCGACTGCTTTCAGATAGGCTAGATATTCTGTCTTCTCAGCATCCAAGAAGACGAGATCGAAGGTTCCCAAAAGCTTCCTCAATTCGGCTGTTCCATCTCCTTCTATCATCTTGATCCTCTCTTCCATGCTTGCCCGCTTGATGTTCTTCGTGGTTATGCGCACATGTTCCGGGCTCTTCTCGACCGATATGATCTCGACTCCAGGCGGCGAGTTCCTGGCCATAAGTATGGCAGAATACCCATAGAGAGCTCCGACCTCCAGAACTCGTTTCGGCCGAATCTTCTTCACGATTTCCGCTAGAATCTTTCCCTTGACGGGGCCAATAGATGGGATGAACGAACGTTGTCCAATCGCCTCGATTTCTTTGAGGACAGCGTCCGCGGGGTCCAACTGCTTCTTCAATGCCTAAACTCTCCTACCAAATTGGCAAGCAATACTTTACGAAAACACACCAAGGTCTCGCCCTTAAATGGGCTTCTCGTTAGGCTCTCTTTCCTTCAGAGAAACAGTTCTTTGTAACCAGAGTGCCCGGTTTCCATGTGGTGTTCGTCAAGCTCGAACTTCTTACCGGGAGAGCTACGAAAATCGCATTCAGCGCATTCGAAGATGTGAAGTAGCGGGCCTTCTACATTCTGCCTACTCCCACCTTGAGAGTTTTTCTCGGCTGTTTTTGACTCGCGTTTCCGAGCTTCTTCTAGCTTCTTGACCGCCTCGGGTCCACCGATTTCTTCTATCATCTGAAGCAATAGTTTCCGTTCTACTATCTTGTCGTGCACCGTAGCTGTAGATGTGAATTTGTCGAAGGCTGACTTACCGGGAACAGAATCACCCGGATGCTCTATCTCGAACATCTCTTGCTCTACCTCTAGAATTTCCCGTATGAAGAGGTCCACCTCTCGCTCCTTTGCCTTCTCTTCAATTAGCTTCGAGATTTCGTCTTTGTCGAAGCGAGCCTTGGGCATAGCCCCGTTCTTCGACGAGCGGGGACTTAGAGATTCAGTTACCCCACTTCTTTATGAAGGAGAACTCCGCTCTAGACTAGAGAACTATTGAAAGCGATCAACAAGAAGAAGAGCAAGATCGAGAAGATTCTCCCAACTGAGGGAGAGGTTGAGTACCCACCTCTCAAAGTCCGGCTCAGATGGAAGCGCGTGGACGATCTGCCGCCCGGTATCCGCGCCGCGGAAGAAAGGAACAAGGTAGAGAAGACAAACTTGGCATCGATCAAAAAGAAGATCAAGAAAGTGCTTCCAAGGAAAGTAGAGGTCAAAGTTCGGTATTCACCTGTCGACGTCGCGGCTGAATGGCAGAGACTCCCCGGCCATATCCGCGAGGCAGAACGACACTCCTAGACGCCGCTTCCGTTCTTACTTTTTTTCGAGTAAATCTTTCAGAGCCTTTGGAGGACCTACCTCGGACGAGCCGACTAGCTTTTGAGATCCCCACGCTCTTTTGCAACCCGAGCGTGTTGCAACGATTTGACAAATACACCATTCAAACTCTGGGGTTCGCGCTCATTGTTCTAGGAATCTTCCTGTTTATGGCCGGTCTTATCGGTGGTCCCCAGTGGTCCACGCCCCCAGTCCCGTTGCCGTGGTATTGGTGGGTGGGCACCGCCTCGTTCTTCTCTGGTATTGCCCTCGTCGTAGTTGGAATCATCCTGCTTTTCATCGCCCGAGGCATGAAACCAAAGCAAAAGACAGACGCGGTCATTAGACCGACTGGGTAGGTAGCCTATCTGTTGCATTAAGCTGCTAAAGATAAATCCGGTGCCTACCTAGTTCTCTAGAGAGACAGTAGCCCCGGTTCAAATCTAGCGAGTCATACGTGTCTCGGTAGGAAAAGACGGGGGAAACGGCAAGGTTGCAGCTGAGAATGCTCAAGGGCAAGATTCACAGAGCGCGAGTGACAGGTTCGGATCTCAACTATGAGGGAAGCATCGAGATAGACTCCTCTCTAATGGAGGCGGCTGGCATTCTCCCCTTCGAGGAAGTCGGTATTTGGAGCATTACGACCGGTGAAAGGTTCTCCACCTACGCACTCCCCGCGGACCCGCGGAGCGGAATAATCGCGCTCAACGGAGCGGCTGCCCGGAAAGTGCAACCGGGGGACGAAATCATCATCACAGCCTTCGTATCTATGAACGAGAAGGAAGCTGAACAATGGAGTCCGAAGATCGTCTTTGTCGACGACAAGAACAGGTTCAAACCTCTGACCCATGCTCCAAGAGCGCTAGCCCACCCACGAAAACTAGCCCACTAGGATCGTCTAGCAGGCTATCGAAAACTCTCGCTCCCTCAAACTTGTTTCCGAGCAGACGCTAGAAACATCGGGATCTTCACCTGTTGCTCCTCTTGCGTGCTCGTGCAGCAAGAAGATAACCCGTCAACCTTCACGTCTTCTAACCCGTTCTTTTTCATCATCCCGAGAACAGCCTCCATTTTGAACCCAAGCCACAGATCCGCGTGTTCCTTTCGTAACCATTCGTAGCTGTGTTCTTGTAGGTCGGAGATTGCGATTCTTCCTCCGGGCTTGAGTACTCTAGCCATCTCTGCAATCGCCATGTCTGGATGGGGGCAGTGGTGCAATACCATGTTGCCGATTACAACATTGACAGATGAATCTGGCAATTGCATGTGTTCGACGTTTCCAATTCGGAACTCGACCTTCCCCCTTCC
>WNGQ01012910.1_pt1 | contig 12411 bp, 15 predicted proteins | sample 5407661 | NCBI WGS metagenome assembly WNGQ01 (sample SAMN13153382, study PRJNA577476) | soil metagenome | isolation source: 60 cm soil or saprolite under Garry oak tree replicate 2 | place: USA:California | collected 2016-06-15
GCGAGGTACTGGCAGATGACCTGCACCTCGGTGAGAACCTGCCCGTCGTCGAGCTTGAGCGCCGGCACGTAGCCCTTCGGGTTGATCTTCCAGTAGTCCTCTCCGCCCGCGGCCTTCTTGTTGGGGATGTCCACTTTCTCGAGATCGAACTTGTACCCGGCTTCGCGCAGCACGACGTGGGGCGCCATCGAGCAGGCACCGGGAGCGTAGTACAGTTTCATGATCATTCCTTTCTTTTCGAAACGGATTGGAGGGGAGCTTGCTTGGCGTTTGGATGGCTTGCCGCCGAGCGCGCGCGGCAAAGATTGCTGACCGGCAGTTTACCGCATCGCCAGGCGGGTGAGCTCGGCCCAATCGGCTCGGTCGCGAGGCGCTTCAGCGATCTGTCAGGCGGCGAGGACTAGATTCGAGCGCGTGCCGCGCAAGAAGACCAAGCATCCGCTCGAGCACGTGGTGATCATCGTCAAGGAGAACCACGCTTTCGACAATTACTTCGGCACGTTTCCGGGTGCCAACGGCGCGAATCTTCCGCGCTCTCCCAATCCTCCGCCACACGACCCGAACCACAGGCACGACGCATGGCTGACGCGCAAGACCACGGCCGTGGGCGAGCAGTTCGTCGAGCACGACATTCCCGCCTATTTCGCCTATGCGCGGCAGTTCACGCTGTGCGACAACTACTTCACCGACGTCGCGGGGCCGTCCACGCCCAACCACATCATGCTCATCACCGCGGATTCCCCGATCATCGTCAATCCGCCGCGATACCGGCTACCCGTGGGCGAGCCGCTGTTCGACCTGCCGTCGCTGCCGGCGGCGCTGGAGAAATCCGGATTCACCTGGGGCAATTATGGAGGCTACGCGTTCGATTTCATCAAGGCGCTGCAGGGCAAGCGGAAGTTCACCTCCGAGCAGTTCAAGCAGGACGCGGCGGCAGGCAAGCTGCCGAACGTGTCCTGGGTCTACGCGCCGCACGACGCGAGCGAGCATCCGCCGGATGCGAACGATGCGGGCAACCCTCTGGTCGGCGACGTCACGCGCGGCATGCAATGGACGGTCGACCAGGTCAACGCCGTCGTGCAGGGCGGACTGTGGCCGAAGACGGCCGTCTTCGTCACCTGGGACGATTGGGGCGGGTGGCTCGATCACGTGGACCCGCCGAACGTCGAGCAATGGAAGCACGACCCGAAGCATCCCGACCGCGACGGCAACCATCCGCAGTGGAACGGCACGCAATTCCGCTACGGGTCGCGGGTCGGCTGTCTGGTGCTGAGCGCTTATGCGAAGAGCGGATACCTTTCCAAGGCGCTGCATTCGCACGTAAGCCTGCTGAAATTCTGCGAAACGCTCTTCGGTTTGCCTCCCTTGAACACCCGCGACGCGAAGGCGGACGACATGTCGGACTGCTTCGACTTCACGCGAGCGCCCGCGGACCCGCCCGCGCGCGCATGAGAGGCCGCGCTCGCGGCCCCGAGCTTCAACCCCGCGGCCCGCGGGATGATGTCGAGGGGGATCAGGCGCTCCGTGCCCTGGTCGTCGCCGTAGACCGCGAAGGTGATGCCGACTCGGTGAAAGCTGAGGTCGGCTTCGGCGCGCTTGCCCGCGAGCGAATCGGCGCTTTGCGCGGCGAGCCAGGACTGGAACTCGCGATAGTGCTCGCGCACGCGGTGGCCCTCCGCGTGCATCTCGTCGTAGGGCGCGCCTGCCGTGGTCCGGAGCATGTTCACTTCATCAGTCCCTCGCGCTCGATGAAGGCGACGATGTCCCGCAGGCCCTGCCCGTTCTTCAGGTTGCTGAACACGAAGGGCCGCGTACCGCGCATCTTCCTCGCGTCGCGGTCCATCACCTCCAGCGACGCTCCGACCATGGGCGCGAGATCGATCTTGTTGATGACGAGCAGGTCCGATTTGGTGATGCCCGGGCCGCCCTTCCGCGGGATCTTGTCGCCCGCGGCGACGTCGATCACGTAGAGCGTGAGGTCGGAGAGCTCCGGGCTGAAGGTCGCGGCGAGATTGTCGCCGCCCGATTCGATGAAGATGAGCTCGAGGTCCGTGAAGCGCCGATTGAGCCGCGCCACCGCTTCCAGGTTGATCGACGCGTCCTCGCGGATCGCGGTGTGCGGGCAGCCGCCCGTCTCCACGCCGATGATGCGCTCGGCAGGCAGCGCTTCGTTCCTCACCAGGAACTGCGCGTCCTCTTCGGTGTAGATGTCGTTGGTGACCACGCCGAGCTGGTATTTGTCGCGCAGGGCGCGGCACAGCGCGAGAGTCAGCGCCGTTTTCCCCGAACCGACCGGACCGCCGATGCCGACCCTCAATGGCGAAGCGTCGTTCATGACCTGAAGAGCCTCGTGTACTGCGTTTCGTGGCACGCGGAAAGGAGCGCGAGGCCCGGCGCGAAATTGACGATCGAGTCGTCGTCGAGCCGGGCGGCGCCGCGCGCGATCTCGTCCAGCCTGCCGCCGAAGGAGACGAGCAGGCGCTGGCCGTCGGTCTGGCCGAGCGGCAAGGCCTTCATCGCGGCCAGCACCTGGTTTTCGGTCCACGACCAGAGGTAGGCGACAAGGGCTTCGTGCGCATCGATCCGCCAGGCCGCGACCGCGAAGGCGAACGCGGCAGGAAAAGAGGGCTCCTCGAGCGGCACGTCGCCCAGGCCCAGCTCCGGCAAGAGCTTCGCCAGCGAATAACCCATCTGCGCGGTCTCGGCGCGAAATTCCGCCGTCTCGCGCGACGCGAGGAAGAGCGCGTTCCAGCGCGCCGCGGCGTCGTCGTCGCCCACGCGCCAGGCCGCGGCGAGGCGCAGGAGCACGGGCGCCTCCATGCGCGCGAGCGAATGGGCGAGGACGTCGGCGATCCACCGCTCCGCGCTCGCGGCATCGCGCACGATGCCCGCCTCGATCGCGGCCTCCAGGCCCTGGGAGTAGCTGTAAGCGCCCACGGGGAGCGTGGGGCTTGCGAGCTGCAGAAGCCGCGCGAGAGGGCGCTCAGTGCTCGTGGCCATGATCGCGATCCTCGCTTCCATGATACGCGCCGGCCTCGGGCTCGAAAGGCGCGGTGACGTGGCTCAGCTTCGCGCCGAGGCCGGCCAGCATCTTCTCGAGCACGTGGTCTTCGGCCAGCCGCAGGAACCCTTCGCCGACTTCCACCGGAACGTGCCGGTTGCCGAGGTGGTAGGCACAGCGGGCGAGTTCCGTTGCCGAGGCGCATTCGACGTGCAGGAGGCGTTCTGCCGCCGCAATGACTTTGACGACGCGCCCGTCGGAGGCGACGACGAGGTCGCCGCCGCGCAACACTTCCCCGCGCGGAAGCATGAGCCCCGCTTCCTCGCCCGAGGCGAGGCGCGTCCGCAGTCGGCTTTTCTGCCTCGCGTCGAAGGGAAGCTCCAGCCTGCACTCTGGCTCGAGCTGGTACGCCTCGCGGCTGACTTTGTTCCTGATCTCGAGCATCAGAACAAGAAATATCTCTGCGCCATCGGGAGCAGCTTTGCAGGTTCGCACGTCAGCAATTCTCCGTCGGCGCGCACTTCGTAGGTCTCGGGATCGACCTCGATCTTCGGCTGCCAGTCGTTGTGAATCATGTGCTCCTTGCCGAGCTTTCTCGTGTTCCTCACCGGCTCGAGCGGCCGCGCGAGGCCGAGCGAAGCGAGCGCCGGGTCGGCGAGCGCCGCCTGCGAGACGAAGGTCACCGAGGTGCGCAGAGCGCGTCCGAACGCGCCGAACATCGGCCGGTAGTGCACCGGCTGCGGAGTCGGGATGGAAGCGTTGGGATCGCCCATCGCCGCCGCGGTGATCATGCCGCTCTTCACGATCAGATAAGGCTTCGCACCGAAGAAGGCGGGCTTCCACAGCACGAGGTCCGCGAGCTTGCCTTCCTCGACCGAGCCCACCGTGTGGGAGATGCCGTGCGTGATCGCCGGGTTGATCGTGTACTTGGAGATGTAGCGTTTGACCCGCGCGTTGTCGTGGGCCTTCGGGTCTCCTTTCAGCGCGCCGCGCTGGATCTTCATCTTGTGCGCGGTCTGCCAGGTGCGGATGATGACTTCGCCGACGCGCCCCATCGCCTGCGAGTCGGAAGACATCATCGAGAAGGCGCCCAGGTCGTGCAGGATATCCTCGGCGGCGATCGTCTCCTTCCTGATGCGCGACTCGGCAAAGGCGACGTCCTCGGCTACGCCCGCGTCGAGGTGATGGCACACCATCAGCATGTCGAGATGCTCGGCGATGGTGTTCACTGTGTAGGGGCGCGTCGGATTGGTGGAGGAGGGCAGCACGTTCGGCAGCCCGGCGACCTTGATGATGTCCGGCGCGTGCCCGCCGCCCGCGCCCTCGGTGTGAAAAGTATGGATGGTGCGATCCTTGAACGCGCGGATCGTGGCTTCGACGAAGCCCGATTCGTTCAGCGTGTCGGTGTGGATCGCCACCTGCACGTCCATTTTGTCCGCAACCGCGAGGCAGTTGTCGATCGCCGCGGGCGTCGTGCCCCAGTCTTCGTGGAGCTTGAGCCCTATGGCACCGGCTTGGATCTGCTCGCGCAAGGGCTCGGGCAGGCTCGCATTGCCCTTGCCGAAGAAACCGAGGTTCATCGGGAACCCTTCCGCGGCCGAAAGCATCGACCGGATGTGCCACGGGCCGGGCGTGCAGGTCGTCGCGCAGGTGCCGGTCGCGGGGCCGGTGCCGCCGCCGAGCATGGTGGTGACGCCGCTCATCAGGGCTTCATCGATCTGCTGCGGGCAGATCCAGTGGATGTGCGTGTCGATTCCGCCCGCGGTGACGATCATGCCTTCGCCGGCGATCGCCTCTGTGCCCGCTCCAATGGGAATCGTGACCCCCGGCTGGATATCGGGGTTGCCGGCCTTGCCGATTTTCCAGATGCGGCCGTCCTTGATGCCGATGTCGGCCTTGACGATGCCCCAGTGATCGACGATCAAGGCATTCGTGATGACGGTGTCGGCCACCTCGGCCGATATTCGCTGGCTCTGGCCCATGCCGTCGCGGATCACCTTGCCGCCGCCGAATTTCACTTCCTCACCGTATACAGTGAGGTCCTTTTCGACCTCGATCCAGAGATCGGTGTCCGCCAGGCGCACGCGGTCGCCCGTCGTCGGACCGAACATTTCGGCATAGGCCTGGCGCGAGATCTTCACTCGAGCGCCCCCATCACTTTGCCGGTGAAGCCGTAGACCTTCCTGTCGCCGGCGAGCGCCACCAGCTCCACGGTGCGCTCCTGCCCCGGCTCGAAGCGCACCGCCGTGCCGGCGGCGATGTTGAGGCGGAATCCGTACGCGGCCTTGCGCTCGAACCTGAGCGCGTCGTTGGTTTCGAAGAAGTGATAGTGCGATCCGATCTGGATCGGACGGTCGCCGGTATTGGTGACTTTCAACACGACCGTTTCCCTGCCCTTGTTCAGCTCGATCTCGCCCGCGACAACTTTGATTTCACCTGGAGTCATGGAATAGGGTTGTGCACAGTGATCAATTTGGTGCCGTCCGGAAACGTCGCTTCGACCTGAACGTCGGGAATCATCTCGGGTACGCCCTCCATCACTTCCTCGCGCTTCAGGAGCGTCCCGCCCCAGCTCATCAGCTCGGACACGCTGCGCCCGTCGCGCGCGCCTTCCATGATCGCTGCGGTGATGAAGGCCACCGCTTCCGGGTAGTTGAGCTTGACCCCGCGCGCTTTGCGCCGCTCGGCGAGCAGGGCTGCCGTGAATATCAGCAATTTGTCCTTCTCGCGCGGCGTCAATTCCATTTATGTGCTCCAGATGCGCGGCTCGCGCGCTTCGATTCCGGCTACCACAGGGCGCAGAAGGCGCCACAGTTGCGTGAAGTAGCGCTTCGCGGACTCGGTCGACGAGCCGAGGTAGCGCGCCACCAGCACGCCCGGCAGCAGCGTCACCGCCCCTGCGCCGCTCTCCGGCCGCGCCTCGCGGCAGCGGGAAAGGAGCGCATCCAGACCGGGCGCCACAGCGAGCAGCGTTGCGCACACCGGCGCCCCCGTCAGGCCTACCTGCGATTCGAGCAAGGGGCTGCCGCCTTCGATGCGTCCCCGCTCGAACCACAGCGCCCTTCCGGCTTGCCGGAGCGAGGTCTGCTGCCGGCACACACCGCGGGCGAAGCGCTCCCCGGAACCGCTGCGGCCGAGGCACAGGATCTCCCAGCCGATGAAGCGTGCTCCGGCGGCAAGGCGCACCTCGGTCCGGATGTCCGCGAGCGCGCCGTCGAACGCGATCGTTTCCTGCGGCAACCACTCGAGGCAAGCGCCGTCTGCGATGTTCAGGTCGAGGCGCTGGCGCGCCCAAGCTCCGCCAGAGCGGTACCACTTGCCCGCGCCGGGTGTGGTCAGCAGCGCATGCGCGCCTTCGCCCGCGCATGCCGAGAATTCCAGTTCGTCGCCGCCGGCGATGCCCGCCGGCGGATGCACGACGATGGCGTGGCAGACCGCGTCGCCTTCGGGATAGAGCGGCTTCTGCACGACGAGCGGGCCTTCGTGCCGACGTTTCGCGAGGACGGTTCGTCCTTCGCGGAGCTCGAATTCCAGACGGAGCTCCGCCTTCCAGGAGGCGAGAATCGGCTCGGCAAGCTGCATGCGCGAATCATACCGCCAGCAGTTCCTTGACGCGGTCTACGTCCATGTCCGCGCCGGGCCCGCGTGCGACGAACTCGCCGCGCTCCATGACCAGGTACTGGTCGGCGAGCGACCTAGCGAAGTCGTAATACTGTTCGACGAGCAGGATCGCCATCTCGCCGGACCGGGCGAGCGAGCGTATGACGCGCTCGATGTCCTTGATGATGGAGGGCTGGATGCCCTCGGTGGGCTCGTCGAGGATCAGCAGCGCCGGGCCCATTGCGAGCGCGCGCCCGATCGCCAGTTGCTGCTGCTGCCCGCCCGAAAGATCCCCGCCGCGCCGGTGCAGCATCTCGCGGAGCACGGGGAACAACTCGAAGACGCGCGCCGGGACCGCGGCCCCGGGCTTGGTCGCCAGGCCGATTTCGAGGTTCTCCCCGACCGAGAGGCGCGCGAAGATTTCGCGTCCCTGCGGCACGTAGCCGATGCCCGCGCGCGCACGCGCGTCGGGCTTTGCGTGGGTGAGATCCTGCTCCCCGAACGTCACCGCTCCGGTCGCCGTCGGCACGAGGCCCATCAGGGTCTTGAGCAGCGTGGATTTGCCGACGCCGTTGCGGCCGAGCAGCGCCGTCACCTTTCCCGCCGGCACCTCGAAGGACAGGTCGCGCAGGATGTGGCTGCCGCCGTAGTACTGGTTGAGGTTGGCGACGGAGAGCATCAGCGGCCCAGATAGACTTCGATGACGCGCGGATCGTTGTGCACCTGATCCATGGCGCCTTCGGCGATCACGCTGCCTTCGTGCAGCACCGTCACCTTGCGCGCGATCTCCTCGATGAAGGCCATGTCGTGCTCGACCACGACCAGCGAGTGCCTGCCCGCGAGCGAGAGCAAGAGCTCGGCGGTTCTCTCGGTTTCCTCGTCGCTCATCCCGGCGACCGGCTCGTCGAGCAGCAAGAGCTGCGGCTCCTGCATCAGCAGCATCCCGATCTCGAGCCACTGTTTCTGGCCGTGCGAGAGCAGGCCCGCAATGCGGTCGGCTCCGTCGGTGAGTCCGATGCGCTCGAGCATCACGGCGATGCGATCGCGTTCCTCGGACGAAAGCCTTGCGAAGAGGGTCCTGCGCACGCGCTTGTCGGCCTTCATCGACAGCTCCAGGTTCTCGAACACCGTGTGGCGCTCGAGACGCCCGCCTGCGCGATCTCGGCCTCGGTGAGCCGGGTGAGATCGATCGTCTGGCCGAAGAACACGGTTCCCGCGTCGGGCCGGGTCTTGCCGGTGATCACGTCCATCATGGTGGTCTTGCCGGCGCCGTTCGGGCCTATCACGCAGCGCAGCTCGCCGGCGTCGATGGTGAGCGAGAGCTTGTTGAGCGCTTTGAAGCCGTCGAAGCTGACGCTGATGTCGTCGAGATAGAGGACCGTTGCGTGGCTGAGGTCCAGTCCGGCGGTGGCGATATGGCCGATGCCGGTGCCGGTTTCAGTCGGTGCGATGGCCGGGGCGTTCATCCGGTTCTCATCCAGCGGCGCGCGAGGCCGACGACGCCCTGAGGCAGGAACAGCGTCACCAGGATGAACAGCAAGCCGAGGAAATAGAGCCAGATCTCGGGGAACGCCTGCGTGAGATAGCTCTTCGCGCCGTTTACGATTCCCGCTCCCACGATCGCGCCGGTGAGCGTGCCGCGGCCGCCGACCGCGACCCAGATCGCGATCTCGATCGAATTCGCCGGTGACATCTCGCCCGGATTGATGATCCCGACCTGAGGCACGTACAAGGCGCCCGCGATGCCGCACAGGACCGCCGAAAGCGTCCAGACGAACAGCTTGTAGTGCACGGTGTTGTAGCCGCAGAACATCGCGCGCTGCTCGGCGTCGCGGATTGCCGCGAGCACGCGCCCGAACTTGGAGGTGACGATAAAGCGCCCGAGAAGGAGCGTGCCGATCAGCGCCGCGGCCGTGATCGCGAACAGCGCCATGCGCGCTTCCGGCGTCGTGATCGGGATGCCGAGGATGCGCTTGAAGTCGGTGAAGCCGTTGTTGCCGCCGAAGCCGGTGGCGTTGCGGAAGAAGAGCAGCATCGCCGCGTAGGTAAGGGCCTGCGTGATGATGGAGAAGTACACTCCCTTCACGCGCGAGCGGAAGGCGAAATAGCCGAACACGAAGGCGAGCAGGCCCGGCACGAGCACGACCAGCAGCGCGCACCACCAGAACTGGTCGGAGTTCCACCACTGCCATGGAAATACCTTCCAGTCCAGGAACACCATGAAGTCGGGCATGTTCGCGCGGTACTGGCCGTCGGCGCCGATCTGGCGCATCAGGTACATGCCGAAGGCGTAGCCGCCCAGCGCGAAGAAGAGGCCGTGTCCGAGCGACAGGATCCCTGCATAGCCCCAGATCAGGTCCATCGCCAGAGCGACGATGGCATAGCACATGATCTTGCCGATGAGCGTGACCCAGTAAGCCGAGACGTGGAAGGGGCTCGCTGCGGGGACGACGAGATTGAGCAGCGGGAAGATGAGCAAGAGCACGAGAGTCGCGGCGCCCAGCGCGGCCCACCCCTTCGGGCCGTACAGGCGGGAGACCGCGGAGGAGATCGGGCCCATCTAGGATTCCAGGGCCCGACCCTTCAAGGCGAACATGCCCTGCGGGCGCCGCTGGATGAAGACGATGATGAATACGAGCACCGCGATCTTGGCGAGCACGGCGCCCTGCCAGGACTCGAGCAGCTTGTTGGCGAATCCCAGGCCGAAGGCTGCGTAGACGGTGCCGGCGAGCTGCCCCACGCCGCCGAGGACCACCACCATGAAGGAATCGACGATGTAGGCCTGGCCGAGGTCGGGGCCGACGTTGCCGATCTGCGAGAGCGCGCAGCCGGCGAGCCCCGCGATGCCCGAGCCCAGGCCGAAGGCCAGGGTGTCGACGCGCGCCGTGGGCACACCCACACAGGAAGCCATGGAACGGTTCTGAGTGACGCCGCGCACGAAAAGACCCAGCCGCGTCCGGGTGAGCAGCAGCCACATCCCGGCGAGCACGGCGGCGGCGAAGAAGATGATGACGACGCGGCTCCAAGGCAGCACGACGTTGGCGAGCACTTCGATGCCGCCCGACATCCACACCGGGTTTTCCACCTGCACGTTGGCCGCGCCGAAGATCGTGCGCACCGCCTGGATCAGCGCGAGGCTGATCCCCCAGGTCGCGAGCAGCGTCTCCAGCGGCCGGCCGTAGAGCCAGCGGACCACGCTGCGCTCCAGCGCCATGCCGACCAGCGCGGAGGCGAAGAAGGCCGCCGGCACGGCGCACGCGAGGTAGGCGTCGAAGGCGCCCGGGGCGTGCGCCCGGAACAGGTTCTGCACCACATAGGTCGTGTAGGCGCCGACCATGATCAGCTCGCCGTGCGCCATGTTGATCACACCCATCAATCCGTAGGTGATGGCCAGCCCGAGCGCGGCGAGCAGCAGGATGCTGCCGAGGCTCACGCCGGCGAACGCGAGCCCGAGGCGTTCGCCCCAGACGAGCCGCCCTTCGACCGCGCGGAGGCTCGCCTCCGCCGCGGCGCGGATCTCTGGATCGGTGCCGTCCTTTTTTGCGAGCAGGGACAGCAGCAGCGTCTTGGTAGTCGGATTTCCGGATCGCCCGAGCGTGCGGACTGCGGCGAGGCGCGCGGCTCTGTCGCCGCTTTTCAGCTCGATCGAGGCCGCGATCAGCTCGAGCATGGGCTTGATCGCCGGGTCGCTCTCGCGAGCGAGCGCTTTACGGACGAGCGGCAAGAGCGAGGCATCGGCGCGGTCCTCCAGCGCCTTGGCCGCCTTGAGGCGCGTTCCACGATCGGGAGCAACGAGCCTGAGAGCTCCCAGGGCCGAATCGATTTCGCGCCGCAGCCGGTTGTTGACGACGACGTCCTCGCGTGCCTCGGGCAGCGGCTGGATTTTCTCGCCGGTGACCGCGTCGACGCCCTCGTCCCCGGTGACGATCAGAACGCGCTTGCCGGCGGTCTGGACGGTGCCGTCGGCGAGCGCCTGAAGCAGCGCGGGAGCCCGGTCGTCGCCCGAGGCGACGAGCACGCCGACCGCGTCCACTTTTTCGTCGCTCTCCCCGAAGGCCAGCCTTTCGACGAGGCCCGGGTCGATCGCGACTGCCGGGCGCGCGGCGAGGCCCAGCATGAGCAGCAACACGCGCAGGACTCGATGCATTTGAAGCTCCCAAAACGGCGACGGCGCTTTCGCGCCGCCGCCATCTCCGATATCACTTCACGTCACTTCTTGGCGGTCAGCTCGGGCTCGTCCTTCTTCTTGTCGTTGCCGGCTATGAACGGGCTCCAGGGTTGCGCCTTGACCGGACCTTGGGTCTTCCACACCACGTTGAACTGTCCGTCGGCCTTCACTTCGCCGATGAACACCGCCTTATGCAGATGGTGGTTCTTCGGGTCCATGGTCGAGGTGATCCCGGAGGGCGCCGTGAACTTCTGGCCGGCCATGGCGGAGATCACCGTGTCGACGTCGGTGGTCTTCGCCTTCTCCACGGCCTGCTTCCACATGTGGATGCCGATCCAGGCCGCTTCCATCGGATCGTTGGTGAGCGGCTTGTCCGCGTTGGGCAGCTTTTTCTTCTTGGCGTAGGCGGCCCATTCCTTTTTCCAGGCGTCGTTGACCGGGTTTTTCTGCGACATGAAATAGTTCCAGGCGGCCAGGTGGCCGACGAGCGGCTTGGTGTCCACGCCGCGCAATTCCTCTTCGCCCACGGAGAAGGCCACCACCGGCACGTCGGTCGCCTTCAGGCCCTGGTTGCCGAGCTCCTTGTAGAAGGGCACGTTGGAGTCCCCGTTGATGGTCGACACGACAGCGGTCTTGCCCCCGGCGGAGAACTTCTTGATATCGGCGACTATCGTCTGGTAGTCGGCGTGGCCGAAGGGGGTGTACTTCTCGTCGATGTCCTTCTCGTCCACGCCCTTGGCCTTGAGGAATGCGCGCAGGATCTTGTTGGTGGTGCGCGGATAGACGTAGTCCGTGCCGAGCAGCACCCAGCGCTTGGCACCGCCGCCCTCGGCGCTCATCAGGTACTCGACCGCCGGGATCGCCTGCTGGTTGGGCGCGGCTCCCGTATAAAAGACGTTCTTCGAGAGCTCCTCGCCTTCGTACTGAACCGGGTAGAACAGCAGGCCATTCAACTCCTCGAACACGGGAAGAACCGATTTGCGCGACACGGAGGTCCAGCAGCCGAACACGACCGCCACCTTGTCCTGCGTCAGCAGCTGGCGCGCCTTCTCGGCGAACAGCGGCCAGTTCGACGCCGGGTCGACGACCACCGCTTCGAGTTGTTTTCCGAGCACGCCGCCCTTCGCGTTGATTTCCTCGATTGCCATCAGCGTCACGTCTTTGAGCACCGTTTCGCTGATCGCCATCGTTCCGGACAGCGAGTGCAGGACGCCGACCTTGATGGTGCCTTGGGCGAGCGCCGGAACGGCGGACGCTGCCAAGCCGCATGCGAGCGCCGCCGGTCCGACGAGAGATAACGCGCGTTTGACGATTCCTATTCCCATGAGCCGAGACATATCGCTTACTCCTCAGGTTTACTTCGAGTTGGAACTTGCGGAACAATGCCGGCAAGCTGATAGGGGTTATCGCATGATCCATGCCACACCCCCTGCGGCGGACGGGGACCCGGAAAAAAGCGTCAGCGATTAGCCCGTTACGCTGAGAGCGACGGCGCGGATTCCGCGATGTCGCGCGAGTCGTCAGCGGAATTCTACGTCACGTCGTGGTGCAAAGGCGATGCCAAATCGCTCCTTTGTGGTGCGAAAACCAGGGAGGCAGTTCCTTCTCCGACGCGCTCTTGAGCGGCGCTCGAAGCGCACGG
>WNGQ01007739.1_pt1 | contig 12405 bp, 11 predicted proteins | sample 5407661 | NCBI WGS metagenome assembly WNGQ01 (sample SAMN13153382, study PRJNA577476) | soil metagenome | isolation source: 60 cm soil or saprolite under Garry oak tree replicate 2 | place: USA:California | collected 2016-06-15
GACTCTGGTACCACTTTGTTTAGATATGCGGCCAATGAAGGGACTGCCGTTTCTGGATGTTGCAGGAAAGCCAGGTCATAGACGGTAACGACCTTACGTGCTTTGCCTGCCAGTGGTGGAAGGCCGAAGTCCAGGCCATGATATATGTCTGCCGGTCCCGTGAAGAAATTTGCATAAAGCGGAACTCGCCAGCGGTACCAGAGAATGTTAAGATAGCGATCAGGAATAAATACACTGCGACCCCGAACGTTGCTAGCTGTAGGGAATGAATGCCCCTTTGTGGGGCGTCCGCTCGTTATGAGCGTGTACTCATTACTCGCATCCTGGGCAAGCATCGCGTTCACCAGATTTCGTACATACTGCCCAACCCCGGCTCCCTGTTTGATGCCTGCTGTATAGTCTAGCGCAATTCGCATTAGAGAATCCTTACAATTCTTAATCTCAGGTGCCAACTCCATTGAATTGGAGCACCCGCTTAAGTATAGCAGGTTTGGAAAATGCGTCAATCGAATAACACTGAAAGCGCAGGGCTTCTCAGATCAAAAACTCATCTACAGCCGAAAGTACCGGATTTTTTGTTGTTGTGCGTACACAGACACACAGTATGTTACACTATGAGCCATTGAGAAACAAAGCGGCGAAAAGCAGAAAGGGTTATTGCTTGAGAGAAAAAACATATTGGCTACTGCTAAGTATCTCACTGATCGTATTACTGGCAGCATGTGGCTCTAAGAAGGTCATCACATCATCTTTATCGTCCAAAAGTGTCACGAGCAATTCGCTGAGCAACAGTCGCCTGCAGCAATCTCCTGTCACTTTCCCTACTACGATCCCCCCGCTCTCAATTCCCAGCCAAAAAGCGACGCCTATACCGACGCGGGTCCCTCGTATTATAGCCTCCAGTACAAGTACCCCACCACCAGTCTCAAACTGCGTAACGTACAGTCAAGCGACGACATTGGTTCCTGCAAAGAACGGAACACTGGCAGCTCCCTATGGACCGGCATCTGTTTCAACTGAGGCGCAGCAGCTTACACAGCAACTCTTCCAATTAATCAATCATGAACGTGCCACCTGTGGACTTCCTCCGTTCGCCTGGAACAACATCCTGGCCTCCGGTGCGCTGCTGCATAGCTGGAACATGGCGCATTGCGGATTTAGCCACTATTGCCCCGATGGCAGCACACCTTACCAGCGTATCGCCAATGAAGGATTTGCCGGTTTGAGCGACTGCGGAGAAAGTATCGGCCTGGCAGGACCCTATCCGACCGCCTGGGCAGGTGTGTATTCTGTGCAGGAGAGTATGGCAAACGAGCCGCTTGGAGGTGCTGTGTTCGTTCTTATTTCCTCTGGCGGTTCCTCTTTCGCTTGCCCCTGGTCGTTCTGGGCTGTAACCTGTTGCGGAATTGCTGGGCTGACTTGCTCTGCTCGCCGGGCAAGGGAATACGCGGCCCAGCACCCGCTGCTAGCTCCGCATTGTACTTGAGCATCCACTCATTCATGCCCTCTTCACTACTCATGTCGAAGCCTCTCTCCAGACCCATCATGACGAACGACTTGGCGATCCCGAAATTGGCTGGGTCGTTCATTTCACTCTTCAGCTTACGGGCTGCCTTCTCATCCAACATGCTGAGGCACGCTGCAGCGTTCTCCAGATGGAATTCGCGTTGCAGGAATTGCCAGAACGCCTGTAACTCGCGGATGATATCGGGTGCTTCATCAGCAGAAGCGGAGACCTTGCGCGGGAAAAGATCGAACAGGATTTCGCGCAGATGATGAGGCGTCATCTGCGGTGGGGTGACGCTGAGATAGTGTATCCCAAAATCAATCAGCATACTCGCCCACCCTGCTTCAATGCCTTCGTCCCTGAGCGCCTGCCCTTCGGGCGACTGCTCAAACAGCTGAAGCAGTTGGTCCTGATACTGGCTGGCCTTTTTCTCAAGTGGCATGCCATCTCGATCGAACACCTGCTGGTGTATGTTGAAAGTCATAGATCACCTTTATTTAACACCGTCAAGAAGCGCTTGAAGCTCTTGATGTTCTTGTTCTAATGCCGTGCTGTTACTGTATCCCCTTTAACCTTTCTTTGCAAGCCTTTTGGTACCCCGAATAAATGCTTCATGTGAATTTGCATTATATAACAAATATCCAAAAGAATAAGGAAAGGATTCTAGAAGATAGCCAGTGTAGTAGGCAGATATGCCAGGTCACTTCTACTTCCCCGATGGGGAATGTTTCATGTTACGCAGAAAAGAAAGCGTACATCTCTAACTGGCAGACAAGGAAACACAGCGATTCCCGGCTCTGCGCCCGCCTGGGGAGACGATCTATGCCCACGGGCGCAATGAATCGCGCCCCTACGAATCACCCGGAAGGACGTAGAGCCGATTCCCAGGCTCATGGCGAAGGATGATAGAAATGGTATAATAATATATTATTATTCACCATCAACGTAACAAGATGAGGAGATGATTCAGACGTATTCCGTCTGTTATACTTCATCGCTTTATAAGTGAAGACGTCAATTAGAAAGGAGAGCCAGTATGCAGCTCGCATGGAAGGTTGCTAAAGACAGCAAAGTCAGGTTGAAGGATTATGATCCAGACTTTATTGATCCGTATACTGATCGCGCGTTGGCATCAGCAGAGTTAGAAAAGCTCAGCGAAGAACTTGGCGAGTTACAGCAGTTATTAGCGGCGGCTCAGCATCACAGCCTACTCATAGTACTGCAAGGCATGGATACGAGCGGCAAAGATGGTACGATACGCAATGTCATGGCACAAGTCAATCCACTGGGATGCGAGGTACGTTCGTTTAAGGGACCTTCGTCCAGGGAACAGGTGCATGATTTCCTCTGGCGGATCCATCGAGTCGTTCCCGGCAGAGGCTTGATCAGTATTTTCAATCGCTCCCACTATGAGGATGTGCTGGTGGTGCGTGTGCATGACCTGGTGCCAGAAAAGGTGTGGCGGCGACGGTACTCAGCCATAAACAACTTTGAACACCTGCTGACTCAGAATGACATGATTATTCTGAAGTTCTATTTGCATATTAGCTACGAGGAGCAGGAAAAACGTTTACTGGCTCGTCAGGAGGATAGGACCAAAGCCTGGAAACTCTCGTCAGCCGATTGGGCAGAGCGCAAGTACTGGAACGATTATCAACAAGCCTATGAGGAGGCTCTCTCCAGGTGCAGTACGGATGAAGCCCCCTGGTATATTGTGCCAGCTAATCGTAAATGGTATCGCAATTTGCTCGTAGCACGTACACTCGTTTCTACCTTGCGTCCGTATAAGAAGGAGTGGCAAGCTAATTTAGTCAAGCGGGGAGAGCAGGAACGTGCACGTATAGAGAAGTTGCAGCAGGCGGGAGATAATCCCGTTGAAGCAACGCCTATACTACGTAGCGAGGGTTCTCCAAGAAGATGACATCGAGAAAGGAGACACACTATGCAACTTGCATGGAAGGTTGAAGCAGGGAGCAACGTGAAGTTGCAGGACTATGATCCCACCTACGTTGATGAGCATACGGATCCGGCATTGGCGAGGGCAGAACTGGACCAACTCGGCAAGGAATTGGGTGAGTTACAGGAGTTGTTGGCAGCGGCCCACCATCAGAGCCTGCTGGTCGTGTTGCAGGGGATGGATACCAGTGGCAAGGCTGATACGATTTTCCAGGTCCTCTCCCGAGTCAATCCGCAGGGATGCGAGGTGCGCTCGTTTAAGGTCCCCACATCTCGGGAACAGGACCATGATTTCCTCTGGCGTGTGCATCGGGTCACGCCTGGCAGAGGGGTCATCGGTATTTTCAATCGCTCCCATTATGAGGACGTGCTGGTCGTGCGTGTGCATAACCTGGTGCCACAAGAAGCCTGGAGTCGCCGCTATGCAGCTATTAATGACTTTGAGCGCCTGCTGGTTCAGAATGACATGATTATTCTGAAGCTCTACTTGCATATGAGCAAAGACGAGCAGGAAAGGCGCCTACTAGCCCAACAGAAAAATCAAACGGACGCCTGGAAGGTCACGACTGCTGATTGGGCCGAGCGGAAATACTGGGACGAGTATCAAGAGGCCTATGAGGAGGCGCTCTCCAGGTGCAGTACGGCTGAAGCGCCCTGGTATATCGTTCCTGCTAATCAGAAGTGGTATCGCAATGTACTCGTGGCACGCACCCTCGTTCATACCTTGCGTCAGTACAAGGATGAATGGGAGGCGCAATTAGTGGAGCGTGGAGAACGGGAGCTTGCGCTTTTAGCGCAACTCGGACATGCAGCGCAGACTGGAAATCGGGAGAATAAACGTACAAAGAAAGCTTAGTATGACTCTTAATGATCAATTCTTTTTAGGTTATATGAATGAGCTGAATTAAAATTGCTGCTGTCCAACTGAATGAGCTAAAACCCATACCGTTTGTATCACCCTCTGTTCTGTGATCTGTGGAGTCAAAATATTCCCAAAACCCGTCATCTCTGATCATTTGAATGGTCTTGATAGCTAACAAGTTCGCCAGTTGATCTGCATTTTTATGCCTTGTTTTGTATCTTTTTAATCCCTCGATGATAAAGAAGTTCGTAATTGGCCAGGTTGGCCCTCTCCAATAGCGCTCTTTATCAAAATACTTGCAATTGATAGCTGTAGAAGGCACGGGATATTCAGTACAGAATTCACCAGTATTTGAGAGGCGCTGAAGTAAAATATCGAGCTGCTTATCTGTAACCGCTCCCGCGTATAACGGCATAAAAATAGCATTCGTTGGAACTGCAATGGCTTGATGTCTTCCTTGCGTAACATCAATATCACAATACTGGTTATATTCTTCGCTCCAGGTATTTGTAAGAGCCTTTTGTGTTTGCTCTGCCCATCGTTGCTACGTGTTCGCTTCTTCCTGCTTCCCATATGTATGCAGTAATACCGCGAGAGCTTCGTTAGCTCTTTCCCAGATTGAATTAAATAAAATATCCTTTACCGCAAAAGGCGTATCGTCGAGAATTTTCGTATAGTCCCATGCAAGGTCTTTAAATAATTCTATAAGGTAGATATATCTGCAATAGTCTGCCTCGGTAGGTCTTTCTTCAGAATTCTGGTATCTTATATCCTTTCTATTCAAATCAACATCGGCCTTAATGTCGCTGGGAATCATATTCAGGTCAATGCGATGAAGTATACTATCCCAACGTGGAGAGTCATCGGTTCCAGACTCCCAGGGATGCACAATGGTAAGCAATCCACAATCTTCAGTGTCGCGGTAGCGTTTCAGGTGATCATGGTATGCCATGATAGAAGGAAGTATGGTATTGATAAAATCTCGTTTCTTCTCTTCATCTGAAGCATGATTGCAAACATATTCAGCAGCAATTGCCAGAAGTGGGGGATCAGTAATGCCTGAAGTTTTTATTCCATTCCTGGTAAAGCTTGTCGTTTGCCATTGATCCGCTGGTGGATAATATCTTGATTCGCCTGGATTGTAGACGATGTGAGGCATAAGCCCATTGTTCCACTGCCCCGCAATTAATGATAGAAGTTCGTTAAAAGCGGTTGTTTCATTTAAGTGTACAAGTCCCATAGCAACCCCAGCAGTATCCCACAACCACTGTTGTACATAATATTCTCTTGAGGGAATTATTCTCTCATATGGCTTTCCATCAACAGTAACCGTAATAGTATTACGTTGTAAGACTTCTTTTGCCTGGTTTAGTAACTCAAGGTATGTTTGCATCATATATTTTTGGCTGAATGGCAAACCTCACATGAGTAGTTGAGCTTCCAGGGCAGCCAGATAGGCAAAGGGATTTTTGCGAAAGCGGAATTGTTGCCTGCGGGTTTCCTCACACTGCTGCACCTGTACGCGGAGTTCGTGCCACCGCTGATAATCGCTGGGTCGAAGCTCCGAGGCCGTGAAGGTCCGCTCTTTGCTGACGACGGCAGTCATGACACGAACCGAACCACGTACCACAACGCCGGGAATGGCCCCACGCCGGCCTGTCGCACGCCGCTCATGGACTCGTGCGATGCCAAAGCAATGTTCCAGATCATTGTTGGTACGTGGCAAGCCCTCCACGTCATAGCAATGAAACAGACCAACAGCGAAGTTGTCAGTGATGTGGCAAAAATGCTCAATGGCCCCGCCGAGCGGTTCCATGTCGGCTTTCTGCTCTTGCATCTGGCGCACGAACGCCAGGTAGCGCTCTCGAACCTGTGTCCCCTGGTGCTGCTCGTGATTGGCCAGGATCTCTTTGGCTTGATGCACCAGCTTGTAGGCACTTTGCAGTGGTGACCACAACGTGGCAGTGCTCTGTAACCCTTTGGTCAAGAGGTGCTGCAACTGCTTTAAGGCAGGTGGTAACCTTTTTTTCCCTGGACACGAGCAATGGAGTCGCTCACCAGGGTCACGCGATCATACAATTTGAGACCCGAAGCCTGAAGAGGAGAACGCCCATCGTCCGTCAAAGACGCTCGAACGGCTAGGCAATAGCCCCGAATTGCTTCGTTTTCGGGTGTCTTGTGCTCGTCCAAGGCACGCTCAATGGGTCGCACGCCTCGCAGCTGCTTCTTCAACTGCGTTTTGGCATGCTGGTCGGCCTCGTAGAGCGGCTTGGTGGCGTCTTTCAAGTAGTGAAACTGGCAGAGTTGATGCGGCACCCCTGGAAAGATAAAAGCAATGGCACTCCCAATGGTCTCTTGTCCATCAGAGATCACGCCTTTGATCGACAGCTCAAGCCCTGTGAGCAATTCCCTGACTTCTTTGAGTAAAGCCGTCAGGTCTCCTTGGGTACTACTGAGCAAGGGGCGGGCCAGCAGGATTTCTTCCGAAAGGCAGTCACGCACGATCCAGAGCACTTCGTGGCCCACATCGGGCTGCAACCCATCAATGGCTAGCATCACGTGTCCTTGCTTCTGCAATCGTGCCTTGATCCGCTCCTGATCCGTGATGTGTAAGGTCACCAACTCTTCATAGCGCTGCATCAAATAGGTCACACTGCGCTGTGCCACGCTGATGCCACGCGCCAAGAGCATCTGGTGCATCTCCGGCACACTGCGATGTTCCCGAAAACGCCACTGACCGATCAAGGCAATCACTTCCAGGCCGAATTCGCCATGCGGCAGCGCCCAGTATCCTTCTTCTTCCGGTCGATAACGCTGATGAAAGCGTGGACAGTTCGGCTCGCTACACTGACGTACTACCAGGGTTAGTTTCCACAAACCAGACAGCGTGGTGACCGTGCGATGGCCGTGATAGGCTACCCACAGCGGCTGACCACACTGCTCACAACGCTCTTTCAACGGGGTCAACGTCTTCTCATGCGTCGCTTCCAGGCGCGGGGTTCGTCGAGCCATATTCCTTCTCCTGCTGTGCTTGTCTATCTCCTTCTGCTTTCAGGCTACACCTGTTGTCAAGTCTACTTTGCCATTCAGCATATTTTTGTCTATCCTCTCATGTGTAACACGATGGAGGGTAATTCTCTACTTTCTCCCCTGTTTACGAGGAGCCTTCGGTTTTGCACGTACTTCCTCTGTCTTTTGCTTCATCTTCTCTTGGAGATTGGCATAGTTGTTTTGAACTCTTACTGTTCTAGGATGATCAGCGCCTAACACCGACTCGTAAATAGCCAATGTTTGCTGATAGAGGGGCACAGCGAGCTCGAACTTCCCCTGATCATTGTAGAGGTTTGCCAGGTTGCCGAGCGTCTGAGCTGTGTCGGGGTGCTCAGGCCCCAGAATACGCTCACTACCCGCCAGCGCCCTCTGGTAAAGTGGCTCGGCTTGCTCGTACTTGCCCTGGGTATGGTAGAGATTTGCTAGATTGTAGAGGCTGCTCAAGGTGTCGGGGTGCTCAGGCCCCAGCACGCGCTCGCGGGCCTCTAGCGCCTGTTGGTGCAGCGGCTCGGCTTGCTCGTACTTGCCCTGGCCTGCATAGAGATTTGCCAGGTTGTTGAGGCTGCTTAAGGTATCGGGGTGCTCAGGCCCCAGCACGCGCTCTTTGGCTTTCAGCGCACGCTGATAGAGCGGCTCAGCTTGCTTGTACTTGCCCTGGTCTGCGTAGAGGTTTGCCAGGTTATTGAGGCTGCTTAAGGTATCGGGGTGCTCTGGCCCCAACACTCGCTCACGAGTCGTCAACGCACGCTGGTGCAGCGGCTCGGCTTGCTCGTACTTGCCTTGACTTCGGTAGAGGATTGCCAAGTTATTGAGGTAGCCTAAGGTGTCGGGGTGCTCAGGCCCCAGCACCTGTTCACCGATCGCCAGGATACTTTTCAAGAGCGGTTCTGCCTCCCTAAATTGACCTCTTTGGTAGAAGTATTCACCGGCTTGATTGAGCAGGTTTCTCGCTTCCGGAAACGTCATGCTCCAGTGGTCAATATGTGCGACACACAGCAGCACATGCGGGATATATCGCTCGCAGCGTGTCCACGTCTGGTAGTCCACCTCCGGGAAGCTCTGTGCGACCGCTCGCACGGTTCGTTCTGCCCACTCGGCCTGTCGTTCCACTCCCATCTGATCTTTCACCACCTCCTGCACCATGCGGTGCATACTATAGGTCTGGGCATCGACATCCAGGCGGATGAGTGAATAGTGCGTTAAAGGTTCTAACGCTTCGTTGAGCACGAGCGGATCCTCGGAAGCGGCAAGCGCACCGGCAAGCACTGGCCCGAGCTGCGAGGCTCCCCTGCTCAGGAGCTCAAGCGGTATAGCATCTGGACTCAAGAACGCGCTCACGCACAGGATATCGGCGGCAACCGGGTCTTGCTCTACTTCCTGGAAGTTGAGTGCCCAGGTACTGGCCACCGATGCCGGGTACTCGCCTGTCTTGGGTTGCGCTTTGTTGAGCAGGGAAAGGCGCTGCCGCTGGTAACTGGTGAGATAATCTTGAAACCGTGCTGACTTTGCTACGATGTAGGCAGCCGCTTGTTCCAGCGCAAGGGGCAGGTAACCCAGTTCTGTGGCCAGGCGCTCGGCTGCGTGCTGCTCTTTCGTGTCGTTCTGGGCGCGTGCTGTGCGTTTGAAGAGAAAGTCCAGCGCTTCCTGTTGATCCATCTTCGCGAGCGCGAGTGGTCTGGCAATGCCCAGCGTGTCGAAGACCTGTGCTCGTGAGGTGAGCAAGATGTGACCTCTGGGTGTGCGCGGGTAGGAGGTTTTGAGCATCTCCGGCGCATCGGCATTATCGAAGACGAGCAGCCATGCACTCGTGTGTTCTAGCCGATGCTTGACTGCTTGCACCGTCTCAGCAGGATTGGTGGCATGTTGTTCAGGTAAGTCGAGCAGCCTGGCGATCTCGACACAGCCTGCCTGGAGTTCCACCTCGGTCCCAGCCCTGGTCCAGAAGATGAAGCGGTAATCGGAACGATAGCGATAGGTGTACTCCACGGCGGTTTGGGTCTTGCCGATGCCACCCAGTCCGAAGATGGCATGTCCCTGCGTTAAGGCGGTGGCGCTGTCTTTGCTCAGTGCCTCGTGCAGGTAATGCAGAACTGCATCGCGTCCGGTAAAGTAGGGGTTGCGCGCATAGGGCACGTTTTCGATGACCTCAAAGGGGTGCTTGTCTGGCTGTTGTTCAACGAAATCGTGTGTGCGTTCGCGAGGGGGCAACGCACGCAGCATGCCGAGTGCGGGTTTCATCGTCCTGGGTTGATGAGTCAGGCGGCGGTAGAGCTCTTCATATCCACTAGCAATAGATGGGTGATAGTACGTAGCGCTTTGCAATGGTGAGGGAATGTCTGCAATGTTCGCACCTTCAAGTAGGATTGGGATGAACTGTGTGTTCAAGGTACCTGCATTATACATATACTGGTAGATGAGCGCGCTTTCCCACAGAACTCCATGGCCTGTGCCTGGCTCTTCTTTACCCATGACACGGCGATAGTACGTTGGCGTGCAGATCATGAGCACTATATCTGCCTCTTGAATCTGGCGATCCATCCAGCGTGGCCAGCCTTCGGCTGGTGAGTCTTGATACTGGTCAAGGATGCAGTCGATGCCATCGGCGCGCAGTCTATCGGAAAGCGCTAACACGCGGTCAGCATGCTCTTGCGAGTCGTGGCTGTAGCTGATGAAGACGATGGGAGGGCGTGTTTCATTGTTGGTCATGGTTTCGCCTCCTCTGGAGTTGATGACCTTTGAATGCTGACGAATAAGGTGCGCCTGCTGTTGATTGGTGATGTATACATGCTATGCCTTCTCCCTCGTTTTGAAGAGGTAGCTGTTGAGCCTATTTTAGCATACATGGGGGTGGAAGGGTAATGTTGTGCGATCTCAGGTTCTCAATCGGACGTAGCCATACAAATAAGCGGATGTGATAGGGCATGATGATACACTCGACAAGTGCGATACACAGAGCATTCTGACCGGAAAAGCTAAAGACAGAGGATATTCAACCAATACTCATTAAATGTGTTGCCGTCAATTTTCGTGACAAGGCGTGTGGGAATCCCATCGCTATCGGGAATCTCATACAGCCAGCTCTCTCTTATTTCAAATTTGAGTGGTACTGTTTCTATCTCAACGCCTTCTTGCCATCCTATGGCAATGGCACATGCCAAAGGGTCATGTTGAAAATTGATGATATCCCTGGGCAACCCTGGGCAGGTTTCACCATAGCGTTGTTCGTTGCGCTCACTCCTCGCGCAGAGTTTGGCTTGCTGAACGATGAGGTCGCCTAAGCGGCCTGCCTGGGCAAGTCTTGGAAGATAAGCCCGTCTCAGGGCAGTTTGACACGTGACGGTTAAAGGGACAAGGGTTGGGCTGGCATGTTCCAGGACATACTGCGCTGAGTGCATATCAACCTGAATGTTGTAGTCCATTTCATTGATCCACTGCGGATAGCCGGCCGGAATGTCAAACACATGGCCACCCATGAGAAACAGGTCGGCTTGCTGAAGCATGCCAGGATACTGTTTTTCCAACAGCATCAGGTTGGTAAAGGGTCCAATCGCGACGATGATGGCGCCTTGCTCGATACTGCTTTTGAGGAGTGCTACCGCCTTGTCTGGCGAACCTGGCCGAGGTGCTATTGGTTCCGGCCAGTTTTCTTCATCAGGAGGATACCCCAGTTCGTACCGGTAATAGCCTCCAGAGACATCGGCCCCGGCTGCACATGGAATATCGGTACGTCCCATCAGGCTCAGGACGTAGTGCGCATAGCCTGCTCGTCTCCCTTGTTCGTCGGACACGGTGGTCACGCCCGTGATTTCGAGGTCGGGCCACTTTAGCAATATTGCGAGTGCGCACACGTCGTCAATATCGCCGCCAATGTCGGTATCTAGATGGATTTTCGTCATAGCAATGCTTCTTTTGCTTTGAGTGGATGTCAGGTTGCTATCGTTGACACCATATTTATGTTAACATATAATCGTAGCACATTCGATCTAAAGATAAGCTTTGAAGTGTCTATCCTGAAAACAGGAGGAACTGATGATTAACTCGCAAGACCTGTCCAACGCCTTCGCCCGTAATGTAAACATCATTAAAATGCAAACAGAAGGCCTGACTCACGAAGACAGTCTGCGCCAATTACCTTTTCATGGTAACTGTCTGAATTGGGTACTGGGCCACATCGCCGCGAACCGTGACGGTGTGCTCGAAACATTGGGCGAGCCTCCTTTGATGGACACCTATGGAGTTCGCTATAAACGCGGCTCCGATCCTGTGACGCAGGCAGATGAAGGCACTCTGACACTAGAAGAGCTGCTTAATTGGCTCGATCATTCGCAGGAGCGCATCGCGACTTCCCTGAGCAAGATGGACGAGGCAGCTCTAGCACGTGAGTATACTTCTGGTGATCGGAAGACGACCGTTGGGCAGCGGGCGTTTTTCCTCTACTTTCACGAAACCTATCATGTCGGGCAGACCGAGTTGTTCCGCCAGCTTGCCGGCAAGGATGACAAGGTCATTTAGGTGTGCCGTAATATACACTGGCTCCATTCGTCTTCGGTTACAACTCGGCTAAAGATGGGTGTTCTAAGAAACTCTTCCCACCATTGTTCATAGGGCTACTTTCCTGTTCGTTTACGAGGAACCCTCGGCTTTAAACGAACTGCTTTCGTCTTTTGCTTCATCTCCTCTTGGAGATTGGCGTAGTTGTTTCGAACTACTATCGTAGTGGGGTGCTCAGGCCCCAGCACGCGCTCGTAGTTCGTCAGTGCCCGATGGTAAAGTGGCTCGGCTTGCTCGTACCTACCCTGGTCTGTGTAGAGGAGTGCCAGATCAAGGAGGCTGCTCAGGGTGTCGGGGTGCTCAGGCCCCAGCACGCGCTCGCGGGTAGAGAGCGCTAGTGTAAGGTAGGAGACCGGGTCTTGATTGCTCAAGACCTCGATCCCCCCCTTCCGAACCGTACGTGCGGCTTGTCACCGCATACGGCTCTCACGGAATCTCCTACGGTTTTCTGATGCATAGGGGTTGTATGCCAGATCAG
>WNGQ01005490.1_pt1 | contig 12402 bp, 8 predicted proteins | sample 5407661 | NCBI WGS metagenome assembly WNGQ01 (sample SAMN13153382, study PRJNA577476) | soil metagenome | isolation source: 60 cm soil or saprolite under Garry oak tree replicate 2 | place: USA:California | collected 2016-06-15
CACTTCCATCTCGAATTCTTTCCAGCCGACGAGCGATTCCTCGATCAACACTTCGTGGACTGGTGAAAGATCAAGGCCGCGCGCGACGATCACATCGAGCTCTTCGCGATTATAAGCGATGCCCCCACCAGTCCCACCGAGGGTGAACGCCGGTCGGATAATGAGCGGGAATGTTCCGATTTCAGTGACGATCCGTTCTACATCCGCCAGGGAACGCGCCACCCCGGATCGCGGCACCTCGAGACCGATGCGCAACATCGCTTCCTTGAACAATTGTCGATCTTCGCCTTTCGCGATGGCCTGCGCGTTTGCGCCGATCAACTTTACACTGTGCCGCGCGAGCGCACCGTTGCGGTTCAACTCCATCGCTGCATTGAGCGCGGTTTGTCCCCCCAGAGTCGGCAAAATCGCGTCCGGTTTTTCCCGTTCCATGATCGCCTCGATCACTTCCGCGGTGATCGGCTCGATGTAAGTACGATCGGCAAACTCCGGGTCGGTCATGATCGTGGCCGGGTTCGAATTCACCAGCACGACCTGATAGCCTTCTTCGCGCAGCGCTTTGCAGGCCTGCACGCCGGAATAATCAAATTCGCAGCCCTGTCCGATCACGATTGGACCGGACCCGATGAGCAGGATTTTCTTGAGATCGTTATTTCGCGGCATCTGCGCAGCGCGGACAGTAAACGAAATCAAGCGAACGTCACGCGCGAATCGTGAACGCGCTGGAAGCTAACCTCCACTACGCCGCTGCCATTCTTTGCCGATCCAGATAAACCTTGCAGATGCTTTTGATGCGCGTGAGCACGTAATAAATCGTCTGGCTGCGGATGCGCACCAGTTCCGCACCGACGATCCGCGTCACGAAATCGCTCGGAAGATCGAGAATTTCCCGCGGCGTCGAGCTCTCGAGGCCTTTGCAAAGAATCGCGCTCATGGAGCGGGTAAGCGTTTGTACTTCCGGACCCAGTGTCATGCGAATCTGCGCCTTGCCGTTTTCATCGACATGCAGATAAACGCCCACCGTGTCCATGCATTCCTCATCCTTCCGCACATCGACAAGCTCGAACTTCTCACCTTCGCGCGGCTCCTGCTTCTTCGCGTTGTCCGCATAGGAAACGAGCGTCTCGCGCCGCTCATCTTCCGGCAGAATTTCGAAGAGATTGATGATGCTGTTTAGTTTCGTTGGATACATCGATAATGGAAGCTTAGCGCATTTTGCGCGCTTCGGCAGGCTGGAAGCCTGTGCTACGCCGACTTTTCAATTGGCGCGCCGACTTTGTTGCCCCATTCCGTCCACGAACCATCGTAGTTCCGCACGTTATCGAGCCCGAGCAGATACGTGAGCACAAACCACGTGTGACTGGAGCGCTCACCAATCCGGCAATAAACGACCGTGTCCGTGCCGGGTTTTACCCCGCATTGATCGAGATAAATTTTCGCAAGCTCATCTGCGGGCTTAAATGTGGCGTCGTCATTTGTCGCGGTTTTCCACGGCATGCTCTTTGCGCCGGGAATATGACCGCCGCGCAACACCCCTTCCTGCGGATACTCGGGCATGTGCGTGATCTCGCCCTTGTATTCGCCCGGGGAACGCACATCGATTAACGGTTTGCTGCTCTTGCTTTGGGCAAGCGCTTCGTCGAAAAACGCGCGAATCTCCTTGTCGAAGCGTTTCTTCGGCACCGGATAATTTGTCTCAGGATATTTCGGAACTTCGCGTGTCATCGGCCGATTTTCGGCCTTCCATTTGTCGCGGCCACCGTTGAGAATTTTCACTTTCTCGTGACCAAACAACCGGAACGCCCACAGCGCGTAGCAGGCCCACCAGTTCGCCTTGTCGCCGTAAAAAATGCAGGTGGTATCGGGTGTGATGCCGTGCCGGCTGCAAAGCCGCGCGAATTTTTCCGGCGAAATATAATCGCGAATCACCGGGTCTTGTAAATCGGCGCGCCAATCGATGTGCACGGCGCCGGGAATATGTCCGGTGTCATAAAGCAAAATATCTTCATTAGACTCGACGATCCGGATTCCTTCGTCCTTGAGATGTTTCTCCAGCCAATCAGTTTCCACCAGCGACTCCGGATGCGCGTATTGCGTAGGATGGGTAGCCATAGGGTCAGAAATTTCAGGCTGCTCCTGCGAGGGAGCAAGGGAATTTACAATTTCATCGCGTATGCGCCTGCGAGCAATGTCCATCTCGCCAGCGACGTATTAGAGTTTCGGGTAGCGCACTCGTCCCGAGTGCGGGCGACGGCGTCTCGCCGCCGCAGACTTTTCCTGCGATTTCCTATCCCGAACCGGAGCATCGCGTCAGGAAAAGCCTGTTTCGGCGAGACGCCAAAAGTCCGAGCCGGACGGGCACTTACATGCGAGACGCCCATTCGACTTTCGCTCAGGGCAGGCAATGCGCTACCCAGGACACCGCTCCGGTAAAAGGTGAAAATGATTTTGCACCGCGCCATCAGTGCAGAATCGAACTAGCCGGATAAACCACGCCATTTTTGATTACCGTGTCGATGTCGGAAGCGTGCCTGATGTCGTCCAGCGGATTTGAATTGAGAATGACGAGATCGGCGAGATAGCCTTTCTCGATCTTGCCGATATGCGCGCCGGTCTCGCCGCCAAAAAGTTTCGCTGCGTTAGCGGTAGCGCATTGAAGAATCTGCATCGGCGTCAGGCCCGCTTCCTTCATCAGTTGAAATTCGCGGAAAAGCGCGGGGCCGTGAATCGTGCCGATGTTTCCCGCGTCAGTGCCTGCTGCGATGGTGACGTCGGCGTCTTCTAGTGTTTTCAAATTCGGCAGCGCGACATCGTAAGTTTTCTTGATTCGATCCAGTGCCTCGTCCGGTTTCGCCACGGCGTTCTTGATCCGATCGGGCAATTTGTTCTGGGGAATTTTGGTGACGTCGAGCGACGCGATCACTTCCGGATTACCCCACGCCTTTTCCTCCGGCGCCAGGTTCAACTGGTGCGAAAAGGTCCGGCTGTAACGTTCGAAGACCACGAGGGTCGGACACAAAATCGTATGTCGATCTTTCAATAACTTCACGAACGCGTCGTCGACCGGTTTATCGATCACGCTGTGGACGAGCACGTCGGCGCCTTCTTCAACTGCGGCGCGCGCGGTTTCGAGCTCGGTTGCATGAACTGCGACGCGTAATTTGCGCGCGTGACTTTCTTCGATTGTGGCGCGGACGATCGGGCGAAAGCTATCAACCGAATGATCTTTGTCGACGATGTACCAAATTTTCACCAGGTCCGGATTCTGGGCAGCGAGTTTCCGCACGAACTCGCGCGCTTGATCGGGAGTGTCGATCTTTACGATCGGCGGATCGCCCAGATCGAGTGGCTGGCGTGACACGCTCGAGATCAATGGTCCGGCTACCGCCACGCGTGGCGCTTTCTGTGTCGCATTGGCTAGCTTGCGCACTTCGAAATTCCAAAATGGGCCGCCTACATCGACCACAGACGTGATTCCACTGCGCAGGTAACGACTGAAAACATCTGGCAGATGGCTTTTGACCCAAGCCACTTCCTCGCTGTACGACCGCACCTTCGTAAGATCGACAATGTCCGGCCGCGTGAACAAATCGCCCGACTGAAAGAAGTGAATGTGCGTGTCGATGTAACCGGGCAAAATGAATTTGCCTTTGCAATCCACCACGCGCGTATGCGGCGGCAAAACCTTCGGACCAATCGCGGCGATACGATCACCGTCGATTACGAGGGTGCTGTTCATATTCGGCTCGATAATCTCAATCTCAGCGCCGGGACGGATTAACGTGCCGCCGGTGAGCGCGATTTTTTCGCCATGCGCAGCGAGCACGAAGATCGACCATGCAAGAGCGAGTGCGATTTTCAGTTTCATTGAAAAGAGATTCACGCTCGGCTTTACTCAGTGCAAGCTACCAACTCAAACTCCTGTGCTCCCTGGAGCGTCACTTTTTTCCTTCTACCAGAGCGGCCGCTTCCCGATCGAGCGCGGCGTAATCCGGGTTGCGCGGTCGCAAATAAAATTCGTCGATGACAATCTGGACCAGCGCGGCAGCAGGCACCGCCAGAAAAACTCCGAGCCACCCGAACATTGTCGCGGTGGCGAGCGTAAAGAACAAGATGTTGACCGGATGCAATCGCATCTCTTTGCCAAGCACACCCGGCACAAGAACATTTAGTTCGATTTGGTAAACCAGCACGATTACGCCGAGTGCCAGCCAGAATTTCGTTGCACCCATGCTCAGCGCGACCAGCAGGATGGGAATTGAAACGAGAAATGCTCCAATGTTCGGAAGAAACTCGCCGAGAAACGCGAACACGCCAAAAATGAGCGCCGGTTGCACACCGATCAGCCAAAGCAAAGCGCCTATGGAGAAGCCGGTGATCACGCCATTGATAGCGACTCCGCGCGCCCACGCAGTCATTTGTCGCATCAGTCGTGCGAGAGTGCGGTGCGCTTGTTCGCGGTAACGATCGGGCGCCAGTGCCAGATACGCGGCGACGAGCGGTCGCGGATTGGCCAATACAAAAATGAGCAATAGCACAGCGAGAACGATGCTGGCTGCACCGCCGACCAGACCAATTGTCGATCTTAGCAGGATGCTCCCAACGGTCCCGGCAGCCGCGCCGGCTTTTCCGGCGATTTCATCACTGCGCGGCAATGCCTCGCGAACTGCCGGATAGTTTTGTGTAAGCGATTCGATGCGCGTGCGAATGCCTTGCCAAACCCCTGGCGCGCTACGCACCAGCTCCTGGGTTTGTCTGGCCAGAGGCGGAATCGCAAAGAGAACGATGGTTCCAGCGACAGCGATTAACGCAAACATCAGCAGGATCACACTGGCAAAGCGCGGAACGTGGCGCTTCTGCAGCCACACGACGATCGGGTTAAGAACCATGGCGAGGAGAAAAACGAGCGCGAACAGTAAGACCACAGGCTCAAGGGAGCGCAGAACAAACCCCAGGAGGACCAACAGAAAAACAAGCCAGACGATTCGACGCGCGCTGTGATAACTCAGCGGAGCGTTTTGGTTTTCGTGCTCGGATCGCTTCATAGAACGTGGCGTGTGGGCGGAGAATGTCAGGCGAAGTCCATCTTCACGCTGGTAGCTCGGAATGACAAGAAAACGCGGTTGCGTGGTTATCTTTCTGGGGAGCACACGCCGTGTGGGAGCAGATAGTTGCGGGCTGTCGAGGCAGGCGCGTCGCCTGTATCGTTGCGGGGATTCGCAGCCGACACGGCTGCCCCTACAGCTGCTATGCCTGGTTACATCGTTGCGCCCGCGCAGCTGCGGGACGCCCTATCAAAATCCATCAAAGGGGAGGACCGCCGAACCTCACCGTGACTTGGTTGGAGCAGTTCTGGGTGCCCGCGTCGCACACCTTATAGATATAACGCGCGTTGCCTCCTCGCACACCGATGAAGTCCTTATAGGCCCCGGTATTCGGCACCGTCGCAATCACTACTCCATCACGGTAGATGTCGATATTCGCCGAGGTTGCCCCGGTCCAGGAGAGGTCCACCGTATGTCTGCCCTGCACCCTGCGCCCATGTGCACTGAGCGTGATCACGCCAGGCGTCGGCGTCGGTGTAGGCGTTACTGTTGGCGTTGGAGTAGGCGTGCGTGTAGGTGTTGGAGTAGGCGTAGGTGTTGGTGTTGGTGTCGGACCGGATTGCGCGCAGTATCTGCCGCCGGTGTTAAAAGAATAAGGAAGGCCGGTTATATCTCCACCCCAGACGATCATTTCATCGCCAGTCCAGACCGCCGTGTGAAAGTCTCGTGCCAAGGGCGCATTGACGAGGCTGGTGGCCATCCAACTGTCTGTGCCCGGATTGTATCTGCTCCCGGTATTCAAACGGCTGCCGCCAGCATACCCGCCCCAGACGATCATTTCACTGCCAGTCCAGACCGCCGTATGATAGGCTCGTGCGGAAGGCGCATTGACTATACTGGTGGGCATCCAACTATTTGTGCCCGGATTATATCTCCCACCAGTGTTTGAGTAGCCGCCCCAGACGATCATTTCATTACCGCTCCAGACTGCTGTGTGCGAGTTTCGAGCTGATGGGGCGTTGGCAGTGCTAGTGGCTGTCCAGCTGTTCGTGCCCGGGTTATATCTTCCGCCGGTATTGAGATCGCTGTTGCCATCATATCCACCCCAGACGATCATTTCGCTGCCTGTCCACACCCCCGTCTGATAGCTTCGGCCAGCCGGGGTGTTAGTGGTGCTGGTGGCTGTCCAACTATTCGTCCCAGGATTGTATTTTCCGCCGGTGTTCAAGTAATGATCGTTACCATCAAAAGTATCCTCCCCAGACGATCATTTCACTGGCTCTCCACACTGCAGTGTGATATTCTCGGCTAGAGGGCGCGTTGGTGGTGTTAGTAGCTGTCCAACTGTCGGTGCTGGGATTGTATCTGCCGCCAGTATTTAAACCGGCACCGTTGCCGCTATCTCCACCCCAGACAATCATCTCATTGCCAGACCAGACTGCCGTGTGGAAGGCGCGTGCACTGGGCGCATTCGTCGTGCTGGTAGCTGTCCAACTGTCGGTGCTGGGACTGTATCTCCCGCCGGTGTTCACAACAATCAATGAATAGCCACCCCAGACAATCATCTCAGTTCCTGTCCACACCGCCGTATGCGTGTCTCGCCCAGAAGGCGCAGTGGCGGTGGCTGCCCAACTATCGGTGCTAGCATCGTATCTCCCGCCGGTGTTTAACTGAGGATAGCCACCCCAGACGATCATTTCACTGCCGGTCCAAACTGCGGTGTGAGCGGATCGGCCAGTCGGAGCGTTGGTCGTGCTCGTAGGTGTCCAACTATTTGTGCCCGGATTGTATCTCCCACCAGTGTTCAGATCGTTGCTACCATCAGTGCCGCCCCAGACGATCATTTCATTTCCCGTCCAGATCGCCGTGTGGGCGTATCGGCCAGAAGGCGCGTTCGTGGTGCTCGTGGCTGTCCAACTATTGGTGCTCGGATTGTATCTCCCGCCGGTATTAAGATCGCCCAATCCGCCGCCCCAGACGATCATCTCACTGCCGCTCCATACTGCCGTGTGCAATTCTCGACCAGCAGGCGCGTTGGTAGTGCTGGTAGCGGTCCAACTATTTGTGTTGGGATTGTATCTCCCGCCAGTGTTCACGTCGTTCGTTCCATCATATCCGCCCCATACGATCATTTCACTGCCTGTCCACATTGCGGTGTGATATTCTCGGCTAGAGGGCGCGTTGGTGGTGCTAGTAGCTGTCCAGCTGTCCGTGCCCGGATTGTATCTCCCGCCAGTGTTCACAAAGCCTGAATCACCAGTGCCACCCCATACGATCATTTCGCTGCCAGTCCACACTGTGGTGTGCGACTCTCGGCCAGTGGGCGCGTTAGCGGTGCTAGTAGCTGTCCAGCTCTCCGTGCCCGGATTGTATCTCCCGCCGGTGCTCGGGTGGCCGCCATCATAACCGCCCCAGACGATCATCTCAGTACCAGTCCAGACTGCCGTGTGCGACTCTCGGCCAGTGGGTGCGTTGGTAGTGCTGGTGGGTGTCCAGGTGTCCGTGCCGGGATTGTATCTCGCGCCAGTGTTCGAGAAGGCACTGGCATATCCGCCCCAGATAATCATTTCAGCGCCGGTCCAGACTGCCGTGTGATTAAACCGGCCAGAAGGCTCGGCGTTGGTCGCCGCCCAAGTATCATCAGTGCATCCGCCTACCGTCGCCGATATGCTAGGAAGCGTATAGTTAGCTGTCAGCGCTGCCATTCCAGTAGGCACCTGGTTTTCTACTCTTGCTAGCCAGGGCTCCAACGGCTCCTTCGGCCATGAAACTGTAGCTAGTTTGAAGTGGTCATCGGTCTTGCTAAGGGCTGCTGTCGCGTAGTAACGCGTCTCGTCTTCCTGCAAGGCACTTAATTGTCCTATAGGTATCGTTTCGTATGTTTTGGTGGCAGCGTTTTTGGAGTGCGCTGACACGTCAGCGCTTCGCAAAGCGGTGATCCCGCGCTGGCGGGACCGCACTCCAAAGGCATACGCTTTCTCAGTGGTGGATCCATTGAATGTTGCAGCGAGATTCTGCACGGTTTCGTCCCATTGTCGGCTGTTCAGCTGTACGCCGCGTGGTGCGCTGTGGTTAGGCTTCTCATCGGAGCTGTCGCTTCTGAGCAAATCGATTTCGCTGTACTTGCCACTGAACTCTTTCATCTGTTCGACAATCGGATGAGTTTGCAGATCAGCTTCCGCGCGTTGTCTCAGCTCGCCATGAATTCTTTGGTCGTAGGCATACCAGTTGGTGAGCAAACGCTCAGCTAACGCCGGTCTGACCAGGCACTCCGCAATCACAAAGGGATCGTTCCCGAGCGCGTCAAAAAGTTCGCGCAGCACCTCGGGCTGCTTGGTGTGTTGGGCCATGCGCTCCATTTCACCCTGCAATTGCTCAGCAGTAAGCGGCCGTTGCCAGTAATCCTCCAGCGCTTGTGAGTTGCGCAGATAGCCTTCCACTTTCTTTTCAATTTGCGCCGTCGACATCACCACATCGAGCGATGGCTTGGGATCAGGGCGTTCCTTTGGCCAGATCCGGTGACGCCAGTAAACTTCCTCAATGGCTCGTTGATAGGCCACGCGTTCTTCGAACGTCAGTGCTCTGTTGGAAACCTTCGCGGTAACATCGGGACGGAAGAAAGCCAGCAATGTCCCAGTCAGTATCGAACAAGCAGTGGCTGCGCAAAGAAGGAGAGCGATTAAGGTGCGCGGAGTAAAAAAGCCCGATTGAGACGTGTTTTCATTTAGATTCTGCGCGGTGAGATTGTTGAGGTTTGTCGGTCCAAGCGATTGGAATTCGGGACGCGACGTGTAGCACATGCACGCGAGGTGTCACGACAATTCTTATGTTTTTCGGATTTTTTCTGGAGCTCAGCGTCGCCAGTAAGCTGCAGTGACAGCTGTGCCGGCTGCGAATCCCAAAACAATGCAGGCGACATGCCTGCCTCTAGAATGATGGCCCGGGGTCATCCGCCTTCGCTAAAGCTACGGCGGACAAGGCGACCCCGGCTACAACAAAGCCGCTTGTAACCTTTTTAACCTTTTAAGCTGCACAAAGCGCATCTGCGCTTTAAGTTGTCCACGTGTCATTTAATAATTTTGGACTTTCACCTGAGGCGGTGCGCGGGACTCAGGCGATGGGATTTGCAGAGCCGACGCCGATCCAACTCCGTGCGTTTCCGATTATTCTTGCCGGAAGGGACTTGATCGGCACGGCACAAACCGGCACCGGCAAAACTGCGGCATTTGCTCTTCCCATTATAACGCTGCTTGCAAAGCATGGCGCGTTCCGATGTCTGGTGTTGGAGCCCACGCGCGAACTGGCCGCGCAAGTTGAGACGGCCTTTCGTGATTACGGGCGGTTCACTGATTTGCGAGTCTCTCTGGTGCATGGGGGCGTCGGTTATGGAAAACAGCGCGAGGACCTCAAGCGCGGCGTCGATGTTCTCGTGGCCACTCCCGGACGGCTGCTCGATCTGCTCGAACAGCGCACGATGTCTCTGCAAGATGTACAAATTCTTGTACTCGATGAAGTGGATCGCATGCTCGACATGGGTTTTTTGCCGGACGTGCGCCGCATTGTCGAAAAAATCGCGACAAATCGGCAAACTTTGCTCTTCTCCGCGACGTTGCCGCCAGAGATCGAACGTCTCGCCGCGTGGGTGCTGCGCGATCCTGAATTGGTGGAAATCGGCGTGCGCCGCTCGCCCGCGGAAACGGTCACGCACGCGGTTTATCCGGTGGCCGCCGAACAAAAATTCGATCTGCTAATGGCTTTGCTGGAGCGAACGAATTTCGACAGCGCGCTGATTTTCTGCCGGACCAAGCACGGCGCCGATCGCATCGCGCACCAATTAAAGCAAGGAAAACACGCCGTTGCGGTGTTGCATTCCAATCGTACTCAGCGGGAACGGATTGAAGCGCTGGAGGGATTCAAGAGCGGCAAATACGAAGTGATGGTGGCGACGGATATCGCCTCGCGCGGGCTCGACATTGCCGGCGTAAGTCACGTCATCAATTACGATGTGCCCGAGCATCCCGAAGACTACGTGCACCGGATTGGACGCACCGGTCGCGCGCAAAATGTAGGCGACGCGTTCACTCTCATGAATGGCGAAGAACTGCCCGCCTTGCAGGCCATCGAACATTTCATCGGTCAAAAAATTCCACGGCTGAAACTGGAAAACTTCCCATATTTATATACTGCGCTGTTTGAACCCGAAGCAGCGGCCGGTGGCAAACGCGGCATCGGCGGTGGAAGAACTCATCGCGGCTATTCGTTCGGTCGACGACGTCGATGAAGCTGTAGCCGGGATCGGTGATCCCGGCCGGTGTTGCGCACGCTTCGAAAACCGGCATCACCGATGCACTACAGCATTAGCGACTCCACCTCGCCCTGCCATGGCCACTCATCGGACCCGCTAACCAATCCGACCCGCACCGGATTCTCCTTCACGTAGTCCCACTTCTGACTGTAACTCTCACTCGAACGCAAGACATGGTCGAAAAATTCTTCTTGCCAGACCTTTCCAGAAAACTTGAGCTCGCGCACAATCCGCTTACTCGTCCACTGCTTCCATGCCTGCATGAACGTTGGCAGCGTTTTGCCATCCAACTCTGCTGAACAAAAGAAATGCACATGGTCGGGCATAATGACATAGCGCCCGATCGCCCAGCCATGGCGATTGTGTGAGTCCTGCCATTCCTCAATCAGAATCTCGGCAATCTCTCTTGAGGTGAGAATTGGACGACGCTCGAAAGTGCAAGTCGTGATGAAATAGATCGGCCAATCGACCCAGACGCGTTCGAGCCGACGCAGATGCCTATGCATTCGCTCATCTGTAGCCGGCATCGGTGATGCCGGCCAGCTTCGATTTATCATCAACCTCGGTCCCGGCCGGGATCACCGATCTCGGCTACAGCGCTGCAGGTCCCGGCCGGGATCACCGATCCCGGCTACAGGGTCGTAGCAAATCGCTCGATTTGTTTACGAGATGGGTTCTAGTAACTGGCTTATGTCTGAACCAAAACTTGCTGTTGAATCCGGGGTCACCGTGCAGTCGCGGGGCAATAACCCGGCCGGGATCACCCCGCAGTCGCGGGGCTACAACTTACAGGATCAATTCGATCAGTTGCAGAAGAAGCTGGTGCCGCTGTGGAAATCGATCGAGTGTTTTAATCAGGATCCCCAAACGATTATCGTCGTGCCGTCGATGTCGGTCGATCTGGCCGGCGCGGGCGCAGTGGTGCAAGCGTACGAAGAACGCTTCCTGTTTCTGTTGCTTCTACTGCGTCAGCCGCGGGCCCGGCTGGTCTATGTTACCTCGCAAACAATTCTCCCAACCATCATCGATTATTACCTCGACCTCTTGCCTGGCGTCATCCCGAGTCATGCGCGGCCGCGGCTGTTTCTGCTCTCGCCGCTTGATGCTTCGGTGCGCCCATTAACCGAGAAGCTGCTTGAGCGGCCACGCCTGATCGAGCGAATACGTTCTTTGATTTCTGATCCCGATCGCGCACACCTTATTCCGTACAACACAACCAATCGGGAGAAAGAACTCGCGCTGCGCCTGGGCATTCCCATGTACGGGGCCGATCCAATATTCTTCCCGCTGGGAACAAAGAGCGGCTGCCGAAAAATTTTCATGGAAGAAGATGTCCCGCATCCTCTCGGCTATGAGAATCTCGCCAGCAAAGATGACCTGATCGAGGCGATCGCGAAAGTGCGGTCCAGAAAGCCTTCGATCAAGCAGGTTCTGGTAAAGCTGAATGAGGGCGTATCTGGCGAGGGCAATGCGCTTGTCGATTTGAGCGGGCTTCCAGCCTCGGGGGACTCGGGGGAGGAAGCTGCATTGGAGAAGCGTCTCAAGGCAATGCCGTTCGAGCTAAGTGGAGTTACCTACGACAGCTATATAAGGAAGCTCGAAGAGCGAAAGGGAATTGTCGAAGAGCGAATTGCCGGAGAAGAGTTTAGAAGTCCAAGTGTGCAGCTTCGAGTCACCCCACTGGGCGGGGTGGAATTACTCTCCACGCACGATCAGATGCTAGGCGGTCCATCCGGGCAAAGTTACCTCGGATGCGTGTTTCCGGCCGACACCGGCTATGCTGGCCTGATCACGCGGGAAGCGGCAAAGATTGGCAGGCGGCTCGCGAAAGAAGGAGTTATCGGACGCTTCGCTTTGGATTTTGTCGTGGTCCGCTCGAAAGACGGAAAGTGGGAGCCGTACGCCATCGAGATCAACTTGAGAAAAGGCGGCACCACCCATCCTTTTTTGACTCTCCAATTTCTTACAGACGGCACGTACGATCCGGAGACAGCGATTTTTGTTGCTCCCAGTGGGCAGCGAAAATTTTTTGTTGCCAGCGATCACGTCGAG
>WNGQ01010146.1_pt1 | contig 12401 bp, 12 predicted proteins | sample 5407661 | NCBI WGS metagenome assembly WNGQ01 (sample SAMN13153382, study PRJNA577476) | soil metagenome | isolation source: 60 cm soil or saprolite under Garry oak tree replicate 2 | place: USA:California | collected 2016-06-15
CGGCAGACCCACCCTCGATCGTCTTCAATCATCTGGAAGCGAGGCCTGACGTGAAGGATCTCGTCGATGGCGTTCGACTGGCGCGAACGATGATACGCCAGCCCGCTTGGGATACATATCGTGGGCAAGAACTTCGTCCGGGTCCCGACGTGATCAGCGACAGCGAGATCGAGACGTTCATTCGGCAAAGAACTGGCACGTCGTATCACCCATCCGGTACCTGCCGGATGGGCGCTGACGCGGAGGCCGTCGTCGACACCGAGGCAAGGGTGAAAGCGGTGCATCGCATGCGGATCGTTGACGCATCGATCATGCCGAGAGTCGTCACCGGCAACTTGAACGCACCAGTCATGATGATGGCCGAGAAGATTTCAGACCGCATACGTGGGCAACCTTCCCTGCCGCCCTCTGATGCGCCGTACTACCGAGCAGTTCATTGAACGCGCGTGACACCCGAGATCAAGCTGCTGAAGTGCTTCTTCGACGAGGCAGGCGACCAAGTTGGAGATCAAACCTGGTTGTATCTTTGATGCCTCTCCACGATCCCCTTCTAGATCAGGTTATTGCGCCATTTTATGTGGCAGAAAATAAAGCCTGTCTCGAAGCGTTCTCATGGAGAGATGCGACATATTGTGTGGCAAAAACGGTGCCCTTTCTTTTGTGAAAACACACTTATGCCCAGGCGATAATCGTCACGTGAAGACACGACAATTTATAAGGCTGAGGGTTTTTCTGCTCTACCCTGCTATTAAGGGCCTTGAGGTACCTTTGGCGACAGCAATCATGGCGGATAAGCGCCAGGAATTAAGTCAAACGACACCTTTCCTTTCACCTTCGAGAGTCTGGGGATTTTTCACGCAGAGAAAACCGTAGTGTTCCTGGCTCCGATCGTCAGCTCACATCTTTTGGATGTGCACGAGGAGGTCCATGCGTTACTGCAGGGTACTGGTGCATTCCCTGCTCCCTATTACCTCCCAGGACACTGGACTCCTCACTGTGCCCTTGCGACACGAGTACCCCCTCATCTCCTCTCTCAAGTGATAGACATTGGTCTAGGAGTATCTTTTCCTCTCACTTTCTCCATTGAAGAGATTGGTGTGATTGAGTATCCTCCTGTGAAACACCTTTTCGCTTTTCGCTTGACTGGAGCATATGCAAGGTTTCGAGGCACCATGGCCATAGAGATCCAGACAGAGACAGCCTATCGGGTCACGTGCCAAACCTGCGGAGAGAGAAGAGGTTCCCAACATTCAGGACACTCATGAGTAACCAACGTATCTCAGTCTCGATCACTCCATAGAGGAGTGTCCTACTACCCTGATTACCTATCGCGCTGCTGGCCGATAGCGAGTGGTTCTTCGCAGAACGTCTGCATGAACCTCTCTCCCAGGTCGGTCTGGCTTGATCACACCAGGCACTGCTCACCGACGTGGCACACTTCCTGGATGATCGCCACCACATCTTCCTCTGTCAACGCATAATGCAGCGCACAGGAACGCAGGACAAAACGACCATGTAAAATCGTCCCATTTACAAACGCTTTGCCACCAGCCTGAATCTCTTCCATGATTTTCTTGTTCAAGACATCGAGCTGTTCTTCATCTTCTCGCAGTGAGTCCGGGACGTAGCGAAAACAGACAATCGACAGTTCCACCGGTGCCATCAAATCCAGATCAGGCACATCGTCTACGAGCGACGCCATGTACTGCGCCAGGGTATTGTGTCGTGTCACATGGGCAACCAGTCCGGTGCGCCCTGCCTGCTGAATCACCCACAGCAGCTTGAGCGCGTTGAAGCGGCGCGTCTGCTGAAAACCGTACTCGGCAAACCAGGGCATCCCACCGAAGCCTTTGTTCGGCTCGGTTCGTAAATAGGGAGGCACCAGGCTGAATGTCTCACGCAAGAGATCCCCTTGTCGCACAAGCGCGCAACTGCACTCGATCGGTGCTGCCAGCCATTTATGCGGGTCAAGGGCTACCGAATCGGAACGCTCAAGACCTGTGTACAGGTGGGAGACGTTCGGATCAAGGATGCCGAACGCGCCATAGGCACCATCCACGTGCAACCAGAGTCCCTGATCAGCACAGAAGTCGGCCAGTTCGTCGAGGGGATCAATGGCGCCAGTATTGACCGTCCCGGCGCTGCCCACCACGCAAAACGGTCGACGACCTTCTTTTCGATCAGTCATGACCGCTTTGCGTAGTGCAAGCAGGTCTATTTTGAACTGCGCATCGACCGGGATGATGCGTGGTTCAGTGCGATGATTTTCTGAGGCAGCTATGTCCCTCTTCCGAGATGTAGAGCACGAGGGGAGGATGATGGCCCTGCAAGCCCTCTGTGCGCATGTTCCAGCCACCCTCAGACGTAGCCCAATGGCGAGCGACCGCCAGGCAGTAGAGCGAGGCAACGGAACCACCACCAACCAGAATGCCGGAACTGCCATTGAGGGGAAAATCGATCAATTCCATCAGCCAGCGCACCACACAGTGCTCCAGGTAAATCGCTGCATGATCCCCACCAGCAGCGCTCGGATTCATCACAGCTGCGAGAAAGTCTGCCAGCATACCGATGGGTGCGCCTGCCGGGTTGACCCAGGCGGCGAAACGTGGATGCTGATTGCCCATGGCATGCGGCAGGATATGTTGCTCGAAGAAGTCGAAGAGCGCTTCGGGTGACCTGCCATGTTCAGGTAGTTGCTGATAGAGCAAGAGTTGGCGTTCCGAGGAGGTCATGGGTCGAAAAACTGGCTTGCTAGGAATTCCCTCAAGATACTCGGTCGCAATCTCCACCGCCAGCATACCCAGATGGTAAAAGGTCTCAGCATCCATCTCCAGTGGCGATGGGTCATACATGGAAGATGGGGCTCCTGATTGAGAAGTGTGTTTTGTGGTATCGGTTGTACTCATCGTTCGTTTCCTTTCGTGTGTTCTCATCAAGCAATGTACGTCAAGAGGGTCTTTCCTTCTGCACTGGCTCTGCAGGCGTTGGTGGAGTGAAGGGGAACGCTGCCACACCATACAAGGTATCGCCACGCAGGGCCGCGATGATGTTCCTGGCCACCTCGGTGGCGACTCGCACCTGTGCCTCAACGGTCGATGCTCCCAGATGTGGTGTGGCTATCACCCGTTCGTGCTCGAGCAATTGTCGCAAGACTGCATCATCGCCAATCGGTTCCTGGCTGAAGACATCGAGCGCCACTCCCGCCAGGCGACCCTCTGTGAGCGCGGAGAGCAACGCCTGCTCATCGATGAGGTTGCCTCGTGCACAGTTCACCAGGTAGGCACCAGGCTTGAACAAGGCTAGTTCACGTGCCCCAAGCAGCTTGCGCATCCCTTCCTTCTCTTCCGTGAGGGTGGCATGCAGCGTCACGAAATCGGCACGTTGCAGCACCTCTTCCTTGCTGTGGAGTGTCACTCCGATCTGCTGCGCCCGCTTGGTCGAGACAAAGGGATCACTGGCGATCACCCGCATGCCGAACGCCTGTGCCTTGTGTGCCACCTCCGTGCCGACCCGTCCCAGGCCGATGACGCCGAGCACCTTCTGGTGTAATTCCACACCCAGCAAGCGGCTCTTGTCCCACCTGCCCGCTTTCATGAGGCTGGAGGCCTTGGGAATGTGTCGTGCCAGGGCCAGCAGCAAGGCTATGGTCTGTTCGGAGACGGCAATGGTATTGCCCCTGGGTGCATGCACCACCAGCACCCCATGTCCGATCGCGGCATCCAGGTCAATGTTGTCCAGACCTGATCCGGCACGACCAATAATCTGTAAGTGAGGCGCAGCAGTCAGCACCTCTTCAGTCACCCTGGTCTGGCTGCGTACAATCAGGATGGTGTAGTTGCCAATCAGCGCCAGGAGGTGTTCCGGTGAGAGATCGAGTCGGATGTCGATGCTTGATTCAGGCAGTTCGTAACGCAGCAGATCAATGCCCTCTTGCGCGATGGGTTCGGTAATCAGGATGCGTGCCACGTTCGCTTTCGTCACTTGCAGTGTTAGCATTGAGTTATTCCTCCCGTCCGATGTATTCCAGTATTGAAACCCAACTCCTGTAGGCGCACCTGGAGGCAGTTCAGTGCGGTAAAGAGGTCGCGCACCTCGCAGGCGCCCATATGCCCGATGCGCAGAATCTTGCCAGAGACATGCTCCTGCCCACCGGCCAGCACCACCTGGTCGCGCTCACTCAGGGTGTTCAGCAGGACTTTGGCATCGATGCTCTCCGGGACACGCACTGCCGTTACGGTATTGGACGCATGTTTAGAATCAGCGAGCAGTCGCAACCCAATCGCTCGCACGTGCCTGCGCACATACTCGCCCAGATGACGGTGACGCACAAAGATCGCTTCCAGCCCTTCGGCCAGCATCATTTCCAGCGCCAGGTCGAGCGCGTAAAACAGCGAGACTGGCGGCGTCACCGGGTGTTGCCCGCGTTCCAGGGAGGCGCGTGCCCTGGCCCAGTCAAAGTAAAAACGTGGCAGGCTCGCCTGCGCATTCGCGCGCCCTGCACGTGGCCAGGCCGCCAGCAACATCAATCCTGGTGGACACATGAGGCCTTTCTGCGACGCGGTAAAGGCCACATCAATACCCCAGCCATCCATCTCCAATGGAATGCAGCCCAGCGAACTCATCGCATCCAACACAATCAGCGCGTCGGGGTTCTTCCGGCGAATCAATGCCGCCAACGACTGGATATCGTTCGTCACGCCCGTTGAGGTTTCGTTGTGAGTCAGTAGCACACCACGATAGGGCGCAAGTTCGTGCAGGCGTGCCTCAACGATGGCCGGATCGGCTGCCTCTCCCCAGGGGAAGGCAATGCGTGAGACCTGCAGTCCATACCGTTCAGCAATCTGAGCGAAGCGGTTGCCAAAGTGACCGATAGTAATCGCCACGACGTGCTCACCGGGCGAGAAGAGATTGACCAGCGCGCATTCCTGCCCGCCTGTCCCAGACGCAGGAAAGGTCAGTACAGGCGCAGTTGTCTTGAACAGGTATTGCAAGCGTGCTGTGACGCGCCTCAGGATAGCGGAGAACTCTGGCCCTCGATGGTTGATCACCGGGCGTGCCAGTTCGGCTAACACGGCGGGTGGAACGTGTGTTGGGCCAGGGATACGCAGGTTCTGTATTGGTATCGTGACACGTGGCTCCACCTGCGGAACGGGAATGAGCATGGGTTGTTCACGTGTCGTTGCTGTCGTCTGTACAAGCGTCATGTCGTATGTGCTCCTTCCTCCTTGCACTCACCATGCCAGCCCCGGCCTGACAAGGCTATAACCTGGCCGAAACGCTCGTGCGGGTCTTTCTCGCAAGGCGCTTCGAGCAAACTGCAAACGCTGGGGTTGCTTCAAAGACCGTAACACCAAGATGAGAGCTAATAGTGTCAGCCCCAGCAGGAAAAACTGGCCGACGATGACCAGCACGCGATCAACACTGCCATAAAGGTCGATCAGCAAGCCGACCACTGGTGTGAAGAATGCAATCAGCATGCCTTCTGTTGTCGCAAAGAGCCGGGTGAGGCGTTCTTCTTGCGCGCGCCCATGCGCCAGGTAATATGTGTCCAGTCGTCCTGTGCCTTGCTCAAGCCAGCGGTGGCGTTGCGCAACGGCCAGTGTCGTGAAGTTCGGCCTGAGCCGTGGGAGCAGGAGACCCCAGATTGCCCCGGCCAGCGTGTAACTTGCTAAACTCACTGAGAGCCACCAGGGAGCCTGCAAGAACGGCAGACCAAGCGTCACCAGACTGCCTGCCAGGATGACCAGCATGGAGAGCGCTACGTACATCGCACGAGCCTGCCAGGATGGCGGCACCAATCGATCTGGGAAGCCGACCACGTTCCGGGCCACGAGCACGCAACAGGCGCCGATGGCGAGTGCGACGATCTGCCCACCGAGCAGCCAGCCCAGTTTGCCCAGTTCATGCGTCCCGGCAAGCCCTGCCGCAAAGGGTGTTGGTACGGCTCCCCAGATCGCTCCCAGGATCACCGCGCTGCCGCTGGCAAGCAGGGTGAGTGGGACATACCCTTTGGTATCCTGCGCACGTGTTGCCAGATACGACCACCACCAGGTGCGGGGCAGGGAGCGCACTTCCAGTTGCACTTGCCAGCGGTCAGGATTCCAGTATCTGCTCACCCAACTCTCGACCACACTCCCCATCGCGGGCAAAGGACTGCGCCCGGCAGGTCGAGCGTCGAGTACCAGGAGTGGAATCAAGCAGGCCAGGGTAATGAGACCAGCCCAGTCGGGCAGCACCCACACGGTAAAGAGACCCACAGTCGTCCCCACTAACCCTCGTGCCAGAGCAGCACGCTCACCAGTGACTGGCCAGGGTCGTTGCTGTACAAGCCACGCAGTGCTGATGGTTCCCATGAGCATCGAGACGGCTATCAGCGCACCGTCGCTCAGCCACGTTGTCGGTACCAGGCCAATGCGCCATGACACCAGCCGCGTGCCGATACACCAGAGCAGGGTGCATGCGAGGAGACCGCCTCTCCACACGCCTGTCGTGGTGCGTCTACGCGATCCAACGAGTGAGCCAAGCACCCAGGCGCTCACGATACATGCTGGCGCGAGTGCTTGCCGATGTACAGACCAGGCCTGTGCGAGCAACTGCATCTGGAGGATCGAGACTCCCATGCCCGCGCAAAACCAGCACAGTGTAAAGATGCGCCTTCCAATGACCGGGTCAATCATCTGTTCAGTGACGTGTGTTCTTCTCATGATAGATATCTCCTCATTGTATGAATGTACTGATTTCCCACTTCGATGTATCTGCATCGCGAAGACCTTCCTTTCTGTCCGATGGAGTGATACTGTTAGACAGCATTCCTCTGGAGCGTCAATACAGGACGATGCTCGCTGCTCTGCGTTTGGTCCATCAATGCTATGGGAACCGAATATGCGTTCAAGGCTCGATCGTGCTGCCGGAGCCATCCCCGGATCTCATCGAGCAACGTTTCGATCTCATCACGCGGAACAGTGGTATAATCACGACTGGCATCGATCAACGCGGTGAACAGCCCCAGCGCCCAGTTGAACTGTGTCATCCACTCGGGATGAAACTGCACCCCAACCCACCAGCGCGCGGCAGTTGTCTCTTCAAAGGCCTCAATCACTCCATCAGGGGACGTGGCGGCAACCTCCAGGCCTGGTGCCAACTCTTCCACGGCCTGGTGATGCATGGACAGCACCGCATCCAGATATGGCCGATCGAGTGTACCCCTTCCGCGCACCGCTATTGCCAGCCGACTGTCTGGTCGCGCAAGCTGGATAGGGTGGCTGACCCAGTTCGAGGAGGAAACCCTGCCTCTCGCGCGATGGCGCAGCAGCGGTGGCCGCTCCTTCGGCCACTCTGCCCGCAGGTCCTGGGAGAGCGTGCCTCCCAGCGCCACATTCATGAGTTGCATTCCCCGGCAAATACCCAGGGTAGGGATGCAGAGCAGCCAAGCCAATAGCGCTACGTAACGCTCCCACACGTCGCGCCAGGCATCGGGTGTCTCAGTCTGAGGATGGGGTTGCTGACCAAAAAAACAGGAAGACAGATCACCGCCACCGGTCAAGATCAATCCATCCAGCTCGCGCACCACCGGCCAGATCACCCCAAAGAGCAGCGCAAAGGCGTGGTCATCGCTCAGGAGCTGCAACGGATCATAACCCTCGATCAAGGGCAGTGTTGGGATAAGGCAGGGAAAGCCTCCGGCCTCCAGGATAGCCTGCACGGTCGGTGCATCCCCACCGTAGGAGGGCCATCCCCCATCCCTCAGGTGGCCACGTGCAGCCAGGATGCCTATACGTGGCCGCTCGCGCAGGCACAGGTCATCGCGTTGTTGCTGTTCTGCTATCCAGTGCGCAAGCAAATCGCTGACAGAAGCATCCGCAACCGCTTGCACGCCAATTGGCGCGAGATTAGCCATTGTGTCACTCCTAGCGGGTACCTCACAGAGGACAGGCTTGCTGAGCACGCATGAAAGATACCCTGTACTCGTATAGTTCCAGCGGTGAAACTTCTCTCACCATAGGACGATCGCACGATGCTAGAACAAATGTACCTGATATCGGTGACAAAAATCTCCGTTTTAGGGCCGAATTTCCGAGAGACAACGACCCAATTTTCGCGTCACAAGAACCGCAGTCAATAGGAACGCCGATGTAACATGTACACCGGCGTTCCTGCAGTACATCTCACTGAAAAATTCGGTCGTTGTCTCTCAACAATTCGGTCGCAAAAGCGAGAAAAGTGAAAAAAATTATAGTATATTTGTTCTAGTTCTGTATCTGACTACTGGCTTGAAGCATGTACCCGTTGCTCTACAGAGCACAGGAAGTAGGTGCCGACAACCTGAAGCGAATATAGATGTTGTTTGGGCTTGCACAGAGACAGATAGTATCGAGTGGCATCATACCCATGCACAGGTTGGCATCTCGCTTCCCGGATTCTGCACACCAGTGGTGATACCTGATAAGAAACTTGTAGGAAAAACGTGCAGGACATCACACCAGCCAAACGCAAACGCCTGCTCAAAACCTTTGGTTCGTATCCGGCAGGCTATACCCACGACGATCTGGAGCGGCTGCTCGACTTGCTCTACGGCATGTTCAGCGATGTGTACACCAGGGCCGAACTGCGCCAGATCGTCGTGAGCGACCCGTTTGATCGCTCGGAACACCCACGCCAGCTCAAACTGGTGGATCTCGCAGACTGGCTCGAAGCGCTTGTTGCCTGAGATTGCCCCTCGCGCTCTCTGCCGGCGGAGCGTCAGAGAGCAGCGGTGGCACTCCTCTCTTCACTCCTCTCGCTTCTTCTGACCGTGCTCCCTGGCCTGAAAGCCTCGTCGTCGTGTTTCCCTGGGTCCCGGCATGCGCGTCGGCAGGTGATCGCCAGGGCTGTACTTGCGCTTCTGGGACTGGATCGTCTCGTCGTTCATGTGCATGTAGTTCTTCACTGTGGTCATATCCTCGTGCCCTAAGAGTTCCTGGAGACTGAAGGGATCGTTGCCCAGCACCAGATAGCGGATGGCGAACGAATGGCGGAAGATATGCGCACTGATACGCTTGTCTGTTATTCCCGTGCGTTCGCGAATTCTCTTGAAGAGCAAGATCACCCCATTTTTGGTGAGCGGGAGGCGCGTCTCTGAGAGGAACAGGTGATCTTCGCCAGCACTGCCCCATTCGGCTAATTCCTCCTCATCGGGGCGGTGCCGTTCGAGATAGTAGAGCAGATTGCGCAGACAATTGTTCACCAGCGCAATGCGCCGCTCTTTGGACCCCTTGCCCAGGACAGTGAGCAGGCCGTGCTTGCGGTCAAAGTCGAGAAGCCGCAGACCACACAGCTCAGAGAGCCGGATACCTGTATCGTAGAGCACCCACAGAATGGCGCGGTTACGCCCGGCTGCACGATCAACAAAGGGGCCGACCTCACCGGGTGGCGTACAGGCCAGCAGGAGACGTTCAAATTCTTCCGGCTCAATGGTCCTGATGAGCGGTTTGCCCACTTTGGGAAACACCACCCGATCAAAGGGGCTGCGTTCAATCGTCTCCCGACGCACCAGCCAGTGGAAAAAGGCACGAGCAGAGCGTGCATAGGTCTGGATTGTGCGCTCGGATCTCGGTTGCCCGCGGCTGCCGGGTGTCTTGCGCATATGCGCGAACCAGGCATTGATGTCGGGAGCATCCACCTCTCCCACGAGCGTAATGCTGCGTTCCTGCTCCAGGAAACTCGGCAACTGACCGAGCGCGGTCTGGTGCCATTGGAGTGTCTTGAGACTGGAGTTGCCTCCCTCGTGATCGAGTAGGTAGTCTGCGATGGCGCCCTGGAGGGTCGTGCCTGCCCGCCGGTTGGCAAGCAACCGTTGTTGCTCCTGTTTGCCTCGCGTCCGCTTCCGTGGGGTTGTCTGCGATGATTGCTCCTTGTCCGCAGTCTTGCGGGCTTCTGCCTGAGCGTCGAGCTTCGCGCGTTGGGCGGCAGCCCGAGCCTCGGTCACGTGCTCGGAGGGTTGTTTTGGTCGTTTCGATGTCATCTGTGCTTGTCTCCTTCTTGCTGTCTGAGAGGCAACCAGCGCAGCGATCACGTCAGCACTCTGCGATGTGTGCCCACACCCCATTCTTTCTGAGCACGCTGTGAGCAGAAATGCGATTGCTTGACCGATGATACGATGTGGTGAGAAAAAGCGGAGGCAGAATGTTGCGTGCGTAGCGAGGCAGAATGTCGCGCACATGACGAGGCAGAATGTCGCTGTACGCTTTTTTGCACACAACAAAACCGTCCCTTGCTTTCTCCTTCACCGTTTGGTTGCCACCAACTGGCTCCAGAAGGGCTTGCACAGAGACGGTTTACAGCGTGGAGTGGGAGACGGGGCTCGAACCCGCGACAGCCTGCTTGGAAGGCAGGAACTCTACCACTAACAGTGCAATAGAAATAAGTAAAAAGCTGGATATCGCCTACGGTTGAAAGAAATACCTTGCCCAACAGAAGGACAAGCTCAGCATTTTAGAGGATGGTATATTTCCACAAGAAAGATGAGGTCATGGTTTGCAATACTAGATAATTCCGGCTCTCTGGTATCCTTTCAGGAATGTGCCTTCTGTTTTGTATAGCAATTACGGGGTCATAAAATTTTCTCGTACCATTTTCCCCACTAAGACTTCCCAGATCGAAAACGAACCTGGACATTCCCAGCTAAGCCGAAAAACAGAGCCTTGTGGCCTCATTGGTTAGGGCTTGTTCGAGAGAGAGATGAACAAAGCCAGTGCGGCGTTGACCTGGGGCACTGAAAACAGTTCTGGCTGAAAATGCTTCCCCACCCATTGTCGCATTTCCTGGTGCTCTGGGTGGCTTCGCTTGCGCCACGCTTCCAAAAAGTGCGCGTACCCGCTGACACCGCCCACGTCTTCAGGTGGACAGGCCCGCTGCCCATCCAGACACCAGGGATACGGCGGCTCATCCTTCGTGGTGGGTGAGATGTCCTCAACGGTGATCTCATGTTTCCACGAGTCGCCGAAATCGTACTCATAGAGGAAGGTTGCGCCTTTCTTCGGCGACGTGCTTTCGTTTGCGCCCTGCACAATAAATTGATGGAGATGCGAATGTGTCCAGCCCATCGTGACTTGCAAAATATGGTGCAGCTGATGCAATGTCAGTTGCCCAGGCGCGACAATCCGCCGCCAGATCGCTGGCTCGATCTCTGCCAATCGAATAAACAGGGTGTACTCATTGTTATAGCGAACAGGTGGCATGGCTTTCTCCTTTATAAAGCACTACTCCTTCATGGGGTCTTCCCCATTGGCCATCCGCAGTAGCACTTCCAACCTTGGCTCGAAGTCACTTTTAGCTAGCTGCTTCTCAATCGTGCCTTTGCTCAACTCCTCGGCCAGGGCGAGCACGCCGCTGTTGATTTGGCGAAGGCGAGCCATCTGGCTCTGCGGGCGGGCGACCTCGGCGAGAGGCTTCGCGGTGAGTTGCACTGCCTAGAAGCTTCGCAGTTGCTCCTCGATGACCCAGAATTCCTCGCGCCAGGTGGTAAATGCGTGCTCGACATAGTTGACTGAATAATCATCAAAGATGTAGGGTTTGATACTGGCCTCCTGCAGAGTCGCCAGTTGCTCCTGATCCGCCTCGACCATTCCATCAATATGCCGAGCGATCGTCGCCAGCATCGCGATCGGGTGCCAGTAGGGCCGCACTGCTATGGGTCTCTTCTTCTCCTCTTTTCTGCCATTCTACAGGCCAACGTTTCCGCCTGTCAATCGCTCTCGCCTTTTCATAGGATGGATGGGTTCGTGCCTCTCTAGCCGTGAGGGATTGTCTTTCCTCTTCTTTGCTGTGGATCCAGCATTCTAAAAATCGGCTCATTCGGATCACCATCGTTCGGGATGTTGGTGGCATATTGTAAAACCGAGCGTTAAATGAAACTTAGCTTTGCATAATATCCCAGCGCAATGTTTTAATGTGCCACCAACAGCATTTTGAGGATGAGCCGCGACTAGACAATCCCACTGGTATCTCTAGCTTCTTAAAATTCTCAATACAAAGTGAGAGACATACATGTTGTTGATTCCCTCAGAAAAATTGGGTCGTTGTCTCTCGGAAATTCGGCTCTTAAACGATACATAAAGGACTCCTTTTCTAGTACAATTGTTCTTATAATACGGTTACCTCTCTGTCGAAGCCGAAAACAGACTGAGCATGGACCATCATACCAGCAAGGAAAGGTAAAAACCAATGGAAAGGCCTCAAGAAGGTGCTCCACAGCGGCTCCTCTTGCGCATACCAGAGGTTGCAGAGACGCTTGGGATTGGACGCACAAAGATCTATGAGATGATTGCAACGGGAGAATTGCCAACAGTTCGTTTCGGTCGTGCGGTACGCATTTCAGTCACTACATTGCAGAAATGGGTAGAAGCGCGTGAACAGCAAGAATC
>WNGQ01018647.1_pt1 | contig 12400 bp, 9 predicted proteins | sample 5407661 | NCBI WGS metagenome assembly WNGQ01 (sample SAMN13153382, study PRJNA577476) | soil metagenome | isolation source: 60 cm soil or saprolite under Garry oak tree replicate 2 | place: USA:California | collected 2016-06-15
CTGCCCGTGACATGGGTACCGCCATGGCCCCGGCCTGGTCGATGTTCGCCAGGCCCGCGCGGATGGCGGTCAGCGGATTCTTCAGCTCGTGGTCGAGCCGCATGAGAAAGCGCAGCCGATCCTGCGTGGCCGCGGCCGCCGCCCGGCGGGCCGCCGCGTCTGTCGCTGCGGCCTCGGCCGCGGCGGCCCGCTGCCGCATCACGGTGACGAGGGCCAGCAGGCAGCTGCCGAGCAACCCGGCCACCCCCGCCAGCAGGCTGGGTGCCACCGCCGCGTACAGCCTGGTCCCGGGTTCGGTCGCCTGCAGCGCGGCGCTGATAGCCGCCCCGCCGAGGACGGGAGCGAGCACCCGCAGCCGGGTGCCGGGCGCCAGCCATGTCATCGCACCTCGTCCACCCTCGCCACGAACCGGTATCCCTGTCCGGGAATGGTCACTATCCACTCCGGTCGCGCCGGGTCGTCGCCCAGCGTGCGCCGGAGCTCCGCGATCCGGTTGTCCACCGCCCGCGTCCCGACCGGGAAATCGAACCCCCACAGGACCTCGAGCAGCCGGTCCCGCGTCATCAGCTCATCCGGGTGGGTGAGCAGGTAATCAAGCAGCAGCATCGCCTTCGGTGTGAGCACGAGTTCGGTGTCCCTCAGCCAGGCCCGGCGAGAGATCCGGTCCATCCGCAGGTCGCCAGCGCGCAGCGTCGGCGCCGCGGACAGCGGCCTGCGCCCGGGTCGCGCGCGGCGCAGCACGGCGCGCAGGCGGGCCAGGAGCTCGTACGGGTCGAACGGCTTGTTCAGGTAGTCGTCCGCGCCTTCGTCGAGTGCGATCGCGCGTTCTCCTGATTCGCCCACCTGGGTCAGCAGCACCACGGGCAGCCAGCGCCCGGCGGCGCGCAGGCGGCGCAGCACCTCCCGCCCGTCCGGTCCCGGCATCAGCACGTCGAGTATGCAGCCGTCCGGATCAAGCCGCTCAACCAGCGCGAGCACGGCATCCCCGTCCGATGCGACGTGCACGGTAAATCCGGCCCGATCCAGAAATGGCGCCAGGTTAGACGTGATCGCATCGTCGTCGTCGGCGAGAACCACGACGGGGCGCGCATCTGATTCGCCCATAATTCGTGAATCGTACCGATATCCGGTCCAGCCGGGCGTGCCGCCGCCTCACCGGCCCGATAGTGGCCTGCGCGGTCCCGTCCATCCTCCGGCGGGCAGGTTTTCGCTGTACGATCGCCGCCATGAACCCACTGTCGGGCGTTCTCGGCGAAGCGTGGCGGATGTACAAGGCATATGCCATGCACCTCCTCGCGATCGCCTTCGTCATCTACCTGGCCGCGGCGGTCATCGCCGCGCTCCTGGCCCTGGCCGGCGGCACCCTCGGGGTCATTCTCGGTTCCCTGGTGGATATCATCGCGGCCTTTTTGCTGCAGGCCACGCTCGTCAAGGCCGTGCAGGACGTTCGCGACGGCCGTGTCGACATGTCCCTCGGCGAGACCGTGCGGGCGGCCACCCCGTACCTCGGGTCCGTCGCCCTGGCCTCAGTCCTGGCCGGCATCGCCATCACGATCGGGCTGATCCTGATCATCGCCCCCGGCCTGTACCTGATCACCATCTGGGCCGTGATCGTGCCGGTCATTGTCATCGAAGGAGTAGGGCCGCTGGACTCCTTCGGGCGCAGCCACCAGCTCGTCCGCGGCCGCGGCTGGCACGTGTTCGGCACCCTGGTCCTGGTGTACGTGATCCTGCTCGTCGTGGACATAGTGCTCGGGCTGATATTCGCCGCGCTGCCGCACGTGCTGCGCAGCGGGCTGAGCTCGGTCATCTCGGGCACGCTGATCGCCCCGTTCATCGCCCTGGTCGTGACGCTGGTCTACTACCGGCTCGCCGGAGAGGCCCAGGCCCCGGCCGCCCCGGGCGAGAGCTACGGCGGATACCAGCAGACGCCGTTACCAGGCACCCAGGGAACGCGAGCGGCCTGCCTGGTGATCCCGCACCGGCAGGCCGTCGCCGTTGAAGCAGCCCCCGGCGCCCCCGCGGGGCCGGGGGAGAGGGCGGTTTTACGCCCGGACCGCGGCGGCCGCGGCCCAGTGCTGCTCCAGGTGCGGCACGAGATCCATCGGACGCTCCTCCGGGAAGAACAGCCGCGCGCCGTCGACGGTGACCACGCGGGTCGTGCCGGGGATGGTGTCCCGCAGCCAGTAGGCCCAGGAGACGTCGAAGAACGTGTCCCCGGTGCCCCACACCACCAAAGTGGGCACGGTCAGCTCCCTGAGCCGCGGCGTGACCGCTGTCAGGTCACCGGCGTCGAGGGCGGTCAGCAGCCTTTCGAACTGGCGGGCGCGCTCCATGGTCCCGAAACACGGCTCCAGGTAGGAGCGCAGGACCGCCGGGTCTATCCGGTCCAGATGCTCGTAGGCGGAGCCGAAGGCGACCTGGGCGGCGTTGTCGAGGTCGCCGAACAGCGCGACGGCCGTCGGCGCGAGATCGCCTGCCGCCGCGAGCTCGACTAGTGGCCTGAACGCCTCGGGCGGCAGGTTGTCGCTGGTGTCGCAGTTAGTGAGGGTCAGCGTCGCCAGCCGGTGCGGGCTGCGGGCGGCGAAGATCTGGGCGATGGCCCCGCCGGTATCGTTGGCGACGAGATCGATGCCGGTGAGCCCGAGCGCGTCACAGAAGTCGTCCAGGCCGGCCGCCAGCGCGGCGATGGACAGGTCCTGCTCGGCGGTCACCGGGCTGTGGCCGTGCAGCGGGAGGTCAACGGCGATGCAGCGGCGCTGGCCGGCCAGCCCGCCGATGACGTTGCGCCACAGGTAGGCGTTGGTCGAGATGCCGTGCACGAACAGGGCCGTCGGCCCGGTTCCGATGTCGATATAGCTGATCTCCCCGGAGCGGGTCGCGACGGTGTGCCGGTGGGCGTCGAGTTCCTGAAGCTGCATTACGATCACCTTCCTAGTAACGCGCTAGTCTTGTTAGACCGACTGTCGGTTTATAGAAACAAACCGACGGTCGGTTTGTCAAGGTTCAGGGTGCCGACCGAGGAGCCGCGATGGACCGGCCGAACAAGAACGTCTCCCGCGGGGAGGCGACGCGGGGTCAGTTGATCGCGATCGCCAGGCGCCTGTTCGCCGACCGCGGCTACGAGGACACCTCGATCGAGGCGGTACTCCGGGAGGCGGGGGTCAGCCGGGGCTCCCTCTATCACCACTTCGCCAGCAAGGAGGCCCTATTCGAGGCCGTCGCCGAGGATGTCGAGACCAGCGTCGGCGAGCAGACTCTCGCCGCCGCGGGCGGTTCCGACGGGCCGGTGGCCGCGCTGCGCGCCGGTTTCCTCGCCTGGATCCGGCTCGCGGGCGATCCGGTGGTGCGGCGGATACTGCTGATCGACGCCCCGTCGGTGCTCGGCTGGGAGCGGTGGCGGTCCATGGAGGAGGACCACGCCCTCGGCCTTATCAGGGCGGTGCTTGAGGTCATCGCCGAGGAGGGGAAGCTGCGGCCGGAACTGGTCGGCACGCTCGCCCACGTGCTGCTCGCGTCGGTCAACGAGGTCGCGCTGCTCGTCGCCCGGTCTGAGGACCGGGAGGCGGCGATGCAGGCCGGTACCGACGCCATCGACGAGCTGCTGCAGCGCCTGTTTACTTGACCCGTCAGGCGCCGGTCGCGTCGGCTACGGCCCGGCCCGCCTGGCGGCCGCCGAACAGGCAGCCGCCGAGGAAGGAACCCTCAAGCGACCGGTAGCCGTGCATTCCCCCGCCGCCGAACCCGGCCACCTCGCCCGCCGCGAACAGCCCGGGTACCGGCCTGGGCACCGCGCCCCTGGCCATGCCGAGCACCCGGCCGGACAGGTCGGTCTGCAGGCCGCCCAGCGTCTTGCGGGTCAAGATGTTGAGCCGCACGGCGATTAGCGGGCCCGCCTTCGGGTCGAGGATCTTGTGCGGCGCGGCGGTGCGGGCCAGCCGCTCGCCGCGCGAGCGGCGGGCGTTGCGGATCGCCATGACCTGCAGGTCCTTGGTGAACGGGTTGTCCATCTCCCGGTCGCGCGCGACGATCTGCCGCTCCAGGTCGGCCAGCTCGATGAACGGTTCCTCCGTCAGCTTGTTCATGCCCGCCACCAGCTCGGGCAGCGTCCTGGCCACCACGAAGTCGGCTCCGTGCCGCTTGAACGCCTCCACCGGGGCCGGGGCGCCCGGGCGCACCCGGGACAAGGTGAGCTTGATGTCCTTGCCGGTCAGGTCGGGGTTTTGCTCCGACCCGGACAGCGCGAACTCCTTCTCGATGATTTTCTGGGTGAGCACGAACCATGAGTAGTCGAAGCCGGTGGCCCGGATGGCCCCCAGCGTGCCCAGGGTGTCGAACCCGGGGAAGTGCGGCGCCGGGAACCGCTGGCCGCGCGCGTCGAACCACAGCGAGGACGGCCCGGGCAGGATCCTGATGCCGTGCCGGGCCCAGATCGGGTCCCAGTTCTGAATGCCCTCGGTGTAGTGCCACATCCGGTCGCGGTTGACCAGCCGGCCGCCGGCCCGCTCCGCGATGGCCAGCATCCGGCCGTCGACGTGCTCGGGCACCCCGCAGATCATCCGGTCCGGCGCGGGGCCGAGGCGATCCGGCCAGTTCTCGCGGACCAGGCCGAAGTTGCCGCCGATACCTCCGGAGGTCACGATCACCGCCGGGGCGTGCAGTTCGAACCAGCCGACCTCGGTGCGCGAGCTGCGGGTCCCGCGCGCGGCCTGGCTCGGCTCCAGGACCACCCCGCGCACCCCGTCCACGATCCCGCCGGTGACGGTGAGCTCGTCCACGCGATGCCGGAACCGCAGCCCGACCAGGCCAGAACCAGCCGCCTCCCTGACCCGCCGCTCGAACGGCGCCATCACGGCCGGCCCGGTGCCCCAGGTGACGTGGAAGCGGGGGACCGAGTTGCCGTGCCCGTCGGCCAGGTAGCCGCCCCGCTCGGCCCAGCCCACCAGCGGGAACCACCGCACGCCCATCGCATGCAGCCAGGACCGTTTCTCCCCGGCGGCGAAGTCGACGTAGGCCTGCGCCCACCGGTACGCCCAGTAGTCCTCGCCGGCCGGGTCATCGGCGCCGCGGTCGAAGAACGCGCTGCCCAGCCAGTCCTGCCAGGCCAGCTCGCGGGAGTCCCTGATCCCCATCCGGCGCTGCTCCGGGGTGCCGACCAGGAACAGGCCGCCGAACGACCAGAAGGCCTGCCCGCCCAGGTTCGACTCGGGCTCCTGGTCGACCAGCAGAACCCGCCGCCCGGCCTGCGCCAGCTCCGCCGTTGCGGCCAGTCCCGCCAGCCCCGCGCCTATCACGATCGCGTCCGCGTCCATCTGGTCAATCAAACCAGGCCATTGGTCCCCGTTCAGCTGGCGGTATGGACCGGATACGATCGGCTGATGCCTGACCGCGAGAATCCCGTCACTCAGTTCGATGCGTCGCGACCCCACGTCGCGCGGGTATATGACTACCTGCTGGGCGGGAAGGACAACTTCGCCGCCGACCGGGCTGTCGGTGACCGGATGATCGCGTCGGTGCCTGCCGTCCAAGTGGGCGTGCGCGCGCAGCGTGACGTGCTCGGCCGCGTGGTCCGCTTCCTGGTCGGCGAGGTCGGGATCGGGCAGCTCCTGGACATCGGCTCGGGGCTGCCTACCGCGGAGAACGTGCACGAGATCGCCCACCGGATCGAGCCGGCCACCCGCGTGGTCTACCTCGACAACGACCCGGTCGTGCTGTCGCACGCCAGGGCGCTGCTCGCCGACGACAAGGCGACCTTCGCCGCCGACGGCGATCTGCGCGACCCCTCGGGCATCCTCAGCCATCCGGACGTGCTCGATTACCTGGACTGGGATGAGCCGATCGGCCTGCTGATGTGCGGCATCCTGCACTACATCCTGGATGAGGAGAACCCGGCCGAGTTGGTCGAGACGCTGTACCGCGCGCTGCCGCGCGGGAGCTATGTCTTCATCCACCACCTGCTGGACCTGGAGGACCCGGCCGCGGCCACCCTGCAGGAGCAGATGCGAGCCGGCCTCGGGCGGGCGCAGTTCCGGACGCACGCCCAGATAATGAAGCTGTTCGACGGACTCGAACTGGTCGATCCTGGCCTGGTCCTGGTACCCGCCTGGCGTCCCGATCCCGGCACCCCGGGCGTGCGTGATCACCCCGTCCTGCAGCTGGCTTGCGCCGGCGTGGCCCGGAAGCCTTAGTCCGGCAGCGCGACGGGAGTGACCCTGTGCCCGGCGGCCGCCGATGGCAGTGTCCGTATCGATCTACCAGCCAGTTCGGGGGTCCTACGTGGCCACCCGCACCGGGGCTGGACAGCTGCGGGTGGAGTTCAGCACCCGCCCGTTCGGTCACAATGCCCTCGACCCTGCTGTCGAGAAGGCCGCGGCCTCCGGCTGGGCCCTCTACGAGTTCCCGGCCGCGTTCCACCTGGAAGCGGGCCGCCTCTGCGTGCTCACGACCAGGCACCGTCACGCCTGCATCGTGGTCGGTCGGGCCAGCATCCCCGAGCTGCTCGACGCGCACCCCTCGACCGAGCCGGTGCACCTGAACGTCCTGGTCAAGTTTCCCGACGGCCGGGAGGCCCACCAGTTCCTCCTGGCCCACCTCCAGCAGTGGAAGGTAAAGGCGCCGTGACGGCGCTGACCGGGAAGCATGTCGTGACGCTGCTCACCGCGCCGAAGTCAGCCGACTCGCCTGTACATGTCAGTCAGCGTTACCAGCGTGACCTCGCCACGGGTCTCGGGCTCGCGCAGGTCATCATCGAAGCCGGTTCGGCTGAACAGAGCCAGCGCAGCGCCTATGAGTGGAGGCTTGACGTGGAAGCATTTGACGCTTTCTTCCGGACGGCGACGGCTACTGAGGAGCAGCCGGAGGGGTTCGATCCACACGGGTATCAGCGGCGCCTAGCGCAAGACAGGCTCCCGGACGTCCTGCGGGCACCTACCGGGACCGGGAAAACCGGCATCATCCTGGCCTGGTTGTGGCGGCGGCTGTACGCGGCTCCGGCTTCGACGCCGCGGCGACTGGTGTACGCGCTGCCGCAGCGAAGCCTGGTCGAGCAGGTCGCGGGGGAGGCCGCCCGGTGGCTGGAGAACCTTGGCCTGTCCGGCGAGGTCGCGCTGCATGTGGTGATGGGCGGACGGGGCGAGATGCAGGGGCAATGGCGCCAGGACATGCACAAATCGGCGATCGTGGTGGGCACGGTGGACTCCGTGGTCTCCAAGGCGCTCAACCGTGGGTACGGGATTGGGCGGGCGATATACCCGATCGACTTCGCGCTGGTGACAAACGGCGCGCACTGGGTCATCGACGAGATCCAGCTTTGTCCGGAGTCGACAACCACGCTGCGGCAACTCGCGGCGTTCGCGCGGAAGTGGCCAACAGCGGAGCCGTTCGGGTTGACGTGCATGTCAGCGACCATCCAGCGAGGGCTGCTGGAAACCGTCGACAACCCTGCGTTCGGTGGCGTGGTCGAGATTCAGCCCGCGGACCGGACCGGCGAGCTCAACGTGCGGCTCGACGCCGAGCGAACCGTGCGGGGGCTGGACACCGAGTCCGGCGACTACTACAAGGCGTTCGCGGTCGCGGCGCGGGAGCGGCACCGTGCCGGGGAGCTCACGCTCGTGGTGCTCAACACGGTGGAAGCGGCCCGGCAGGTCTTCAAGCACCTGAACAAGGACGCTCCGGCCGAGTGCACGCTGCTGCACTCTAGGTTCCGCGCCGTCGAGCGCGAGCAGCTCATGAAACAGGTTACCGGGTGTCCGCAGAACCGGATCGTCGTGTCCACGCAGGTGGTCGAGGTCGGCATCGACCTGAACGCCTCAGTGCTGATCACGGAGGCGGCGCCATGGCCGTCGCTCGTGCAGCGTGCAGGACGGTGCAATCGCACCGGCAGGGTCAAGGACGCCGAGTTCTGGTGGATCGCGCCGCAGAAGCCGGATCCCTACAAGCAGGCGGATCTCGACGAATCCGCCGCGGCATTGAGGAACCTCGAAGGGGAGCCCGTTACCGGCGAGAACCTGCTCGGTCGCGACGTGTTCGCGACCAGTGAGCAAGTAGCGGTGCTCCGGCGACGCGACTTCACCGGCCTCTTCGACACGGCTCCCGATCTGAGCGGGAACGACGTCGACATCGCGCCATACGTGCGGGACGCGGACGACTTCGACGCCCAGCTCGCCTGGGCCACGTGGACGCCGAGGACTGACGACGGCGCGCCACCGGAAGACGCCAAGTCGCCGTCGGCTGAGCACCGCTGTCGCGTTCCGGTTCAGAAGGTGAACGAGTTCGCCAGGGACAAAACCGTCTGGCGGCTAGACCAGGTGCTAGGCAAGTGGACGCGGGTGAACCCGCAGCGCTCGCAGCTCAGGGCACGGCCCGGTGAAGTGCTAGTGGTCAACGCGGCCGACGGTGGCTACGACCCGGTCACCGGTTTCGACCCTGCGGTGCGCGACCCGGTTCCTGGCTGCCCGCCGCTTGACGCCAAGGCGGAACCCGCGGCAGGCACGGAGGACCGGTACGCCGCGGATTCGGCCAGCGTGCGGCAGCGGGACTGGATCAGCCTTGACCGGCACAGCCAGGAGACGCGTGATCAGGCGAAGGAACTGCTCGACGTGCTTCATCCGAAGCTGCCAAACGGAGCAGCGGAGTCGGCCGTGACCGCCGCTTACCTGCACGACGTGGGCAAGGCGCACGAGATCTGGCAGGACGCCCTGTGCGACCTCGCGGAACCGGCCGAAGAGGAATGGATCAGCGCTGGGCGCCCGTGGGCCAAGTCCAAGAGCGACGGAAGGCTGTATTTCAAGGGCGGTGTCGCCTTCCGGCACGAGCTCGCCTCGCTGCTCATCCTCGACGGGCCGTTGAACGACCTGCTGAAAGAAGCCCCCGATCCAGACCTGGCCCGGTATCTCGTGCTCGCCCACCACGGCAAGCTCCGCATCCAGGTCCGCAACCCGGCCGACTTGGCCGTGCTTGAGGCCGCGGACGAGAACACGATCCTCGGTCTGCGAGACGGCGATGTCACGGACATCCGGCCGCTGCTCGGGCAGGCCGCTACGCGGCTCACCGTGGACCTGGACCAGTTCACACTCGGCGGCGACCGCTCCTGGACGCGCACGGCGCTGAACCTGCGCGATCGGTACGGCCCGTTCGTCCTCGCCTACATGGAGGCGGTGGTGCGCGTCGCCGACTGGCGGGCCAGCGCCGGCGCCGAGCTCGCGAGCGCCATCGCTGGAATGGAGCCTGATACCGCTGAACCGGAGGCGGCCCGATGAAGACCCGGCACATCTTCCCCGGAGGAGGTCGAGGGGCCGCTGCTGCTCGGGCAGCTCAGCCACTTCGGATACGGCGTCTTCGTGCCAGAAGAGACCGCAAGTTGCGCGTGATTGATGCATGGCCTTGGTGGACCAGTCCAGAGCGCGGCCTTATGCCCATAGCCGGTCGAGTGGCATGACGTGGAGGCGATCGTCATAGGTGTAGGAGCGCTGGCCGAGGTTCAGCAGGACGCCTCCGAGAAAGTCTGCTCCGAGCCTGTCCCGGAGCAGACGCAACCCGCGGAAGTCGGGGTCGGCCACATTTAGAAGACTCCCGCAGGGAGCCGCGCCTTGCCCGCGACCGGCCATCTGCACATCGCCAGTATCACGGCACAGGCGGAACCCGGCGAGCCGATGAGTGCCGGCCCTCCGGCAGACGGGCCAGCAGAACATCCAGGTCGGACTCTTCGATCTGCTCGCCATCGGGGCAGTCCTCGGCGGCGATCCATAGGGATCGCCGCTTGTCCCACAGGAACGACCACTGGTCGCTCAGCTGCTCGATCCTGGCCAGCTGGCCTGGCGTGAGATTCACGATGTCACCTCGCTGGCTCAGCGTGGCCTGCGCCCGCTCCGTTAGCTTCGTATCGACGGCGCTCAGATGCGCCAGGATCGGCACGCGCGCGGGCGAGTCAGGCCTTACCAGGGCGAGGCTGGCCCGCAACTCCCGCTTGGCGCGCTCGAGCTCGCTCGCTGTCAGTCCCCGGGCGTCGTGGGGCCGGCCGGGGTCAGGCATCGGCCAGCCTCTTACGGTCTTCCTGCTCGGCGATCACGTCGTCAAGCCTGGCTTGCAGGTCGGCCCGGGCGGTCGCCCCGGGGCTCTTCGTGCCGCAGAACGCGATGGCGCTCTCCAGCTGGCGGCGGTAGTCGCGCAATTCGAATGTTGTCAGCGCATACAGGGGGTGTTTCGGCTGGTCTACTCCGGGCGCTTGCTCTGAGGCTATCGTGGTCGGCATTGGCTGGCAGTCCTTAACGGGGGTGGCGTGCTTATCTCGCTTCCTAACCTCTCAGCCGAAGCGCACAATTGCCGTGTGGCGCAGCCGAGGATCACCTTTCCGCCACAGTCCGCCACGCCGGAGAGGAAAAGAGCACGATGGAGCGCGACCCGGATGCGATGTTCCTCGGCGCGGTGCTGCGCCGGGCGCGGATAGCGGCGGGTATCACCAGCCAGGATGAGCTAGCCGACAAGCTCGGCTACGAACGGACGGTCATCACCAAGGCCGAGTCGGGGCGGCGCCCGCCGTCCTCAGACGTTGCCAGGGCCTATGCCAGGGAGTTCCCGCAGCTCAACGCGCTGATCGAAACGGGCCTTATCGAAGAGTGGGCCGAGCACGTCAGGAAGAACGGAGGATCGTTCCCCAAGTTCTTCGTTGACTGGGTGGAGGCGGAGAAGAAGGCGGCCACGCTGTTCTACTGGGCTCCCATCCTGGTCCCCGGCATACTCCAGGTCGAGTCGTACGCGCGCGCGATCCTGGCGACAGAGCCGGACGAAACCGAGTCGCCAGACGTGCTTCTAGCGGGCAGGATGGAACGCCAGCAGGTTCTGTTCCGCCCGCAGCCGCCATCGGTCACAGTGGTCATGGCGGAGGCTGTCCTGCACCGCGGCGTCGGCGGGCCCGCGGTGATGCATGAACAGCTCACCCACCTAGCGGAGGTCGGCCAGCAGCCGAAGGTGATGATCCAGGTGATACCGGCCGAGATAAGCGCGCACGCCGGTCTAGGCGGAGCGGTCTCGATCGCCGATCGTGAAGGCGGGCCTACCATCGTCCACCTTGATTCGTTCACGGCGGGGCAGACGACAAGCGCGCCGGAGATTGTCGCCAGGGTGCGGCAGATGTCCGACATGCTGCGCTGTGAGGCACTCCCGCGAGGTGCCTCGCAGGAACTGATAATGAAGGTGGCGAAGGAACAATGGACAACATGAACTGGCGGAAGAGCAGTTACAGCTCTGGTAACGGCGGCGAGTGCGTCGAGGTGGCCAGCCCCGAAGGCGCGGTGGCTGTCCGTGACACCAGGCAGAACGGTACCGGCCCCGTGCTCAGGTTCACCCCGGCGGCGTGGCACAGGTTCGCTGGCCAGGTAAAGCGCTCGTTAGCGTCGGACCTCGATCTGGGCCGCGACCCAGCGGCAGGCACCGGACCGGGTGCGTGTCACCCAGGTCGTTCGGCCCAGATTCCGGTCCGTGGAGCGGCGGGTCAGCTCTTGCGGCCCACGGACCGCGCGCCCGGGCTTAGGGCCCGATGGCCATCTGGATGATCCTGACGATGACCAGGATCATCGCGATCGCCAGGTAGCCGCGCAGCACGGCCAGTCCGGCCTTGCGGCCGGCCGACATGATCGGCTTGGACAGCATGTTGAGCGGCGGCATCCGCCAGGTGTCGCGGTCGCGGCGATCCACCTCGACTGAGCTGTGCGCCCGCGGCGAGCGGACCAGCGCCCAGCCGCCCGCCGCCATCGCCGCCACCACGCAGACCAGCATGATCTCCAGGATCTGCCGGGCGGTAATGGCCGGGAACAGCACCGAGGCGGTCAGCACCACCGACAGCGTGATCAGCAGCGCGACCACAGCCGAGGCGAACATGTTGGTCTTGCGGCCGTTGACCCACGGGCCGAGCACCGCGCGGTCGTTGCATAGCAGCAGCAGGTACACCGTGGCGCTCGGCAGCAGCACGCCCGCCAGCGCCTGGACGCCCTCGGTCATCAGCCCGAGCGGGGAGCCGGGGATGAGCACGATGGTCGCGGCGCCGGCGATCAGCGCGGTGTAGATGGCGTAGAAGCCCTTGGCCTGTCCGACCCCGCGGTGCAGCGAGTGCCTGAGGCCGAGCGTGTCGCCGACCGCGTACGCGGTGGACAGCGAGACCGCGAACGCCCCGATGATGGACGCGTCGAGCAGCGCGATCGCGAACACCACCCCCGCGACCCGGCCCGCGTAGGCGGCGATGCCGTGCGCTATCCCGGCCGCGTCGGTGAAGTGGCCCGCCGCCGGCGAGCCGGCGAAGGCGGCGGCGGTCGCGCCCATCAGCGCGGCCGCGCCGACCACGACGATCGCGATGCCGATCCACAGGTCGACCTTCTCGTACCGGATGAAGCGCGGGGTGATCCGCTTG
>WNGQ01007209.1_pt1 | contig 12398 bp, 13 predicted proteins | sample 5407661 | NCBI WGS metagenome assembly WNGQ01 (sample SAMN13153382, study PRJNA577476) | soil metagenome | isolation source: 60 cm soil or saprolite under Garry oak tree replicate 2 | place: USA:California | collected 2016-06-15
ACAGCAGGGAGGCGCCGTAGTACGCGCCCTTCAAGCCGGCGCTCAATTCAAGGTACGCGCTCTGACTCGGAACCCGGCCAAGCATAGCGAACTCGCGGACGAAGTCATCCAAGCGGACTTGAATCGCCCCGAAACCCTTACGGCTGCATTTGAAGAGGCACATGGCGTGTTTCTAGTCACTAATGTGTGGGAAGAAGGTACCGACGAGGTCCAGCAGGCAACCGCTGCGGTACGCGCAGCCAAGGAAGCGGGTGTTAAACACTTTGCCTGGTCCACCCTGCCCGATGTGGAAGCGATCAGCGGAGGCAAGTTTCACGTTCCGCATTTTACCGGCAAGGCCAAGGTTGATCGGATAGTGAAAGAAGCCGGGTTTGCGAATCATACGTTCGTCATCGCGCCGTTCTACTATCAGAATCTTATCGGCGTTCTTGCTCCGCAAAAACAGGCTGACGGATCCGTGGGCTGGGCTCTCCCGCTTGATCCAACTGTGCGGAGCATTCACATGGGCGATATCACAGAACTCGGTAACATCGTGGCTGGAGCATTCGCGCACCCCGATCAGGCCGGCCATGGCGAGTATCTGCCCCTGGTCGGCGATTTCATGAGCTTCAACGAAATCATCGATACGCTAAATCGACAGGGTCACAACTTCTCTTTCAACCAAGTGCCAAAGGAAGTCTTCGCGGGTCTCTTTCCGGGGGCCGCCGAGATAGCGGAAATGTTTAGTTACTTTCAGGCGCACACGTACTTGGGTTCCGATTCGCGCGACCAAGTTGCGCTCGCAAACAAAATCGCAGGCCGGCAGCCGACAAAGTTCTCGGCGTGGACTCGAGTGAATTTCCAGGCTCCAAAGAACGCCCACTCGGCAGCACTGTAAACGAAAACGAAAGGAAATCGATTTTAGCCGGTGCAGACAAACTTAGTTTGCACGGTCGCTCGCAAGCAGATTCAACAAGAAAAAGGAGGAAGTACATGGCAACGAATTCGGTCGCAATTTCCAAAGATGTGGAGGCAACAAGCTTTTCGCAGGGAGCGGTGGTCGTTTTGGGACGGTTTTTCTTCGCACTGATTTTCCTGTTTGCTGCTCCCAATCACTTCGCCAAGCAAACCATCGCCTTTTCGGCTTCTCAAGGTGTGCCTTTGGCTTCGATCGCGGTTCCGCTTTCAGGTGTGGTAGCCATCGCCGGCGGCCTCAGCATTTTGCTGGGCTATCGCGCAAAACTTGGCGCCTGGCTCATCGTGCTGTTCCTGATTCCGGTCACCCTGATGTTGCACAAGTTTTGGACGGTAACCGATCCCATGATGGCGCAAATTCAAATGATTCTGTTCATGAAAAATGTCTCCATGCTCGGCGGCGCCTTGCTGATTTCTCAGTTTGGAGCAGGCCCGTTCAGCCTTGATGCCCGCCGCTCGCGCTGAACGCGCCTAAAGGAGAAAATCAAAATGCACAGTCAATCTGAACCGTCGAATCCTGCTGCCATCAAAACGCCGATTTCACAGGAGGCTCTCGACAAGCTATTTCACGAAGCGCGGACGCACTCCATGTGGCTTCCCGAGTCGGTGCCGGTAGAACTCCTCCGCAAGGCCTACGAATTGGCGCGTCTTGGACCGACCAGCGCCAACGGCTCGCCCGCCAGATTCGTTTTTCTAACAACTCTGGGCGCCAAGGCGCTCCTTAAGCCGGCGCTTGCGCCCGGCAATGTCGACAAAACCATGGCCGCTCCTGTAACAGTTATCATCGCCTGGGACACGGAATTCCATGAGCATCTTCCTAGGCTCTTTCCACAGGCTGACATGCGCTCGTACTTTGTTGGAAATAAACCACTAATTGAGGAGAACGCCTTCCGCAACAGTTCGCTGCAAGCCGCGTACTTCATCCTGGCCGCGCGCGCATTGGGATTAGATTGCGGACCGATGTCCGGCTTCGACGCGGCTAAACTGAATGCCGCATTCTTTCCTGACGGCAAGTGGAAGGTCAATCTTCTCTGCAACCTGGGCTATGGAGACTCGACGAAGCTCTACCCACGGAATCCGCGGCTGAATTTTGAGGAAGCTTCCGTGATTCTGTAGAGGTCGCAACTCGCCACCAGCCAATCCATCATGGCGCGGTCGGCGTGCCCGATTTTCTTTTGTATCTAGCACCGCAATCCCCGATCATCGAAAGCGACCGCGCTTAAGTGGCGTACGCCGCTTCTAAAGCGTATGTTATGAACAACCAGTCATAGTCTTGGCCACCAAGACGGAGAATGTAATGAGCTTCCCGGAACCGCGGCTCAAACCGGACGACGAAATGCAATTCGGACGCGCCGCGGGCGCGGTGCGGCCGGCTGGCCCTGAATCCAAACAAGCGGTGAATGTCAAAACCCCATCGCAGCCGGAATCCCTATTAGCCGCAGAGAAACGAACTCTAGAAATGATGGCCAACGGCGCAAGCCTCTCAGAGGTTCTGAACGATTTGTGCGCTTCCATTGATGCTCACGCGCCACCCGTTGCTTCCATGGTCTGTTTGATGGATCCGAACGGCAAGGAGCTGTTCCCGGGTGCCGGCCCTCATATTCCCGCCGCACTTACGGCCGCCATCACACCTTGGCCGATTGGTCCTAACAGAGGTTCTTGCGGCACCGCTGCGTTCACGAAACAACGAGTGATTATCCCGGATATTTCCAACGACCCGCGATGGCCCGATAAGGCTCGCGATTTGGCCCTAAACCACGGGTTCTGCGCGGCCTGGTCCGAACCGCTCATTTCGAGTGACGGCGAGGTTCTTGGCACCTTCTGCTTGTCCTATGCGGAGCCGCGGATTCCAAACAATCGTGATCTTGAATTGATCCAGGCGGCGGCTCACATCGCTCTAATCGCGATCGAGCTGGAACGATCACGCCTAGCCTTGAAGAATGCGGTTGTCGAAATTAGAAACTCAGAAAACAAACTGCGAACCATCATCGACACGATTCCTGGGTTTGTGTGTACTTTGAGTGCTGCGGGCGAGGTCGAGCTTGTCAATCGTCAAGTCCTGGAGTATTTCGGCAAAACGATGGAGGAATTGAAGAATTGGGACACCAGCAATGTTGTCCATCCCGATGATCTCCCTTGCGTGGTCGACTCGTGGAAGCACTCGATCGAAACCGGGCAGCCCTATGACCTTGAACTCCGCCAGCGGCGTGCTGATGGCGTGTACCGCTGGTTCCAATCTCGGGCTCTGCCCACGCGAGACACCGAGGGCCGTATCACCGGCTGGTACATGTTGTTGACCGACATTGACGACCGGAAGCGCGCCGAGGATGCCCTCCGGTTGAATGAGCACGATCTCCGCCTGATCGTCGACAGTATTCCTGGGTTTGTGTCTACCGCAAATGCGGTGGGCGAGGTCGAACTCGTCAACCGCCAAGTCTTGGAATATTTCGGCAAGACGACTGAGGAATTGAAAAATTGGGCCACGAGCGACGCCCTCCATCCGGATGACCTTCCTCGCCTGACCGAGGCCTATAGGCACTCGATCGAAACTGGGCGGCCGCGTGATGTGGAGACTCGTAGCCGTGGAGCCGATGGCGTGTACCGTTGGTTTCACCTACGATCTCGTCCTCAGCTTGACGCCGAAGGTCGCGTTGTCCGTTGGTACACTTTGGCCACGGATATCGACAAGCGTAAGCGCGCTGAAGCTGAATTAGAGAAGGCTTTCGAAGAAATCAAGCGGCTGAAAGACCGCCTTCATGACGAGAACGTGGTCCTCAGGGAGCAAATCGATCAGGCCTTTATGTTTGAGGAAATCGTAGGCTCCTCGCCTGCTTTGAAAACGGTGCTCTCCAGCATCGTGAAAGTGGCTCCCACAAACTCTACGGTGCTGATTACGGGCGAAACCGGCACCGGGAAGGAACTGATTGCACGCGCCATACACAAGGGTTCGCAGCGTGCCACCCAGGCTTTTATCAGCGTGAATTGCGCCTCGATTCCTCCTTCGCTTATCGCCTCGGAATTGTTTGGCCACGAGAAGGGGGCTTTTACCGGCGCTTTGCAACGGCACCAGGGCCGCTTTGAACTGGCGCATTCCGGTACGATTTTTCTTGATGAAATCGGCGAACTTCCCGCGGAAACTCAGGTTGCATTGCTCCGAGTGCTCCAAGAGCGCCAATTTGAACGCGTGGGAGGTACCCGCGTCATTCCCACGGATGTTCGAATCATCGCCGCTACCAACCGCGATTTATCTGCAGCGATCGCTGCGGGAGCCTTCCGAACCGATCTCTTTTACAGGTTAAACGTCTTCCCGATCCGTGTGCCGCCTCTCCGGGAACGGAAAGGGGACATTCCGATGTTGGTCGAGTACTTCGCCAGGCGCTATGCGGAGAAGGCTGGAAAGCAAATCAGCAAGATCGACAAAAATACCCTAAAGCTATGCCAGTCGTATCATTGGCCGGGAAATATCCGCGAGCTGCAAAATATCGTCGAGAGATCCGTAATCCTCTGCGCAGGGGATACCTTCTGGATTGATGAGGCCTGGCTTTCAAGTCAGAACGCACGTCTTCCGGAGTCATCGGGTCCTCTCACAAAGACACTCAAGAGCTATGAAAAGGAACTCATCGAAGCGGCTCTTGCGGAGAGCAACGGAAAAGTTGCGGGGCCAAATGGTGCGGCTGCCAAACTTGGAATTCCGCGGTCGACGCTAGATTTGAAGATTAAACAGCTCAATATAGAGAAACACACCACCCGGTAAGTCCCTCGTTCAACTCCCAGAATTCTGGCACTTCCTAAGATCCTGTCACTCTATTTTCTCGTTAGGGCCCTGTTTTCAGTGAGATCCAGTTGGGCACTGGGTTGCACCGCTGGTGATCGCTGCTCGGATGGAAGCAATGCGGCGCAGCAGAGCCGCGACTGCGATGTTGGTCAAATGGCCTGATCAATGGCTTTTAGGATTGAAACTTCGGCGCGAGGGAGATTCACAGTGTTTACCCTGAGCGGCCGATTCGAAACACCGGCGATAGCCGAGTTGAAGAGGCTTTTTGAACTCCAATCGAACTACCTCCACATCGTTGTAGATCTCAAAGAGGTGAGTTTAGTCGGTCGCGACGTAATGGCCTTTCTCGCGCGTTGTGAAGCGGATGGCATGAAGCTGGAGAATTGCACTCCCTATCTTCGTGAATGGATGGAGAGAGAAAAAGATTGAGTGTGGCATCGAATGGAACGTAGACGAGAGGGCACATAAAAAAATGAAAAGCACGTACAAAGCGTTAGAAGTTTCAGCACCAGGCAATCTTCGCCTGGTGGAACGGTCAGTTCCTGAGCCCGGAGCGGGTCAGGTTCGCATTCGCGTGGAAGCATGTGGAATCTGTCACACCGATGCGGCCACGGTAACCGGCATCTATCCGGGTTTGAAACTGCCCCGCGTTCCGGGGCATGAAGTCGTTGGCCGCATCGAAGCCCTGGGCAACGGAGTGTCCAAATGGAAAATCGGTCAACGGGTCGGTATCGGCTTGATCGGCGGCGAAGACGGGGTGTGCGAACCGTGCCGACGCGGGGACATCGTGAATTGTCAGAACCCCGTGGCACTGGGAGTGACTGTGGATGGTGGATACGCGGAAGTGATGATCGCTGAAGCACGCGGCATCGCTTCCATTCCTGACGAGCTCAGTTCGGCAGAAGCCGCCCCTCTCCTCTGCGCCGGTATCACGACCTACAACGCCCTTCGCAACGCCGGCTTGCGCGGCGGAGATCTGGTCGCGGTGCAAGGCATTGGCGGACTTGGACATCTTGGTGTGCAGTTTGCCCGGCACATGGGGTTCCATACTGTCGCCATCGGACGTGGGCGCGAGAAGGAAAAGCTTGCGAAAGATCTGGGCGCGCACGTCTACATCGATGCTGCCGTCGACGATGCCCCAGCGGCGCTCCAGCGTATGGGCGGGGCCAGAGCGATTCTCGCAACCGCCACCAGTGGTGGTGCGATGGGGCCACTGGTGTCTGGTCTTGCGGTCCGCGGCAAGCTGATCGTGGTGGGTGTGCCGGGGGACCCGATCCAATTAAATGCGTTCCCGCTCGTCTTTGGAGGGCGCTCGATCTACGGGAGCCTGACCGGCACGCCGATTGATAACGAGGATGCTCTTGCCTTCAGCGTCCTGGAAAATATCCGCCCGATGATCGAGACACTTCCTCTCGAACAGGCTGCTGATGCTTACGCTCGCATGATGCAAGGCAAAGCGCGGTTCCGCATGGTGCTGGTTACAAAGGATGGAGTCGCATAAGTGATGCGGTCTTTCACGGAACCATCAACAGAGAGTGACGCCACGTCAATCGGCAAAGCTCACCGATTGAGCGACGAGAGCCTCGTGGAAGCCGCCAAGCTCGGGCATTCAACCGCCTTCGATACACTTTCCGAGCGATATAGGGAGCAACTCTTTCGTGCAGCAAATCGGATCACCAGAAGTTATGAGGACGCGGAAGACGCAGTGCAAGACACACTGTTGAGGGCGTTTGTGCATATGAGGGAGTTTGATGGCAGGTCCAAGCTCGGAACTTGGCTAACACGCATCGCCATCAACTCGGCGCTTATGATTCTCCGAAAGAAACGTGCCTCCCCTCAGATCGCCACGGACTCCAACGATAAATTTGACGCGGATGGCCTGCGCTGCGAAATAAGCGATCATGTGCTGAATCCGGAAAAGCGTTACGCCCAGAGCGAAGAAGAAAGCATGCTGAAGAAAGCCATCCAGCGCTTACGACCGACCCTCCGGAACATAGTTGAGCTTCAGCAATTGCAGGAGCGCTCGATGCGGGAAACCGCGGAAGCGATAGGCATCTCTTTGACCGCAGCCAAGGGACGGCTATTCCATGCCAAGAGCGCGCTTCGCAGGTCATTGATCCCGAAACTGGTGCACCAACCTCGATTTGCGACCGGATTCGCGTTTTGCCCGCACGGCAATGGCTCGCGCAGGGCGAAAGCACGAATGCGCTTCAACGATCAACAGCAACCCAATCACAAGGAAGAGGGAGACGAGTATGTCATCGAAAACAAAGAGGAACGAAAGTATAGGGTCCCAAGCAACCTCCACCACGACCGCGGGGACGCAAGATGCTTTGGAGAGGAACTCGGCGCGTGACGAGGAAATCAAACTTCGCGCATATGAAATCTATCTTGAACGCGGCGAACAACCGGGCCGCGAACTGAACGATTGGCTCCAAGCGGAACGCGAACTCGAAGGCGGGGCGCTGTCGCGCGCGCAGGCGGGCTAGGAAAGCAATCCGAGACGTCCGCGGAAAAGTGCAGAGCAAGCTTCGGTTCAATCGGCGTCCTTCCATTGACAGCACTCGCGAAACCGCCTTATATATATAGGTATACGCCGATTTCCCGTGCGTTCTGTCGAATAGGGGAGGGAATTGGCCGTGACAGTGTGGGATTCTAACCAACGACAGGGCAGCGTTCTAACCAACTGAACTACGTCCCCAACCGTGGAATCAACAACTTAGCGTAAAACCTTGCAAGTAAAGTCTTTGCAAGATTTGCATACAGCGCACGGGCCGCCTGGATTGCATACGGTGGCATCTGTCCCTGCCAAAACCGCCCATAAACCGCCCATAAAAATCAGCACGCTCATGCGAGTTTGATACTAACACAGATGCCGGCAAGACGCGAAACACACTTCCCAACGGGCGAAATGGTTCGGATTGACGTCGGTGAACTAACAAGAGCCGGCATAGCCCGCTAGGGGTGCTGTCGTGGACGCGATCGACGCTGCGGGTGCAGCGTTCTATCTGAAATTCCTGGAACCTCCCAAGGTCCCGTCACTCCACTTGACAGCGAACTTAGCAAGTTGCTAAGATTCCGGTGTGCAGATAATCGGCAAGCATCTGATAGAAGCTGCACAAAAGAAACACTCGACGTGGAAAGGCTCCCTGGGCTCATGGGTGAGAATCGTCGAAGGCGTAAACCCACCGTGGAACAACTTTCCCGCTGTCAGGCGAACTCGCAAAGATGCCGATGTGGTTGGGGATTGCGTCGTCTTTAACATAAAGGATAACGACGCTAGGCTGATAGCCTACATAAACTACGAGATGGGGACTGTGACCGTATTAGCTGTGCTGACCCACAAAGAATACGACAAGGGAGGGTGGAAAAATGCCTGCAATTGCTGAACGACTGCCAGCAAAATATCTTATTAAAGATGAGGCTCCGAAGACCATTTCTTCACCCCAGCAACACGAAGCATATATCTCCAGGCTGCTGGAGCTGCAACGCAAAGCACATCGAACGGCGGAAGAAACGGAAACCGCCAAGCTGCTGATCGTTCTGATCGCGGACTACGAAGGGAAGCATTTCACCATCGAAAAGGCTTCTGGGGTGGAGGTCCTCAAGGAATTGATGGATACAAATGGCCTTCGACAAAAGGATCTTGCGGAGGATTTGGGGGGCGAAAGTATTGTTTCCCTGATCCTGAAAGAAAAGCGCCAGCTGAACAGACAACAGATGGAAAAACTCAGTCAGCGTTTTCACGTGTCACCGGCAGTTTTCTTCTAGCGCCCTTTCGATAAAGAATCCGAGCAGTCTCGAACCAACTTTTCCGGCGACCGGCTAGAGACTCCTGATCTCGCGCCTCAAGGATCCTTCTTTGTATGGTGTCCGGTACACTGGACACAAGCAAGGGTCGCCAAGGAAATGTAAGTACCGAAATCCAAGATATTACGGCTTTACACCGACACTTTGGCATGGTCTTGATCGTTTACGTCAGAAGCTCGCTGAGCTTCAATCGTGACTCCAGTGCATATCAGCAAGTGTCCGTTAGGATTGAAGGCCTGCGTCGCGAGCAGGGAACTGATCGGCCTTAGATCAAACTCCAGAGGTTTCAATATACACAGCGCACTTGCGTCCTCAGCAGCGGTTCTAGGCCCGCAATCGGATACAACGGTCTTGGAAACCGTTGTCAAGCCGAGGAATTTATGGCAAAGAGAATGGTGCCACGGTCCGCAAAGTAGCTGCGAGTCATGCAGCCATGGTCTCTCACCCTAGAGAGGTTGCGGAACTCATTACGTCGGCAGCACAGTTAATTAGTTGACGAGCGATTTGAACAAACCTTTGCAACCCAGGAGGACCCGATGAACGCCGATGTCCTGACGACAAGAGTAGCCGATGGAATTGCGGTCATTACATTGGGCAGCACAAGACGCATCTATTTCGACGAGGAGATGGGCGACGCGCTCACCGCGGCGCTGGACGGATTCGCGGGCGATGCCAACGTTCGTGTTGTCGTCGTGACTGGCGGCGCACCCGGTTATTTTATTCGTCATTATTCCATCGCTGCGCTTATCCGCCTCGCAGAGTCCCTGCGCGTGTCCGGTCGCGAGTGGCCCGAGAACGCGACCTACAATGGGGGGTTCCTGGACAAGGCGATCGCGCTGTGCGAGAGCATGCCAAAACCTGTAATCGCCACCATTTCCGGCACAGCCCTGGCCGGTGGATTCGAGTTCGCGCTCTCCTGCGATCTTCGTATCGCTGAGGATGGAGACTACCTGATCGGATTCCTGGAGCCGCACCTTGGACTCGTTCCCGGCGCTGGCGGCACGCAAAGGCTGCCACGCACCATCGGAACGCCAGCCGCGCTCATGCACATCCTCATGGGCGATCCCCTCACTCCACGTGAAGCCGAAAGGAAGGGACTGGTGCACGAAACCGTCAGCGGCAAGGCTCTCGATCGCGCAATGCAGATTGCACAGCGCCTGTCGTCATATACGCCGGAATCAGTTGCTTACATCAAGCGCCTCGTCCGCAACGCCACGGAGACGCCGCTGGCGCAAGGCCTTGCGCTTGAACGAAATCTCTTCTTGAAATTATGCGTCAGCGAGTCTGCACTCGCGCGCATGCGTGCCTATGAAGAGGAGCACATCACCTCGCCGTCGCGCTCGATTATGGTCCAAGCAAGGAGCGCGAGTCATGACTGAATCAGCGGCGCACGTGCGGGTGATCGAGGAAACGCCTGCATACTGGAGGGTTGTGTTCGATTACCCGCCTTTCAACATCGTAGACGCCAGCATATTCGAAGCCCTACGGGATCTGCTCGCGCGAATGAACGCCAGCCCGAGCCTGCGGGTCGTCGCATTCGAAAGCGCGAACCCCGAGTTTTACCTTGCCCACTTTGATTTGACCGGCAAGATAGGGAACATCATGACTGCTGTTGGGGCTTCGGGCCTCCCGATCCTGATGGATACCTTCGTGCGTCTCACCAAGTCCCCGGTGGTCAGCATCGCGAAGATCCGAGGCTGTGTCCGTGGCGTGAGCAGCGAGTTCGTCCTCGCCTGCGACATGCGCTTCGCGTCGCGCGAGAACACGCGACTCGGCCAACCCGAAGTCGGGGTGGGATTGCATCCCGGCGGCGGCGGTACGGAACGTCTTCCACATCTGGTCGGTCGCGGTCGGGCGCTCGAAATCGTTCTCGGCGCGAACGATTTCGACGGCGACACCGCGGAACGATACGGATACGTCAACCGGGCACTTCCAGACGCCGAACTGGACGGCTTCGTCGACGCGCTCGCGCGCCGGATCGCCTCCTTCGACCGCCGTGCCATTGCCGCCGCGAAGAATCTCGTCAACCATGTCTCGTTGCCGTCCGCCGACCGGCTCCTCGCCGCCATCACTTCTTTTGAGACCGCGCTGACTTGGCCTGAAACGCAGCAGCGAATCCAAGCTCTATTAAAGCGCGGACTCCAAAGGGACTCTTGTGGCGATGTGTAACCCTCGCCGAGCTAATAGAGCCGTTCCGGGTCGAGATATCGCAAGCCGCACTCGATGCCGAGAGGAGACAAGCCATGCCATACAGCATATCGACCTTGCTGATCCGCAATCTTCGTGATGTCTTCGGTGAAAACGATCCCGCTCGCCGGCGCGCCGCCATCGACGAGATTTACACTGAAGATTGCGTTTTCTACGACCCCAGCAAGGGAGTCTATCGTGGCCGTGACGAAATCGACCGCATCGCGGGCGCGATCAAAGCTACTCACCCTGAATTCCGATATCAGCCAATTACCGAGCCTGCGGAATCGGGCAATGGCGGGCTGGTCCGCTGGGTATCAGGCCGCCCGGGTGAGGCGCCAGCTTACGCCGGGACCGATTTCATCATTGCGCAGGACGGCCGGATCGCCGCCGTGTATCTCTTTTTCGACAAGCTACCGTGAGCTGCACTCTGCCGTGCGACGTAGGATTGGCAAACGGCGGGAGGAAAATTTCGCGGTCGCTCAAGCTGCTTTGCTTGAACCGAAACATCAGAAATCTATCGGCAATCCAGGGGAAAAGCGGCTATCTCCTTAGGCAACGGGGCAACGAGCGGTTTGTCGGCAATCGGGAAGTTGGACCACAGGTACTCTCGTTCGGGGTCGACCGGATTCAATGGAATTTCGAGCCGGTGAGGAACCACACCGAGAATTGTTTTGAGTTATAGGCTCAGGTGGCAGCGATCTCGGAGTCGTTTTAAGCTCAATTCCCTAACGGTAGGGCTCGTCCTTTTAGCAGTATATCTTCGAGCGACCCGCATTGTGGTTCTGTCTGTTGATTGGAACTAGGCCAAAACATTGCACTTTCCAGCTTAGCCAGTACATCTTGAAGCTGCGTGGACTGTTCATTCCACGATGGACGGAACTGTGATTTGGAGATCGCGCACAGTAAGTGGATTGGAAAAGTTGCTTTCTTGTACCGAAGCGGAGATTCCGAACAATTGCGAAATGCACTAAGCCGCTGTACAATGAGATACTTGTGAAGGGTTCCCCCGCGATGTTGGGGCCTGTAGCTCAGGTGGCTAGAGCGCGCCCCTGATAAGGGCGAGGTCGGTGGTTCAAGTCCACCCAGGCCCACCATTTGTTTCAGTAGGTTACCGGGTGTTGTCCCACAAATCTCAACCCACAGGCTAGCCCACACTTCACTGCACCATTTGCGTACCCACGCCTAACGCCGTCAGATATTCCCCCTGCGCCGCCAGTGTTTCATCGCAGTCCTCCTGCGTGTACAGATCGAGCGTCGTCTGAATCTTTGCGTGACGCAGGATGCCCTGAACGGTTTTCGGTTCGACTTTTGCCTTGTTCACGAGCCAGTTGCTTAGGCTGTGACGCAAGTTGTGAAGTCCGAACCGTTGGCCATCCTCGATATGCACTCCGGCCTTCTTTGCCGCCGGTCGCAGATGATCGGCGACGAAAATAGACGCAGAGAGGGGAACACGCCCGCGCGCTCTCAAGGAAGGGAACACGAAGTCCCCGTCCTTGGCATGAGGGCTTTGTTCACGCCATGCTCGCAGATGGGCAGTCAGAATCGCATGCAGCGGAACGTATCCGTCCGACGCCTCCGTTTTGGTCTCGCCATCGCTGCCTTTCGCTCAGCGTTTTGAAATCCGAATCCTTCCCTCGTTCCACAGCAGGTCCGACCAGCGCAGCGCTAG
>WNGQ01014248.1_pt1 | contig 12397 bp, 9 predicted proteins | sample 5407661 | NCBI WGS metagenome assembly WNGQ01 (sample SAMN13153382, study PRJNA577476) | soil metagenome | isolation source: 60 cm soil or saprolite under Garry oak tree replicate 2 | place: USA:California | collected 2016-06-15
TCGGTATGATGACGCCAAATACGTCGCCAGTTTGAAACGAAGTGCCAGCGATCTTTACGCCAGACTGTCGGCTGCCCCGGCTAAATAAATGAGTGAATATCTTTTTCAAAATATGCTTGCAGACCAACTCAGATGTCTCCCCCCCAGAGGAGAGGGAGAATCGTCCGCCGCGCTTTCGCCAATCCAGAGCGCCTCGACTTGTCGCCGCGCGGGATGCGGTGTTCCCTCTCCCTGCGGGAGAGGGCGAGGGTGAGGGGGAACTAGACTCAGCCAACCGAAACGGCCGGACGAATTTTGCAAGCTCAACTCGACCGACTCCCCGAGTCAGAGTTGGTGATCAGGTCGAAATCAGCTCCTCGTTTCCGCCTTTGTCCGGCGCGCGTGTGGTCCGCGCCGTCGCGAGGTCGTAATGATCGTTTTCGGGATGGTTCTGGTTGAGCGGGGAAATAGCGCGCAGCCGGGCGATGATGGGGGGCAGCTGCTTGAGCAAATAATCGACTTCTTCGCTGGTGTTGTAAATGCCCAGGCTGAATCGGATACAACCTCGCGCGCGCCTCGGGCCGAGACCCATGGCGAGCAAAACGTGCGAAGGGTCGAGCGAGCCGGTGGTGCAGGCCGACCCGCTCGAAACGCAAATGCCGGCCTGATCCAACAGCATCAAGACGGCTTCGGCCTCGACAAAGTCGAAAGCAACGTTGGTGGTGTTGGGCAGGCGGGGTTCTTTGGCCCCGTTGCGGACGGTGTCGGGGATCGTGGCGAGGATGGTGTTTTCGAGGCGATCGCGCAACGCGCGAACGCGGGTGTTTTCTTCGTCCAGTTTTGCCATGGCCAGTTCCGCCGCGCGTCCAAAGGCCACGATGTAGGCGACGTTTTCGGTTCCGCCGCGTCGGCCCCGCTCCTGATGTCCGCCGATGATGTAAGGTTGATACTTGGTGCGGCGCTTGACGTAAAGCATGCCAATGCCTTTAGGCGCGTGCAGCTTGTGGGCGGAGAGGGAAAGAAAATCAACGTCCACGGCTTTGACGTCGATCTTCACTTTCCCGGGAGTTTGGACCGCGTCGGTGTGGAATAGAACTCCCTTGCTGCGACAGATGGCGGCGACTTCTTCGATGGGGAAAATGACGCCGGTTTCGTTGTTGGCCCACATGATGGAGACGATCGCGGTATCGGGGCGGATGGATTGGTCGAGCAGGTGCAGATCGAGAGAGCCGTCTGATTCGACGGGCAGATAGGTCACCTCGTAACCTCGGCGTTGGAGGAACTCGCCGAAATTGAGATTGGCGGAATGTTCCACGGCGGTGGTAATGACGTGGCGTTTGTCGGGCCGAAGCACCAGCGCACTATGGATGGCCGAGTTGTTGCTTTCCGTCCCGCAACTGGTGAAGACGACCTCTTTAGGCTCGGCATTTACGAGCGCGGCGACCTTGGCTCGGGCTTCCTCGACCGCCCTGGCCACCTGGTGTCCAAAGCGATAAGCACTCGAAGGATTTCCCCAATGCTCGGTCAGGAAGGGAAGCATCGCCTCGACCACTTCCGGCGCCACTTGGGTGGTGGCGTTGTTATCGAAATAATAGATTTTGGGCTGGCTCATAGGCGGCTCGGCCATCCCAAGCTCGAGCCTAAATCTTTGTCAATCTAAGCAAAATGAAGCAGATCACAAGCCTTATCCGGAAATTACATACAGCGTCAAAATTGCTTGCGCCGGGTCAGGGGACCCGGCCTACAAATTCCTGTAGGCCGCGTGCCCTCACGCGGCGCGTCTTTTGTCGTCGTGTATAGACCGCGCCCGAGATCCAGACTCAGCCGCAGTCCGGGGCCCACGGAGTTTGAATCGGCAAATATGAAGCGGCAGATTTTATCCCCGGCCAATGGGGGTGCGTCGAGCAAATCGAGAGCGAGTAGTCGCGCCTCAAGCGGAAAAAGGCCGATTCGGATTTGCCTTTGGCCCGGTTTTGGCTCTCAGTTGCGCCATCGGGGCCGGCGCGGAATCGTGAAGGCCGATTTGAAAAATAGATGAGAATGTTTCGCATTCCTACGGCTCGGATCAACTGGCCGACCAGTTTGTTCCTCATCGGCACGCTCTCGCTCTCCCTGACCGCCGTGCCGCTTTACGTCTGGTGGTACGGATTGGACTGGTTCCAAGTCGTTCTATTCCTGCTCTTTTTCCTCTGTTCCGGTTTGAGCATCACGCTGGGTTATCACCGATTGTTTGCGCACCTGGCGTTCCGGGCGAGCTGGCCGGTGCGCGCGGCGACGCTGATTTTTGGAGCGGCTTCGTTTGAAGGCTCCGCCCTGGAGTGGGTCTCGGACCACCGGCGTCATCACAAGCACGTCGATCATGAGGACGACCCGTACGACATCACGCGGGGATTCTTCCACGCCCACGTCGGCTGGCTCCTGTTCAAACTCAAACCGGCGTCGCCCAGGGAAAACGTGGGCGACCTGGAGTCGGACCGGCTGCTGAGCTGGCAGCATCGCTATTGCGTTCCGCTGGGAGTTGGGGCCGGCCTGGTTTTGCCGGTGTTGATCGGTTGGGCCTGGGGCGGCGGGCGGGCCGGGATGGGCGCCTTCTTGCTTGCGGGCGTGGCCCGGATCGTTTGCGTTCACCACTCGACTTTTTTCATCAACTCCTTCTGCCACACGATTGGCCGGCGGCCATATTCGAGCCGGTGCACGGCGCGCGACAGTTGGATCATGGCGCTTTTGACCTTTGGCGAGGGCTACCACAATTACCATCATGAATTCCAGCACGATTATCGAAACGGCGTGAAGCCCTGGCAATTCGACCCTACCAAGTGGGCGATCTGGCTGCTTCACCGAACCGGTCTGGCCAGCCATTTGCGGCGCGTGCCGGCGGAAAAGATCCAACTGGCGGAGATCGCCGAGCAGCAGCGCCAGCTCGAGCAGCGGCTGCACGCCCGGCCGGGAAGGATTTGTGAGGCTACTCACCACATGCTGCGGCTCGCGCAAGAGCGGTTGCAGCAGGCCGCGCGGCACTGGGAGCAGCGCAAGGCCGAATACCTGCGCGTGACGGAAAAGAAGCTCGAGGCTTCCCGCGAGAAAATTTCCGAACTGCGGCGCGAATCGGAAGCGGCGGCGGCCAATCTGCGCGCGGCGATTCGAAGCTGGCGCGCCGCCCACCGGCTCGCGGTCGCGCGCTTCGCTTGAGCGGCGCCTAATTCCCCGGTCCGATCACCGATTCCTTGATCAAGCGCGCGGCTCGATTGTTGCGCGAGTCCAAGAATAAAGACGCTGGCCAAAGCCCTCGTTTCCCGATAACAACCACGCCCATGAACCGACTGCCATCTGCTCTGTTCTTTCTCTCAGTGGGAACCTTGATGTTCGGCGCGACCGCCGGCGCCAACGCCGGCCCGGAAACCTTGTTCAACGGCCGCAACCTCACCGGCTGGGTGGTCATGCATGACGGCGATTGGCGGGTCGAGGAGGGCGTGCTCATCGGCAGCCACGGGACCAATTGGTCCACCAATCCGGAGAAGAGCGGTTCGTGGCTGCGCACCGAGAAACAGTACAGCGATTTTACCCTCGAACTTGAATACGCCATCAACCAGGGCGGAAACAGCGGCATTTTCATCCGGTCCGCCCTCGAAAAGAATCCCGCCTTCACCGGCCACGAATGCCAGATCCTGGCTGACCACGGCAACCCGCCCACCAAACACGGCACCGGTTCACTTTACGACGTGGTCGCGCCGTCCAAAAACATGGCGAAGCCCGCGGACGAATGGAACCAGGTGAAGATCGTCACCAAAGGCCGGCGCATCCAGATCACCCTGAACGGCGAGCCGATCATCGACTATGAGACCGACCGGCTGGCGCGCGGCTATCTCGGCCTGCAAAACCATGACGGCCGCTCGTTGGTGAAGTTCCGCAACCTGCGGATCACCGAGCCTTAACCCGTTGCAGCTCGAAGCTCCGCGGCGCAACTGAACCAATAGGCCCGCGTCCGTTCCGCCGGCGCCGATCAGCGTCAAAGAATTCATGCCGACAACACCATACCTCAGCGCGCCGGTGAAGACAGCGGGCATGCCGCCGGGCGTGCCGTACATCATCGGCAACGAAGCCGCCGAGCGCTTCAGTTATTATGGCATGAACTCCATCCTGGTGGTGTTCATGACCCAATACCTGATGGACGCACGCGGCCAGTTGGACTTGATGAGCAAGGAAATGGCCGACGCATGGTATCACACGTTCGTCTCAGCGGTCTATCTCCTGCCGTTGCTGGGCGCGATTCTGGCCGACGCCGTGCTCGGGAAGTTCCGCGTCATCATGATGCTTTCCATCGTTTATTGCGGCGGCCACCTGGCGCTCGCGCTCGGCCACACGCGGTTGGGACTGGCGCTGGGCTTGAGCCTGATTGCGCTCGGCGCCGGCGGCATCAAGCCTTGCGTGAGCGCAAACGTGGGCGACCAGTTCGGCGCGTCGAACCAGCACTTGCTCTCGCGGGTGTTCAGTTGGTTTTACTTTTCGATTAACTTCGGCTCCGCGTTTTCCACGCTGCTGATTCCCTGGCTGCTGGAGCCTTACCACGGCGACGCGGAGCTCGCGGCCAGGCTGCCATCGTGGGCCGCCGCCGCCTTGGAAAAGGCGCACGGGCCGGGCATCGCCTTCGGTCTGCCGGGGATCTTGATGCTTGTCGCCACGGTGATTTTTTGGCTGGGCCGCAGGAAGTTTGTCCACATTCCGCCGGTGGGCTTGAAGAATTACGTGGACGAAATCTGCAACCGCCAGACGCTCAAAATCCTGGGTAACCTCCTGATTCCCGTCCCGTTTGTCGCGATGTTCTGGGCGTTGTGGCAACAAAACTTCTCCTCCTGGGTGTTGCAGGCCAAGAACATGGATCGCCATCTCTTCGGACACGAATGGCTCCCAGCGCAAATTCAGACCGTCAATCCGATCTTCATCCTGGTGATGTTGCCGCTCTTCTCCTACGTCATCTATCCCGCGCTCGACAAAGTCTTTCGTCTGACGCCGCTGCGCAAGATCGGCCTGGGGCTGTTCGTGACCGCCGGGGCGTTTGCCATTGTGGCCTGGATTCAAGGGCTGATCGATGCCGGCCAGAAGCCAAACATCCTCTGGCAGGTGCTGGCCTTCGTCGTCCTGACCGCCGGCGAGGTCATGGTCTCGGTCACCCATCTGGAATTTGCCTACACGCAAGCGCCCAAGAAACTCAAATCGCTGGTCATGTGCACCTATCTCGGCGCCGTTTCGCTGGGCAACATGTTCACGGCCGGGGTGAATTTCTTCATTCAAAACCCGGACAAAACCGTGAAGCTGCAAGGCGCCAGTTACTTCTACTTCTTCGTCTTCGTGATGCTCGGCACGGCCCTCCTCTTCGTCCTGCTCGCGCGGTTTTACAAAGGCCAGACCTACATCCAGGACGAGCGGGCCGCCACGGCGGCCTGATTCAGAAGGCAGAGAACGTGGCGCCCAAGCTGTTCGACGGATTTAGCGCCGCGCCAATCCCGCCGGCTCCAGCCGGGCCGAGGCAAGTTTGTGGAAATTGCTCGCGCCGGTCGTGATCCGCACCCGGCTGGTGTCCAGCAGTTTGCGCCCCTCAAAATCACCAGCCGTGGATTGGACGAACCAGACACCGTCATCCACGCGAATCCGCTCGAGCGTAAAATCGAGCTTTTTGAGCGCACCCAGAGCTTCCAGCAGCCGGCCGCCGAGGGTGACTTTGGATTGCAAGGCGACCTCGGCTCGCGCAATTTCGAACTCCTCCTCGTCCACCCAGACCTTGCCCGACAACTGGTTTAGAAACCGGTCGGCGACGTGTTTCACCTCCAGGTTCGCGCTCGGCTGAAAGGCAAGCACATAGGCCGGACGGCCGTTGACGACTTGCCGGTCAACCACTCTGAACTGATACCGCGCGACCAGGTCGGCCGTAAGCCATTTGTCCCACTCATCATCACGGCGCGCGGACTTGCCCTGGCTGTACGCCTGCCGCTGCCGGATGGCGGCTTCCTCCTGCTTCTGCAGCTCAGCGCCGCACAAAACGTGGCCGTTGATTTTCAGCGCGGCCATGGACCCCCGCCCGGACTTGAAGACGAATGACTTCTCCTTGCGCTCCTTCACTTGCCCTTTGCTGTCATAATCCTCGATCACAGCGATTTTCGTATAGCCGTAGCCGGCGCGCGGATTGGATTCCGCCACCCATTGGGCGCGGGCAACGGTTTTCTGCACGATCTCCTCAGCCGTGAGCGGCGCGGAAGGCGTGACGCACGACCCGGCGCCGGCGCTGAGCAAGAGCGCGCCGAAACCGGCCAGCAACCAGCAATGATGACCAATACTTCTCACCGTACTATGACTCTGCATTATTTTGCGGTTTTGGCAAGCTGGGCTGTTCGGCAACCGCTCCCCACAGACGATCCCAGCCGAAAAAGATTCAATGATACGGGAGCGGCGGTCCGTTCATTCCAACTTGCCTTCAAGCTGAGAACCCGCTGCCACCCGGTCCCGCAAATCCCCGCGCCCACCCCTCGGACAACCCTTTCTCCCCCATTCCAGCTTTTTAGCGCCGTGGCGCAGAGATTCCGGTGGTTTTGGGGACTTTCCGGTCCGCAGTTGCACTCTTAATGGTGCGTTTCGCTTTTGATTTGGTGATCGAGCCAAGCGCAAGCGTAGAGCCACCAGCGTTTGGCAGTTGGGGCCGAGCTACCTAGTAGGGCAGGTTTCCAGCCTGCCGGTTTTTGGGGCATCCTGCCCCAAGATCCTGGAATGACGAGCTAATCGAACACCAACGCGCGGCTGGAAGCCGCCCGAACCGGCAGGCGAGGACGCCTGCCCTACGGCGCCTGGCATTTTGCGCTAGTGGCGCTGGAAAGCACCACGAACCCGCAGCCTCGAAAGCCGCCGCTACCCTAGGCGGACACGCCTATCGGGTACGACCAATTGCTTGAAAAAGCCCAGCTCATCCCGCAACGCAGCGCGGAATTCTCGAACTCATTCCACACCAGGGACATATCAAATTTCTCACAGTGAGAAATTTGCTAACCCGCTCAGCCTCAACGCCGTGGCCGCGCGCAGCGCCCGCCAAAACGTCCCGGCGGGACCAAGGACAGATAGCGCGCAACCCCTGTGGTGGAGCGGGATGTCCTTACCGCGCCTCCCTTGATTCACCTTGACTAACCTTAATTTTCCCTAATTTGCCTTAAGTTACCTTGACGCACGTTGAACGGCCTTAGAGCCTGTTTGGAAACTACGAGGGGCGCTGTTTTCGGGGAAAAGGCCGGATGGCGAGGCGCGACGAAGGAGAATATCCCTGGTGGATCTTCGACTGAGGAGCAACGAAGCCAGACGGCCTTTTCCGCGAAAACCCTCCCGTTCCTTACAGCCCGCTGCGGGGATGCTCGGCACTCGCCGCCTTGGCCACAGCCAAAATCCCTCGCCGCAGCGCCCCTCGTAGTTTCCAAACAGGCTCTTAGGTTCCACTTGCTTGATCGTGACCCACCATGTTCGCCTCGGTTGCCTCTGTTGACTCCTGTTGAACATCCCGTTCGTCTTAATTTGCCTTAATCTCGATCTCCCGTCATCCATCTGTCGTGCATTTTGCATGCCCCAGTCGTGGCCTTGCGCAGCACCCCCGGTGGCCGCGCGCAGCGCCATTCTGCATTCTTCCTTCTGCCTTCCTTCACGCCCCCATGTTGCCGCGCGCCGCGCCCTCAACAATTTTTTTCCCATTAAGCGAACATCGAACATAGGCGAACATTTTCCCATTCAACTGCCAATTCTGCGTTTATGAGTTTCGGCTCCAAACCCCGATCCGCGTTCATCCTGTCATCCGTGGTCAAAACTTCGGCTTCCCTTTCCGTGGCGCTTTCCATCGCCCTTTCCGAGTTTCGGCTATTCGCATGCACAATTTGCGTCACTTTAAGATCAATACCACAACTGCATGGGGCAAGTCAAGACATTTCGTAACGAGTTGCAATCCAACTGTTTGTGGGAGCGCGACCGTCCGCAGGACCGACCGACCGCCGGAGTGACCGTCCGTAGGACCGGAGTTCCACGACGCCCTGACTTTGGCCTCCTGTGCGGTCCGTGTCCCGTCCGTGTTTCGTCCGTGGCCAAGAATATGCTGCTTGCGCGAGCAAGGCCCATTCCACCACTCCGCCCGAACCAGGAGCCGCCCTCAATCCCCAATCCGCTCTCCGCAATCCGAGACTCCCACCCCCTATCTGAGAGCGTGTTTTAAAAACCGCCCGGTCAGGGGACCGGGCCTACAATGGGGCCAGAATCGCCGTGTTTCCTGTAGGCCGCGTGCCCTCACGCGGCGCTTTCGGGGATTTCTAAAACACGCTCTGAGTTTATGAGTTTCGGCTATCCGAATTCGCGTTCCGGATTCCGCATTCCGCAATCGAACGTCCCGCAGGGACCCAGGAAATTAGCCAGGGACGAAGTCCCTGGAAACCCATCAAAACCAAGTCATGCGTCCCGCAGGGACGCCGGAATCCGAGCCGAGAACCGCCCAATCCGCAATTCGGGATTCCGTTCCCGTTTCTGAGTTTATGAGTTTCGGCTGTCCGGATTCGCGTTTGGGCCTCCGCATTCCGCATTTGGACGCTTCTGCCTTCCGCATTGGGTTACTCCGCCGTTCCCCTGCCCTACCAGCCTGTCATCCCGCATTCCCGACCGCGCCGGGCTGCGCAAGCGGCTGTTGACAAATGGTTTTCCCAAGCCCAATGTTCACCAAAGCAAAAGGAATTAGGCCGTGAAAATCTAGCACAATTTGTATCGGTATGACGACTTGGCGTAACAAATTCGTTCGTTAAGCAGGGGTGCTGCCATGCGAGCCGTTCATTTCTACGTTGTCCGGTTTGGACTTCAGTTCCTATACTTGCTTCCCATCATCCCCCTGGCGCTGCTCGGTCAATACCTCGAAGCGCAGGAAAAGTTCAGGGACTTCGTATGGTTCATTGCCCTCATCGGACTCGCCTACCTCCTGGCGGCTATTTGGCTCGCTAATAGGACGGCCCATCACATCGCCTTTGAGGACCGCAGCCTCATTTCCGCCCTGAAGTTCACCGTCTATGATTTGAGGTTTCGCTTATCTTTCCTGCCGTTAGTGGGGCATTGGTTCTCCTCAAGCAAGAACAAGCACGAAGATGATGATGACACCACCTAACCAACTCGCCCATGAAGGCGTCGGTCCTGTGACGCTTGCCTAATTGAGATTACTATAAGACCGACCCTGTCATTGTCGTTAACCAGTCAGTCAGAACAACCGGAGGATCGTTGCGCATACAGTGGTGCTCTCCCATAAACCGTCCTTAATATTGACGGCTCCGCCCCGCCGGGGTGGATGCAAGAATCGGTGCGAACGCGGTAGCCGCCGAGGTAACGAGGCGGGTAGGGTTTGCTGGCAAAACCCGCCTCGTTACGTCTGCGGCTACTAGTTCTTGAATCGGTGCTGCCAGAATTTTGACAGTGGATCGCTGGTCTCCCGACCCGCAGCCGTTTCGCCTGAACAAACGCGCTCGAACTTGGATGCGGCAGCTCCGTAGGAGCGGCCTCTTTGTAGCAAATGGATCTTACCCAGCCAAAAGCCCCGTAGGGGCGGCATCTTCGGCGTCAATGCCGCTCCTACGGAGCTTTGATCTTTTGGCTTTCGTTATCTACAAAGATGCCGCCCCGCTGGGGCTGGGGAAGCCGCCCCTCGCCCTTAATTCAATAGCATGGGGGCCAGAGTTAGCAGCCCGTTCAGAAAGTAGCAGCCGACGTAAGGAGGCTCTCATATCGTTTCTGTTTCCGAGGAAATTTGAGCCTCGTTACCTCGGCTGCTACGGGAAGCGGCGTTTTTCAACGGGCTGTCAGGAGGCGTTCGCCTCCATTTGCAAGCAATGTGGAATCAGCTCCCCGACGTAAGCCGCAGGTTCGCGTCCAGCGGCGGCACTTCCACCAGGTCTTTTTCCGCGCCGCCGCCGCTGAGTTTCACCAGCCGCTCGCCGCTGGGGCGAACCATGCGCTCGTAGCTGCCCACGGCATCGTTGAAGGCGTCCGCGGCCCTGGCCAGACCGGCGCGGATTTTCTCGAAATGCTCGGCAAACTTGCGCACGCGCGCGAACAGCTCCTCCGCCGCCGCGGCGATGGCGCGCGCGTTCTCCGTCTGCGCGTGTTGCTGCCAGCTCACGCTGACGGAACGGAGCAGCGCGATCAGCGACGCCGGGCTGGCGAGCAGGATTTGTTTGCTGGCGGCCCACACGATCAGGTCGCGATCTCCCTCGAGCGCGGCGCTGAAAAGCGATTCCGCCGGCAGAAAGAGCACGACGAAATCCAGCGCATTCGGAAACTGGCTCGGATAATCCCGCTCGGCCAGGGCGCGGATCGTCGATTTGAGCTTGGCCGCGTGCGCGCCGAGCGACTCGCTCCGTTTCACCGGGTCGGCCTCGTTGAGCGCGCTCAGGAAATCGAGGTCCGGAACTTTGGAATCCACGATGATGATGCGCTCGCCGGGCAGCTTCACGATCAGGTCGGGTTTGCTGTCGCCGGCCTGGGTCTGCTCCTCGAACTCGCAATGGGCGCTCAGGCCGGCCGCTTCCACGACGCGGCGCAGGGTCTCCTCGCCCCAACGGCCGCGGGCCTGATTGGAGCTGAGCACGCGCCGCAATTGGAGGGTTTCATTGGAAAGCGACTGGCTTTGCTGCGCCAGGGTTTCCAGGTGCTTTTTCACTTCGCCCAGCGCCGAGGATTGCGAAGTCTCGCTCTGCGCCAGCCGCTGCTGATAAGTCTTCAACTGCTCCTCCAGCGGCTTGACCAGCGTGGCGATGGCCTGCTGGCGCTGCGCCAGATCGCCCTTGGCCGCCTCCTGAAATTGCGCGAGGGTCTGCGTGGCCAGTTGCAGGAATTCGGGCTGCGCCTTGCTGAGCGCCTCGGCGCTCAGGGCCTGGAACGCCACGCGCAAATCGCTCAGCGCCTTCTCCTGCGCCTGTTTGGCCTCGGCCAATTGCCGTTCATACAACTGGCGATGTTCGGCCAGGAGCTTTTCCGCGGTGGCCTGTTTGGCGTCCGCGGTGGCCCGGGCGGTGTTCGCCTGCATGAGCTGGCCGCGCAGCTCCTCCACTTCCGCCGCGCGAGTTTGGATTTGCTGGCGCAACTCGCCCTCGAGTTGAGTATTGGCCGGCGCGGGCGGTTGACGCCGCGTGCCCAGCAACCAGCCAATGACCCCGCCGAACGCCAGGCCGAGGAAGAGGTAAAGCAGGGGCGTCATGTTCGGTGCGGCTTACCGGCGTTGCGACTCTGTTTCTGTTCTCAAGTTTCCACTGCTCGAAGCCTTGCGCCCCCGCCAGCGCGCGGCGGCAACCCTATGGTGACGCATCAGAGGTATTTTTGCAGGATCAATCTCAATTCGGTCTTGGTTTTTACGGGCCAGAGTTTTTTGTCGGTCATGATGGCGTTGGCCAACGCGTCGTGACACCGCCAGCCTGCTTTTTTCGGGACCAGGGGAATGGCTTCGGCGACAATTTGCTTCGCCTGCTCGGCGTTTTTCTGGAGGTTTTCGATCACCATATCGACGGTCACGTGCGCTTCGTCCTCCTTCCAGCAATCGTAGTCGGTGACCATCGCCATCGTGGCGTAGGCGATTTCAGCCTCGCGCGCGCACTTGGCTTCGCCCAGGTTGGTCATGCCGATCACGTCGTAACCGAGGCGATGATGAGTCAACGACTCCGCCCGCGTGCTGAAGGCGGGGCCTTCCATGTTCACATACGCGCCGCCGTCGTGGACGGTCGCGCCGACTTTCCGGCAAGCCATCAGCAGTAATTGGCGCAACTCCTCGCAAATCGGATCGGCGAACGCCACGTGCGCCACGATGCCGCGACCGAAAAAAGTGTGTTCCGCCGACCGCTTGGTGCGGTCCACAAATTGATTCGGCAACACGATGTCGCACGGCTTGTAGCGGAGTTGGAGCGAACCAACGGCGCTGACGCTGATGACCCAGCTCACCCCGAGCTTTTTCAGCGCGTAGATATTGGCGCGGTGATTCAGCTCGCTGGGCAGCAGTCGGTGCCCGCGGGCGTGGCGCGGAAGGAAGACCACCTCGCGGCCGGCCAATTCACCGGTCAAGAGGCTGTCGGAAGGCTGGCCAAAAGGCGTGGTCACCTTCATCCACTGCTGGTTGGTGAAACCTTCAAGGTTATACAGTCCGCTGCCGCCGATGACGCCGATGCGGGGAGTTGGCATAAGGATTAGGATTTCAGGGGCAGGCTTTCCACCCGCGGCGCAAATTGGGTATCAACCACGCGCGTTAGAGCCTGTTTGGAAACTACGAGGGGCGCTGCGGCGAGGGATTTTGGCTGTGGCCAAGGCGGCGAGTGCCGAGCATCCCCGCAGCGGGCTGTAAGGAACGAGCCAACGCCGGCCACGGACAAAAGACCCGCCGCCCGGA
>WNGQ01010895.1_pt1 | contig 12394 bp, 13 predicted proteins | sample 5407661 | NCBI WGS metagenome assembly WNGQ01 (sample SAMN13153382, study PRJNA577476) | soil metagenome | isolation source: 60 cm soil or saprolite under Garry oak tree replicate 2 | place: USA:California | collected 2016-06-15
GACGGTCGCGACCGAGCTGACCGCGGCCTACCGCCGGCTCGTGCTGCAGGGGCCCGAGCAGGAAGCCAAGGCGGCCGCGCTGGCCGCCGACGTCATCTCCCGGCTCGAGAAGAACGAGCCGGACGCGGCACGGGCCGCCATCACAGGGTCAGGTGCCGGCGGGTGAACTCTCCGAGTCGTTCGAAGTCCTGCGCGGTCAGGTTCACGAAGTAGAAGGCTTGAGCGCCCCGGTCGTTTCGTAGCACGAGTGAGCTGACGCGCACCGGCGGCCCGCCGTCGGGCAGCGTGAACGAGAGCTTCACCGCCTCGCCCGGCTGCACGGTCGCGTCGCCCTTGACGCTGACGCCGAACGGACTCAGATCGTGAGCCCATCCCTGCCACTCGGCTCCGTGGAATTGCAGGATCCGGATGGGGAACACCACCTCGATGCGCGAGGCGCGCCGGCGCTCCGGGCTTCGGCCCACCATCGAGAGCTGTCGGTGCAGCGCGTGCGGCTCCAGAGTGGCCAGGACCTCTCCCAGGCGATCGAAGGCCACCGGTTTGCCGAGGAAGTCGAAGGCTCCGAGCCGCAAGCATTCCCGGGCCTGAGTTTCGGTGGCGACTCCGGACACCGCGATGACCGGTAGACCCGACTCACGAACGGGCCCGAGCTGGAGGAAGTCGAGGCCGCTGAGCCCGGGGAGGTGGATGTCCAGGATGATCGCGTCCGGGCGCTCGTGCTCGAGGCTGGCCAGGGCTGCTTCTGCGCTCCGGACGAGAACCGACTCGTGTCCGAGCTCGATCAGGAAGTCGCGAAAGACGGCGCTGACATCCGGCTCGTCCTCGACGACCAGGACTCGCATGCGGGAAATCAGTCTAGCACGTCGCCCGGCGGGCGGGCTATGCGCGCGGCGTCGTCTCCGCGGCCGTCGTGACGGCCGTGGCGCGTGTGGGCTGCGCCCCGTTGAAGAACGTGGCCCAGAAGCCCGACGGGGGCCTCAAATCGGTCCGGCCCAGCAACGCGACCGCTTCGAACCGGTGCGCCGCTCGATACGTGAAGCTGTAGAAGGCGGTGATGCTCCGCGGAGTCAGCTCGGCGTTGAACATGAGATCGAGCGTCAGGTGCATCAGCGCGCCGAGGACGTAGCCGGTCAACGGCAGGCAGTTCAGCCACAGCATGGCCGCGATCAGGACGGCGAAGAGCTCGTACGAATGCAGCGCAAGCACGGTGCGGCGCATCCGGCCTTCCACGTAATAGTTGAGAAAGGCGCTCGGCCGCAGGTCGCGCTGCCCCTCGACGAATACGTAGTCGATCGCGTGGTCGACGTCGATCAGGAAACCGCCCGCCGCGATGCCGCCGGCGAGGGCGACGGTGTCGGCCATCGGGAGATTGCGTGTGAGAACGACCGAGGCCGCACACGCGGCAACCGTCGTCACCAGATGACCGCCCGGACTCATTCCAATCTCCTCACTACGCAATCTCCGTGCCCAACCTGCCAATGGCGGAGATGAACGGTCAGAAACGGCGAAGCGAGCCCGGGCTGTGCACCTCCCGAGCAGCAATTCCGTGCATGCTAGGGTAATCGACGCCCCAGCGGCATCGCACAGGTAATCGGCAGTCGTCGTGGCTTTCTAGTTGTGGTCTGACCACGATGATATACTTCGTTCTCGGGCTGATTCTGAACGGAGGAAGCGTTTGTCCGCATATCTGCCGGTTCTGATCTTTGCCATCCTGATCGTGGCCTTCGGTGTCGTCTCTCTCGCAGTTGCCCGACTGGCTCGGCCGTCCCGTCCCGACGAGGTCAAGCTGGCGAACTACGAATGTGGTGCAGAGCCGATCGGCTCGGCGTGGGTTCGGTTCCCGGTCGGGTTCTACCTGGTGGCGTTGCTCTTCATCATCTTCGACACGCTGGCCGTCTTTCTCTTCCCGTGGGCGCTCATCCTGAAACCGCTCGGGCTGAGCGCGTTCTGGGTCATGGCAGCCTTCATCGGCATCGTCGGACTCGGCTGGATCTACGCGTATCGAGAGGGAATTCTGGAGTGGAAGTAAAGCCGCCCATCCCCCAGGTGCCCGCGCCGGTCTGGGGCGACATCAAGGACCTGCAGGAGTGGGAGAAGTATCACCAGGAGCGACAGGACGGGGACAAGACGTCGGAGACGCTGGCGTCGATCGCCGACGCGATCCATCACATGCCGGGCGGATGGATCGTGGTCACCACGACCGACAAGATCTTCAACTGGGCGCGGAGCTCGTCGATCTGGCCGGTGACCTTCGGGCTCGCCTGCTGCGCGATCGAGATGATGGCCACGTTCGCATCGCGCTTCGACGTCGAGCGCTTCGGCATGGTGCCGTGGGCGTCACCTCGCCACTCAGATTTGATGATCGTTTCCGGCACCGTCACGATCAAGATGGCACCGATGCTCAAGCGCATCTACGACCAGATGCCCGATCCCAAGTGGGTCGTGTCGATGGGCTCGTGCGCCAACTCGGGCGGACCGTTCCGCCACGGCTATCACGTCGTCAAGGGCGTCGACCGCGTCGTCCCCGTCGACGTCTACGTGCCGGGCTGTCCGCCGACGCCGGATTCGCTCATGTACGGCCTGCTCAAGCTCCAGGAGCAGGTCGCCGAGTTCCAGAAGCTGGGCCGCAAGTCCCCCCCCGCGCAGGAGGGGTGAGCGCCGCGTGAACCCTACCGACGCGGTGTCTCTGATCCGGGAGACGTTTGGAGTCGAGCCGGTCGTGGACGGACCCACCGTGACCGTTGCCCTGCCCGTCAACCAATGGAGAGAGGCCGCCGCGTGGGCGAAGACCACGCTCGGCTGTCGGTACTTCAACTGGCTGTCCGCGGTGGACTGGAAGGCGGAAGGCCTCGAGGTGGTGTGTCGGATCGAGAACCTCGAGAGTGGCCTCGTCATCTTCTTCCGGACTCGACTGGGTGCCGGGGCCACCCACTGTCCGAGCCTCGTGCCCGTCTATCGCGGCGCCGACTGGATGGAGCGCGAGTGCTACGACATGTTCGGCGTCGTCTTCGACGACCATCCCGACCTGCGCCGCATCCTTCTGCCTCAGGAGTGGGAAGGGCATCCGCTGCGCAAGGACTACGCGATCGACACGCCGCATGCTCCCTACCGCTAACGCCGTGCCGGAGAGGAGTCGCCCATGATCTACGAGTTGCGCACCTACACGCTCATCCCGGGCAAGCAGCCGCAGTACCTCAAGCTCAACGGGGAGGTCGGACGCAAGGTCCGGGGCGACAAGTACGGCAAGTTCGAGGGGGGATGGACGACTGAATTCGGGACGATCAATCAGTACGTCCATCTCTGGGGCTACGCCGATCTCGAGGAGCGCAATCGCCTGCGGGCCGAGCTCGCCAAGAACGACGAGTGGACCAAGGGCTACATCCCGCAGATCCGGCCGCTCCTCCTGGCCCAGGAGACGAAGATCCTCTCGGCGGCCCTGCCGCTCCAGCCGCCCAAGGACACCGGCAACATCTACGAGCTGCGCTGGTATCGCACCCAGGTCGGCCGGGCCGGCGAGTGGCTGGACCTCTTCAAGGCCGTGATGCCGACCCGCGAGAAGTACATGCGACGGGTGGGCCTCTGGCAGACCGAGCTCGGTCAGCTCAACGAGGTCGTCCACATGTGGGTCTATCGCGATCTCAACGAGCGCATGACCTCGCGGGCCAAGCTCGGCCAGGATCCGGAGTGGCAGAAGTTCATCGCCGCCAGCGCGCCACTCCTCGCGCACATGCAGGCCATCGTCCTCGTGCCGACGCCGGCGTCACCGATGGCCTGAGCCGGCATGGATGCCGAGGCGCGGAAGATCGTCGAGATCGGCTACGGGGGCAACGAGCGCCTCGTGATGAACATGGGGCCGCAGCACCCGTCCGCTCACGGCGTCTTTCGCGCCCTCCTCGTCCTCGAGGGCGAAACCGTCGTCGGCGTGGACGCCGTCATCGGCTATCTCCACCGCTGCCACGAGAAGCTCGGTGAGACGCTGACCTACGTGCAGTACCCGTCCATCGCGTCCAAGACCGATTACGTGGCGGCCATGACGTCGGAGCTGGCGTACGTCTCGGCCGTGGAGAAAGTGGGGAAGTTCGAGGTGCCCAGGCGCGCGCAACACCTCCGTGTGCTCGTCGCCGAGCTGCAGCGGATCGCCTCCCACTGCCTGTGGCTCGGCACCTGGTGCCTCGACATGGGCGGCGCCCTCGGGGGCGGCGCCACCGTCTTCCTTTACTGCATGCGCGAGCGCGAGACCATCCTCGACCTCTTCGAGTCGTTGACGGGCGCGCGGCTCCTCTACGGCTTCCACCAGATCGGCGGCACGCGCTATGACCTTCCGGCCGGCTGGGTCGACAAGGCGCGCCGCACGGTGGACGTCGTCGAGCAGCGCATCGGCGAGTACGAGGCGATGCTGGAGGACAACCCCTTCTTCCTCGCCCGCACCCAGGGCGTGGGCGTCGTCTCGCGCGAATTGGCGGAGGACGTCGGCATCTCGGGGCCGCTGATCCGCGGCTCCGGTGTCGAGTACGACATCCGCCGCACCGAGCCCTATTCGTCGTACGGAGAGTTCGACTTCAAGGTCCCGGTCGAGACGGCCGGCGATTGCTACGCGCGCTACCGCGTCCGCATGCAGGAATTCCGGGAGTCGATCAAGATCGTTCGGCAGGTCCTGGATGGACTGCCCGAGGGCCCGATCTCGTCACGGCCCGGCGTGAAGTCGGTCGGTCAGGTGCGCGTTCCCAAGGGTGAGGGGTACGCGCGCGTCGAAGGCGCGCGGGGCGAGGTCGGCTGCTACGTGATCAGCGACGGCGGGCCCAAGCCCTACCGCATGAAGTGGCGGGGCGCCTCCTTCTCGAACCTGGCGATCCTGCCCCACATCATCCCCGGCCACAAGGTTGCCGACGTGGTCGCCATCATGGGCTCCGTGGATCCCGTGTTCGGCGAGGTGGACCGGTGAGCGTTGCGCCGGCGGTGTCGATGTTCGTCGCCGCCTTCATCCTGCTGAACGCGATCGTGGGCGTGGTGACCTACATCACGCTGCTCGAGCGGAAGTTCGCCGCCCGCATGCAATCGCGGATCGGGCCCTATTACGTCGGCTGGCCCCACGGCTGGCTGCAGCCGATTGCCGATGCCGTCAAGCTGATGATCAAGGAAGACGTGGTGCCGACGCCCGCCGATCGGGTGGTCTACAACCTGGCGCCGCTGGTGTTCCTCGTGCCGTGCATGCTGATCTTCGCCACGATCCCGTTTGCGCCCGGGCTGGGCCTGGCCGATCTCAACATCGGCGTGCTCTTCTTCCTGGCCGTCTCCGCGCTCGAGATCGTCGGGCTCTTCATGGGGGGCTGGGGCTCCAACAACAAGTACGCGCTGCTCAGCGCGATGCGGGCGGTCAACCAGATCATCTCCTACGACCTGCCCTTCATCTTCGCCGCGCTGGTGCCGGTGCTGCTCACGGGCTCCATGCAGATGTCGGCGATCGTCAACGCGCAGCAGGGCGGGGCCGGCTGGTTCGTGCTCTATCCGGTGATCGGGCAGCTCGCCTTCCTCGCCTACCTCATCGCCGCGCTGGCCGCCGAGAACCGCGTCCCCTTCGACATTCTCGAAGCGGAGTCCGAGCTCGTCGCGGGCTTCCGTGTCGAGTACAGCGGGATGAAGTTCGCCCTGATCCAGCTCGGCGAGTACGCCCACATGCTGGGGACGTCGTTCTTCGGCGCGCTCCTGTTCCTAGGCGGCTGGCTTGGACCGGGGCCGGCGTGGCTGGGGCCGATCTGGTTCCTGCTCAAGGCCGTGTTCGTGTTCCTGGTGATGACCTGGGTTCGCTGGAGCTTCGTCCGCATCCGCGTGGACCAGATCCTCGCCATTTCCTGGAAGCTTCTCCTGCCGGCAACGGTGGTGCTGTTGCTCGTGACCGGCTTCGTGGTCGCCGCCGGAGGTGGGCGTGGCCTCTAACGGCACGGCGGCGACGGGCTTCTGGGGCGAGCTCTGGCAGCTCACCCGGGCCGTCAGCCGCGCGATGGGCGTGACGTTCCGCAACCTCTTCCGCCGACCGGTGACCGTGATGTACCCGGACACGTCGCGTCCGTATCCCGACCGCTTCCGGGGCGTGCTGGCGCTCGTCTACGAGAAGGACACCGGCCAGGAAGCCTGCATCGGCTGCCGGCTGTGCGAGTACATCTGCCCGCCCCAGGTCATCAAGGTCGAGATGCTCAAGGCCGAGAAGCGGAACTTCGCCAAGACCTTCACGCTCGAGCTGTACGCCTGCGAGTTCTGCGAGCTGTGCGTGCAGGTGTGTCCGACCGACGCCATCATCATGCTCAAGACCTTCGATCTCGCGACGAGCGACCGGCGCGAGATGCTGCTCGACAAGGACCGGCTGCACTGGCTGGGCTGCGCGTTCCCGCCCTCGTGGGCCACCGGCAACAAGCTGCGCGACATGCAGGCGCCACCGAAGGCGGCCCGCGCCGAGAGCAAGGAAGGCAAGGCGTGACGCTCGAGACCCTGGTGTTCGGGCTGGTGGCCCTGGCCCTGCTCGGCGGGAGCCTGGGTGTCGTGCTCACCCCCAACCTCTTCCACGCCGTCCTTTCTCTCGCCGGCGCCCTCGTGGCCACCGCGGTGATCTTCCTCCTGCTGGACGCCGCCTTTCTCTTCGCCGTGCAGCTCCTGCTCTACGCGGGCGGGGTCGTCACGGTCCTGGTGTTCGCCATCATGCTGACCGAGCGCCTGATCGGCGAGCACATCACCCAGACGAATCGCCACGTCGTCAACGGCGCCGTGATGTCGGTGGCGGTCTTCGTGGGCGTGGCCGGCTTCATCATGCGGAGCAATCTGACGGCGGCCGAGCCGGCGCCGGCCGACCGCACCGTCGAGATCGCCCGCGCCATCGTCGGGCCGTTCGCGGTGACCTTCGAGCTGCTCGGGGTGCTCCTGGTGGCCGCGCTGCTGGGCGCCATCTACTTCGCGCGGACCGAGGACTGATGGCGGCTCCCGGTCTGTCTGCGTACCTCGTTCTGGCCGCGCTCGTCTTCGCCATCGGGCTCTTCGGTGTGCTGACGCGGCGGAATGCCGTCGGCATCCTGCTCGGCATCGAGCTGATGCTGAACGCGGTCAACATCAACCTCGTGGCGTTCGCGCGCTTCGAGGCCGACCTGGCCGGGCTGATCTTCACGCTGTTCGTCATCGCGATCACGGTGGCCGAAGTCGGCGTGGGATTGGCCATCGTCATCGCGATCTTCCGGGTGCGGCGGACCGTGGACGCCGACCACCTGAACTTGCTCAAAGGCTGACGTGACGCTCACTGCGCTGGCCGTCCTGGGCCTGCCGTTCGCGAGCTTCGCCGCCATCGCGCTCGTGCGTCCCCTGCGTCAGGCCGGGCGCCTGGCCGGGTGGCTCTCGATCGCCGCCATCGCCTGCGCGTTCCTGGGCGCCCTCGTCGTCTGGGGGTCGGCGCCGGGCACCGAGGCTCTGTGGGGATGGATCCCGGGCGATGAAGAGCCGATGGTGACCGTCGGCGTCCTGCTCGACGATCTCAGCGCCGCGATGCTGGTCCTCGTCACACTCGTTTCGCTGCTGGTGCAGGTCTACTCGCTGGCCTACCTCGCAGACGAGCCAGCCCCCTCGCTCGGTCGCTACTACGCCTACCAGTCGCTCTTCGCGTTCTCGATGCTGGGACTGGTGCTGTCGCCGACGTTCGTCCAGATGTTCGTGTTCTGGGAGCTGGTCGGGCTCTGCTCCTACCTCCTCATCGGCTACTGGTACGACCGACCGTCGGCAGCACGGGCGGCGGTGAAGGCGTTCTGGATCACGAAGCTGGGCGACGTCGGCTTCATCCTCGGGATCGTCCTGCTCTGGGGTGCGACGGGCACGTTCGAATTCTCCGAGCTGTTCGAGCTGGCCCGATCCGGACAGATCCCGCTGGCCGGACTCAGCCTGACGATGTTCTTGATCTACCTCGGAGCCGTCGGCAAGTCGGCCCAGTTCCCGCTCCACGTCTGGCTGCCGGATGCGATGGAAGGCCCGACGCCGGTCTCGGCGCTCATCCACGCCGCGACGATGGTCACCGCCGGCGTCTTCATGGTCACGCGGACGATGCCGCTCTTCGAGCTCGTGCCCGGGGTGCTGACGCTCATCGCCTGGGTGGGCGCCTTCACGGCGCTCCTGGCGGCCACCATGGCCTGTGTCGAGAGCGACATCAAGCGCGTGCTCGCCTACTCCACCGTCTCGCAGCTCGGGTACATGATGGCGGCGGCCGGTGCCGGCGCCTCCGCGGCCGCCTTCTTCCACCTGGGGACTCACGGCGTCTTCAAGGCGCTACTGTTCCTCGGCGCCGGCGCGGTCATCCACGCCGTTGGGACGAACGACATCTTCCGAATGGGCGGACTCTTTCGGATGCTTCCGCGGACCGGGACCGTCTTTGTCATCGCCACGCTGGCCCTCGCGGGCGTCTGGCCCTTCGCCGGGTTCTTCTCCAAGGAGGCGGTGCTGGCCGGCGTCCTCCACGGCCACCTGGCGGGGCCGTTCGTGTTGCTGGCGCTGACCGCGTTCCTTACGGCGTTCTACATGTTCCGCGTCTGGATCCTGGCTGGCCTGACCGTCGGCATCGGGCTGCGCTTCGTCGTTCACCCACTGGAAGGCGAGCATGGCCCGAGCTGGCTGGCGCCGCTGTCGCTCGGTCTCGCCGCGGCCGGCTTCGTCCTGGCGTGGGCGACCTATCACGTCCGCGTCGTGAGCGCAGCCATGCTGGCGGCACTGTTCGGGCCGATCGACTATATGGCGCGGCGGCGCTACGGCCTCGACGCGCTCTACGCCGGCCTCTACCGGGCGTTCATCCTGGGGTTCTCGCGCCTCGTCGGATGGGTCGATCGCTATCTCGTCGACGGCGTGCTCAACGTGCTGAGCGCGTGGACGCTCCGCGGGGGCGACGTGCTCCGGCGGATGCAGAGCGGCCAGCCTCAGGACGACGTGTATGGCGTCGCCTTCGGCGTGCTCCTCCTCTTCGTCTGGGCCCAGTTCTGGCGATGACACCGCGTCCTCGCCACGCTCGGCCGGCACCTGGATCACGGAGCTCGCGCCGATGACCGCTGGCATCCCCGTGCTGTCGCTCATCACGTGGGCCCCGTTCGTGGGCGCACTGCTGATCATGTTCACCGCCCGTCATCGCCCCCGGGCTGTCCGCCTCATCGCGGCCATCTCCACCGGGGTCTCGGCGGCGCTCGCGCTCTGGCTCTACGTCGCCTACGACCGACAGGCGAGCGGCTTCCAGTTCTACGAGAAGCTGCCGCTGGTGCCGCCACTGGGGATCAACTACGAGCTGGCCGTCGATGGCATGAGCCTTTTGATGGTCCTGTTGACCGGCATCATCATCTTCGCGGGCGTGTTCGCGTCGTGGACGGTGGCCAGTCGCAGTCAGGAGTTCTACGCGCTGCTGCTGGTGCTGGTCACCGGCGTCTTCGGCGTGTTCGTCTCGCTCGACCTCTTCGTGCTCTTCCTGTTCTACGAGCTCGCCGTGCTGCCGATGTACCTGCTGATCGGAATCTGGGGCTCGACCGGCGAGGTCCGGCCGCGCGGCATCTTCGCCTGGGCGTACCGCGAGACAGGTGTCGGGACGAAAGAGTACGCGGCGATGAAGCTGACGCTCTATCTGCTCTTCGGTTCGGCGTTCATCCTGGTCGGAATCTTCGCCCTGTACACATCGTCCGGCATCGGCTCGTTCTCGTTCCTCGACCTCGAGGGCGTGGCGTTCGATCGTAGCCTCCAGCGCTGGGTGTTCCTGGCCTTCTACGTCGGATTCGGGATCCTCGCCGGTATCTGGCCGCTGCACACGTGGTCGCCCGATGGCCACGCTTCGGCGCCGACGGCGGTCTCGATGCTTCACGCCGGCGTGCTCATGAAGCTCGGCGCCTACGGTGTCGTGCGGGTGGGCATGGGACTGCTGCCGTCTGGCGCCGCTGATCTCGCCTGGCTGGTCGGCATGATCGCCTGCATCAATATCGTGTACGGCGCGCTGTCGGCGATGGCGCAGACCGACCTGAAATACGTCATCGCGTACTCGTCCGTCTCCCACATGGGTATCGTCATGCTGGGGGCGGCCACGCTGACCGAGGCGGGCCTGAATGGCTCCGTCTTCCAGATGTTCGCCCACGGCGTCATGACCGGACTCTGCTTCGCGCTCGTGGGCCTCGTCTACGAGAAGGCCCACTCGCGTGAGATCGGAAAGATGGGCGGGTTCGGGCGCGTCATGCCCGGAATCGCCACGGCCTTCACCGTGGCCGGCCTCTCGTCGCTGGGTCTGCCCGCCACGGCCGGCTTCGTCGCCGAGCTGTTGACGTTCCTCGGCGCCTGGCGCTCGCCACACTCGTGGTGGTTGTTGCCAGCAGTCGCCGGAACGTTTCTCACCGCGATCTACGTGCTGCGCGTCATCAAGCAGATCTTCTGGGGGCCCCCGTCGCCGCATTTCGCTCACCTGGAGGACGCGCGGGGGCCGGAGTGGGTCGCGCTGGTGATCCTCGTCGGAGTGATCGTCCTGTTCGGTCTCGTCCCGGGCCTGGCCCTCGGCCCGGTCGACACCGCCACCGTCCCCCTGCTGGCCCGGATCGTGGCGCCATGATCGCGTTTGCGCTCGAGATCGGAGTCGGAGCGCTCATGCTGCTCGTGTTCGTCGCGACGCTCCTCGCGCGAGGCGACGACCGCCGCTGGATCGGCTGGCTCGCCGCGGCCGGGACGCTGGCGCTCACGCTCCTCGCCCTGCCACTCTCGCCGGCGCCCGCGCAGCTCGGCGGCGCGTTCGTCCAGGACGGCCTGGCTCTCTTCGCCAAGCGGCTGTTCCTGGCCGCAACGTTCATCGGGCTGCTCGGCGGGCTGTCGCTGCCGGGCCGGCCGTTCCTCCGTCGCGCCGGTGAGTACCACGTCCTCGTGCTCGCGTCGCTGCTCGGGATGCTCGTCCTCGCGTCGGCGCGCGATCTCGTGCTGCTCTTCGTCGCGTTCGAGCTGATGTCGATCCCGCTCTATGTCCTGGCTGGATTCGCCAAGCGGGAGGCGCGCGCGGCGGAAGCGGCGCTGAAGTTCTTCCTCGTGGGCAGCGTGTCGTCCGCGGTGATGGCCTACGGCTTGTCGTTCGTCTACGGAGCCGCGCACTCGACGAGCCTGGCCGCCGCGGCCAAAGCCGTGCCCGACGCCGATGGCCTGCTCATCCTGGGTTTGCTGGCGGTGTTCGGAGGGTTCGGCTTCAAGATCGCCGCCTTTCCGTTTCACATGTGGGTGCCGGACACGTACGAGGCGGCGCCGACGCCATTCGTGGCGTGGCTCAGCGTCACGCCGAAGGCGGCCGGCTTCATCGCCCTCTTCCGGGTGTATTTCGAGGGCGTGGGCACGTCGGTGAGCTTCTGGGTGCCGGTGGCCGCCGGCCTGGCGACGCTGACCATCGTCGCCGGCAATCTCATGGCGTTGCCGCAGCAGAATGCCAAGCGTTTGCTGGCGTACTCGGGCATCGCGCACATCGGTTACATGCTGGTCGGCTTCGCCGCCACGTCGGCCTCGGGGACCGCGATGGTCCTCTTCTATCTGGTCGCCTACGTGTTCGGGAACATGGGGGCGTTCCTGGTCGTCGAAGCCGTCGCCCGCTCCGAAGGCTCGGAGCATCTGGCGGCGTTTCGCGGCCTCGCCCAGCGGTCACCGCTCCTCGCGCTGGCCATGCTGCTCTTCCTGCTCTCGCTCGGGGGCATTCCGTTCGTCGCCGGCTTCTGGGCCAAGCTCTACGTGTTCTGGGCCGCGGCAACCGCCGGGCTGTACTGGCTGGTGCTGCTCGGCGCGGTGCTCACCGTCGTGGCGCTGTTCTACTACCTGATCGTCGCCAAGCGGATGTACATCGAGCCGCCTCCGACGATGACCCGCATACCCCTCGAGCCCATGCTCGCGCTCTCGGTACTGCTCTGCGCCCTCGGCGTCGTCATCCTGGGGTTGTACCCGAAACCCCTGGTGATGGCGGCCCTTCGGGTCGCGGCACCCCTCTTCTAGTCGTCCGGGTCGGCCTTCCACTAAACGCCAGCCCGTCCTCGGTGTCTTCTGCGATAGATAAGGCGTCACCTTGAACTTGACGCGACGTGGGCGCGTTGGCTAGAGTGTGTACCAACTGGTCGGTACAAAATGACATCTACTACTAATAAGCCGCTCCGGGTACGGGAAGGGCGCCAGACGCGGGATGCGATCTTGACCGCGGCGAAGCGCCTGATACTCATCAAGGGCTACAACGCGACCTCTCTCGACGACCTCCTCGGTGCTAGTGGCGTCGGCAAGGGGTCCTTCTATCACTACTTCGAGAGCAAGGAAGACCTGGGCTACGCCATCCTCGACGACATCGTGACCTCCTTCGTGGAGCGGACCCTCGATCCCTGCTTTGCGGATCCTGATGGCCGTC
>WNGQ01014348.1_pt1 | contig 12393 bp, 13 predicted proteins | sample 5407661 | NCBI WGS metagenome assembly WNGQ01 (sample SAMN13153382, study PRJNA577476) | soil metagenome | isolation source: 60 cm soil or saprolite under Garry oak tree replicate 2 | place: USA:California | collected 2016-06-15
CGTGTCGGCGGCAAGCCAAACAACAATTGCGCCCCGGACAGATTGGTGGAAGCGACCCGCGAATTCGGCCGCACATCGCGTGTGCCGATGCTTTGGATCTACATCGAAAACGATACCTTCTTCGGCCCTGCCCTGTCCAAACGCATGCATGAGGCCTTCACCGCGGCAGGCGGCAAGGCCGAATACCGTCTCGTGCCGCCGTTCGGCAACGAGGGGCATTTCTTCATCGGCTCTCCCGACGCCATCCCGATCTGGTCGCCGCTCGTGACGAAATTTCTCGACGAGCAGGGATAGGAAGCGGCCCAAACCTGGAGGCATAACCATGTCAGGCTCACATCCCATCGAACCGCGCCGCGGAAACAATCATGCGATCTCTACTTTGGCAGCCCTCTTGATGGCTGCGGTCGCGAGCGTTACATCCAATCAGCCGGTTGCATCGCAACAGAACTCGACCGCCGCGCCGAAACCAGCGGGCACAGAAATTGCGCCCCGCGGGCAGCGAGAGGTAAAGGACATCGCTTATGGCGACTGGAAAAAACTGTGCTTCAAGCCAGGTGCCGCAAAAATGATCTGCCGGACTTCGATCACCGGCACGTTCGCGACCGGCCAGGCGGCGGTCCGTGTCGATATCGTCGAGCGTGAGGGCGACGCCACAGCACGGCTGCAGGTGTTCTCCCCCGTCGGCATGTATCTGCCGAAGCCGGTCAAGCTTACGATCGACCAAGGCAAGCCCTATAGCGTGCCTTATACCTGGTGCCTCACCAACGCCTGCATTGCGGGCACCGCGGTAGACCCGAAGATGGTCAAGGAAATGTCTTCCGGGCAGACGCTGCGACTGGAATTCCTAGATTCGAGCCTCTTGACGCTCACGACGTCGCTGCCGCTTGTCCTGTTCGCCTCCGCACACAAAGGCGCGCCCGCGCAGACGTTTGAACAGGACATTGATGAATGAGCCGAGGATCGCCTAAGCGGCGGTGGCGTGCACTCTTTCAATGGGTTCGATGAGCGACGGTGCGGCAAACGGCTTGGTCAGGTAGGCGATACAACCCGACTCGATTGCGGCCGCGCGGTTCGCTTCGCTGTCGTTGCCGGTGATATAGATGACCGGCAGGCTCACCCCGCTATCCGCGAGGCGCCTGTACAGCTCGATGCCGGATTCTCCATTCAAGTTGATGTCCAGGATGAAGCAAACCGCCTTGTCGAAATCGCCATAAGTGAGCAGCGCATTGGCCGACTCGAACAATGTTGAATGAAAGCCGTGAACTCTCAGCAGCCGCTTGATGCCCGTGCGCATTGACGGGTCATCGTCCACGACAAAGACGGACCTGCGGGTTGGCACGATGTTGCTCTACCCAAGGGTTCAACGATTTGCTTCATTGCGCACTCATTTTGGCACATCGTCACAAGGTCTTCATATTGTCCTTACGTGCAAGGTTCGGTCGGGAACCGAACATAGTTGCTGAATATCGATCACCTGCCTGAATCGCGGCTCGGATCCAGCACGCCGAGCCGTTCCGCGTTCGAAACCAGTTCGGCCAACGAATGAACCTGCATCTTCTCCATCACCTGGTGGCGATGTGCTTTTACGATGCGCTCGGTCGTTCCCAACTCAAAAGCGATCTGCTTGTTGATTTTGCCACGGACGATCAGATTGAAAACCTGTCGCTCGCGCGGCGTCAGGGTCGCTACGAGCCTGCGAAGGGAATCGAACTCGCTCCGTTGATGGCGTGCGGCCTCGTAGCGCGCCATGGCGCGCTCGATCGCGTCGATCAGTCGTTCCGACGATGCCGGCTTGGTCAGGAAATCCTCGGCGCCCGCCTTGATGGCCCACACGGTCGTCGGCGTATCTGCATATCCGGTAACGAATACGATCGCCATCGTCGAACCGCGCTCGATGAGGCGGCTTTGCAATTCGAGGCCGCTCAAGCCCGGCATCTGCACGTCGAGAAGGATGCAGCCAGGCGTTTCGGCATCCGGCAGGCGATCCAGCAATTGTTGGGCCGACGAATAGGTTTCGACGTCGTAGCCCGCCAATTTCAGCCGGCGCTCGACGGCCGTTCTAAAGGAAGCATCGTCATCTATCACGTGAACAAGGCCAGGCAATTGCCCCTCCTCGCCGTTAAATCAAAAACTATCGATATATCTCTGCTCGATCATCCTCAATCACTAAAAGGAAGTTCGCGCCTGACGCTGTATACTCACGCGACCACCAACCACCTGTTTGAACGATAATTGTTTGAAAGCTTCTGCAATCATAGCATCTAAAGCGATGGACAAAACGTCGCGGTGCCGGAACCCGCTTTGCCATTCTCGGCAACACATTAACGACCTGTCCTTTGGTACAATGAACCATCAGACAATAGCCACGTACGCTTCCTTCGTCGAAGATACACTTGCAATGGTCGCGGGAGAACGAAGGCACACTCGGCTCAGTGAAATACTTCCAGGAGTTAAGTTAAAGAGATCCAACGACCAGTTCAGGAGTTGGCCCATGTTCCTCCGCATCACGACCGATCCGGCCCCCCGTCCCGCCTCTCTCGGCGAACTCGGAATAGCGAGTGAATCCAATCCAAGAGTCAGTTTAAACGAATTTACCTACAAAAAGGGGGCCGAAATCTACGGCGAAAAGGAGCCTGCGGACTACGTCTATCGGGTCAAGATTGGTGCAGTGCGAAGTTACAAGCTGCTTTCGGACGGCCGCCGCCAGATCGGCGCGTTTCACCTCGTCGGCGACATCTTCGGACTGGAGAATGGAAGCGAACACCGGTTTACGGCGGAGGCGATCGTGAACACCACGGTTCGCCTGATCAGGCGGCGCAGCCTCGAGATGGTGGCTGAGAGCGATGCCATGGTCTCGCGAGACCTGCTCAGCATGACCACGAGCAACCTGCAGCACGCGGAAGACCACATGCTTCTGCTCGGCCGGAAGACTTCGCTGGAGCGGGTCGCCGCCTTCCTGATCGAGATGGACCGACGACTTACGGCGGCCGGCGTCATGCCATTGCCGATGTCTCGGCGCGACATCGCCGACTATCTGGGGCTAACACTGGAAACGGTGTCCCGCGCGCTATCGCGGCTGCAGGAACTCGACATCATCGGATTCATAGGCAGCAATCAGCGCCAGATCGTCCTTCTGGACCGGCTGCAACTCGCTAGCCTCGATCTGAATAACTGAACCCCGGTGCCCCCTTCGACGCGAAATATTCGAGCGTCTTGCGTAGCACCTCGAAAAGCAGGGCCGTTGACCAACCGAACATCAGGATGCCGTTCATCGCGGTCATCGGCCCAGTCAGCCGCCACACTTGCACAGGCGTGATATCTCCGTACCCGAGTGTGGTGTAGTTGACGAAGGCGAAATAGAGCAGATCGCTGCCGGCAGGCGCCGCACCGACGATCGCGTAGGCTAGCGCCCAAACGAAAACCTCCAGCGTGTGCGCCACCATCAGGACCGCGGCGGTCGCGACCATCACGACCATCAAGTCCAATCTCGGCCGCGCGGCGTACCGCAACCCCGCGGAGCGGGCAATGCCGACCGCGCCGACGGTCACCAGCGCATGGATCATGATGTTGATCACGCTGACGATGCAGCCTATCAGGAATTGAAGCGCCATCGCCCTCTCTCGCTTGGTAGGACCGACAGAATGGCCATCGAGCGCCTCTCGACCTTGCAACCGACTTCAGTTCTTTGGGGCAAAGGCCCCGTCGCTGCCTTCAGAGCAGAATCGCCCATGCTTTTACTATAGTCGGTCGGCGATCGCGCCTGGTCCTGCAAAAACTCGGACTGGCTCTTGACTGCTTCCTGCATGGACGGAAGCGCGATCGAAGGCGTCGGAGTTACCAATTCCCGCACGGAATAGCGGGGAGCCTTGATGCAAATCAAAGGAACGCTGGTGCTCCTCTTCAATATCACTATCACTTCCGTCCTTTCCTTGACCGCTTGCTCACGGAGTTCAAATCATGAGGGCTGTTTGCATCGAAGAAGCCGTTGCGATGATACCGGCCGGGGCAAGCATCATGGTTGGCGGATTCATGGGTGTCGGAACACCGGAACGCCTGCTCGACGAGGTCGTCAGGCAGCAAAAGTCGGGACTTTCGGTCATCAGCAACGACGCCGCGGTACCCGGGAAAGGCGTTGGCAAGCTGTTCGATGCCGCTCTCGTCTCACGCCTGACCGCAACCCACATCGGCCTCAATCCGAAGGTGCAGCAGCAGATGCTGGGCAACCAAATCGCCGTCGATCTCATACCCCAGGGGACTTTTGTCGAACGCATTCGCGCCGGTGGTTGCGGTCTCGGAGGCGTTCTCACGCCAACCGGCGTCGGCACTTCGGTTGCCGAGGGCAAGCGCCAGATGGAGGTCGACGGAAAGGAGTTTCTGCTCGAAACTGCGCTGCGGGCGCAGTTTGCCCTGGTTCACGCCTTTCTGGCCGATTACCTCGGCAATCTCACCTACGTGCTGACCGCACGCAATTTCAACCCGGTCATGGCCATGGCGGCAGACACCGTGATCGTAACGGCGGAACACATTGTGCCCGTGGGCGTCATTGCGCCCGACCATGTCGTAACCCCGGCGCCGCTCGTCGACTACCTCATTACGAACGGGTGAACCATGGATGCACAGACAGTCATCGCCCGGCGTGTCGCGAAAGAACTACGTACAGGCGACCTTGTAAATCTGGGGATCGGCATTCCAACGCTGGTCGCGAACTACGTTCCGCCTGATCTCAAGGTGTTCTTTCAGTCGGAAAACGGGTTGATCGGTACCGGACCGATACCGGAGCAAGGTATGGCTCATCCGCTCCTGACGGATGCGGGTGGCCGCCCGATCAGCGCCCTGCCCGGCGCCAGCACCTTCGACAGCGCCATGTCATTCGGGTTGATCCGCGGCGGCCATGTCGATGTGACCGTGCTTGGTGGACTACAGGTCGACGCACACGGCCATCTCGCCAACTGGATGATCCCCGGCAAAATGGTCCCGGGAATGGGCGGAGCGATGGATCTCGTCAGCGGCGCCAAGCGGGTTATCGTCGCGATGCAGCACGCCGCGAAGGGAAAATCAAAGATCGTCGCCAAATGCACCCTGCCGCTAACGTCGACAAGGTCAGTGAGTTTGGTCGTGACGGATATGGCTGTCATCGCTTTCCCCGACGGTAAAGCGACGCTGCTGGAAACCGCACCGAATGTCAGCATCGCCGAGGTCGTGGCCGTAACGGACGCCGAGCTCGTCATTCCCGACACCGTCCCCGAAATGAAGATCTGACCAGGTAACGAACATGCGGATATTCAGCGACTTCTACGAAATCAAATCCGCCGTCGGCACCGAGATCGGCGCGAGCGACTGGATCGAAGTCTCGCAGGAACGAATCAACCAGTTCGCGGAAGCGACCTGCGACGAGCAGTGGATCCATGTCGACCAGGAGCGCGCGAAGAAGGAGTTGCCCGGCGGTACCACCATCGCCCACGGGCTGTTGTCGCTTTCGCTCGCGCCACTCTTCATTCGATCGGTCATGGGCCTGAAGGGTTTGCGCAATACCCTGAACTACGGCGCTGACAGGATAAGATACCTGGCGCCGGTGCCGGCGGGCTCGAAGCTGCGCGGCCGTCTCACGATCTCCGAAGCGGAGGACGTGCCGCCGGATGGCCTGCGCGTAAACTATCATCTCGTGATCGAGATCGAGGGCGGCAAGCGCCCCGCTTGCGTCGCCGAGTTGATCGCCCTGCACTATCGCTAAGTGGCGCGCCGGCCGCTCAATCGATGATGTGATAGCCGCCGTCGATATAGAGCACGCCACCCGTGATGAGCTTGGCGCCGTCGAGCGCCAGAAATGCGGTTGCGTTGCCGACGTCGTCAACGCTGACGAGACTGCGCGACGGCGCCTTCGATTGCGCCTTGTCCATCAGTTCGTCGAATTCGGGGATCCCCGATGCTGCACGCGTGGCCAGCGGCCCAGGCGAGATTGCATGAACGCGTATGCCCGTCGGGCCTAATTCCGCGGCAACGTAGCGAACGGCGGCTTCGAGCGCCGCCTTCGCTACGCCCATCACATTGTAATTCTCGACCACCATCTGGCTGCCGTAATAGGTCATGGTGAACATGGTTCCGCCATTCTTCATCAATGGCTCGGCCAGATGGGCCATTCGCATGAACGACCAGCACGAGACATCCATCGTCTTGAGGAAGCCGTCACGGCCGACGTCCACCACGCGTCCATGGAGCGCTTCCTTCGGGGAGAAGGCGATCGAGTGCAGCAGGAAATCGAGCTGTCCCCATTCCTTCCCGATCCGTTCGAACACCTGCTCCGTCTGCCCCTCGACCATGACATCCAGCGGCATGAAGATCGGCGCCTCCAATGCCTGTGCCAGCGGCTCGACGTGTTTTTTGGCGCGCTCGTTAAGATAGGTCACGGCGAGTTCAGCCCCGAGCGCACGAAAGGCCTTGGCGCACCCCCAGGCGATCGATTGGTCGTTGGCGATGCCGACGATCAGGCCCTTTTTGCCCTTCAGCGCGACCTTGGTATCCGGGAATACAGGAATCATGATACCCTCTCATGTCTGGCACTGGACGACGGCCTGTTCAACAGCAGCGACAATGTATGCTGCGCGATCATCAGTTCCTCGTCGGTCGGTATGACGTAGACCGGAATACGGCTGTCGGAACGGGATATCAGGCGCGCGTGGCGGGAATTTTCAGTTGGATCGAGCGTCGCGCCAAGCCAGGCCAGTTGATCGACGATCCGCGCCCGGATGCGCACCGAGTTTTCTCCGATGCCAGCTGTAAAGACGAAAGCGTCGAGACCCTGCAACGCAGCCGCAAGCATGCCGGCGTTGAGGCCGATCCGATAGACGAAATAATCGATCGCCAGTTTGGCCTTGGAATCCTCGCTTGCCTCCAGCTCGCGCATATCGTTGCTGATGCCTGAGAGTCCCTTCAATCCGCAGTCGCGGTAGAGGAAATTCTGGGCCTTGGACGCCGACATGCCTTTTTCGGAGATGAGATACAGCACGACGCCAGGGTCGATTTGCCCCGGCCGCGTTCCCATAGGAAGCCCGTCAAGGGCGGTGAATCCCATGGTGCTCTCGGCGCTGTGTCCCTTCTTCAGCGCGCACATGGAAGCGCCGCTACCGAGATGCGCGACGATCACTCGCCCCTTTGCGATTTCGGGTGCGACATGTGGCAGGGTTTTCGCGACGTATTCGTACGAGAGACCGTGAAATCCGTAACGCCGCACCCCCTCGGCATGAAGCTGATGCGGGATTGCATAATAATCCGCTACCGGGTCATGCGTGCGGTGAAACGCGGTGTCGAAAGACGCGATGACCGACAGCCATCGGGTTGATGCGCAGCTCGTCCCGCAACCATCCGCCTGCGATACCCATCGCGGCGGGAATGTCCGGGACCGATTCGATCGGATAGACACGATCGGCCAGCGGATCGCTGTCCGCGCCGTTCGCCCGCAGGCGAGGACGACTGCCAATGCCATCCATCTGGCCCTTGATCAGCCGCCGTAACTTCCCCTCTCCCTCGACCGAAAAGATCTGGAACTTGACGCTTGAGGAGCCTGCATTAACGACGAGGATCGTATCCATGGCGATCACGCGGCAACCGTTGGAGCATGCTGGCGCCTTGCATGCGCATAGAGCGCCGCCACCGCGCAGGAAGCCATCCGCGCGCGCGCCGAATCCGCGCGCGACGTCAGAACGACGGGCACCCGGGCGCCGAGCACGATGCCGGCACCATCTGCCTTGGCGAAGTAGGCGAGATTCTTCGCCAGCATATTGCCGGCCTCGAGGTCGGGAACGAGCAGGATCTGTGCCCGGCCGGCAACCTCGGATTTGATTCCCTTGATCCGTGCCGCTTCCACATCGATCGCGTTGTCGAACGCCAGCGGTCCGTCGAGCACGCCGCCCGTGATCTGCCCGCGATCGGCCATCTTGCAGAGCGCCGCCGCCTCGATCGTGGACGGGATCTTGGAGGTAACGGTTTCGACCGCCGACAGGATTGCCACACGCGGAGACTTGCCGAACCCGGCCTGCGTATAGAGATCGATGGCGTTCTGGATGATGTCCCGTTTGGCATCGAGATCGGGAAAGATGTTGATCGCGGCGTCTGTTACAAACAGGGTCTCGGCATAGGCCGGCACATCCATTACGAACACATGGCTGATCCGCCGGTCGGTCCGCAGGCCGCCAACCTTCGCCGTGACGCTGCGCATCAGCTCGTCGGTGTGCAGGCTGCCCTTCATCAGCATCTCGCCCTTGGCGGCATGGATGAGTTCAACGCTCTTGGCGGCCGCGTCTTCGCTGTGCGGGGCATCGACGATCTCGAAGCCGGAGATGTCGAGGCCGTATTTGCTAGCCGTCTCCCTGATTTTCTTTTCGGGTCCGACCAATACCGGCCGGATGATCCCTGCCGCCGCACTGTCGACGACGCCGCGCAACGAGGTTTCATCGCAGGGATGCACGACAATGGTCGGCGCCGGCGGCACGGCCTGGGCCGCCGCGATCAGACGGTCATATTTGCTGGGAGAGCGTGTTAGGCCTGAATCGGCGGGCATGGCATTCATGGTGTCGCTCCGGGGCTTTCCAACCAGCGTTACGATGCCTTCGCCTTGGGATCGAAAGGGGCGACGTTCGAAGCCTTATCTGAAACTTCGTCCGCATCGACGCCGAACAGCTGGGCAACACGCTTCAGACGCTTGGCGACCTCACCCGAGATCGCGGCGCTTGCGGACAGCACTTCGCGAATCGCCGTGAATGCTGCGTGGCGTTCACTCGCATTGTCCGGCAATAGCCTCGGTATCGCAGCTAGTGCTCCCTCCTGATCCAGCAGAAGCATGAAGAATTGCTCGCGCACCAGCATCTTGAACTCGGTCAGCGTCAGTCGCGTACCGGTGTCCCTGCGGCGAACGTTGCGCAACGCTTCAAGGCTCCGCTCGTCTGCCATTCCCCTCGCCGATCCGACGTAGAGCAGGCCGCGAATGGCCCCTTCGCGAACGCCGCCATCGCTAATCCTGGATTTCAGCTCGGCGACCCGCTTCTGCAGCTTTTCACGGTGCGCAGCAGACATCTCCTGCCGGCGCGATGGGGCCGATTGCGGATCGATTCCGACAGCCGCTTGCAACGCCGGCGAACCGTAGACCGCAAGGAAGGTCGCCTCGCTGAGCGCCTCCTGCGAATCCCGCCAACTGTCCAGCGCATTGACGATCTGCTTGGAGACTTGCTCCTGGAATACCAGGAACGGATTGTCCTTCGAGACAGGTTTGCGTTCCTCGCTCACCTTCTCCGCCAGCGACTCCACCGCGGGCATCAAGGGATTGCGGCTGCTGAAAAGCTCGTACTGAAGCCGAAGCGGATGCAGATTGCGCATCAACTCCGCCACCTGCGGCCTCACCATGCCCTTGATCCAGGGTTGTAAAAACTTATGGTAAGCGGCGAGATTGATCTCCGACACGCGTTTGGCTGCGGCGAAGCGCCGCTCGTCCTCGGGCGAATTTCCGCCCATGGCGCGAATGTCGTCGAGCGTCCGGGCCTCGCAGCGCATCACCCATTGGCCGACGACCATATCGGCACTTGTGGTATCGTCACCCTTGGCCTCGAAAGTTGCCTCATAGAGACCGGGCGGTAACACATCGATTAGGTCGATGTTGCTGGAGAACTCCGCATGTTCCTTCTTGGCAATGCCACCGGAAACGAAAATGCCGAGATGCCCGACGCTTTCGTGAACCGTGTAGACAATCGTCTGCCCGTAGGCCCGGATTTCGTCGACGTCGGCGTAGAGATCGAGGATCCAGTCCAGCGCCTGTTGCGGCGGAGTAATATTATCGCCCTTTGAGCAGAACACCACGATCGGTGATCTGATATTGCGCAGATCGACCGTCTGACCGTCGGACATCTCGATCTTGCCGGCGGCGAGATTGTTGCCGACGAAGAGTTCATCGACGATGAACTGAATTTCCTCGGCATTCAGATTGACGTGCCCACCCCACCAGCGTTCGAACTCGAGGTATCGGTCGGCCTCGGTATCGACCTTTGAGTAGACGTTGTACTGCTTGGTCCACAGCGTATTCGAAGGATTCTGGCCCTCGAAATTCTGCACGAGCCAGGCGCCGTCGAACTTGCCGGCTCCGAGATCGCTCGTCAGCGCCGTCAGCCAGCTTCCTCCCAGCAGGCCGCCCGAATAGCGCATCGGGTATTTGCCGTGCACGCCCGCCCAATAGGCAAGCGGCGCGCCTGCGACGATGACGGGTCCGAACAGTTCCGGCCGCAGCGATGCGAGGATCATGACGGCCCAACCGGCCTGGCAGTTTCCGATCACACAAGGCTTGCCGTCGGCTTCCGGATGGCGGCTGATAACTTTCTCGATGAACACCGCTTCGGCGCGCGCGATACGTTCGATCGTTTGTCCAGGCATCGGTTCCGGCAGGAAGCCGATGAAATAGCAGGGATGGCCCGCCTTCATTGCGACGCCGATTTCGCTGTCCGCCTTGAACCCCCCGATTCCCGGACCATGGCCGGCGCGCGGATCGACCACGATGAACGGTCGCCGGTTCAGATCAATTTCGACGTCTTTGGGCGGAATGATGCGCACCAGCGCATAATTTACCGGCTCGTCCAGCTTGCGGCCGTCGATGATCAACTCGGCGGTATATTGCAGGACATGCGGTGCCGTTTGCGCGACGTGTTCCCGGTACTGATCGCCGCGTCGACGCAAGACGTCCAGGAATAGGACACTGCGCTGGCCCGCATCCATCATGTACTCTACGGCCGAAGCGACAAGCCCTGACATGGGACCGCCCGGCAGCATTGCATTGTTCATCGACATGGCTCAACCTTCTTGCGGTTCATTCAAGGACCCCCACAGCCTCGAACGTTGATTTAGGTCAACGTTCGACAGTCAGCCGGGCAACGACTCCGCCTTGGCGCGATCAGTGCGTATCCAGGCCACCGTCAACTCCCAGGCGAGGGAGAGAATGATCGGCCCGATAAAGAGACCGACAATTCCATGCGCGAGCGTTCCTCCGATCACCCCGACGAAGATCACGAGTGTCGGGGTCGTCAGGCCGCGCCCCATGACGAGCGGTTTCAAGATGTTGTCGAGTACGCCGACAAAGCCCAGAAACAGCGTCAGCAGGAGCGCGGTCGTGAAATCCTTGTCTATCCAGATCCAAATGATCACGGGAAACAGGACGATTGCCGCGCCGATCTGAACGATTGTCAGGATCATAACTGCAAAGGCCAACAGGCCGGCGCTGGGAACGCCCGCCAACTTGAAGCCGATACCGGCCAGCAAGGACTGAACGATTGCGACGCCGATGACACCTTGGGATACCGCGCGGATAGTCGCCCCTCCCAACTCCAGGAAATGTTCGCTCTGCTCGGGCACAACGCGATAGAGAAAGCCCCTGCCTGCCTCTACAAGCTGCGAGCCGTAAGGAAAGAGAAACCCGGCCAGCGCCACAGACAGGAGAAACTTGAGCGTACCCACGCCGGCATTGCCCGCAAGCGCCAGCAAAGTGCCCGCCAACGACTTCAGATAAGGAGCCACCTCGCGCAAGGCCGCTCGAATGTTGCTGGATGCTTGAGTCCAGAGTTCGTAAAGCTGCGGACCGATGAGCGGCCAATTCTTGACGCCCTCCGGCGGAGATGGAACCACCAGGCTACCGGCACCCAAATTTCCGGCGAACTCCTTCACCCCATCCAGGGCACTCAAGCCAAGCCAGGTCGCCGGCCCGATGACGATCGCGAGATTGATGAGGGTGAGAATTGTCGCCGCGAACCTCGGGCGACCACCAAGAAGCCGGGAAAGAAGATCAAAGACGGGATAGAGCGCGACGGCAAGTACGATGCTCCAGGCCAGGATCGGCACAAAGGGACGGATCAGAATGAACGTCCAGTAGACCAGGAAAGCGAGCAATCCGAGCCGGATCGCAAGCTGGATGACGTCCTCTCCGGACAGGAGCTGGCGAAGGGTTTTCAAGGACGCGCCTCATCTGAGAGCGGGCATGCTGTCGCCAAGCTACCGGCCGCTCTCGCGCAATAGTCTTGATCCAGATCAAACGACCGCAGGCCGGCACGGGCCTCATCTGACGACCCGATCGATCCTGCTGCTCTTTTTTGCCGACCCATGAGGCACAATGTCCGAGGCTATCGACTACACCGCACGCGAGCTTCTCAGCGACGGCAGCCAGATCGAAATCCGCGCGCTCCGGCGGGAGGATGAGGCTGACATGCTCGCTGCGGTCGGAAAGACCAGCGCGCAATCGCTGCAGCGCCGCTTCTTCGTCATGAAGCGCCACTTCTCGGACAAGGAGCGAGCCTTCTTCTTGGACGTCGATTTCAAAAATCATGTCGCGATTGTCGCGCTTACAGATGAAGCCGGCCGCAAGGTCATCGT
>WNGQ01005499.1_pt1 | contig 12392 bp, 9 predicted proteins | sample 5407661 | NCBI WGS metagenome assembly WNGQ01 (sample SAMN13153382, study PRJNA577476) | soil metagenome | isolation source: 60 cm soil or saprolite under Garry oak tree replicate 2 | place: USA:California | collected 2016-06-15
CGACCTGGCCGCTGTTTCTTTCGCACTTTTCACGGCGGTCGCGCAGGCTCAGGCGCCCGCGGCGCTGACCGGCCAGGTCAGTTCCGCGGAAGAGGGGGCGATGGAAGGCGTCGTCGTCAGCGCGAGGAAGGACGGCTCGACGATCAGCATCAGCGTCGTCACGGACGCGCAGGGGCGCTTTGCTTTTCCGGCCGCGCGGTTCGAGCCCGGGCACTACAGCTTGAAGGCGCGCGCCGCGGGCTTCGAGATCGACGGTGCCAGGGCCGCGGACGTCGCGGCGGGCAGCGTGGCCGGCGCCGACATCAAGCTCAGGAAAGTGAAAAATCTTTCCGCGCACCTGACCAACGCCGAGTGGATGTCGAGCATGCCGGGCACGGACGAGCAGAAGCGCTTTCTCCTCAACTGCAACGGCTGCCACACTCTCGAGCGTATCATGAAGTCGACATACGACGCGGACGGCTTCATGCAGGTTTTCCAGCGCATGGCCGGCTACTACCCCGGCAGCACGCCGCTGAAGCCGCAGCGCCTCGCCGGGAAAGCGACGCGCGACGTCGAGCGCGGCGGCAGTGGCAGGAAGACCGCGGAATGGCTCGCCAGCGTCAACCTGAGCGAGCGAGAGACCTGGGCTTTCCCGCTCAAGACCCAGCCGCGCCTCACGGGCAAGTCGACGCGCGTGATCATCACGGAATACGACCTGCCGAATCCGCTGATCCAGCCGCACGACGTAGTGCTCGATCGCGAGGGCAACGTCTGGTACTCCGACTTCGGCCAGATGTTCCTCGGCAAGATGGACCCGAAGACCGGCAAGGTGACGCAGTATCCGATCCCCGTCGTCAAGCCGGGATGGTCGGAAGGCACTCTCGATCTCGAGATCGACCGCGACGACAATCCCTGGGTCGGCGTGATGTACCAGAGCGCCATTGCGAAATTCGACAAGAAGAGCGAGAAGTTCCGGATGTGGACGACCCCCAAGGAATGGGACAGCGACGCAGGCCAACTCGGCCACATCGCCATCGAAGGCACCCCTAGCGACAACAAGGTATGGATCAAGAACTCCGACGGCGGCCATATCTACCGTCTCGATCTCGCGTCCGACAAAATGGAGAACCTCGGCGCCTTCAAGGATCCGCGCAGCGGCAAGCGCATCGGCACCTACGGCATCCACTCGGACGCGCAGAACAACGCCTATCTGCTCGACTTCGCGGCCGGCAACATCGTCAAGATCGACGCCAAGAGCAGAAACGCGACCGTCTACCCGACCCCGACTCCGGACTCCCGCCCGCGGCGCGGCCGCGTCGATCACGAAGGCCGGTTGTGGTTTGCCGAATATCAGGGCAACGCCATCGGCATGTTCGATCCCAGGACCGAGCGCATCACGGAATGGAAGGTGCCGACGCCGTGGAGCGCGCCCTACGACGCCGTGGCCGGCAACAACGGCGAGGCGTGGACGGGGTCGATGCTGACCGACCGCGTGTCGCGCCTGGAGATCAGGAGCGGCCGGTACACCGAATACATGCTGCCGCGCCCGACCAACATCCGCCGCGTCTATCTCGACGATTCGAAGAGCCCCGGAACGCTGTGGATCGGCAGCAACCACGGCGCGTCCATCGTCAAGGTCGAACCGCTCGACTAGCTCTTGAGGCCGACCGCGCCCACGCTCGCGGCGATCGTGCGGGAGCAGACGGGCGCCGCGTGGTCGCGCGCGCGTGACCTGTGCGCCGAAGGGCGCGTGACCGTGAACGGCGAGCGGTGCCTGGACTCGGCCTTGCGCGTTCCTCCCGGCGCGGTGGTGGTGGTCGACGAACGCGCGCGGAAGCTCCGTCCCGGCGCCCTGCCCGAGAGCGCGATCGCGTACTTCGACCGCGACGTCGTCGTCGTCGACAAGCCGGCAGGAATCCTGAGCATCGCCTACGAGGCGGGCGACAAAGACACGCTCGTCGACCGCACGCGGGCCCTGCTGCGGCGGATGCGCGGACGCGGCTTCGACCGCGGGCTCGGCGTGGTTCACAGGCTCGACAAGGACACGAGCGGCTTGATGGTGTTCGCGCGCACCGCGAACGCGAAGCGCATCCTCGCCATGCAGTTCCGCGCGCACGACATCGAGCGCGTCTATCATGCGATCGCGCACGGCGAGGTCGCCGCGAAGCGTATCGAAACTCATCTGGTCACCGATCGCGGCGACGGAATCCGCGGCTCCTACGGGCACTTTCGGCGTCCCAGGGGTGGAATTCCGCCCGAGGCGAAGCGTTCGGTCACACACGTCAGACCGATCGCTCCGCTCGCGGGCGCGACCCTGATCGAGTGCCGCCTCGAAACCGGGCGGCAGCATCAGATTCGCATCCACATGTCCGAGCTCGGCCATCCCCTGGTCGGCGAACGCGTGTATATCCGCGACTACGCGGGTCCAAAGATCGAAGCGATGCGCCCGATGCTCCACGCGCGGGTTCTCGGATTCGTGCATCCCCGAACCGCCCAGCGAATGTCGTTCGAGCGCGAAGCACCCGACGACTTCCGGGCGATGGTCGAATCGCTTGGCCTGACGCACCGCTGATTCAGTGCGGCCGGAAATCGAACGCGTTGGTGAGGTCACCCATGTTGGCACGCACTCCCGGTAGCGGCTCGAGCTCGAATCGCCGGGTGATGAGCTTGATGACCGACGTCGTGTCGTAGGGCGTCTTGTCCACATAGCCGCGCCTGGCGAAGGGCGAAACGACGATAGTGGGAACGCGCGTGCCCGGTCCCCAGCGGTCGCCCCAGCCCGGCCCCGAAGGCGGCGGCACGTGATCCCAGTAGCCGCCGTTCTCGTCGTAGGTGACGATCACCGCCATCTTTGCCCACTGCGGACTCTTGCGCAGCCGCTCGAGCACGTCAGCAAGGTGTTCGTCGCCACTCGCCAGATCGGTGTAGCTCGGATGCTGGTTGAAACGCCCGGTCGGTTTGTAGAAAGCTACCCGCGGCAGCGTGCCCTTTTCGATGTCGGCAAGGAACGTCGTGACGTCCTTCAGGTGGCGCGCGCGGTCGGCCGTGCCCGGCGCGAAGCGCGCATAGTAGTTGAATGGCTGGTGGTGCGGCTGGAAGATCGGGCTGCCTGTGTCGCGGTTGTAGATGACGTTGCGCTTCGCTTTCGGATCCTGTCGGCCGTCGGCAAGCGCTTCGTTCCAGCCGCCTGCGTACCACACCCAGCTGACACCCTTTGCGGAGAGCGTATCACCGATCGTCTTCTCCCTGAGCGGCGGCACCGGGTGATGCGCCGCATCGGCGAGGTCGAGGCTCGCGCCCGCGGCAGGCGGAATGCCGCTCGGCTGGTACGGCGGCTGCGAGGTGTTCACCGTGTAGCCGTCGGGCGTCACGCGCCCGTCGAAGAGTTCCACCGGCCCCTGCATCACCGAAGCGGGCGAGATCGGCTTTTTCTTCAGGTTTCCCTTCTCATCGAGCTGCGGTTTCACGCTCGCAGGCGCGCCAGCATCCATCGGCGTGCACGCGCAGACGAGCCACTGGTGGTTGAGGTACGAGCCGCCGAACGCGGCCATGAAGAAATGATCAGCGAGCGTGTACTCCTGCGCCCACTTCCACAGCTTCATCTTCGAGCCGTCGAAATAGCCCATCACCCAGGCGCCTGCGGTGGACATGGCGACGAACATGTTGTTCCTGCCGCCGTTGATCTGCTCGCGGTTGTGGTAATAGGCATGAATCGGGTTGGGAAGAACCTCGTCCATCCGGCGGTTCACCGGCGGCGCATCGATGCGGAACGGTCCGTTCTGCATCCCCTGGGGAAAGTTCGGGCTGGGCTTGCCGCCGTCGTATACCGGAGGGAGGTGTGGCAGCGGGTTGCCGTCGTGGTCGAGCTGAGTCTTCTGCTCAGGCGTCGCGCTCGCGATCCCGTCCGCACCGGGAAACAGCCCGTAGAGGTGATCGAAGCTGCGGTTCTCTGCGTAGATGACGACGACATGTTCGATGCGCGCGAGGTCTTCCGTCGCTCGGCCTTGCGAAGAGGCGCGACCGGCGAGGAGCGCCGCCGCAGACGCCAGAATCAGCACAGATAACCGTTTGATGTTCATTCAGCATCCCCTTCCCACGATGATAGATTCAACTCGACTCTCCCCGCGGCTTCCGGGTTAACGCCCGCGGTGCAGCTCGTCGAACGAGTCGAGGCTTCTTTCCAGGTCCGCGAGCAGTGCGCGGTAGTCGCCGCTGCCCGCGCCCTGCGTCGCGATCGCTCGCAGCAGCGCCGTGACGCTCCCCGCTTCTCCCTCGCGATAGCCCGTATGTTCGACAGCCGGCGCGCCGTGCCTGGCGTGAAGGTAATCGAGGATCTGCTGCTCGAAATCCTGCAGCCGCACGCCCACACCCACGCCGCAGGAGCAGCCCGAGGCGAACATCACGTGGCCTTGAGCGAGCTTCGTCCACTTGCCCAGGAGCCGCGTCGCTTCGAAAACCGGGGACAGACCACGTTTTGCGCGATCTCTCTTCGAAAATCGAAAACGTGGTCTGTCCCCGGTTTTCACTAGACGCAGTAGACGTCCAGCATCGTCGGAATATAGTCGTTCTGCAGCAGGATCTTCTTTTTCGCGATCCGCCAGTCTCCCTCTCGGAGCACGAGCTCGTGCTCCGAGCGCCCGAAGAACGCGTGGCTTTCCCTGGAACGCGGAAAGAAAACGTGGGTCACCCAGGTGGAGTCGAGACGCAGCCGGTCCGCAGCGGGGGTCTCCTTCGGCAGAACGGTACCGAGGACGTGCGCGGTGCGCGGCATCGGTGTCGACGCGGGCGATTTCCCCGAACGGATGCGCACGATACGGTCCTCCAGCCCCGCGCGGCTGGCGTAGTAGATGTGCGAGAGCTCGGCCTGCGGGTTGGCGGTAGGCGTGCCGTCCGCCTTCCACGCCGGCATCCAGTATTCGCAGTCCACGACGAAGAGCGCAAGCCAGTCGTCCCAGCACTGCTCGTCCAAATACCTCGCCTCGAGATGGACGAGCTCGACGCCCGCCGCGAGCGATCCGGCCTGCGCGCGGGCATTCACGGATAAGCCTTCCGACCCGCCACGCCCGCCTGGATCAGGCGCGCCCATTCGCGGTAGGGCGCGTGGAAGCCGACCTCGCTGAACATCTCGAACCGGCCTCGCACGCTCGCCTCGGGCCCGATGCCGATCGCGTTCGCCGCCTCGTCCGCGCCGGCTCTCATCGCCGCCATGCCGCGCGAGTAGCCCTGCAGGAACGAGATCGGCTGCGCGCCGAAGCCGCTGTGGCAGCCCTCGTAGGTCACCGTGTCGTCCGGCGTGGCCATGCCGCCGGGGTTGAAGAAATCCTCGAACTGGCGCAGCCGCCAGGCACGCAGCTCGGGTGCTTCGCCGATCGGGGCGAGGCACCAGCTTTTCATCTCGGTGCGATCGACCGCGAGAGGCCGGAAAGTGCGCAGCATCAGCGTGATCGCGTCCGCGATCTGCATGTTGGGAAAGACGTGCACGTTGCGCGCCTTCAGCATCCATTCGGCACGCTGCGCGCCCACGCGTGCGCGGATCTCGGCCAGCGCGGGATAGATCGGGCGCTTTTCCGGCTCGGGCTGCTCGAGCCAGGTCGCGGCGTGGCCGTGGGAGAGCGCGAAGGTCCCGCCGTCGGCCGACTTGCGCTTCGCCCAGTCGTACTGCTGCGCCTCCAGGTGGCCTTCGCCTCCGCGACGGCGCGCCTGCAGATCCATGTAGGAAAGGTGCGTCGTCGTCAGGTGATAGGGATCGAGACCGTTGTCGAGCTGCAGCTTCCAGTTGCCGCGATAGGTGTACACCGAGCGCCCGGGGACGAATTCCAGACCCCTCGGTCCCTGATCCGCGACGACGTCGATGAAGAAACGCATGTCGCCGAGGAAATCCCCGAGCGGCGGAACCTCGTCGGAGAGGCTCCCGAAGATGAACCCCTTGTAGCTCGCCACGCGAGCGAGCGGCACGAGGTCGTGGTCCTCGGCGTCGAACCCGGGTGGATAGCTGCCGGTCTTGCGGTCCTTGATGTCGACGTTCTTCCCCGATGCGTCGTAAGCCCAGCCGTGATACGGACAGACGTGATATTTGGCGTTGCCTTCCTCGGCAGCGCACAGCATGGCGCCCTTGTGGCGGCAGACGTTGACGAATGCGCACAGGCGCCCTTTCGCGTCGCGCGTCGCGAGCACCGGCGTCCTGCCGATATGCGCGGTGACGAAATCGTTGGGTTTCGCGATCTGCGATTCGAGCGCGAGGAAATTCCAGGTGCGCTCGAAGATGAACTTGTGCTCGAGCTCATGGAGTTCCGGGTCCGCGTATACGTCGCGGTGCACGCGGAACACGCCTTCCGCGGGACGGTCGTCCACGTAGAGACGGATGTCCTTCAGGTCCATAGTCGCTCCGGCGGTTAATTGTCGCAGATATCGGTATCATCCGCGCACGATGAAGAAGCTCCGGCCGTCCGGCCGCCGATCCTCGCAGCACGCCTCCCCGCGCACGCGCCTCGCCGCCGATATCGGCGGAACGTTTACCGACGTCGTGTCCTACGACGAAAAAACCGGGCGGCTGCTTCTGGGCAAGGCGCTGTCGACGCCCGCTCGGCTGGTCGACGGCATCTCCCACGGCATGGGAAGGGCCGGCGCGCGCTTCGCGGGCGCCGCGGCCTTCCTGCACGGCTCGACCATCGCCATCAACACCATGCTCGAGCGCACCGGGGCCAAGGCCGCTCTTCTCACCACGGAGGGATTTCGCGACGTCTACGAGATCGGGCGCATCAACCGGCCCGACGCGTACAACCTCTACTTCAGGAAACACGTGCCGCTGATCGAGCGCGCGCTGCGCTTCGAGGTGCGCGAGCGCATCACCGCCGAAGGCGAGGTACGCGTGGCGCTCGACGAGGCGAGCGTGCATGCCATCTGCGACCGGCTCGAAGCGGCGCGTATCGAAGCGGTCGCGATCATGTTCCTCCACTCCTACGTCAACCCCGCGCACGAAACGCGCACGAGGGAGATCGTGCGCGAGCGTCTGCCCCGCGCCTTCGTCACCGCCTCGCACGAGCTCTCCCGCGAATACCGCGAGTTCGAGCGCTGCTCGACCGTTGTCGCGAACGCTTACATCGGTCCGGTCGTCAGCGAGTATGTGCGCGGGATCGACGAGCGCCTGAAGCAATCCGGTTTCGAGGGATCGTTCCTGCTGGTGCAATCGACGGGCGGACTCTACGAATCGCACCAGGCGAGGACCCAGTGCGTGCGCATGCTCGAATCGGGTCCGGCCGCGGGCGTCGTCGGCGCGCAGGCGCTTTGCAGCGCGCTCGGTCTCCCCGATGCCGTCGCCTTCGACATGGGAGGCACCACGGCGAAGGCGGGAGTCATCTACCGGGGCGAAGCGCTTACCACCGGGGCCGCGCTCGTCGGCGGCTACGCGCAGGCGCTTCCGGTGCAGATCCCGATGATGGACATCTTCGAGGTCGGCACGGGCGGCGGCAGCATCGCCGCCGTGGATTCGAGCGGAGCACTCAGGGTCGGCCCCAAAAGCGCGGGCGCGAACCCCGGTCCGGCCTGCTACGCTCTGGGCGGCACGCAGGCCACGGTAACCGACGCCAACCTCGTTCTCGGCCGGCTCGGCGCAGACCGTTTTCTGGGCGGCGAAATAAAGCTCGACCTTCGCGCCGCGGACCGTGCCATCCGCGAGCACATCGCCGGGCCGCTGGGCCTGGACGTGGTCCGTGCCGCGGACGGCATACTGCGCATCGCGGCCACGGCCATGTCCTACGCGGTGAAGGCGGTATCGACCGAGCGCGGCCTCGACGCCGCCGCTTTCGCGCTGATCGCCTACGGGGGTGCGGGCCCGCTGCACGCCTCGGCCATCGCCCGGGAGATCGGCATGAAGCGGGTCATCGTACCGCGCGTTCCGGGACACTTCTGCGCCTTCGGTATGCTGTTCTCGGACTTGCGCTACGACTTCGTGCGCACCTGGTTCGCCCGGCTCGCGGACGTGTCCTTCGACGCGATAGAAAAAATCTACGAATCCCTGATCGCGGATGGAAGGAAAGCCCTTGCCGCGAGCGGCGTTCGGCCTGCACGCGTCGCCATCTCGCGCGCCGCCGACATGCGCTATGTCGGACAGGAACACCCCGTCACCGTGGACCTCCCCGCCGAAGTCTTTCGCCGGCGCAGCCGCGATGCATTGAAGCGGCGCTTCGACGAGGAGCACCTGAGGCGCTACGGTACATGCGCCCCCGAAGAAGCGGCTGAGATCGTGAGCCTGCGCGCGACGGTGACCGGAACGATGGGGAAACCGCGGCTCGAGCGCCTTTCGCGCGGCGGACGCTCGCCGCTCTCCTCCGCGCACCGCGGAAAGCGCAAGGTGTACTTCGCCGAGCTCGGCAGGTCGCTCGTGACGCCGAGCTACGCGCGCGAGGGCTTGAGAGCGGGGAACCGCATCGAAGGTCCCGCACTGGTGGAAGAGCACGCTTCGACAACGGTCCTCCTGCCCGGGGACGGCTCGTGCGTGGATGAATTCGGAAATCTTGCGATCGAAGTCGGCCGGAGAACGAAATGAAACGCGCAAAGGCGAAACGGGGCGTCAAGGCGGACGCGGTCCTGACGGAAATCGTCCGCAACGGCGTCATCGCGGTGACCGAGGAGATGAAGACCAATCTCATGCGCACCGCCTACAACATGATCGTCTACGAGGCGCTCGATTTCACCGTGGGCCTGTATACGGCGGAGGGCGAGACGGTGTCGATCGGGCTCGGGTTGCCGAGCTTTATCCGCGGGATGGCCGAAACGGTGAAAGCGAAGCTCGCCCATTTCGGGAAGGACGGCCTCGAGCCGGGCGATATCCTAGTCACGAACGACGCCTACATCACGGGCAGCCACCTCTACCACTTCACTTTCAGCCTGCCGATCTTCCACAAGGGGAAGCTCTCGGGATTCGCCTGCTGCATGGCGCACTGGACCGACGTCGGGGGCGTCCTCGGGGGCGTGACCACCGACATCTATTCCGAGGGTCTACAGATCCCGATCGTGAAGTACGCCAAGGCGGGCGTGGTGAACCGGGACCTCGTCGACATCATCCGCATGAATGTGCGCATCCCCGAGCGCGCGATGGGCGACTTGCGCGCCCAGATCACCGCGCTGAAGACGGGCGAGCGTCGCTATCTCGAGCTGCTCGAGCGTTACGGCAGAGAGGAGGTCCTCGGCGCCATCCGCAACATCATGGACCAGTCGGAGACCGCCGCGCGCGCGCGCACTCGGACCATTCCCGACGGCACCTACGAGGCCGAGTCCTACATGGACGACGACGGCGTGGACATCGGCAGGCCCGTGCCGGTCAAGGTGCGCGTGGTGAAAAACGGCGGGGAGATGACGATCGACCTTTCGCAGATGAGCCCGCAGGTGCGCGGTTTCTACAACTCGGGCGCGACCACCGGCTATTCCTGCGCGCAGGTCGCCTACAAATGCCTGACCTCGCCGACCGATTACCCGATCAACGAAGGGAGCTTCCGGCCGCTCAAGGTGATCCTCGCGCCTGGCACCGTGGTGAGCGCGGTGAAGCCGGCGGCGATGCGCTGGTGGATGACTTTCCCGATGACCGTCGTCGACACGGTGTTCAGGGCACTGGAAAAGGCGATCCCGGACCGCACCATCGCCGCGCACCATGCCGATCTGCTCGTCTGCCTGATCAACGGCATTTCGCCGAAGGACGGGAGGCTTTTTCTCGCCGGCATCGGGCCCTCGGGCGGCGGTTTCGGCGCGAAGCTCACCGAGGACGGCATGAGCGCAACGGTATGCTTGAACGACGGCGACACCCACAACCATCCCGTCGAGCAGATGGAGGCCAAGTATCCGCTCCTCTTCGAGCGCCATGCGCTGCGCGAGGACTCGGGCGGCGCCGGCCGCCATCGCGGGGGCCTCGGGACCGAGCAGGTGGTGCAGGCGCTCAGCACCATCAACATCAACGTGCAGGTCGACCGCGTGCACTGCGCGCCCTGGGGATTGGCGGGCGGGCATTCGGGCACGGGGAACCAGGTGTGCCTGCGCGCGGACGGCAAGGAGATCACCGACCTTCCCAATGCCAAGGTGCTGATGAAGCGGCTCAACCGCGGTGACGCCATCACGATCCGCGCCGGAGGCGGCGGCGGCTTCGGGCCGCCAGAGGAGCGCGATCCGGAGAAAGTGGCGCACGACGTGCGCCAGGGCTATGTCAGCCGCGACATCGCCCGGGAAATCTATCGTGTCGCATTGGACGCCGCGGGGAACGTGGACCGAAAAGGGACCGAGCTCCTCAGACGCCGATAAAAAAGCCCGCCGCATTCGCAGATGCAGGCGGGCTTTTCCGGAGACGCATTGAAGGGCGTCAGCGCGTCTGCGCGTCGTGCTTCTCGCGGTAGATGCGCTTGCTCTGCCGGTTTTCCGCCTTCTGGATGCGCCTCTGCTCGTTCGGCCCGACCTTTCCGTCGGCTCCCGCGCGCGCTTCGGCCCGGTTGACACGCGCCTGACCACGCTCGAGCTTCGCGGCTTCGCGGTTGGTGAGCTGCCCGGACTGGACGCCCTGCTCGATGCGCTGCTGCTGGTTCACGTTGCGCTGAACGTCGGCCTGCATGCGCTGCGACGAGGCGGAGTTCGGATTGCCTCTGGCGGCGTTGTTCTCGAGCCGATTGATCTGGCGGCTTTCCTGGTTTTGCGCGCGCTGGATGCGCGCCTTCTCGGCCGGGCTGAGCGTGCCGTCCTTGGCGGCGTTCGATTCCATGCGTTCGATGCGCGCTTCGCCCCTCTCGAGCTGCGACGCTTCGCGGGTGTTGAGCGATCCGCTCTTCAGCCCCTGTTCGATGCGGCCCTGCTGGTTCACGTCGCGCTGCACCTCCGAGCCGACCGTCTGGGCCGAAGCTGCGACCGAAAACAGACCGGCGACTGCAACTGCAATGACCGTGGCTGCTGCTTTCATGTTGCCTCCTTGAAGTTCCTCGCGAAAACTCTCCCCGAGCGATTAACGCCCCTCCCGGCCATCGGTCGACCTTGGGAATGATAAAAGATGTAACAGTTCGTACGGCGGTGCCCCTCCGAGCTTTGACCGTCCCCGCTCTTCATGGCAGCATACCTTCGAAATCGAATCCAAAGGGGAGGTTGGCATGGACCCGATGGCAATGCTCGCGCTCGCCACCGCCGTCTTTCTCGCCACGCACTACGTTTCGAGCACGGCGCTGCGGTCGGGGCTGGTCGCGCTGCTCGGTGAAAACGGCTATCTCGGCCTCTACACGCTCGTTTCCCTGGTGACGCTCGCGTGGATGATCTGGGCTTATGCCAAGGCGCCGTACGAGCGCCTTTGGGTCGCGGACGAATTCAAAGTGTGGGCCGTAGTGTTAATGCCCGTTTCCCTGGTGCTTATCGCCTGTGGCGCGCTGACCCGCAACCCGAGCGCGGTACGCCAGGAAAGCGCGCTCCGGGCCATGGGCGAGCCGCGCGGCATCCTGCGCGTCACGCGCCACCCGATCCTGTGGGGGATAGCGCTCTGGGCGGCGGTGCACCTGATTTCCCGCGGCGACATCGCTTCGCTGATTTTCTTCGGTGGATTTCTGCTGCTCGCGGCTTCGGGTACGGTGCTCCAGGATCAACGCAAGGACAGAATGATAGGCGTGGATTGGAAGCGTTTCGCCTTGACCTCTTCCAACCTCCCGTTCGCAGCGATCATGCAGGGGCGCAACCAGTTCAGGTTCGACGAAATCGGGTGGGGGAAAGTGCTCGCCGGGCTCGCGCTGTACTTCGTGCTCGCATTTCTGCATCCCTACCTCTTCGGCGCGAGACCTTATTGAGGGCGGCGGCCGACGCATGAGCCGGACGCGATAATCGGAGGAAGGATCATGAAGAGGACTTTCGCCGCGCTCGTGGCGCTTGCCTGCGCGGGCGGTGCGCTTGCGCAGGGCGCGTTCCCGAGCCGACCCGTGACCATGGTGGTCGGCTTCGCTCCGGGCGGCGGCACCGACATCACCGCGCGCATCATCGTCAAGAAGCTGTCCGAGAACGTCGGCCAGAGCATCGTTGTCGAGAACCGGCCGGGAGCGGGCGGCAGTATCGCCGCGACGGCGGTAGCCAAGGCCACGCCCGACGGATACACAATTCATCTCGCCAATGTCGGCGCGCTGTCGGTGGCGACGCACATCAACACCAATCTTCCATACAATCCGCAGCGCGATTTTGCGCCGATCAGCATGGCCGTTGTGCTCGACAATGTTCTTGTCGTTCATCCCTCAGTGCGGGCGAAAACTCTCGCCGAGTACGTGAAGGAGGCGAACGAGAGGCCCGGCGGGATGCCCTACGGCAGCTCGGGCATAGGCGGCGCGGGCCACCGCGCGGGCGAGCTGCTCAAGCTGATGGCCAAGGCCAATCTGGTTCACGTGCCCTACAAGGGCGGCGGGCCGGCGATGAGC
>WNGQ01017659.1_pt1 | contig 12388 bp, 23 predicted proteins | sample 5407661 | NCBI WGS metagenome assembly WNGQ01 (sample SAMN13153382, study PRJNA577476) | soil metagenome | isolation source: 60 cm soil or saprolite under Garry oak tree replicate 2 | place: USA:California | collected 2016-06-15
CGCCAGGCGAGCGCTCCGCAGGCTTCATGCCGCCCCGGCGAAAATCCGGGCATTCTTCGCCGACCCTCACCTCGCCTATATCCGTCGCGCCTACGCCTAAAACGAGAAGAACCTCCAAAAACCTAATTTCGCCTTAGTACGTTTCATTTAGCTACGTATTCGATACGCAACCAAAAGCGGCAAACGGGCACAAACCTTCGGGCACGAGCGGAACACGAAGCCGACGCCTACTGCGCGGAACTAGCCCCGACCCGCGCTGAGACCGGCCACGGCGGCACCACCACGAGACCACGGCGCAACGGTTCGCGCTCCGGGCATTCTCGGGCGTAAGGTCAGCCACCGCCGCAACGCCGACACCTGGCCGCCGCAAAGCCCGCGCGGACGAAGCCGAAGCAGCACACGTCAACGTCGAGCCCGAGCGAGGGTAATGCGATCGAACAGGTACGCGCTGAGGCCAACCCGCCCGGGTTTAGGCCGCGTCCAGGCTGATGACTGTGGCTGCCACGGTGGACGGGTGCGGGATGGGCTGGCCATCTTCGCGGAGCCCGTCAAGGTGGAACTCGATGGCGCGGCGCATCTCGTCAAGAACCTCGGCTTCGGTGTCCGCCAGTGCGACGCAGCCGGGCAGGTCGGGGCACCACGCGCCGTAGCCGCCGTCGTCGGCGCGCTCGATGACGACCGCGTAGCTGATCATGGGGCCCTCCGGTTCAGTCCTGCCTGTTTCAGGATGCTTCGCTCGGTCCCTGGTGGCAAGTCGGCGCTCGGCTTGCCAGCCACCGTTACCCGGCCTGGCTTGGAAGGGTGCTTGTACTGGCGGTGACCTCCCCTGGTCGCGGCCAGGTACCAGCCGTCAGCCTCGATCAGCTTGATTATCTCACTCACCTTCAACGGCACCGGTTATTCCTTCAGCGGAAGCGGAACTTGGGAGCTATCCGGGGCATGAGCGCCGTAGCCGCCAGGGAAACCCCAGGCCAGGAGACAGCCTCCTAGCCACGGTTATCCGCTCACACCCGCCAGGCATCCGAGGGCATCAGCCCCTGGCCACACAAGGAAGCCGCCCGCGCCTCAGCCGTCTTGGGCAGAGCCCCACTTGTAGTATCAAGTTATGGCCGTTGCGAGGGAGCTGTTCCCCTACGAGCGTATCGTTGACGAGCTTCGTGCTGAGATCCTGGCAGGACGCCGGGCAGCGGGTGAACGCCTCCCATCCGAACACGAGCTGGCGGATCACTACGGCACGAGTCGTCCCACTGTGCGCCGGGCTGTTGCGCGCCTGAAGGCTGAGGGGCTTGTCGTCACGTCTCAGGGACGGGGCGCGTTTGTCCGCCCGAAACCCCACGTGAGGCTGCTCATTACGGGCAGCAACTACCGCAGGCACCGGGAACTGGGCCTGCCCGGCTTCAACGCACAGGCCCTCGAACAGGGACAGGCACCCGAGCAGCAACTACTGGAGGTCGCCACCGTCAGCGCCCCGACTGAGGTGGCAATCCGGCTGGGAGTCGAAGATGCGGCACCGGTCGTGGTGCGCCGTCGCGTCTTCTTGGCCGACGGCGGGCCAGTGGCTCTGTGCGACAGCTACTACCCCATCGAGCTTGCGGACGGAACGCCGATTGCGCAGGCCCGGAAGATCCGGGGGGGCGTTCACGCGATCATCGAAGATCCTTCGGGGCCAATCCGGCGGCGGATAGCACGGTCTATTGATGACCTGGTCAGCAGGATGCCTACACCGCAAGAGGCGGCGTCGCTGCGTCTTCCGCAGGGGGTGCCGATCACCCGCGTGCTCCGCACCGTCCTTGATATCGATGACAAGCCAGTGGAGGTGCAGGAAACCATCGCGGCAGCAGATCGTCATGAGTTCCGCTACGAGGTAGCGATGGAACGCGATGACCGATCGACCTGATCACCGGATACGTCTCGGCGCATGCCTGTCACTGTCCGGCCGCTACGCACGTTTCGGAACTCAGGCGGCGCGGGCGCTGGATGTCTGGCGATCGCTCGACGGTCACGCTGATCTCGTCATCGAGGATGACCGAAGCGACCCGCAGGTGCTCGGGGGCACCTTGCACCGCGTAGCCGCCGCGGCGGATGTTCTGCTGAGCCCCTATTCCACCCAGCTCGTCAGAGCTGCGGCGGCGATGGCCAGCGCCGAGGGATGGCTGCTATGGAACCATGGCGGATCGGGCGACGATGTCGAAAACTCCTATGCTGGTCACGTCGTGTCGCTCCTGACACCGGCGAGTCGTTACGCGGAACACTTCATCCGGCGTGTATTGAGCCACAAGGATATTGAACTCTGGATTGTCCACGGCAAGGGATCGTTTGGCCGGCAGGTAGCGGCAGGAGCGCATCAGGCCGCACAACGCGCCGGTATTCACACGCGGCGGCTTAAGCATGGTGACGCGTGGCCGTCAAGCACTCTGCCTGAATCCTGGGCGCTCTTCTCGGCGGGCACCTTTGAGCAAGATGTAGAAACCGTCCGCCGCGCGCGGGACCACTCCAGCCCTCCGTCCACGATATGCGCCGTCGCCGCAGGCGTGCGGGACTTCGCCGGCGAGATAGAGCATCCGGAGGGTATCTATGGCGTCGGACAGTGGTTCCCCGGAGCCGTGGCAAAGAGCCCCGAGATAGGGCCATCCGAGACCGCGTTCTTGACCGCGTACACCAACCACACCAACATGCGAATCGACTACCCAGGCGTGCAAGCGGTCGCAGGTGCCGCCTTGGCGGCGTACTGTGTCCGGCGCGGGGGCACCACAGCGCCTGAACCACTGTGGGCGGAGGCCGCCGCACTTGATACCGAAACCCTGTTCGGCGGCTTCAAGGTTGATCCCGTAACTGGTGCCCAGGTCAAGCACGAGGCCGTCCTGGTCCGATGGGCGCGCGGCGGGCTCGCGCTCGCCTAACACCACCCTCCTTCGCACCCTCGCCAACGGTGGCTCCATCACTTGTTACTCCAAGTTCATTGACTTGGAATTCCATGTATGTCTACGCTTGCCGAAGACAGCACTTGGAATGCCAAGTGAGGCCCCGGCGGATCGCAGCCGCCAGGGCCTCGGGCATCGATTGGAGTAGCGATGCAGAACAACGGTACTGCCGTGCCTGACCAGCGTGAAGCGGGCCAGGTCAGCCCGGTCATCGGGCATGGGTGGCCGGAAGACGGCGAGCTGTTACGGCCGCTGGTCCTCCGGGTGCGGCTGTCGGTGTCGGCGGAGGAGATGGCGACGGCGCTGTACGGCGATGATTTCCTGTCTCCGGCTGACTTGGCCGTCGATGAGCATGTGTGGGGATGCGCCGCGGTGGCGATCGTCCAGGACGGCCTGGACACCATTGAGTGCCGCGTCGCGGAGATCCGGGCCGCGGAGGCGGCCGGGACGGTCACGAACCCGGGCTGGCTGGCGCTGTGCCGCCGCCGCGTCGCGGAGGTGACCGGCGGCGCCCCGGACGGCCAGGACACCAGCCGCGCCGCGCCCGCGCCCACTGCTGGGCCAGGCCACAAGCGCCCAGCCGCGCCGGGTGCGGGACTGGCGTCCGTGCGGGCGCTGACCGAAATCGCCGCACCGTGCCGCGCCGGGTGCTGAACGATGACCGGGACACCACGCGCGGCAGGTGCCAACCACCTGTCCGCAGCAGAGCGCGCCGCGGTATCGGCATACCTGGCCCGGGTGACCGGGACCGTGCGGGATCTAGCCGCGCGCCTGGAGGTTCTCCAGGCTGACCTTCGCCTGCCTGCTTCCCCCACCTCCCTGCCCGGCCAGCCCGGAGCAACGCCGCCGGGCCAGCACGCGCGCATCCGGCCCCACCTGGGACGCCACGCTCCCGTGCCTGGCCTGGTCACTGACGGACATCACTAATCAGGGACAGGCCATGGCAGTCACCAGGGAAGAGCTGCTGAACGACCCCATGAGCGGCGCCCGGCCCTTGTCTGGCGCCGAGACAACCCAGCGGGCCAAGAACGCCGAGCTGGCCGCACAATGGCTGCCCGCAACCTCCCCAGCGGGCAGCCGCCACCAGGTGAACGTCACCGATGCCGCGGTCCTCGATGACATGCGCCGCGCCGGGTGGCTCGTGCGGGAACCAGACGCCCAGGACAGCCACAACCTTGATGCGCAATGGGAGGCCGGATCGTGATCGGCATCACCATCACCGACACGAGCATGCGCAGCCCGGCCACTCCGCACACCGCCACCGCAGCGGGCAAGGGCTGGGAGGTCTCATGGCTGCCGGGCCGGACCTTGACCCGCTCCTCGATGACGCCAACGTGCCGATTGAAAAGATCTCTCGCCTGGTCGGCCACGCCGACACCACGACCACCGAGACGTCTACCGGTTCCAGATCCGGCCCGTGATCCAGGATGGCGCCACGGCGATGGACGAGATCTTCCCCGATGATGACGGCGAAGAGCCGCGGTCTGGCTGAGTGACCAACTGAGTGACAACCGCCAGGATTACCGGGGTACGCCAGGGAACACGGATGCACTGTCTGTGCTGGTCACAGGGCCGGAGAGGCCAGGTCCCGGGAGTACGGTGTTTGCTTCGGGACGAAGAGGCCGCCGGTTCAAATCCGGCCACCCCGACCAGGTCACAAGGCATATGGCACTTCCAGGATTGGCGTCCCGGTGGCAGTGAGTAACTAACTGAGTAACTACGCATCATGGTTCTCGGTTGGAAAGATCAGATCCATGGCGTCAGCTCCCCGGACTAGAACCGGCCGGATCTGCTTCCGGTAGATCGTCTCCGTTGTCGTGGTGCGACTATGACCGACCAGGCGCGAGATCTGCTCGATCGGAACACCAGCGTCAGATAGCAACGATACAAAGCTGTGACTTCTCTCCGCAGTCGCCGTGTTCAGTGGTATCTGTGTTGCAGTTGGCATGCCCTGCTCGGAAACGGACCCGTCTCTCGGGTTCCGCAACAAACGGCAGCGAGGAGGAGGTCGCCGGGCAGCGCAGGTCGCCGGTCCGCTTCCCCGGTGATGGCGGCTATCGCGACACCGAAACAAAGCAGAGAGAATGTGCCGCAGCTCGCGCGGCGTCCACTCGTGCGGGTCCAGCCCCGCAGCCTCGACCACCTTCCGGAAGGAACGCCGGACGTGTGAGGCATCGGCAGGTGTGCCGACCCGCGAGGGGAACACCAGATCGTTCTCGTGCCATCACGTCGAACGGATCACCCCACCGGAAGCCATCGCCACGCGGCTCGGCCTGGACCCCAGAGCAGATATCTGCGTGGTGCGCAGGCACGTCCGCTACATCGACGGCAAGCCAGCCATCATCTCCGATGACTACTTCGACGAGCGCATCGTGCGCGGCACCGAGCTAGCCGAGCCTGAGGACACCACCCGCGAGAACATCCTTGACGAAGCAGGCTACGAGCAGGTCTACGACATAGACGAGATCATCACCCGCATGCCCGGACCCGCCGAGATCGCCAAGCTCGCCATCCCCACCGGGACGCCAGTAGCCGAGCACATCAGAACCGGCTATACCGCCAGTGGCAAGCCAGTCCGGGTGATGATCTCGATCATCCCAGGTGACACGCTGGTGCTTGAGTACACCATTCCAACCTGATAGGCGCCTTCGACGCCCTGCGCCCCGCTTCGGCGGCCTTCAGCCTGTGACAACTTTCTCCACGGCTTCAAGGGCGCGCCTTCGGCACGCCACCGTCCGGGCCTTGAGCCCGGACGCAACGCAGAAGGGCGCGAATCATCGAGAGGGATGCGAAACTGAGACGAGCGCCACCGCCAGGACCAGAGCGGGAGAAGCGGTGGGGCTACTGTCCGACTCGGGGGCGGCGGCCATGTCGCGCCCTCTCGGGCGGAAGCCCTGACGGGCGCGCCTGCCGCCGCCAGGTCGGCTGCCTCGCTTCCGCAGGTCGGCGGTGCTCGCCGTTACGCTACGCCGATGGCCGCGCCTGCAAGATCGGGCCTGGCCCGTCCTCCGTGCCTGGCATCCTCTCGCCGCGCAAAGATCACAGTCAAGGGCGCTCCCTCCGGTCGCGTCGCCAAGCAAGACCACGAAGTTAGGGCTTCCGGCGCTCTGTCAAGGGGTCTCTGGCGCATGTCGCCACCCCCCGTGTCCCGACTTGTCCGGTTCCGCCGTACGCCAACAGCAGCACACGAGCTGTCGTCGCTCCCGATTTGCCCGGCGAGGCGCTTCGCTGTTAGTTCCGAGTGGTTGCCCGCGCTACTATCGCTGTATGGGCAAAAGCTCAGGGCAAGCCGTCCCCGCCGCGATGGATAACGTTTTACCTGCTGTTCATCGTGCTGGGCCTCATCGTGTGGATCATCCTCGACGTTATGCACAGGGGTCCCCCCTGGATTCGCCCTTGGCATTGGCATTGGTGACCATGGGATACCTCGGATGCCAGGACACTGCCAGCGGCGGCGCTGTCAAGTGAGCCTTGATGAGGTAGGCCGTGCAGCATTGTCAACCGAAGCTTGACGGCTGCCGACCTTCCAGCCTGTCCAGGCCATGTGGCTTCGCTGGCCGGATTCTGGCCGTACGACAACGCTCAACACTGCAATCCAGGGCGGATCGATGGACAGAACTGCGCCAGGTCAGCGGGCATACGGCCTGTAGGAGAAGTGGGCGTAGATCACTACGGATCAGGTTGGGGGTTCGAGTCCCTCAGAGCGCGCCAACCAATCCGGGCAAGTCAGGGCCTTGTCCTCGGAGATGAGATTTCAACGACATAGCCAAGGGCCCAGGAAGAACCCGAGCGCAACGCTCGCAGGTTAAACGTCAAGCTCAGGGGGACCGGTGAATATTCGGCCTCCTTTGCGAGCTGGATCCAGCCCGTGCGCGGTACGCTCCTAAAGAGCGCAGGAGCGTACCATTGAGGACACGCAGAGCGGAGCCAGGGGTGCAGGAGGCTGCGATGAGGCTGCGACCGCATCGGCGGAACCTGGTGGTGTGGAACCAGTCCGTCGGCCCGGTCGGCCGGTACGGTGCCCCGAGGTTCACACGGCTCGCACCCACCGGGCGGATCCGCCGGTGTATCCGTACAGGCGCGCTGCTTACAGTCATCGGCCTAATGCGGCTGGCCCGCGCCGTGCGGACCCGTTGGCGGCCCTTACTGGCCGGGATGGTGCTCACGGTGGTCGGCGTTATGCTGCGCAGCGGCACGGGCAGCGTGGTTTTCTTCCCCGGAGTCCTGTTCCTCCTGTCCGCCCTGCTAACCCCTGCCAGCTCTAGGGCGGCCAGCAAGCGGCGCTCTGAGCTAGAGCGCGAGCTGGCCGCATATTCAACCCCGGCCCAGCGGTGCGATCTTGAAGCAACTCTTGACCGGTACCCAGACCGCATCACGTACGAGCTACGTGACATCCTAGCCAGCCAAGCCATGGCCGCCTGTAACAACCGGTTTCGGGCCGCCGGACGGTACTGAAGATCATCTCCAGGCTGGCTAGAGTTGATCTCTCACAATCGTCCCGCCTGGATACTGGTAACCGGCAGTGTTCCAACCCGTCGAATACATCAGCTCGATGAAGGGACGGAACTCGTCGTTCCCCCTCGTTGATGCCCTTGGCAGTTGCTCTCGGTGCATCATGCGGTCGTCCGATGCCACCGTTCTGGATGCCTCATCGTCGCGTCAGATGCAACGAGGGTGATGACATCGCAGGTCACGCCCCCTTCGCTGCCAGCCCTGCTCTGCTCTCCGCTGCGGTGCCGATACGCTGCGCCGCAGGTAGCGCGTTCACCGAAACTGCCGAATGATGCACCAGACGCAACTCTGGCGGTTTTCATCAGCGAGGCAGCGGTGCGCCGCAGGTCGTGAATGCGGAACCGGACGCTCATACCGGCTCGGCTGCGAGCTGGCAGGAAGACGGACCGTCGCCAGTTGGACAGCCGCATGACGCTCCCGCCGGGCACGGTGAACACAAGATCGTCGGCGCGTTTCCCATCGACGGCTGCCTTTAGCTCGGTGGCGAGGAAACGGGGAATCGGGACCGTACGGGACTGGTGCGACTTCGGCGTGCCGAGGACGACGCGGCCGCCGACATTGGAGAATGCTCGCCGGACATCGATCCTGCGGCGGTTGAGGTCGATATCGCAGACGCGCAAGGCGGTCGCCTCGCCCCAGCGCAGGCCCGTGTAGCCGAGCAGCAGGACGAACAGTCGCCAGTTCGGTCCAGTCGCCTTGGGCGATGAAGAACCGCTGTTGCGAGAGCCAACGTTCTGCATCGGCCTTGCGCTTGAAGCTCTTATTGCGCTCGCGACCGTCCGGACCGTGATACCGAGCGCGCCAGGAATTACCGCGTCGCTGGATCATGGCTGGTCCTTTAGCCAAGCAGTGACTTCGGCGGGCACGTACCGAAGGTGGCGGCCGATCCGGTGGCATGGCGGACCACAGCGGTACCGGCGCCACAGGTAGAGAGTCGGCACCGGAATGCCGAGATAAGCGGACAGGTCTTCGACTGTCGCGACTTCTGCAGCGTCTCGTTCGGCCTCTATAACGGCAAATATTCGGCAGCAGCTGACCCGCAGTGCAGTGTCCCGAAAATCCGGTCGCTCTTGTCAATGTGCCGTCTCTCGTAGCCGCCAGCGGGATCCTCGTGGCCGCCCACACTGGACGGCGGCGAGGGCCGACGCAAGATCGAGCAGCAGAGGAGAACGGGATGCTCGCGGAGCCTTGCCGAGGCGTCTTCATGCAGTCCGGCCGATGGATCTTCATATAGCGAGGTCGCTAACAGCGGGGCGGGCGCAAGCGCCCGCGGGTCACTCACCGCGACCGGGCTGGCAGCTCCGCCTTAGCACCCTTCGGCGCACGGCGGGCTGCCGCTCGTGCGTTACCCCGGGCACCACCCGTCCCGTCGGCCGCCGTCACGCCCGCCGAGCGCACCCGCGCGGGAACGGCCATCCTCCCGGCGCTCCAGCCTTGAGCCGACCAAGATCACCGTCGAGAGCGCTCGCTGCGCTCGCGTCCTTCGGATGGCGCTCCGCACCACTCTGGACTGTGATCTTCCTCGGCACATGATCGCGCCTATCGGAAGGATGGCCAGGAGCGGAGCACGGCGATCACACTGCCGTGCCTCACGACTTGCCCGGCGCCACGGAATTCCAGCCACCCCCGGGGAAGCCAGCCCGGTGGAACCGGATGTGGTCCGCTGGCGTCAACTAGATATGAGGTCGATCCTCGTCGTGCTGGCTCTGCTCCTGGCAGGGTGCTCCAGCGGCAGCCGCATCGCGTCAACGACGAATCCACACACGGCACTCACCCCAGCACACCGGCATCTTTCAGCGCCGATGACGGCCCGCATTGTTCTGCCATCGCAGACGATGACGGCAGGATCATCGATGTCCGGGTATGTCTTGGTTGAGAACAACACCGGGCATGCCATCCGTGTGTTCGGCTGCGTGAAGCTCTTCCAGGTCCTGCTCACCAGCAGCACGTACCGGCCGCCGGTAGCCTGGTTCACCTGCTTGCAGCGGTTCACGATCCCGGCCGGTGAAAGCCGCGATTCAGTAACGGTCTGGGCCAGCTATAGCCAGTGCAGTCAGGGCCGGCCGCAACACGGGCTCAGGGCATGCCGACCCGATGGGCGAATGCCCCCGCTTCCGCCTGGTACCTACCATGCCAAGCTCTTTCAAGCCCACAATCTCGTTCGAGTTCCGCCCGCACTCACGGTGCGTGTGACACCGGCTATGCTCACCTGATCGTCTAAATCGAGCCGTGGCCGGTGCAACAGAAAAGTGCAGCAACCAGACCACACCTGGCTGACCGCATCCAACCTCTACAACCTCTACCAAGAGCGCAAAACCTTCAGCGACCCTGCCGCCACGAGCTACGGATCAGGTCGAGCGAGCAGGCCCGTGCGGGCGTGCGCGAGGGGCGAGTAACCAAGTGAGTAACTATCGCCATCACCAGCGATGGACGCCAGCGGACACCGATGGACGGTGCTTCCCAGGTCAGGTACGCCGAGCCCTGGCAGTCGGCGGCGCTTGTTGGCTTCGGGACGAAGAGGCCGCCGGTTCAAATCCGGCCACCCCGACCAGAATTCCCAGGTCAGCAGGCTGTTTGCCGAACCTGCGGCAGCCGCTGGGCCACTGCTGGGAGCCATTTGGGAGCCGATCTTGGTAGTGCACCATCCCCGGTGGTCGCTGATTCCGGCTCCCAGTGGGAGTGAGCGCTGAATTCGGGCCTGGCCGCAGACTTCGCCATCGGAGGCTGCACGGGTTCCCGCCACGGCCTGTTGTCCCAGGTCACAGGATGTATCGGAGGAGGAAAGGGGCGCTGCGGCGATCCCGCGAGCGCGCGCCATGGTGGCCGCTGAGGCCAGCGCGTGCGTGCTTACCACTGGTTGGCCGCACGGGATATTCCAGAGCTCGTTGCGCCGGTAAAAGAGGTCGCCATTGGGCCTCCCGGTCACTGCAGGCCGACAGGATCCCCGGGAGATCCAGGCAGCCGGATGCATCAGCGGCCGCAAGCCCACGGGACCAAGGAGAGGTGAGAGCACGCAGGCAGGACCGACTTGCTGTTTGCTTAGCTGGCTTGACCAGGCTGGGTACGGAACCTTCACGCGGGCCTGGACGCGCCGGCCTAGCCGCTGGTTGTGTGCTCATCCGGGCACGCGTTGCACGCAAAGCCGAGCGGTGCCTAAAGGGCGCGGCTTAACGCCCTTCCCGCGAGCCGTTCACTTTCCGAGGTTGGAGCTGAGCTTGGATCGCCGCTCCTCGAGCGCGCCCAACTCGGCCCGGAGGCGTCTGATCTCGCGGTTGACGCGCGCCAGCTCAGCCTTATTCTGCCGTTCATTGACGTAACGGTCGCCGTGGCTGGTCCTGGCGAGGGCCTCGACCTCCGAGCGGAGCAGTCTCAGCCACGGGTTCCCGTGCATCGCCGCCTGACGGTAGTGCAGCGTGCCCGCGTCGATCGCGTCGTAGATCTCGTCCTGGGTCAGCCCGAACTCCTCGCGGGCGGTCTTGTCGCTCAGCGTCGCGCCCTTGCGCTGCCATTCTTCATTCGGATAGTCCATGGCTGACCCTCGTGGCGGCTGCGCGGAGTCCGGCCGGACGGAATTCCGGCCGCTCGGCCATGGTAAGTCCGCGGCCTCCGCCCGGCTGCGTTCCCGGCCTCAGTCCCACCAGAAACGGCAGAACGCCGCGCCAAGCCAGTCGTCGGTGCTGCCGCGCCAGGGCCGGAACTCGGAGCCGGTCGCGGCCCATAGCGGACGCCCGGCGTCCATGCTGGCGAAGCCTTCCATCACGGCGAGGTCGAGTGACGTGCCGTACCCGTCAACGGGCCACAGCCGCGCGATCTCGCCGGCCAGGTCCTCGGCCTGCGAGCACGGAACGATGATCGCGTCCACCCGCATCCGGGGGGCTGGCGGGCCGCGCGGGCGCGACGAAGCCGGCCAGCACCCCGTCGTGGCGCTCGGCCTGCGCCATCAGCCACTCCTCGGGCGGCTGATCGTTGGGCCGCTCGCCGGGCAGCTTGCCGATGACGAGCGTGAGCGCCTCCCGGGTGATCTCGGGCGGCGCGTCGGTGAACCACCATCCCCTCTCGTTATCGGGCCGTCCGCCTCCTCGATCTCGCGGCGGCAGTACGGCAGCAGCAGCCGCGCCAGGCGGTCGCCCGCGTCATGTTCGGTTGGTTAGGACGGCTCCAGGTGGACCCAGCTGCTCCCGGCGGGCGCGCGGGGACGGCTCCTGCCGGGGAAAGTCAGCGAGCCGACGCTCGGCGAGCGCGCGCAGCACGCTCTCGTCGGGGCCGTCCTGGGACCAGAACCGCATCGGCGCCTGAACGTGGTGATTCCAGACCGGGCTGATCGCGGGTTCAGCGCAGCAGCGCGGTCCACTCGGGCATGAGGTCGAGGAGTTCGACGGCAGGTAGCTCGATGCCGAGCTTCGCGCAGTCGCTCACCACACCTGATGCGCGCTCGGCCGCGTAGTCCGGGGAGTACTCCAGCAGCGTCTCGGAGTTGCCGTGGCGGCAGTTGTAGAGGCCGAGCAGGATGCCCGCCGCAAGTTCGACGGCTGCGGATCCCGTGCCGAGGTCGGCCCGGCGCTGAAGGTCGTCGAGGAAGGGTTGCAGGGCGTCGTCCAGGATCTCATCGGCGGCCTCGGCCGGATGGACGTAGCCTCGGCCCCGCCGATAGCCGGCCCGCGTGTTCAGCTCCTCGATGTCCAGGCCCTGCAGGGCGCCCTCGACATCGTCGGCGACAGCCGACCGGTCGACGTCGGTCATGACCTGGACGGCGTAGGCTTCGGCCGGTTCACGCAGCTCCGGCCGGGCAGCGAGCAGCTCGTCGAGCACGGTGGCTTTCTCGGCCGCGGACAGGGCGTCCAGCGCTGACCTCTTGTCGCTCACATGTGCTCCCTCTGGGCCGTCGGCTCCTGAATGTCGTCGGGCTGGCGCCCGAGCGCGGACAGGCAGGACGCGCGCAACGGACGAAGCTGCTC
>WNGQ01005506.1_pt1 | contig 12387 bp, 11 predicted proteins | sample 5407661 | NCBI WGS metagenome assembly WNGQ01 (sample SAMN13153382, study PRJNA577476) | soil metagenome | isolation source: 60 cm soil or saprolite under Garry oak tree replicate 2 | place: USA:California | collected 2016-06-15
GGCCAGTCTGCTTTTGCCGGAACCAACCAAATTGTTTTCCTGCACGGCGACACGCTGGCTCGGCACGACATGAAGGTGAAGCGGGAAATCTGGTCGCGTCGATTGATCGACCAGCAACTGATTGATGCCCAGGTCGCCAAGACAATGAAAGAAAACGAAGCCGTAATTTACAAGGCCAACAACGAGGCCTGGGAACATGTCCCGAAAATGCCGTCCGCTGAACGGTTGGCCGATGACCTGGAGAAAGCCGCCGCTGCCGCGCTGGAACTGCGCGTTCACGGCCAGAATATCTGGGTCATGACGGCTGACAAACTGGTCCGCTATGACTGGGACACCGGCAAACCGACGCAAGAGATTCCCCTGCCTGCTGGGTCTGGAGGGCCGATGACGCGCGGGGACGAATTGCTCATGGTGGAAGAAGCCGACTCCGGAAAACAGGTCGTCACCCGTATCAACCTGACGACGTGTGATTCGCGCACCGTGGAGATTGGGGACCCTTCGCGAATGGACATGGCCGCCGCTGGGAACAATCCCGATGCCAGCGCGAAGTCCGGCGTAGGTGTGACTTTTCGGAAGCCGCAGGCTGCGCAGATGGCCGGTTTGCCCTTGGGCATGCCTGGGAAAGACGCCGGCAAACCGCTCGACCCGGCCAAGGTCGCGGCGCAAGCCCAGCATTTATCCTACCCGGCCAGGATCGCGCTGCCTGCGGTGCTGGCTAACAATATGAACCAGGAACGCGCCCTGGGAGAACTCAGCGACCTTGCCCACCGCCGAACGCCGCCGGGACAAGCGCAGCCCGAGGCCGTCGAGAATTCCGAGCTCATCCCTACCCAGGACGGTTTTGTGCAGTTCTCGACGCGCCTGTTGGAATCTCGGGTGATCCAACGTAGCGCGATGAAGGCTGCGCCTGGAAAATCGGCGGTGGCTGGCGCCATGACGGTGGGCAAGACAGGGGAAGTTGCTAATGAATTCCTCAATGAGATGCAGCGTTCCCGAGGCGGTGACGTGGTGGAGGAAGATCAGAGCCGCTACCTGGTCACGCTCCGTCGGCCTGGGGCGAAGGAGGTCTGGAGCGGCGAAGTCATAGGCGCGCCAACGCTCTTTGCGCTCCAGACCGTGAACGTGCTGGCGGCGAACAAAACGATCCTGGTGTTTGACAAAGCCCAACGAAAACTGTGGCAGAGCTCTCTCAACTACAACCTGAGCGGTGGCCCCGCGGCTTTGAGAGAGGACAACGCGCGGTACGGCCAGGGGCCCTGTGTGGAACACAACGGCGCGTTGTATGTCATTGACGAGGGGGTATTGACTGCGTTTGACCTGGCGACAGGCAACGCGCGCTGGCGGCTGCCCTCGATAGGCATCGCGGGTTTGTTTTTCGACGATAAAGGAATGATCTACGTGAACACCACCACCGCCGGTCCGCAAAATCTCAAATATTCCCGCCAGATAGACATCAGCGAAAGCACTAGCTCGGTCGTCTTCAAGATCGATCCCCGATCCGGCAAGATTCTCTGGAGCACCGAACCGGGTGGGATGGTTGCTTATGTCTCCAGCAAGTTTGTCTATGTCGTGCAATCTTACCGGCCCGACGAGGGCGAGCAAGATCCTTACCAGCCGGAGACCGGGTTTGAGAGGCTGCCTTTCCTGCGCATTAAGCGGATCAATCCGAAAAATGGCCGCCAGATGTGGGAACACTTCGAGCAACGCGCGCCGGTGGACGTGCAGTTCGACAAAAACTCGATCCGCTTGATCTTTAAAAGGGAAGTACAGGTCTTGAGGTTCCTCGCGCTTTAAGAGCGCGTCTGATTCGATTCTGTCCGATGGATTGCGACTCTCCCCCTCAGAATCCAAAGCGAGTCTTGCTTGCTTTGTTCCGGCAATCTGCTAACAAAGTGGCCTGTGAATCCACACATTTTGTTTGTTGACGATGAGGCGCCAATCCGGGAGATGCTCTCGCTCTACTTTCGCAAAAAAGGCTTGCAGGTCACCACTGCTGTTACGGCGTCGGAAGCGACGAAATTGGCAGGAGAGATCCCCTTCAGTCTGGCCATCCTGGATGTTGAGTTGGCGGGCGAAAATGGCCTCGATCTGCTGAGTTCCTTCAAACGGAACTACCCTAATTTACCCGTTATCATCTTCACCGGCTTGGATGGCGATGAAGGTTTAATGGAGGAAGCTCGCGCCCGAGGCGCGAACGGTTTCATGCGTAAGACCGAGCCGCTCGGTCACCTCTTCGCTGAGGTCCAGCGGCATCTGCCCAAGCCCTGAGCTATTCGACTTGTTGGAGTTCCAGGAAGCCGTGCAGTTGGCGAATGCGCGCCGGATGGCGCATCTTGCGCAGGGCCCTGGCTTCAATCTGCCGGATACGTTCGCGGCTGACCTTGAATTGTAGGCCGACTTGCTCCAGCGTGCGCGAAAAGCCATCGCCCAACCCAAAGCGCAATTCCAACACTTGCCGTTCCCGCCCGCTGAGGCTGGAGAGCACGTCGCTGAGTTTGTCTCTCAACAAATTGAAGCTGGTTCCCTCGGAGGGGCTTTCGGTGGATTTGTCCTCGATGAAATCGCCTAACTGGCTGTCGTCACTGTCCCCGGCTGGGGCATGCAACGAGAGGGGGGGCTGGGCCATCTTGAGCACCCCGCGCACCCGCTCGATTGGGAGCTGCATCTCCTCGGCGATTTCTTCGGGCGCAGGCTCGCGGCCGAGCTCCTGGAACAAGCGTTTTTGGGTGCGCATCAGCCCGTTGAGAATTTCGATCATGTGCACCGGGATGCGAATGGTGCGGGCCTGATCGGCCAGGGCGCGACTCACCGCCTGGCGAATCCACCAGGTGGCGTAAGTCGAAAACTTGTAGCCTCGGCGGTACTCGAATTTCTCGACGGCTTTCATCAGGCCGATGTTGCCCTCCTGAATCAAATCCAGAAACGCCAGGCCGCGGTTGGTGTACTTCTTGGCAATCGAAATCACCAGCCGCAAGTTGGCTTCGACCATTTCGGTTTTGGCTTGGAGCGCTTTGGCCGACCAAAGTTGCAACTGCTCGGAGGCCTTGAAGTATTGCGCGCGCGGCAGACGCACACAGGCTTCCAGCGCCTGAAGCTTGCGCTGCTCGGCCTCAAGCAGCGCCTGTTGCTGCGGCGATTTGGGCAGTGCTTCGACCTCCTGGAGTGCGCGCCAGCTCAGTTGCATTTTGTCGCGGATGTTTTCGGCCACCAACCCCATCTCTTCGATCACTTTCTGCTTGTAGCAAAACTTGCCCAATTTGGACTGAAGTTTGGATTCGAGTTTCTTTAATTTGGCTTGGAGCCGCTTCTTCCTGGCCTCAGACGGGCTGCCCTGCCAATGGGCGTAGGTCTGGGCGACCTGCAGGTCGGCGGCGAGGACCACCTCGGTTAGTTTGAGCAGTTGCTTGAGGTGGGTTTCGCGCCGTTCGATTTTCTGGTCCACAATGACACGCTCGAAACGCTCTTTGGGCGGCTGGCAAAGGAGTTTCTGCGCGAGGTCAACATGCTCCTTGGCGGAGAAACCCAGGCCGTAGATGATGCGCCTGACTTCATGGTCGGCCTCCTCGATCCGCTTGCAGACTTCCACTTCCTGCTCGCGGGTCAGCAACGGCACTTGGCCCATCTGTCTGAGGTAGAGGCGGACCGGATCGTCCAGCATGTCCAGCCGCGTTTTGTCATCCTCTTCTTCCGGCTGAGGCTGTTTGACCCGATCCACCTCGGCCTGGCCAACAATCTCGATCTCCAGACTGCGCAGTTTGACGTAAATGTCGTCGAGCGTCTCCGGCGTCAGCAGAGTATCGGGCAAGGCATCATTGATATCGCCATAAGTCAGGTGACCTTGGTCCTGAGCCAGCCGGACCAGTTCTTTGATCTTCTCGGCTACCTCAACGATGACCTCACCTGGGATCGAAGTCTGACTTTGATGGCTTGCGCCCATGGCGGCAGGAGGGACTGCAATCTCATCCAGAGGGCGCCCAGGCTGCAAATCGGCAGGGCGGTCAGGAGGATGGTCGGCGCCGGATTTCGACACGGCCTTTTTAACCTTCGATTTAGCCATAGTTCTTTTCGTACTCACAAACAAAATGGACCGAAGAAAGTGAATGTGAAATGTGAAACGACCGCCCCTTGGAGTCAAGGCGGGAGAGCAGGCAGGAGGGGGGAGGGAAGAAGCTGAAAAGCTGAAAGGCTTCGTGTTTTTCAGCTTTTCAGTTTTTGAGTGTTTCAGCTTTTTTTTGGGGGCATTCAATTGAGACTTGAGTGCGGGCGGGCTGAAGGCCAAAATTTGACAAAACCATGAACGAGGAATTGGCATGGGCAGATCGTACTTGTTCGAGTGCTCAAGGTGCGGTTATCGAGCCAAGGTAGCGGGCCGGTTGGATCGGGGGCTGAATTTTTTTGTCCAAACGATCGCTTGCCGTGATTGCAAGGAGCTGTACGACGCGGTGACGCGAGTAAAAATTCCGGATGAACCGGAGGCTGGAGTTCGGCGAAACTTTTTTGGTTGCCTCCGGCCCAAATCCTGGAGCCCGCGAAAAACCAGTAGCGGTCCGCCTACGTTTGAATCGGTCCTCAACCGTCTGGATTACACGGGTGTGAAGCATTTTAGATGGGTCCATTTCAAGCCCCAGTGTCCGGTTTCGCCCATCCACCGCATCCAAATCTGGAACGAGCCGGTCAAATGCCCACGATGCGGCCTGTATTTGGAGAAGAATGCGCTGCCTTACCGAATTTGGGAGTAACCAATGGGAATTGAAAATTGCGGATTGAAAAATTTGCCGGGCGGGGCATTTATAGTTGCATGATCCTGCGAGTGGAAGATTATGAAACGGCGGCCTTCTTCGGGCTGGTGGCCGTTTTTGAACTGTGCGAGCGTGTTTGGCCGGCTCGCCCAGTGGACCGTTGGCACGATCTCAAGCTGGACGTGCTCTCCTTCGCCTTCGCCTTGGCCGTCAATCGTGTCTGCACCTATTTGTTGCGCAATTTGGCTGAGCAGGCGGCCCCCGATTCGCTGGCGTGGCTGGTCCGGCAGGTGCAAGCATGGCCCAGTGTCTGCAAAATTGTGGTCGCGCTGTTCCTGGTTGATTTGGTCATCTATTGGATTCACCGAGGCCAGCACCGCTTTGGCCCGCTGTGGCGGACCCACGCCTGGCACCACTCGATCGAGCAAATGTATTGGTTTGCCGGCTTCCGCACCAGCTTCTTGCATTCCTTCCTCTATAACATTCCCCAAGTGGTCATCCCGATTACTTTGTTCAAGCTCACTCCGGCGGAGGCGGGCATCGGCTATTCGCTTGGCCTGTTGATTCAGTTCTGGGAGCACACCAATTTGAAGGTGAACGTCGGACCGCTGGCCTGGCTGATTGTGACCCCCGATTACCATCGTATTCATCACTCAGCCACCGTCCATCGCGGCAAGAATCTGGGCACGACTTTCCGCCTTTGGGACCGGATGTTCGGGACTTACGTGGACCCTGCCTCGGTGGACGATGCCTTCCCGCTCGGCCTGGGGGAAAAAGTGGAGGGAAAGAAAATTCCGCGGATGCTTTTGGGCGTTTAGCAATTGAAGATTCAGGAATCTCAAATTCCAATCAGCGGGCGCAGTAAAAGAGCCGCGCTGGCACGATATTCAGCAGTTCGATATCGCGAGAGACCTTGCCGAAGACTTTTTCAAGATAGGGCAAGACCACGCTGGAGAGTTGATAAACCAGGAAGCTTCCTTTAGGCCGGAGCACCGAATGGGTCTTGCGCACGATCGTATCCCGAAGGGCATGCGGCAGCGTCTTGAACGGGATGCCCGAAATGACGCAATCGGCTTGGGTATAGCCCAGCCGCTCAAGCACGGCGTCAACTTCGGTGGCCGACTCATGGACCAGCCGCAACCGGGGGTCACGCAGCGACTCGTTCAAGAACTGGAAGAAATCAGCGTTAGTTTCAAGCGCGATGAGCGTGGCCCCACGATGCATCCGCGCCAGTACTTCCACCGTGAACGTGCCGATGCCGGGCCCGTACTCGACGATTACCCGCGCGTGCTTCCAATCCACCTGCCTCAGCACTTCGTCCACCAGGAAGGGCGAGCTGGGCAGCATCCAGCCCACCATGTTAGGATGCCTAAGGAAATTGCGGGCGAAGAGCAGCAACCGCCAGGCGACCCAGGCCGGTTTGGGTGAAGTTAAGGTGGTACGCTCCCGGCAGTCGCGTCCCTTTTCCTTCAGGCCCATACCTTTGAGCGGGTTGTTTTCGCTTTCTTCCTCCTGTGCACCTTCGCCGCCACTTTCAAGCGCAGGGCGTTGAGGCGGATGAAGCCCGTCGCATCATCCTGATTGTAGGCCTGCGTCGGGTCGGCTTCCATCGTGGCGATGGCGGGATGGTAGAGACTCACCGGCGACTTGCGGCCCGAGATCATGATGTTGCCTTTGTAAAGCTTCACTCGCACCGTGCCGGTCACATTTTTCTGACTTTCCGTAACGAAGGCCTGCAAGGCCAGCCGCTCGGGCGAGAACCAATAGCCGTAATAAACCAACTCGGCGTAACGCGGCAGCAACGAATCGCGCAGGTGCATGACTTCCCGGTCCATCGTTAGCGTCTCCATCTGTCGATGCGCAAAGTGCAGTATCGCTCCGCCTGGGGTCTCATAAACGCCCCGGGATTTCATGCCCACGTAGCGGTTCTCGACCATATCCACGCGCCCCACCCCGTGTTTGCCGCCCAGCTTGTTGAGGGTCCTCATCACGGCCAGCGGGCTCATCGGTTTGCCGTTCAGGGCGATGCAGTTGCCTTTCTCAAAATCGAGCGTGACGTATTCCGGGCTGCTCGGCGCGTCCTCAGGCGCCGCGCTGAGCTTGAACATGTCTTTATTGTCTGGGGCGAAGGCGTCCATCCACGGGTCTTCAAGGATGCCAGCCTCGAACGAAATGTGCAGAAGGTTCCGGTCCATCGAATAGGGTTTTTGGGCTGAAGCCTGCACGGGAATGCGCTTCTTGTGGCAATAAGCAATCATCTCTGCGCGGCCAGGGAATTGCGCGCGAAACGACGCGTCACGCCACGGGGCGATGACCGGCAACTCCGGCGCCAGGGCCGCGGCGGTCAATTCAAAGCGCACCTGGTCATTGCCTTTGCCGGTCGCGCCATGGGCGAGCGCATCGGCTTTTTCTTTGCGGGCGACTTGGATCATGCCCTTGGCAATGAGCGGTCGGGCGATGCTGGTGCCAAGAAAGTATTGGCCCTCATACAGCGGGCCTGCCTGCATCATTGGGAAGATGAAGTCGCGCGCGAATTCCTCCTGCAAATCCATGATAAAGACCTTGGCGGCGCCGGTTTTCCTCGCCTTTTGCTCCAGGCCTTTGAGTTCTTCCTCCTGCCCGATGTCGGCGCAGAAAGCAATTACCTGGGCATTGTACTTTTCCTTTATCCAGGAGAGTAACACCGAGGTATCCAGGCCGCCGGAGTAGGCCAAAACAATCATCATCGCTGCACATTAACGGCCAACCCGCCGGCAACGCCAAGCCGAAATTTCAAATGGCCTTCTGCTGGCGGCTGTCCTGCGCCCGCGCGCGTGTGGATGGCTCAATGTGCACCAGCACGTCACGCACCGCCGGGATCTGAGCGCGGACCCTGTTCTTCACCATGTGCGCGATGTCGTGTGAGCGTTGGACGGTCATTTGTGGATCCACTTCCACGTGCAAGTCCACGAAGAAGTGATCGCCGCTCTTGCGCACCATGCATTTCTCCACCCGCTCCACGCCGTCCACCGCCTCGGCGGTTAGGCGGATTTGCCCGACGATCTCGCGGCTGGGCGAGGTGTCCATCAGCTCATTGAGCGCCGGGCGCAGCAGCCGCCAGCCATTCCACGCGATGATGCTGGCGGCCAGCACCGCCGCCACGTCATCGGCCGATTCATAACCTTTGCCGCCCAGCAGCGACACACTAATGCCGATGGCGGCCGCCAGCGACGTGATGGCGTCGCTGCGATGGTGCCAGGCGTCGGTCTGCACCGCTGAACTGTCAACGGACAGCGATTCCCGCCGGACAAACCGGAACAAGCCTTCCTTCAGGCAAACCACGATGACCAGCACAAGCAGCGTAAACGGGGCCGGTCCCTGCCGCGGACGCGCAATGCCCTGCGCGGCCTGGACAGTGATCCATAGCGCCCCCAGCAACAGCATCGTGGAGACGACAGCGGCAGCAATCGGTTCGGCTTTGCCGTGGCCGTAGGGGTGTTCCTCATCGGCCGGTGCCGCCGCCACAACCAGGCCGCGCCAGACAACCAGCGAACTGAAAATATCAGCCAGGGATTCGACCGCGTCCGCCACCAGCGCATGGGAATGGCCCAGAATCCCGGCGCAAAACTTGGCTGCGGTCAGGATGCTATTGGCCGCCAGCCCAATAAAGGTGGCGCGCAGACTCCGCTTGAGCCGGCCACTAAGCACAGGGGAGAGTACCATCGCGCCGCGCAGAAACGAAGCGGCAAATCCCCGGCTCCCGTAGTTGCTCCCCACAGGTCCACCGATTGCTGTTCAGGGCCAGTCACTCAGGGAATCCAGGTCGTCGCCTATCACCGCCCAACCACTGATCCTCAGCCGAGTATGTTTACGCCCTGCGCCTGCGCGAGGGTTACCTCCTGCGAGTAGCGGCAAGCTTGCGAGAATAGTTGGCCAGATCGTCCATCGATTTTTGGAACTGGTAACGGTAGGGTTGGCGGCAGGCAATGGGAATCAGAGTGTTTAACCCCTGCCTTGCCAGACCTCGGTTGATTTGAAGCACTTGGCTACTGCCGCGCCAGTATTCTCCCGGAATTTGGAGCTGAGCCACGCTGCGGTGAATCAGAATGCCCGTTGGTGAACATCGGCAAGAGTGCTTGTTCATCGCTCATTCCGCAGTTTGAACTTCCCTCGCCATTCCACGCGATAAGCGCGACAGTGCGTGAAGAAAGTGGAGGAGAGTTCGATCGGATCTCCCGACCGAAAGTTGTCCTTGCCGAAAAGCTTCGCCGGCAATTCGATGCAGGCGATGTTCCGCACATTTCCGTTCAGCCCCGAGAGGTTTACCACGCGAACCGCTGGTTCATCGACAATCGGCTCCAGTCCAGCGCCGATGCGGACGCGAATGGGTTGGGTGGATTCGCCCACTGAGACGGTCCATTGGGCGCGGTCGTTCACGCGCACTATTTTATCTTTATAGAAAACGTCCTCCACGACGTCCTGTGCATACAGTCCGAGATAAATCGCCTTCCTGTTCCAACACACGTACAAGTCGGCCAGAGGGTATTCCGACACCGGTTTGACGAAGCCTCGCTCACGGTCCCACCGCTTGAGAGCCAGGGTGGGTTGGAATTCGCCGAACGGATTTGGAGGTGCGGGCGGAACGCCTTGAGAAGCATCCGTGCGCGCGGGGACAGGCTGCGTCTTGAGGGTGACAAGGCTGAGCGTCGAGGCCGCCGATGTGAGCGGCTCGTAGGGCCGGTCGTGAATGTCCACCAGCCCGAAATTGAAATTCTCGCCGTCGTAGCGACCGTGAGTCGGTTCATCGTAATATTGAAACCAGTCGGCGCCGATGACACAAGGGGTTCGCAAGAGAGCCTGGACCGTGTTGCGAAATCCGGCGGCGCGTTGCCTTTGCGTGGCCACCACCGGATAGACGCCGCTGTTGTTTTTGTTGCCACTGCGGTTTTTGCTGGCAGCCATGTAGAACTCGCCGATGAGAACCGGCTTGCCGGTCAACGCGTGCAGTGTTTCCAGATAAAACCGCGCTAAGGTGCCGTCGTTCCATGGGGCGTTGAGGTTGCTGGAAACGGCGTCCACGTAAGGCGCGCATGCCCGGGCCACTTCCGGGAAATAGAATGACTGGTAGCGGTCGCCGAGGATCAAAGCGCGTTGGTCGTACTTACGGATAATGTCATGGATCAAGGCGTAATAGCGTTCGGCCAACAGTCCCAGAAACCGGCGCATCGTGCGAATCCCACTGCCACCGGGGCGCAGAAAGAGGATGCCGTGCTGTTCCAGTTCTTGCCAATTCTCCAGGTCGGGAGCAGGCTCGAAATCTTGCAGCAGTTCAGACCACTGGTCGTGGTACGTCTGCCGGAGTAATTCTATCAGCTGGCGCCGCTGGCCGCTGGTGGGAGCTTGCTCGAGCGTCATCTTAAACAGGATGGCGTTCCACCAGCCGACCTCGTTGTCGCTGTAGTAGCCGATTAGACGCGGGTCGTCGCGCAGAGCCAGGATCTGTTCGCGCGCGACCTGGTCCATCCGGCCAATAATCTTTGGGTCCCACATGTCCCACCAGGGCGCGCCGGCTGTGGAGCCGATGTGCAGCACGGGCGCGAACGCCACGTCCATATCATGGCATTGACTCAAGGATCGAAAATCGCTCCAGCCTCCGATGGTGGTGAAGCGCCAGGATTTGAGTCGCTTTAGAGTCGCCTCAGCCCATCGGTTCGAATCGGGATAATGCTGCCACGCTCCGTAACCGGGGTTGTCCGGATCGAACTTTTCACGGGAAGCGCCCATGTCCACGCAGCAGACACCGAAGGAAAAGAATCGATCTCCATTGGGTTTGACCAACCAAGCGATCCCATCCTGCTCTCGAATCGAGAAAGGTTTTCCGCCCAGGAAACTTTTTGGCAACGGCAACGAACTGCTAGCGGAAGCTTCGGCCATCGCCGGCTCGCGCGTGACTCCGGCTAACGCCCCTGAAAGCAGCGCTACCCAGGCGACCAGCCAGACGATTTTTGTGTCACTGTTTTTGGTCATCGCAGAATTTGAGCGCGTTCCGAGAGCGAAACCGGACATGTCGCCTTGCACAATTCAGGTCACTTTTTGGGCTGCTCACGATACAGCGTCTTGCCCTTCTCGCCAGCTACGTTGCTTGCGGCTCCAGTAGCAACGAGCAGTTGCACAGTCTGCAACAAGTTCTCGGTTGGCACTTGTGCGAGGCATCACAAGCGGTGCACGAGACTATCACTCTTGCTCCTCCACCTGTTCAAAGTAAAGAATCGTTTCTTCGCCCGTTGCCCGACGCCCTCTCTGAACCGAAGGAAGAAATCCCGGTTCCGCTGCGTGTCCTCAACGTCCACAAAGACGCGCATCAGCTCATCGCGGTACACCTCCCCGCCGTGTTGCCACGTCCTTCTATCTTTTGCGTTTCTGAGGAGACAGCTCCGAACCTGCGACGAAGCTCCACCAACGTCTCGGCGATCAGTGCGTCCGGCACCGGGCTGCCATCGTTAAACCGAAGCGGCAGCAGAATCTCGAATCGCCGGCCGGAAATGCTCATACGTCGCTTGTCCCTGAACTTTGAACGAGATGGCTTCGCGCGCTAAATAAGGCAAGACAGATTCATGAACCATCAGCTCACCGTTATCCCACGTCTTGAAGGAAAATCGGCCAGCCAGCCAGCCCAGCGCTTTGCGTTCCTGTTCATCGTTCTCGAATCGAAGTATGACCATGCCCCATTCTCATCCCACCCGGCCAGGATGCAAGCCACGAACCCTTAGCCACGATTAGCCGGGCAGTTGCAGGCGGGCAAGCGGCGTGCAACCTTTATCTTGCGTTTATGGACTATCCAGCGCATAATTCATCTATCCAAAATGAAAACTCTCCTTCGCAAACTGCTGATGGCGATCTGCGCCGCCGGAGGAATATCCGCCGCCAGCGCCCAAACCACTAACATCATCTTCGGAACCGATTTTGAAGGAAACGGCACTACTCTTTCTCATACGGATATGCTTTTGCCGGCGGGAATCTCGGCAATGCAGCCTCCGGCTTTGCGGGCGCCGTCGCCGCGGGCGTCGGAGTGACCAATAGTTCGGCATTCGACGGGAGGCCGGATTTCACCGCGACGGGCTCTGACCCAAATTACACCAACTCTGCAGCTTACACTTATTCGGGCGTGGACGATTTCATCCAATTCGGCGCGCCGATCAATCCGCTCACGCCCACCGCCAATTTGGACTCTTACATCGTGAGTTTCGACGCCATGGTGCAGGGGCTGGAACCAGGGGTGAACAGCACCACGCTCTCTTTTAATCAGTTTAACATTATGACGAATGGCGCCACGGCGGTGCAATTCGTCGGCGGCAGTTTTACGGTCAGTTCCAACTTTACTCATTTTGAAGTCCCCTTATCCGCCCTGACGTTAAACAGCGGCAGCCTCAGCGATTTGGCGGACAGCAACGAGCTGGCTACAGTTGACGGCTTTGCGACGGATTTCCGCGTGACGCAAGAGACGGGCACGATACAAGTGGACCGGAGTCCGGTCTGGGGTTTTGATAACGACAACCAATTGATCGTGGACAACGTGTATCTCGAACAGACCTCAGCGATCATACCGCCTCCGCTGTACGAGAAACTGATCTGGCAGGTAAACTTTGACGACCAGCCAGCCGGCTTTACC
>WNGQ01005507.1_pt1 | contig 12387 bp, 6 predicted proteins | sample 5407661 | NCBI WGS metagenome assembly WNGQ01 (sample SAMN13153382, study PRJNA577476) | soil metagenome | isolation source: 60 cm soil or saprolite under Garry oak tree replicate 2 | place: USA:California | collected 2016-06-15
ATGCGATCACGCTGGTCGACGAGAACCTGATTCCCACGGGCGAGATCATGCCGGTTGCTGGGTCCGATTTCGACTTTCGCTCGCCCACGCCGATCGGTGCGCGGCGCGCGGGTCAGTACGACCACAATTTCGTGTTGCGGGGAGGCGCCCGGGTGATCGAACCGGCATCGGGTCGCACGCTCGCGATCCAAACGACAGAACCCGGCGTGCAACTGTACACGGGCTACCGGCGCGGGGCGGGGCTCTGCCTCGAGACGCAGCACTTTCCCGATGCGCCGAACCGGCCCAATTTCCCTTCTACGATCCTCCGCCCCGGGGCAGTGTACCATTCGCGGACGGTCTTCAGATTCGGCATATTGCCCGTAACAAGGGGGGTCCCAATGAACCCGCACGACGTCGAGTCCATCACGGCGCTGCGGGATCCCTCCAGCACGGCGCAGTACGGCGTGCGCGGGGCGAATGGCGTCATCGTGATCAAGACTAAGGGGTCCCACTAACTGCCACAGATTCATCTCGGCGGGATCGACTATGCGATCCTGATCATCTACTTCGTCTTTGTGCTCGGCATCGGCTGGGCGCTCAGACGCGTCATCCGAAGTAGCGAAGACTTCTTTCTCTCAGGCCGGTCGATCCCCGCGTGGATCGCCGGCCTCGCTTTTATCTCTGCCAACCTGGGCGCGCAGGAAGTCATCGGGATGGCGGCGTCCGGCGCCAAGTACGGCATCATGACGAGCCATTTCTACTGGGTCGGCGCCATGCCGGCGATGGTCTTCGTCGGGCTGTTCATGATGCCGTTCTACTACGGCTCGCGCGCGCGCTCGGTTCCCGAGTATCTGAAGCTCCGCTTCGACGAGAAGACGCGCGCGTTGAACGCGATCACCTTCGCGGTCATGACCATTTTTTCCTCCGGCATCTCGATGTATGCGCTCGCGAAATTGTTCGAGCTGGTGCTGGGCTGGAGCTTTCACGGCAGCATCGTGCTGTCGGCCGTCATCGTGCTGATCTACATCTTCCTCGGCGGGCTCACTTCCGCGATCTACAATGAAGTGCTGCAGTTCTTTCTCATCGTCCTGGGATTTCTGCCGCTGGTGTTACTGGGCCTAAAGGATGTCGGCGGGTGGAGTGGCCTGACCGCAAAACTGGCCACCGTCGCCACGAATGCGGGCTTCGAGCCAGGCGCGTGGACGCATTCCTGGAAGTACATGGATTCGCCGAGCCACAACCCGATGGGCATGGAGTGGTTCGGCCTGGTGATGGGGCTTGGGTTCGCTCTGTCGTTCGGCTACTGGTGCACGGACTTCCTGGTGGTGCAACGCGCGATGGCGGCCGGCTCGATGACCGCCGCACGCCGCACGCCCTTGATCGCGGCGGTCCCCAAGATGCTCATGCCCGCGCTCGTCATTTTGCCCGGCATGCTCGCGATTGGACTGCACGCGAGCCGCGGCGGATTTCTTCCGATCGGGACCGACGGACAGCCGAACTACAACCTCGCGATTCCGATGATGTTGGGTCACTACCTGCCTTCGGGCCTGCTGGGGCTCGGTCTCACGGCGTTGATGGCGTCGTTCATGTCCGGGATGGCGGGCAACGTCACGGCGTTCAACAGCGTATGGACGTACGACATCTATCAGACGCACATCCGGCCTGGCCAAACCGACGCGCATTACCTGCGCGTGGGGCACGCGGCCACGGTCTTCGGCATCCTCGCCAGCGTGCTTGCCGCCTATTCCGCCACCCGGTTCAACAACATTCTCGACATGCTGCAGCTCGTGTTCTCGTTCGTGAATGGGCCGCTGTTCGCGACGTTCTTGCTGGGGATGTTTTGGCGGCGCACGACCAGTCACGGCGCGTTCTACGGTTTGCTGACTGGCACGATCACCGCGGCGCTGCACTATGGACTCACGCTCCCGCGCGGGGCCGTGCCCGGCATCAAGGGCGGGTTTCTGGGGGCAGTGCTCCACGTGTATCCGAGCGAAATGGCGCTGAACTTCTGGACCGCGCTGTTCGCGTGGACCGGCTGCTTCGTCGCCACGTTGGTGATCTCGCTGTGCACGAACCGAACGAAAACAGACGAAGAGCTGCGGGGTCTGGTCTATGCGTTGACGCCGCGTGTTCAGGAAGGCTCGATGCCGTGGTACAAGCGGCCGGTCACGCTCGCGGTGGCCATTCTGGTCGTCTCGACCGTACTCAACGTGATCTTCTGGTGATGCGGCCATGAGGCTCGACGTCCGATTCCCGATCGGCGGGATGTTCACGATCATCGGCGCCCTGCTGACGATCTACGGGCTCGTGTCGCCCCACACGCTGTATGAGCGTTCGCTCGGGATCAACGTGAATCTGTGGTGGGGGCTCGTGCTGCTCGTGTTCGGGGCTGTGATGTTCACCTTCGCGGTGCGGGCGTCCGGCGGATGGGCGGCATGGCGCCGTGCGATGCGGCCAGAGCCACCGAGTGGAATCAGCGGCGGCCAAACAAAAACGTGAGCGGGTCCTCCAGACGCGCCCGCCACGATGCCTCGTTGTGCGTCGACTCCGGGTAGCGGCGGATCACGAAGTCGGTTCCCTCTTTGAGTCCCTGTCGCAGCAACCACTCCCGCACGATCTCATGACTTGGCCCAAACAGCGAGTCGATCCCGTGCCCACCGAAGTCGAACCAGTAGCGCACCCCGCGCGGCACTTGCAATCCCGCCGCGATGTCGCGCACGATGTACGGCGTCGTGTCAGGATGTGCGACTTTCGGGACTCCGGGGAAGTACTGCTGAACCAACGCATCTGATAGAGGGAAGGCCGTCGCCATGCAACCGCACGCTCCAAACGTCTCGGGGTGATGCGTGACCAGATAGAACGAGAGCAGCCCCCCCATCGACGAGCCTATGACCGCCGTGTTCTGGGGACCGGTCAACGTGCGGAACGTCGCGTTGACGCGCGGTATCAACTCTTCGATGAGAAAGCGCGCGTAGTTCGGCGCGCCCTGCCAGGGCGAATACTCCAAGCCACGCTCGGCGCTGTTCCAGACGCCCACCACGATCACGGGAGGCATCACGCCGCGCTGCACGAGCCGGACGATCGCTTCGTCGACGCCCCAGTCCACACCTGTGCTCGCGATTCGTGGGTCGAAGAGATTTTGCCCGTCCGACATGTACAGCACCGGATAGCGCGTGCTGGTGGAGTCGTAGCCCGGTGGGAGCCAGATCTCGACGAGGCGATTCGGGCCGAGGTGTGTTGAATGGACGTCGGGCCAGTAGACGAGCCGGCCAACGACCCCCGAGCCACGCCAATCGATGACATAGTCGCGCACTTCCTTCTTGAAGGCGGGGATCTCGTGCGTGACGACGGTGTCGTGCGTGAGCACGATGTGATTGTTGGGAGGCACCGCGCCGGTGGCACTCAACGCTTCGCGGTCCCATGTGCCGAGCGTGAACTTGTACTCGAAGGTCGTCCCGGCGGGTGCCGTGATTTCGACGCTGCGGTCGCGTCCTGTGCCGATCAGCGCCCGGCCGTCCGGGCGCCAAGGACCCAGCTGGTCGAGACCGCCGGCGAGATACACCGGGCCGGTGCCTTCAGGGACTCGCACGCGCAGCGTTGCTTTGACGGGCGCGGCCGGCTGCGGGCCGAAACCGAGTACGACAGACTCGACCTCGACGCCACGTCCCTCGTTCCGGCGCAACGAGAGCTGCAGCCGCTCGACATGCTCGGGCCGCAGCCGGTCAGTACTGCCGCCGCGGCCCTCGGCCGGTCCCACCCAGTAGTTCCATTCGCCTGGGAAGCCTTCAGGGAGCAACACACCGCGACCGATCGTGAAGCTCGTGAGCGGGACGACTCTTTCCTGCCATGTGCTGTCGACGGCCACGGGCACGGTCCAACTCGTGCCGTCATCTTCCATGAGTGTGACGTGCACGGTTTGGTTCGCGCTAAGCCCGCGCAACCGGATCCGAAGCTCATTCGCCGCTACCATGGTCTCCTGGCGTGCGGCAACCCGTGTCTTGACGACGAGCGACGCGGTGTAGTCGGGGGGACTCCAGCCGCTGGTGTCCGTCGGGAGTTCGAAGTGGAAGATCGGCTCGCCGTTCGCGGGTGACAGCGCGACGCGGAACAAGCCACGGCGTCCGGCGTCGCCGATGCGGGTGAAGGCGAGGCGTGCGGCGTCGGTGCCCGGGTCGAACAGCCGCAACGGAGTTGTCGTGGCGACGACATCGAACCGCCACGGCGCTTGACCGTTGTAGTTCCAGTCGGTTGGCTTTCCAGCAACGCCGGCGGGGAACGTCAGTGCCGAGCCGCCGCGGAATGCCGTGATGACGAATTCGTGCGGCCCTTCCCGCAGTGCCGCTGCGGGAATCGTCGTCGTGTATTCGTAGGCGGCGATGCGGCGCATCGGGAATCCGCGATAGAATCCACCCGGTGTCGCCCGCACGAATACGCTGACCGACTCCGGATCGGTGAGATCAACAATGCGCGCGCGCAGCTCGGCATCGCGGCCGGCGAGGTACTGTGGCGCCGCCAATGAGACGACGGTCAGCGGCACGGTATCGCGTGGAGGCGCGTGGTATTCCTTGAAACCGAGGCGCCCAAGGAAGGGCGGAAGTGTCGCGGTGTCCACCGCGCCGCCGGCACTCAACACGTACACGCCGGGGGTCACCGTGACAGACCCTCCATTCGCCTGAACTGTCTGTTGATTGCCCGCCGTGATGGGCTGCGCCGTGAAGGACGGGCCGAGGTCGGGCAGGGTAATGGTCATGGGCCAGGCACGGTTGATCGCTCGCGTGACGATCTTGTCGGCCCGCGGCGGCTCGAACGGATCGCGAATCGGCACGGCGTCGGGGTACACCTCGAGACGCCAGATCCCGGACCGCACTTTGTCGAGGAAGTAGATGCCCTCTCCGTGATACTCCACTGTCGGGGAGGAGCCGTGGCCGGCGACGCGTTGCAGCGCCGCAGGATCGGGTGGCTTGGCGCCGGTCGAGCTCGTGTACAGGAACGCGTCGCGCGCGACGAGCTCACCCAGATCGCCGTCGTAGGAAATGTGGAAGTCCCCGAACCGAGTATTCTGGGGATACGATCCATACGACTGCAGTCGCGGCAACCGCCGCATCGCTTCGGCGGCGATGATCGCGCTCAGCGCCTTGCGCGGCGTGTACACCAGATTCAGGTAATGCGTCTGCCAGCCAAGGTTGCGTGAGGCGGTCGCGAGCATGTCGTAGGCGAACATCGCGGCGAACTGCGTGCCCACGGCGCGAAACGTTCGGGCCATTGCGGGATACATCGTGCCGGTGCGCAAATCCGGGCTGTCGAACTCGTAGACGATGCGCGGGAGATGGGCGAGCTCAGGGCGCAGCATGTCCGGATACGCATCCGCACCGCGCAGGTAGTTGCCCTCCAGCTCATGCCCGGCGTTGAGACCCGTCGGATACCAGCCGAATGTGACGCCCTGCGCCTTCGACCGCCGAATCGCCTCGGCGATCCGGAAGTCCTGACTCACGTTGTAGAAAATGAGCTTCCGGCACCCGGTGCTGCGCACCGCGTCCGTGAGTGCGTCGATGTAATGGATGGAACCCTGCAGATCTTCGGGGTGGTGCCACGGCTCGTTCACCAATTCGATGAAGACGATCGCGGGCTCGTCCTTGAGTGCGACGTGCGTGTACGGGTTCACGTGATTGAGGATCTGGCGCAGGTAATTCACTTGCGCCGCGAGCGCGGCGGCATCGGTGCCCATGCGCCCCTTGCCGAAGTGCCTGCCAAACCCTGGTGCAGTCGTGTCAGCGAGCGCATCGGGCCAGTTGGAGCCGTACAGCTGGATTGGGCTGAACAGCATGTAGATGCCGCGCGCTTTCGCCCGCGCGATCAGATAGTCCAGCAGATCCAGGTGATCGTTGGCGATGAGATTGCCGGCGCTGTCCGACGCGTCCCAGTCGCCCCAGAACGTGAGCCGCAAACCATCCCACCCCATGCGCGCAAACTGCGCCATGTCCTCATCGATCATCCGCTTGCGGTCGCCGTGGACGTAGCCCGCGGCGCGATAGTCGGACGCCGTCGTCACCACATAGTTCGCCCCAAACAGAGCGACCTCCTTTTGGGTATCGCGCCAACGGACAACGCCCTGTTTATCGACGTAGACGAGCTCGCGCTGCGCGTGGGCAGCGGGCGCGCATAGTGTCGCGACCGCGATGAACAGGATCGTCAGCCGCACCACAAGGCTCCTAGGGATGGTATTCGCGCTCTGTGTGGCCGGCGAGCTGCGAGCGGTAGAAGTACACGTCACGCAGCCGGCCGGACGCATAGCGCTCGGCTTCGTCGTTGAAATGTCGCGACCGCGCGTCGCCGCTCTCGCCCCCGGCCGTCACGGCCTGCGCGCGCACGCTGTCGCCGAACTCGACGACGGCGAGGAAGCTGTTGCCGCTTGTGCCGTACCATTTCTTGGTGTTGGCGTACGCTCGGGCGCCGAACGACGCGAGCGACCCCCACACGCCCGCTGTGAACGGCACGGGGATGCTCGGCTGCGCGTCGTCGAAGTGTGGCGCGATGTCGTCGTTGATCCGCTGGAACCGATTGATTTCGCCCCAGGGTGTCTTCCAGGTTCCGAAGTCGGCGGTGAGCGCGTCGACGGCAGCCGCGAGCGGTTCGAGCAGGTCGGCCGGCTTGGTGCGTGACGTGGTCACGTATTGCATGACCGAGATGCCTGCCGCGTGCGCGTCGCGACCGACCCGTCGCGCGACGCGCTCGCCCCAGAAGACCGCCAGCGACGTCGGCACCGACTCGGCGCCCCAGCGATAGTCCCAGCCCCGGAGGGCGGCGATCGGCTCGGCGAGCTTCGCTTTCAGCGTGTCGGTCGCCGGTGTCTGATCGTAGGCCGCGACGAGCGGCGGGATCATGCGCTCGAACGCGGGGAGATAGCTGTCGAACGCCGCCGCCGTGAGCTCGCCACTCGTCCAATCGCTCTTCCCCGCCAGCACGCGCAGCGCATGGTAGCCCCGCGGGGTCTCCTCCGTGCCGGTCTCGACGTAGCGCGGATAGTCCTCGCGCCGGGGACTCGATCCTGCGCCCGCCGCCGACCAGGGCCAGTTGTTCGAATTGTAGACCCAGCCGCTCGCCGGATTCACGACGTTCGGCGTCTCGTCGAACGACAGCACGCCGCGGTAGGCGGTAGCGGGATTGCTGCCGTCAACCGGTTTCGTCCAGTCGAACGATGTATCGCGGCGCGGGATGTAGTTGGAGTGGAAGTACGCGATGTTGCCGGAGCCATCGGCAAACACGGTGTTGTTGGAGGCGTTGGTGTGCAGCTCCATGATGTGGCGAAAGCCGGCCAGATCGTGTGCTTTGGTGCGGGTGTACGATTGGATCAGCGCGTTGACGTGACTGTTCATGAGGCTGACGCTCACCAGACGATCGCCTTCCTTGCGCACGACCGGCCCGCGCGGCGAGTAGTAGACCGTGAAGGTCTTGCGCGCCATGCCGCTGTCGGTCTTGAACGGGACCGTGATCGCGCGGGAGCGCATCGACGGGGGGGACGTTTCGAGAAACTCGTCGATGTTGTCCACGCCGCTCGACGTGTGCATCCACCCGGCGGTCGCATTGAATCCTTGATAGATGAAGAACTGCCCCCAGGTCACCGCACCGTAGGCATTCAGCCCTTCCTCGCTCACCATTTGCAGCTCGGAGCGGAAGTAGAACGACGTGTGCGGGTTGATCCAGAGCAGCGCGTGATGGTTGGCGGCAAGGCGCGGCGCGATGGCGATGCCGTTCGAGCCCCCCCCCGACGGATCGCCTTCCCATTCGTCCGCGTCGCCGCTGGTGCGCGCGCCGGCGGAGTCGCCGTAGAGCGCCGCCAGGTCGCGCAGGTTGATGCTCTCGATGTCGCCGCCGATGCTCCCCTCGGTAAAGGACAAGGCCATCCAGGGCTCGAAGCGCGTGATGGTGCGGGGCTTCACCTCGGGATGCTTATAGAGGAAGTAGTTCAGGCCGTCGGCAAACGCATCCATCAGCCGCTTCAGCCACGGCGGGCTCGTCCGGTACTCGGCGCGCAGCGAGTCGGCGTCGATAAACAGCCTTTGCCGCAGGTCCTGGAACATCGCCGCCGCCCCTTCGGCTTCAGCCAGGCGGCCGAGGGAGTTCAGATAGTTCGTCTCGATACGGTTGAAGTCGTCCTCTGCCTGGGCGTACTCCATACCGAAAACGGCATCGGCGTCCGTCTTGCCGTAGACGTGCGCGATGCCCCAATCGTCGCGAATGATCGTGACTCTCGCCGCCTGCGCTTGCCAGCGAAGCACATCGCTTCGCCGCTGAGCAGGTGCGGAGGCGACTAACAGCAGACTACTGGCGAGTAGCAGTATCGATCGCAAGGGCGGATCTCGCGGCTAGGGTAAAGTGCAATGAGCCTCCTGAGTCGATCTGAACGAGACCACCGGAAATCAAATCGCGGTACGTTCCCTCGGCCATGCCGGTGGCGATGGTGGTATCCACGCCGCTGGTCTCGTTGTTGATGGCGACGAAGCCTTGGGCGCCTCGCGAGAAGGCGATCGCATTAGCGCCGTCGTCCCACCAGTGATTGATATTCGTTCCGGCGACGACGTGCCGAAAGCTCACCATACGCAGTATTGATGGGTCGCGATGTTCGCAGACCCATTGGCCGATGGTGGCGGTTTCTAGACTCGCGGCGCAGGAGACGGCAGTGGTCCAGCCGTTCACGTCGGAGGGCGGGCCCATCGAATTCCCGGCCGGGCAATCGAACGCATAGCTCGATAAGATGGAGGGATAGCCGTAGGGCTGCGCCAGCATCCAGACGTTGGCGAGGCGGAAGACAATGCCGTCACGATAGCTCAAGCCGCATTGATGCTGGGTGTCGTGATTCTCGAGGAACACGACCGCTTTGTCGGACGGCATGAGCCCCCACGCTGTTTCCGAGAACTGATTTCCGGCTGTGCCATTCGGGTTGAGCTGGGAAATGTGTTCGCCGTTCACGCCGCGAAACTTGTTCCCCACGCCGGTAAAGGTGAACTCGGTGATGTCGGCGGCGCCGCCCGAGCTGTAGCCTTCGCCGAAGTAGTCGCGTGGGGACAGCGCCTCACCGCTCCCGCCGATCACCTCGAGAAAGACGTAGGGCGGCGATCTGCCCTCAGCCGTCAGCGTGTTGTTGACTCGGGCCAGAATGTCGTCGAGCTCCACCTGCTGGATATGTTTCGCGGCGTCGATTCGGAATCCGGCGACGCCGAGGTGCGCAAGTGACAGCAAGTAGTCTGCGATCTTCTGGCGCACCGGAGCCAGCCCGGTGTTCAAGTCGGGTAGCGAGAGCAGCTCGCAGTCCTGCACGTTGGCCGCGCTCTGGTAGTTGTTCACCTCGCACGGGGTGTGGAAGTCGCTGACGGAATAGAGCCCGGGGTAGTTGTACTTCGTGTATGCCGTCCCATTGCTGCCGACTCCGGGACTGGGGTAGTTCGTCATGTGGTTGATCACAGCGTCCGCGATGATGCCTACGCCGGCAGCGTTGCAGCGATTCACCATGTCGACGAACTCGGCGCCTGTTCCCGAGCGGCTGCGGGCGATGCTGTAGCTCACGGGCTGATAGCGCTCGCTCCAATCGTACGTCGGGACGATGCTGTGTTCTTGGGGTGGCGAGATCTGTACGGCCCTGAAGCCGGCCGGACCGAGGACGTTCTCGCACTCGGCCGCGATGTCCGTCCATTTCCACTCGAACAAGTGCACGAACACGTCACCCGCGGCCATGTGCCCGCTCGCCCGGTAGGCTTGCGCGAGCGCCGGCCGCTGCGGGGCAGGACCAGCCAGCTGCTTGGAACAAGCCGCCGCCGCGAGCGTCAGCAGAGCCGCGGCGGCGGTGTTACGTCCCGACATCACTTCCAGTTCCGCTGTTCGCTAATACCCTGAGTTCTGACGCAGGTTGGGATTAGCGATCAGTTCGTTGGCAGGCAGCGGATACAGATCGCGGAACGTCGGCAAGGCCGACCCACCCGGGGTGCCGCCCTTCCACGCCCACAGGTACGACCCGCCCGTAAACACACCGAACCGGACGAGGTCGCTGCGCCGTTGCGCTTCGAACATCAGCTCGCGGCCCCGCTCGGCGAGAATCGTGTCGACCGGAGGAAGCGCCGCGAAATTGGCGGTCGTGTTCCCATAGGCGCGCTGCCGGACGGCGTTGAGGTACGTCAGCGCATTCGCCGCGCTGCCGCCGCCGCCGCGAATGTTCGCTTCTGCGTAGATGAGATAAGCGTCGGCGAGCCGGAAGATCGGGAAGTCGGTGTCGACCATTCCCTTGGCCTGCGCGGTGTCGCCGTTGGCCTTGAGGTTCGTGAACTTGGGAGCGGCGATTCCCTTGGTGAAATCCCCGCGATCGCTCACCGAATCGGTTTGACCCGTCGTATAGAAGAAGGCGGCGCGGGTATCACCGGCAGCAAAGCGGCGGTAGGTCTGTTGTTTCATGCGATACCCGCCCCAGCAATAGTCGATGCCGTAACTGGCCGCCGACATGCTGCCACCGCAGCCCGCGTGAATCAGGAATGTCATGCCACCCCAGGTCTGGGTGCTGCGGCCATCCTGAGCGGCAACGAAAATGAGCTCCGGGGATACGTTGTTATCTGCGGTGAAGTTGCTCCTGAAGCTCGTCGGCAGGCTGTATCCGGCGTTGATCACCGCTTGGGCTTCCGTCACGGCACCGGTGAAGTTCGGCGTGCCCGTATACACACCGGCGTTCAGATACAACTTGGCCAGCAGCATGTGGGCCGCTTCCGGTGTCGCGCGCCCGTAGGTGGACGGCCCTCTGGGCGGCAGTTGCCCGATGATGTCGTTGAGCTCGCTCACGGCGTAGGCGTAGATGTCGGCCCGGGTCGCCTGTTTCGGCGGTGTCGCGCCGAGCGGATCGTTCTCCGTCACGAGCGGGATGTTTCCAAAGAGATCGATGCCGTGCCAGTAGCTCAGCGCGCGGAGGAAGCGGGCCTCGGCCCGATAGAAGTGCACATTCGTGCGGAGCGTCGGATCGAATTGACCGCGCGAGTCGAGCTTGGCGTCGGTGCTTTGCCGCAGGAACTCGTTCACCAGCATGACCTGATAGAACACGCGGTAGTACATGGCGTTGACCATGCTGTTGTCCGCGCCCCAGAGCCCGGTGTTAAGGTCCGGGAGACCGGGATCGTTCCAGCCGATCACGGCCTCGTCCGTCGGCATCTCCTGCAGGTACCAGTACAGCCGCAGGTACTCGCCGAACCCTTCGTCGATACCGCTGATGTCGGGATTCCCGTCAGGCCCACGCTGGCCGGTGACGATGAGGCCACCGTAGATCTTGGCGAGGAAGGCCCGGTACGCATTGGGATCGTTGAAAACGTTGGCGCTACTGACACTGCTCTTGGGTGCTACCGTCGGATCTGTGCAGCCGATCGCCGCGAAGCACAGGAGGGCGGCGGTAACGCTGAATGTCTTGACCGTGCGATTCATGGCTCCGTCCCCCTAAAACCGGATGTCGAGCCCGGTGCTGATCGTCCGGGCGCGAGGATAGATGTTGTTGTCGATGCCGTTCAGACCCGACGTCGGGTCCACGCCGCTGTAGCCGGTGATGGTAAAGGCGTTCTGGATCGTGCCGAACAGGCGGAACTGCTGCCCGCGGTACGTGGCAGCGTAGCCCACCGTGATGTTGTCCATGCGGAGGAACGAAGCGTCCTCCACGAAATAATCGGAGTAGTACTGCGGCACCACGAATCCGGTCGTGAGTACCGAGCTATGCAGGTTCGCCGGCATTGCCGAACCGGTCAGGTTCTGATAGGCGCCGAGTGAAGACGCCACGTTGTTGTAGACCCAGTTGCCGAGGTATGCCCGCAGGGTCAGGCTGACGTCGAGGCGCTTGTAGTTGAAGTACGACGAGTGGCCAAGGATCCATTTCGGGTTCGGATCGTGGAAGGGGCGACGGTCGGAGTCGTTGATGACCCCGTCCGGCCGGTATAGACCGACACATCCCGGGGCGGCCGGGCAACTGACTGTGTCACGCCGCGTAGGCTGGTCTACATACATGTTTGTCAGGGTCACCGGATCGTAAATGGGCTTCCCACTTGCATCGTAGCGTTGCTGGTAGACGAAGAACGAGTTGATCGGGACGCCCGGCTGCAGCACCTCGACGTTGTTGCCCACGCCGCCCGAGATACCGCCCGTCAGGATCTTCGACACGCTGCGGTTGGGATTGATAGTGAGCAGTTCGTTGTTGTTGTGGGCCGCGGTGAGGGAAGCTGTCCAGCTCAGTCCGGTCGTGCTGCGTCTCATGATGTCGGCATTCACGCTGAGCTCGAGCCCCCGGTTCCGCATGCTGCCGATGTTGGTGGTGACGTAGTTGCCGAGGTTGGTGCCGGCCGGAATGGGCACATAGAAAATCAGGTCGCTGGTGTTCTTGGTGTACCAGTCGAT
>WNGQ01005508.1_pt1 | contig 12386 bp, 8 predicted proteins | sample 5407661 | NCBI WGS metagenome assembly WNGQ01 (sample SAMN13153382, study PRJNA577476) | soil metagenome | isolation source: 60 cm soil or saprolite under Garry oak tree replicate 2 | place: USA:California | collected 2016-06-15
TTCGCACACGCCGATACCGAGGACGCCCTCGTCTGGATGGCCGACAAGCTCCTCGGTTTGCGGCTGTTCAGCGATCCCGCAGGCAAGATGAACCTCGCGCTGGCGGACGTGCATGGAGGCGTGCTGGTGGTATCGCAGTTCACCCTCTACGGCGACACGACGAAGGGCCGGCGTCCCAGCTTCATCGACGCTGCGCCACCCGATCTTGCGATTCCGCTGTATGACCGCTTTGTCGCGCTCCTCCGGGAGCGGGGAGCGGGGAGCGGTACCCGAGTCGAGACGGGAGAGTTCGGTGCTATGATGGAGGTGGAGCTCGTGAACGACGGGCCGGTCACCCTGATCCTCGAGAAATGATCGTTCTGGCGAGCGGATCCCCGCGCCGACGCCAGCTGCTCGAGATGGTCGGGCTCGAGTTTCGCGTGGTGCCGCCCGACGTGGACGAGGCCCTCGGGCCGGCCGAGCAAGCCGAGGGCTACGTGACGCGCCTGGCGCGCGAGAAGGCGACGACCGTGGCGGGGCGCGAGCGGGGGGCCGTGGTGCTCGCGGCGGACACGACCGTGGTGCTGCGGGGCGCGATCTTCGGGAAGCCGACGACCCCGGAGGCGGCGGTGGCGATGCTGCGGCGACTCGAAGGGCGGAAGCACCAGGTTATGACGGCGGTTGCGGTGGCGCGGGAAGGGCGCGTGGAGCACGCGCTCGACGTGACCGACGTGACGTTCCGGCCGCTCACGGACGCCCAGATCGCCGCGTACGTGGCGACCGGGGAGCCGCTCGACAAGGCCGGCGCGTATGCGATTCAGGGGAAGGGCGCCACGCTGGTCGAGGGGATCCGCGGCGACTTTTTCGGGGTGATGGGTCTGCCGCTGCGGCTCGCGCTCGACCTGCTCGAGCGGTTCGGGGTGTCCTACCGCTTCACCCGGTAGACCGGGATCTTCTTCGATTTCCCTTTGACTTGGATCGGCTCGAGGGGATCGACCTTCGGGGGTTGTTTCAGCTGCTGGTGGAAGGGCTCCGAGATGAGGATCTCGTTGGCCCCCGCGCTGTCGCAGAGGCGCTTGGCGGTATTCACGGCATCACCGATCACGGTATACTCGAGCCGCCGATCCGAGCCGACGTTGCCCGCGAATACCTCGCCGAAGTTGATGCCGATCCCGATGCCGAGCTCGGGGCGACCCTCCTCTTTCCACTTCGCGTTGAGTTTCTCGAGCGCTGCCAGCTGATCGAGCGCGCAGCGCATGGCGCGGTCGGCGTCGTCCTCGTGCGCCATGGGCGCGCCCCACAGCGCCATGATCGCGTCCCCGATGAACTTGTCGAGCGTGCCGCCGTGCTCGAACACGACCTCCACCATCTCGGTGAAGTACTCCGTGAGGAGGGTGGCGATGGCGTCCGGACTCATCGTCTCCGACATCGGCGTGAAGCCGCGAATATCCGAGAAGAAGAGGACGACCGGTCGCTTTTCACTGGGGAGCCGGCCCGCATCCTGCTGCTGCGCGATGACCTGCGCGATGTTGGGCGAGAAGTAGCGCTGGAAGTTCGAGAGCACCAGCGCCTCGCGCCGCATCTGCTCCGAGCGCTGTGAGTTCTCGATCGCCACCGCGGCGAGCGAGCCGAACGCGATCAGGAACTTGAGGTCGTCGTCCGAGAAGGAGTGCGTCGCGGTGAGGTTGTCCACGTACAGGATGCCGAGCACCGTCTGGACCGTGCCCATGAGCGGCGTGCACATCGCGCTCCGCACGCTCTGGATGAGGATCGATTTTCCCTTGAACCGCTCGTCGGCCGCCGTGTTGTCGGAGAGGATCGCCACCCGGTCCTCCACCACCTTGCGGGCGATCGACTGCGGCACGTGCTTCGAGGCCGACGATTGCGCCGTCCGCCCCCGCGAGATCCGCGGCACGAGCTCGCCGGTCGCGGCTTCGAGCAGCAGGATCGAGACGCGGTCCACGTTCATCACCTGGAACGTGAACTCGACGACCTTGTCGAGCAGCCGGTCGAGCTCCTGCTGCTTGGACAGCTCCTTCGAGATTTCGAGCAGCAGCTCGAGCTTCTTCTCCCGCAGCTCCTCGAGCGACTTGGCGGTGACCTTGAGGTGCGACGCTCCCGACGGCGTGGCGGTCACGATCGCCGGGACCCCGCCCGACACGCTCACCGGGAGCTGCCGCACGATCGTCCCGCCGGCCGGTTTCGCCCCCGTGAACTCGGACGACACCGACGGCACCACCTTAGGCCGAACCGCCGGGGCGCTGACCTCCTTCACGCGGAACGCCACCTTGCCGAAGGTGATGACGTCGTTCTCGGCGGCGATCGCGTCGGTGATGCGCGCGCCGTTCAGGAAGGTGCCGTTCGAGGAGCCCACGTCCTTGACCTTCACGCCGCCGTCGGTGAGGGACACCTCGGCGTGACGGCGCGAGATCGTGGGGTCGTAAATCGGGACGTCGCTCGTCACGGCGCGCCCGACGACGATCGTGCGGCCAGGCTGCAGGTCGATGGACTGCTCGCCCGTCGTGCTCAGCAGCTTAAACACAGGCGCCAAATATACTCACCCCCCGGCCTTGGCGAGCGCCAACGCCTTGAGCACGGCCTGCGCCTTGTCCTCGGTCTCGCGGAACTCGCGCGCCGGATCCGAGTCGGCCACGATGCCCGCGCCGGCCTGCACCACCACGCGGTCCGGGCGCACCAGCGCGCAGCGGATGGCGATGGCGGTGTCGAGGTTTGTGGCGCCCCAGCCGACGTAGCCCACCGCGCCGGCGTACGGCCCGCGCCGCTCGGGCTCGAGCTCGTCAATGATTTCCATGGCGCGCACCTTGGGCGCGCCGGTCACGGTGCCGGCGGGAAAGCAGGCCTTGAATACGTCGAGCGCGTCGTAGCCGTCGCGCAACTGCCCTCGCACTTCGCTCACGAGGTGCTGCACGTGGGAATAGCGCTCGATCGTGAGCAGGTCCGTGACGCGCACGCTGCCAAACCGCGCCACGCGTCCCACGTCGTTTCGGCCGAGGTCCACGAGCATCATGTGCTCGGCGCGCTCCTTCTCGTCGGCGCGCAGCTCGTTGGCGAGCGCTTCGTCCTCCTCCCGGGTGCGACCGCGCGGGCGGGTGCCGGCGATGGGCCGGACGGTTACCTCACCCCCCTCCACCCGGACCAGCACTTCGGGCGAGCTGCCGACCAGCGTGAAGTCGTCGAGCGCGAGGTAGAAGAGATACGGAGCGGGATTGAGGGCGCGGAGATAGCGGTACAGCAGCAGGGGGTCGACGGCGCCGCGAACCTCCTGGCGGCGCGACAGCACGGTCTGGAAGGTGTCGCCCGCGGCCACGTACTCGAGCACGCGCGCGACGTCGCGCTCGAACGCGGCGCGGGGGTAGCGCGACTCGGTGGCGACGGGGGGCAGGCCGTTCCGCAGGGCCAGCGGGGAAAGCTCGTGCCGCTGCCTCAGGCGACCGACCATGTCCTCGAGCCGCGCCTCGGCCGCGTCGTAGAGACGTAGCCGCTCCGCCGGCGCGGCGCGCGGCGGGACCTCGACGTTCGCCACCACGATCGCCCGCCCGAACAGGTTGTCCAAGATGACGAGCGTGTCGGCGATCATCATGACGGCGTCCGGCACGTCGAGCGTGTCGGCGGGAGGGCGCGGCAGGCGCTCCACGGTGCGCACCAGGTCGTAGCCCAGGTAGCCCACCGCGCCGCCCGTGAACCGCGGCAGGCCCGGCAGCGGCGCGCCGGGCAAGGCCCGCATGCGCTGCGCGAGGTGGCCGATCGGGTCCTCCGTTTCGCCTGCGCCCCGCCAGCCCGTCGCCTTGGTCCAGCGCTCGACGCTGCGGTTGGCGCCCCGGTAGCGCCACACTTCGCGCGGCTCGGTTCCGAGGAACGTGTAGCGGGCCCAGCGCTCGCCGCCCACGACCGATTCGAGGAGAAACGCGAAGGGCGGCCGCGCGACCTTCACGAACGCCCCCAGCGGCGTGTCGCCGTCCAGCACCACCTCGCGCAGCACGGGGACCATCCCGCCCCGCTCGGCGCGCGCCAGGAAATCGGCGCGGGGTTCGCTCATTCGGGGCGAGGCGGGGTACACCGGGCATGGACCGTTGCCCGGGGAGCGACCGGCCGCGACAGTGGGGGCGCATGCGCGTCGCGCTCGCCCCGTACGGCCGTACGGGACTCGCCGCCATCCTCGCCCTCGGCGTGCTTGTCCGGCCCACGCCCGTCGCCGCGCAGGCATGGAACTCGGATGCGGCCGTCGGCCTGGCCCGGCGCGCGGTCCTGCGCCGCAGCGGCGCGGTGGCCGATTCCTCCCTCCACGACTACAAGGCCCAGGCTCACGGCTTCCTTTTCTTCCTCGGGGCGTTCGGCCAGGGGCTCGCCGATCCCCCGCGGCTCGTCAAGGCCGACCAGCTGGAGCTGGAAGTGTACTGGAAGGCCCCGGCGAGCAGCAAGCAGCGCGTCATCGGGTGGCGCGACCAGGCCCAGCTTCCCACCGACATCAACTACCATCGCGACCATCTCGGCATTATCCAGAACAATTTCGGCGCCGCGCTGCGCCTGGGCGAAGGGGATGAGGTGCGCGACGTGCCTCACCCGCTCTCGCCGGCCGGCCCCGATATCTACGACTTCGCGCTCGACGACACGACGACCATTATGCTGCCGGAGCGCGAGGTGCGGGTGGTGCCCCTGCGGGTGCGTCCCAAGGATTTCGGGCTCCCCCGCATCGTCGGGACGCTGTACGTGGACGCCGAGACGGCGGACCTGGTGCGCATGGCGTTCAACTTCACCCCACGCTCCTACCTCGACCCCGCGCTCGAGGACGTGAGCATCGTGCTCGACAACGCGTTGTGGGAGCGACGCTACTGGCTTCCCTACCGGCAGGAGATCGAGATCCGACGGCGCGCGACGTGGCTCGACGTGCCGGTGCGCGGCATCATCCGCGCCCGCTGGGAGATCGATGGCTACGTGCTCAACCTCGGGCTCGCGAACAGCTGGTTCGCGGGCGACGAGATCACGTTCCTGCCCAAGGCCGAGCGCGACTCCTTCCCCTGGAAGGAGCCGCTCGGCGCCGCGCTCCAGGAGATCGCCGAGCCGGTACGCCAGAACGACCTGGAGCGCGTGCGCGCGGAAGTGGAGCAGATCGCCGGCCGGCGCGTCCTCACCGGTCTCAAGGGGCGTCGGCTCGGCGTGCGGGGCGTGTCGGACCTGCTGCATGCGAACCGGGTGGAGGGGCTCGCGGCCGGCGCCGGGGTGGTGGTGCGCGGCGGGGGCGAACGGCGCGAACTGCGCGGCCGCGCGAGCTACGGCTTCGCCGACCACCGCCCCAAAGGCGCCCTCAGCGCCGTGGATCGCCGGGGCCGGAGCGCACTCGACATAAGCGTGTATCGGGAGGTGCGCGACGTCGGCGACGCCGCCGTCATCGCGCCGCTCCTCAATTCGTTCGCCTCGCAGGAATTCGGCCACGACTACGGAGACTATTACCTGGCGGACGGCGGACGCATCACCTACCGGCACGGCATCGGCGTGCGGAGCGAGTGGCGGGCGACCGCGGGCCGGGAGTCGATCGGCTCGCTCGCGGTGGCGGCGGCGCCTGCCAACGGCACGTTTCGTCCCAACGTCCCCCTCGGCGGCGGTGGGGTCGACCTCGTGCAGCTGGCGCTCGAGCGCAAGAGCGAGGGCTTCGCGGTGCGGCGCGACCTGCACGTCGAGACGCTGCTCGAGGGAGGCCGACTGGACGGCGGCGCCACCTACCTCCGGCTCTCCGGTGCGGGACACGTATTGCTCCCCCTGGGCGCGACGGGGCTGTTGGTCCGCGCCCAGGGCGGCGTCGCCAGCGCGGACCTCCCTGCGCACCGCGCGTTCGTGCTGGGCGGGCGTGGCACGCTGCTCGGGGACGGATTCCGACGCTGGGGGGGTCGCCGCGTGGGCTTGCTCCATCTCGAGTGGCGCGTGCCGATGCCGTTCCTGTCGCTCGGCCTCGGGCCCTACGCGCGCACTCCTCGGACTCTCACCGTCGCGCCCTACATCGCCTGCGGCTGGGCCGCCGGTCCCGTCGCAGGCACGCCGTGGACGGCGACTCCCGGGACGCGGATCACTATTGGACTCGCGTTCGAATGGCTGGGGGTGTTTCGCTGGGACGCGGGATTTGGCACCGCCACGCACCGGGTGGGGCTCGCCTTCGACGTGACGCGGGACTTTTGGGGAATCCTTTAGAGGCACGTTGAGGAGGTTAGGGGAGGTTGGAGGAGGTTGGGGGAGGTTGATCGCGTGCTGAACAGCCTCCTCTAACCTCCCGAACCTCCCCTAACCTCCCCAACCTCCCGAAGGTTCACTACCTTGTTAAGCGAATGACCGACACACACTTCCCGGACGAATGGCTGGCGCACTCCCTTGAGGGAGTGGTGACCCCGGAGCTCCTGGCCGAGCTGCGGGAGAAGACCGCGCCACCGGCAAGGTTGTGGGAGACGCTGGTCGCCCAGAAGATCGCGAGCGACGAGCAGATCCTCACGGCACTGTCCACGCGCTTCCGGCTGAAGCTGGCGGACCTGGCGCAGGCCGACCCGGCGGCCAAAGAGCGAGTGCCCGAGCAGGTGGCGCGTCGCTACCACATCCTGCCGCTGCGCGCCACGGATTCCTATCTCGAGGTCGCGACGGCGAACCCGTTCGACCTCGACGCCGAGAAGGCGCTCGCGTTCGCCACCGCCCGTGAGATCCGGATGTTCCTGCTCGCGCCGTCCAAGATCGCCGAGCGGTTGGACGAGATGTACCGTCCCGAGAAGGCCGTCGACAAGCTGCTCGAAGGCATGGGAAGCTCGGCCGAGCTGGTGCAGCTGCAGGACAGCCTGGCGCCCGATGAGATCACGATCGCGGCCTCCGAGGCCGAGGCGAGCCAGCGCCCGGTGGTCCGGCTCGTGGACCTGATCATCTCCGAGGGAATCCTCGCGCGCTCGAGCGACATCCACATCGAGCCGGAGGAGGGGGGGGTGGCGGTGCGCTACCGCATCGACGGCGTGCTGCGGCAGGTGATGAAGATCCCGCGCCAGGCCGGTCTGCCGCTGATCTCGCGCATCAAGATCATGTCGTCGCTCGACATCGCCGACCGGCTGCGGCCCCAGGACGGCCGCGCGCGGGTGGCGGTGAACGGCCAGCCGATCGACCTGCGTGTGTCGACGCTTCCCGCCGCCCTGGGCGAGAAGGTCGTGATCCGCATCCTCGATTCCCGCGCCACCGTCAAATCGCTCGACTCCCTGGGGCTGAATACCAACGAGACGGAGGGCATCAAGCGGCTGCTCGAGAACCACGAGGGGATCATCCTCGTCACCGGCCCGACGGGCTCAGGCAAGACCACGACCCTCTACTCCTGCATCAATCAAATCAAGAGCGAGGGCGTGAACATCGTGACGGTCGAGGACCCGGTGGAATACCGGATGCAGGGGATCGTGCAGGTGCAGGTGCAGGAGAAGGCCGGCCTGACGTTCGCCTCGGCGCTGCGCTCGATCCTGCGCCAGGACCCGAACGTGGTGCTGATCGGCGAGATCCGGGATCGCGAAACGGCACAGATCGCCGTGCAGGCATCGCTCACCGGGCACTTGGTGCTCTCGACGCTGCACACGAACGACGCGGCGAACGCCGTCACGCGCCTCGTCGACATCGGGGTCGAAGCCTACAAGATCGCCGCCGCGCTGCGCGGCGTCGTGGCGCAGCGGCTGATGCGCAAGCTGTGCCCCACCTGCAAGGAAGTGTGGATGGAGGCGCCCGCCGACCGCCTCAAGAAGTGGGTCCCGAAGGGGACGCCGTTGTATCGCGCGGCCGGCTGTCCCGACTGCGCCATGACGGGATACCGCGGCCGTTTCGGGATCATCGAGGTCCTGACGGTGTCGGCCGAGGTGGAGCGGCGCATCGCGGCGGGCGAGACGGCGGAGCATATCGCGGGGGCCGCGCGCCGCTCCGGGATGAAGGGACTGTGGGACTCGGGCCTGGAGCACGTGCTGCGCGGAGAATCCACGCTCGACGAATTAACGCGCGTGGTCGACATCCCGGAGGAGGACGACCATCCGCCGGAAGTGCTGGCCGGGGCGCGTCGCTCGACGGGTAGGGGAAAGCCGCATCCCGCAGCGTCGCAGGGCGCGGCCCTGGGCTTCGCGGAGCCGGCGCACACGATCGCCCCCGAGGAGCTGACGGCGCACTTCGAGCTGCTGGAAGAGCCCGAACCGCCACGGGTGTCGGGGCCGCACGGAATGCCGGCACGCAAGGTGCTCCTCGTGGACGACGAGGACAGTCTGCGCAAGGTCGTGAAGGATCTGCTCGAGCGAGACGGCTACATCGTCTCCGAGGCGCGCGACGGCGTGCAGGCACTCGATCAGGTCGACCGGGTGGGCCCGGACATCATCGTGCTCGATCTCAACATGCCCGGCCTGGACGGCTACGGCGTGCTGTCCCACCTGCGCTCGCGCCCCGCGACCGCGGACATTCCCGTCATCGTCCTCACCGCCAAGAGCGACGAAGACAACGAGGTCCGGGTGTTCGAGCTGGGCGCGGACGACTTCCTCACCAAGCCGTTCCGGGCGCGGGCGCTATCGGCACGGTTGGAGGCGGTGCTGGGCCGACGGCGCTGAGGCGCGACTTGACCGACATTCGAGTGGACTTCATCGATGCCTACCTGCTTCGACCCGGCGGGTCGGGACTCGAGGTACTGGTGCTGCGACGCGCGGCGGGTGGTCGCTCCCCGGGGTCGTGGGAGACGGTGCACGGCCACATCGAGCCCGGCGAGACGCCGGTGCAGGCGGCGCTGCGCGAGCTGCACGAAGAGACGGGCCTCGACCCCCTGCGATTCTACAATGTGTCGCGCGTGGAGGCGTTCTACCGACACCAGACGAACGAAATCGTCTTGATTCCCGTGTTCGCCGGCGTCGTGGACGGTCGTGCGGTCGTGCGGCACTCGGCGGAGCACGATCGCGCCGAGTGGCTCGAGGCGCGGGAGGCAGGCGCGCGGTTCTCCTGGCCCCGGGAGCGCAGAGCACTGGACGACGTTTTGTCAATCCTGGGCTCCGGGGAGGCGGGCTTGCTCGAGGACGTTCTGCGGGTATGCTAGCTGTCGTGTAGGTTGGGCCACTCGGGACCTTCTTGCGCAGCGGCGGCGTGTGAACCCGTTCTATCACCGCATCTACAAGGTCGTGCGCCACATTCCCAAGGGTCGGGTCGCGACCTATGGTCTCGTGGCGCGCCTGGCCGGTCGGCCGGGCGCCGCGCGCACGGTCGGTTGGGCCCTCTCGGCATTACCCGATGACTCCGACGTACCCTGGTGGCGCGTGCTCAACGCCGCGGGCCGCATCTCCCTGTCGGGCGCCGACCACAACAGCGTGCTGCAGCGCGCGCTGCTGTTGCGGGAGGGCGTGAAATTCGCCCCCGGCGGAGCCGTGAATCTCGCCACGTTCGGGTGGCCGGCGGAGGCCTACGACAGCGTGGCGGCAGCGCGCCGGGGGCCGGCCTCGGCCCGCAAGGCACGGCGACTCAAGCGGGCGCGCCGCTAGCGTCGCTGGGGTGTGCCGCCCACACCCGGGCGGCTTCGTCCCGCAGGTCGCGGAGGTTGAAGGGCTTGCGGACGTAGTGCAGGCTCAGCCGCGCCAGCTCTTCCTCGGCCGCGGGCGGCAGGTCTCCCCGTGCGACCAGCACGCGGTCCTTGAGCTCGGGTTGCGACTCTACCAGCTGCTCCACGAACAGATGGTCCTGCGCCCGCGCCTCGGAATCGACGAGGATCAGATCAAAGGCGCGGGTACGCACGAGGTCGAGCGCATGTTGCGGATTGCGCGCCACCTCAACCCTGTGCCCGTCGCGTCCGAACAGCGCTTTGACCATGCGTCGCACCGCGGGATCCTCGTCCACCAGAAGGATGGAGCGCGTCGCCGCGGGGGGGGGCGGCGCGACGACTTGTGGCTCAGGCGTGCCATGCCGCTCGGCATCGATCGACGCGAGCGGTAGGTCCACCATGAACGCGGCGCCGCCCTCCGTGGGCCGCTCGACCGTGATCCGCCCGCCATGCGCGTCCACGATGGAGTAGGTGATCGAGAGCCCGAGCCCGGTCCCTTGGCCCGGCTCTTTGGTCGTGAAGAACGGGGTGAAGATGTGCGGCAGCACGGCGTCCGCGATTCCGGCTCCTGAGTCCGTGACCCGCATGCGCACCCGGTCGTCCACCCAGGTGGTGAGCAGTATCACGCGCGGCCGCTCCGGCGGGTTCTCGGCGACGGCCTGCGCCGCGTTGTTGAGCAGGTTGATCACGACCTGCTGCAGCGCGTGGCGGTCGCCCAGCACCGGGGGGAGGGGCGCCAGGTTCTTTTCGATCGTGATGTCCTTGAGGTCGAGGTCGTAGCTCATGAGGAGCAGCGTGCGCTGGATCACGTCGTTCAAGTCCACGGCCGCCTGCTCCCCGGGTCCCTTGCGCGCGAACGTCAGCAGGTTGCGCACGATCCGTCCCGCGCGATCCGCCTGCTCGTGAATCACGCGCAGGTGCCCGCGGTCCTTCGTGCCGAGCTCCTGCTGCTCGAGCAGTAGCTCGGACAGCCCGGCGATAGACGTGAGAGGGTTGTTGAGCTCGTGCGCCACGCCCGAGACGAGCTGCCCCACCGCGGCGAGCTTCTCGCTTTGGATCAGCTGTGCCTCCAGTGCTTGCTGATCCGTCACGTCCTCGACCAGCACCACGACGCTGTGGTCGTGCGCGGGGGCGGGGGCGGAGGCCGGAATGCGGGCAGCGTTGACGCGGATCGAACGGGTCGCCGACCGGAGCACCACCGGCTGCACGCGATTTCCCTCGCGCGCCGCGACGAGCAGCTCGACCAGAGCGGGGGAGGGGCCGAGCAGCGCCTCGCCCAGGTCGCAGCCGATCACGGCCGGGATCGGCGCGCCGAGCATGGCCGCGAGCGCGCGGTTGGCGCGGCGGATGCAGCCATGGTCGTCCACCACGGCGATCCCCTCCGACAGCGCGTCGAACGCGGTCTCCCATTGCTCTTTGGCATGCTGTACCATCTGGAAGAACCGGGCGTTGGCGATCACGATCGCGGCGTGCGTGGCCACGGTAGAGAGCAGCCGCATATCCTCGGGGGCGAACGCGCGGTCCCGGGGATTCGCGATGACCAGCGTGCCGACGACGACCCCGTGCGCGCGCAGGGACACCGCAGCGGCCGAGTCCACCGCCACGTCCTCCAGGAGGCGCGTCGGTTTGCCGCTGGAGCTGCGGACGAGCTCGAGCCGCTCGCGGTTCAGCGAGCGCGCGACGAGGCCGGGATCGGACGGAGCCACGGCACGCCCGGCGAGTCCCACCAGGGTCCCCTCGGCCGCGGTGATGCGGAGGGGGCGCTCGCCTCCCTCTTCTCCCTCTGGCGCGAGCGCGACCAGCGCTCCTTGCGCGTCGAGGAACCGCATCGCATAGCGCACCACCTGCTCGACGATGCGGTCGAGCTGTAAGGAGCCCGCGAGGATGTACGAGAGCTCCTGGAGGGAGAACAGCTCGGAGAGGCGGCGGTTCAGCTCGTCTGCCGCCCGCCGCCGGTCGCGCTCGCTCCGCTCGAGGCGCCGCTTCAGATGGAGCGCTCCCCAGCCGAGCCCGCCCGCGAGGAACAGGACCAGGGCGACGAGAATGAGCGACATAGTTGGCACAAGAATAATGGCTGCTTGACCCTCCGAATCCCGACTTTTAAATTCGGGTATATCTACTTGATATCTATTCTCAACTAGCCTTGCCACGGAGTCGTAATGCGGACGCTCGTCGGGTGGGGCGTTTTTGTTGTCATGGCGCCCGGTCCCGTCCGGATCCTCGCCGCGCAGGAGCACACCACCGTCGGGGGCTATGGCGAGGTGCACTACACCAACCCCACCGGCCCCAAGACCCCGGCCGTCGTCACTCTCGCCCGTTTCGTCGTCTACCTCGCCCACAGCTTCGATGATCGCCTGGCGTTCCGCTCCGAGCTGGAGGTCGAGGACGCGAAGGTCGAGGGGGGCAAGGCGGGCGGGGAGGTCGCCTTGGAGCAGGCCTATCTCGATTATCGGCTGGCCGACTGGATCACCCTGCGCACGGGGCTGGTGCTGGCCCCGGTCGGGATCATCAACGAGACGCACGAGCCGCCCACCTTCAACGGTGTGGACCGTCCCGGCTTCGACCACGACGTGATTCCCACGACGTGGCGTGAGATCGGGCTCGGGGCCGTCGGCACCATGCCGGGCGGAAGCGGGCTCGCGTATCGGGTGTACCTCGTGAACGGGCTCCGCGCCGACGGCTTGTCGGCCGGTGAGGGGATCCGGGAGGGACGCCAGGAGGGTCGCCAGGCGAGTTTCGCGAACCCGTCCGTCACGGGGCGGCTCGAATGGGCGCGCCCGGGCGTGAAGATCGGCGGGTCATTCTGGTATGGGGGCACGGCGGACACGAATGC
>WNGQ01008465.1_pt1 | contig 12386 bp, 11 predicted proteins | sample 5407661 | NCBI WGS metagenome assembly WNGQ01 (sample SAMN13153382, study PRJNA577476) | soil metagenome | isolation source: 60 cm soil or saprolite under Garry oak tree replicate 2 | place: USA:California | collected 2016-06-15
CGTATCGCCAGCCGGTGCACGCTTCCACCGCGAACACGACCTGCGTCTCGCCCTCGAACCGGGCCAGCCACGCCCGCAAATGCTGCCGATCAGCCGGCCTGATCTGCCCCCGCTGAACCTCCCCGGTCTCGGTGCTGACCTAGTCGTACGACAGCTGTGCCCGGTGAACGTCGAACGCGCCTACTATGGCCACCAGGGGACCTCCTCGTGCTCCTGACACAACCGGCGAGGGACTCCACCTCGCCCATCGCCATGATCACCTCATGGCTGAGCCGCGGGGGTTCCCTCCCGTTTTTCGTATCCCATCTCAGACGCTCCCCCTTCGCCATACATCACCCAGCCGGAGGCACTCCACACCGGCCCCCCAACACCCTCCGCGCTTGGGCGCTCCGGGCGCCGGGACCCCCGGCCGGCTGGCGTCCCGCATCCACGCTGGGGGAGCCTAGATGCTCCCCACTGGTGCGCCCCGGACGCCGACGCTGGGGAGCCCCACACGCCACGCTGAGTTGGCGGTTCTGGCCGTTGGCGTCGGCGATACTCGCCTCACCACTCACGCTGAGCCAGCCGGACTCCACTGCTGGGCCGCCGTACGAGGTGCGAATAGGTGGGTTTCAGGAAACTTCGGCCCCTGGAGCGAGGGGGTCGGTGGGGGAGTCGTACTCCCCCGCCAGGCGAAGTGCGAAGCACGAGCCCTAGGCGTTCAGCCGGTAGCCCACGCCCGGCTCGTTGACGATGTACCGGGGAGCGCCCGGATCGTCTCCCAGCTTCCTCCGGAGCTGGGCGACCACGTAGCGCGTGTTGTACGTGTCCCCGACCGCGTGCTCGCCCCACACCTGGCGCAGCAGCGTCCGGTGCGTCACCGGCCGCCCGGCGTGCAGCGCGAGGTAGCGCAGCAGCTCGTACTCGGTCGGCGTCAGGTGCACGGGGCGGCCGGCCACCGTCGTCAGCCGGTGGGCCAGGTCCAGCTCCAGGTCGCCCGCGCGGATCACCGGCTCGCCGCCCGGCACCGCCGCCTGCCGGCGCAGGACCGCCCGGATCCTCGCCATCAGCTCCGCCATGCCGAAGGGCTTGACCAGGTAGTCGTCGGCGCCCAGGTCCAGCGCGCGCACCTTGTCCTTCTCGTTCGGCATGACGCTGACCACGATCACCGCGGCGCGGCTGCCCCGGTCGCGGAGGCGGTCCAGCACCTCGAAGCCGTCCATCGCAGGCAGGCCCAGGTCGAGCAGCACCACGTCAGGCCGCCAGCCCGCGGCCACCTCCAGCGCCTCCTCACCGCTGACCACCGTCCGCACGTCGAAGTCGTGGTAGCCGAGCCCGGTGCGCAGCGCTCGCCGGATCTCCGGCTCGTCGTCCACGACCAGCACCCGACCGCTCACCCGGTGCCGACCCGCTCCCGCGCCGTGGGCAGCCGGAAGACGAAGCGCGGTCCGTCGGGCCCGTTCTCCGCGTCGATCCGGCCGCCGTGGGCCTCGACGATCCGCCGGCAGATGGCGAGACCCAGGCCGGAGCCGCCGCGCCGGCGCGTCCAGAACTTGTCGAAGAGCTGCTCCAGGTCGGCGGCCGGGATGGCCGGGCCGGCGTTCTCCACGCAGACCTCCAGCCAGGCCTCTCCCGAGCCGTCCTCGACGCCCTCCACCGCCCGGGCGGCCAGCGCGATCCGGCCGCCCGCCGGCGTCCACTCCACGGCGTTCTCCAGGAGGTTGGTCAGCACCCGCTCCGCCTGCAGCTCGTCGGCCAGCACCGGCGGCAGCCCGGCCGGCAGCTCCAGCTGGACGTCGAAGCCGGCCAGGGTGTCCTGCAGGCTGTGCAGCACCGAGCCGACGAGCTCATCGAGGTCCTGGGGCAGGCGCTCCGGCGCCAGCCCGGCCTCCAGCCGGGACATGGTCAGCAGGTCGCCGACCAGGCGGTCGAGGCGGCTCGCCTGGCGGTCCAGACCCAAGAGCAGCTCGAGCTGCTCATGGTCCAGTCCCGCCTGGGGCATGAGCAGCGTGGTCAGCCCAGCTCGCAGCGATGCCAGCGGGCTCTTGAGCTCGTGCGAGACGGACGAGAGGATGGCCGCCTTCAGGCGGTCCGACGCCTCCAGCGCCCGGGCCCGCTCCGCGACGGCGGCGGCCAGGTGGCGGTCCAGCAGGAGGCCGGCCAGCCCCAGCAGCGCAGCCAGCAGGCGCTGGCTGTCCGGCTCCAGCCGCCGCTCGGGCAGGCGCAGCACGGCGGCCCCGCCGCTCAGCACGACGTACCGGCAGCCGGGCTGGGCCGGGTAGGTCCGGATCATCTCCAGGTGGCCCTGGCGCAGCCGCACGCCCACGTTTCGCCGCCCGGCGATCGCCTGCCGCGCCCCCTCCAGCTCGGCCTCGCCGACCGGGTCGCCCGCCACCAGCCGCACGCCCTCGGCGTCGCCGGCCACCAGGCTCATCGACGCCGCGCCGGCCGAGGCGACGGCGCACTCGCAGACCAGCGGCAGGGCCGCCGTGCCCTCCGGCTCGCGCAGCGCGGCGATGGCCAGGTCGTAGAGCGTGCTGGACTCGTGCGCCCTGGCGATGGCGCCGGCCTCCCGCGCGGCCAGCGACGTGACCAGCCTGCCGCCGGCCAGCGCCGCCACGAGCAGCACGACGAGGTTGACCAGCTCGCGCGGGCCGCTGATCCAGAGGGTGCCGTAGGGAGGCACGAGGAACCAGTCGTAGACCAGGAAGGCCAGCACAGCGGCCGACACCGCCGGCACCCAGCCGTGGCGAGCGCCCAGCCACAGCACCAGCAGGAGGTAGGCGACGGCGAGGTTGGGCAGGTCCAGCCAGGGCCGGACCGCGGCGATGACGGCGGTGATGGCAACCACGCCCAGCACCGCGACGGCGTAGGGCTGGACGACCGGCCGCAGCTTGCTCATTTCCCGAGCATAGGGCGCCCGGGCCCGCGCCGCCGAGAGCGGCGACGACGGCCACCCGGCCGCCGTAGGCTACGTTTGCGGGCGATGTCTGATCGGGTGGTTCCGCGTCGCGGTGCGCTGCCGGGTGACGTCCGGGTCGTGGTCGACCGCAGGCGCGTGCGCCTCCCCCGGATGCTGGGCCCCTCCGCCCTCTTCTCGGCCTGTTACGGCAACGTCGGCTCCAGCATCTACTACGCCCTCGGGGTCACCGCCGGCTACGCGCTGGGCCTGACGCCGCTGGCGATGATCCTCGCCGGCGGCATCTTCGTCACGACCGCGCTGAACTACGCCGAGGGCACCGCGGCCATCCCCTACGCGGGCGGCAGCTCCAGCTTCGCCCGCCGCGCCTTCAACGAGACGGCCGGCTTCCTGGTGGGCTGGATCCAGCTGCTGAACTACACGGCCACCGTCTCGATCTCGGCCTACTTCGCGATCGGCTACCTGGGCATCTTCGGCAGCTACGTGCCGGCGCTGAAGGTGCTGACGCAGACCCCCTGGCACGCCGGGGCGGCCGTGGCGCTGACCGGCGTGCTGATGATCGTCAACGTCATCGGCATCCAGGAGTCGAGCGTGATCAACCTCCTGCTGGCGCTGCTCGACCTGGCGACGCAGGTGGTGCTGGTCATCCTGGGCGCCTGGCTGCTGCTGAACGTGAACACCGTCATCCACAACGTCCACTGGGGGGTGGCGCCCACGTGGGGCAACTTCCTGGCCAGCATCTCGATCGCGATGGTGACCTACACCGGCATCGAGACCATCTCCAACATGTCCGAGGAGGCGAAGAACCCCGGCCGCACCGTGCCCCGCGCCACCTTCGCGGTGATCGGTGCCGTCCTCTTCGTCTCGGCGTTCCTGCCCACCATCGGCGTGAGCGTGTTCCCGGTCCACCTCGACGGCCACGGGCACTGGGTCACCGACCTGGCCACCCGGTGGAAGGACGACCCGGTGGCGGGCATCGTGACCTTCTTCCGGCCCGAGGCGCTCGCGTTCTGGGCCGGGGTCTGGGTGGCGATCCTGGCCTTCACCATCCTGGTCATCGCCACCAACGCGGGCCTGATCGGCATCTCGCGCCTCAGCTACTCACTGGCCAGCAACGACCTGTTCCCGCGCGCGTTCTCCCGCCTCCATCCCCGCTTCCGCACGCCGTTCGTGTCCATCATCGTGTTCGGCATCGTCGCGGCGCTGCTCATCGTGCCGGCACAGATCGACCTGATGGCGTCCGTCTACTCGCTGGCGGCGACGTTCGCCTTCGCCACGGCGCACCTGGCGGTCATGCGCCTGCGCTTCGTCGAGCCCGGCCTGCGCCGGCCGTTCACGATGCCGTTCAACGTCCCCTTCGGCCGCTCCAGCATCCCGGTCCTGTCGGTCGTCGGCGCGCTGGCCATCGGCGCCGTGTTCACGCAGCTGTTCTTCCAGAACATCCAGAGCTCGACGTTCATCTACGTGGGCTGGCTGGGGGCCGGCGCACTGATGTTCGTGGGCTACCGGTTCCATCGCAAGAAGTCGCTGTGGCAGCCGCTGGTGGCGCCGCCCCGGCCGCGACCTCGTGCCCGGCCCATCCCCGCCTACGAGCGCACCGGGGCGGCGTACGACAAGCGGGTCCACGTGGGACGGCACCGCGTGCGGGAGGCGGCGGAGCCGCGGTCGCCGGCGGCGGTGGAGGCCTCGACGCGTGCCGACCGCCTCCTGCGCGTCGCGTCCAGCCTGCGCAACCCGCTGCGCATCCTGGCGTTCGCGGTGTGGATCGTCGTGCTCGCCGTCGGCGTGCTGGCCGTCCTGGTCGACCTGTCGCCGCTCGACCCGTTCGGCCCCGGCCTGGGCTGGTCGCCGGGCGTGATCATGATTGCCGTCCTGTCCGGCCTCCTCCTGCTCATGAACCGGCGCGACTGAGCCGGGCGTCGAGCCTGGAGGGCGGCCGGCTCGGTCGCCGGCGGCGGCGCGTCGCCGCCGGGGTTGCCGGTCCGCGCGCCGCGGGCCAGCCATCGGCGACGCCCCCGATCGGGCCCACGGCCGCCACGGTCGCCCCCGTGTCTACAGGCGGCCCGGCTCGACCACCTCGAGCGGCTCCGGACGCATCGGGCCGCCGTCGCGCTCCGCGACGAACGCGTTGGCGTCCACCACGCGGCCCTGCACGCAGCTGACGATCAGGTACACGGGGCCGGCCCAGGAGCGCGCCGCGTCCGTCACCGACGCCTGAGCCGGGTGGTCGGGGTGGCTGTGGTAGTAGCCCGTGATCTCGAGGCCGGCGGCGTCGCACTCCCGCTGGATCCGGATCTGGTCCAGCGGGTCCATCTCGTAGCGGTCCCGCGCGCGGTCCACGACCGTGTTGCGGACGCGCCGCGTCTGGGTCACCAGCCCCGAGCCGGGGTTCGCGACCAGCATCCCGCAGATCTCGTTGGGGTAGCCCTCGCCGGCGTGCGCGTGCACCTCCAGGAGGGCCTGCCGCGTGATCCTCACCGCCTGGGCCGGTAGAGGCCGGTGGACAGGTAGCGGTCGCCGCCGTCCGGGAACACCGTGACCACGACCGCCTCCCCCACCGTCTCGGCCAGGCGCTCGAGGCCCCACAGCGCCGCGCCGCAGGAATGGCCCACGAGCACACCCTCCGTGCGTGCCAGCCGCCTGGCCAGGTCGTACGACGCCTCCGTCGGGGCGCCCCACAGGGCGTCGGCCAGGCTCTCGTCCCAGATCCCGGGCATGATGGCGCTGGGCAGGTGCTTGAGGCCCTCCAGGCCGTGGAAGGCCTCCTCCGGCTGGACGGCGATCGTGCAGATGCCGGGGCTGTGCTCCTTCAGCCGGCGCGCGGTGCCCACGAAGGTGCCCGTGGTGCCCAGGCCGGCCACGAAGTGCGTCACCCGACCGCTCGTCTGCTCCAGGATCTCCCGGCCGGTGCCGTTGTAGTGCGCCAGCGGGTTGGCGGGGTTGTTGTACTGGTCGGGGTAGAAGTAGCGGTCGGGGTCCTCCTCGACCATCTGCCGGACCAGCCGGATGGCGCCGTCCGAGCCCTCCAGCTCGTCGGAGTAGACGACCTCGGCGCCGTACGCGGCAACCAGCTGCTTGCGCTCGGCGGTCACGTTCGCCGGCATGACCAGGCGCACCCGGTAGCCCTTGGCCGCGCCCATCAGGGCGTAGGCGACGCCGGTGTTGCCGGAGGTGGAGTCGATGATGATGCGGTCCCCGGTCAGCGCCCCGCGGCGCTCGCCGTCCTCGATCATCGCGAGCGCCGCCCGGTCCTTGACCGAGCCGCCGGGGTTGAACCACTCGGCCTTCGCGTAGACCTCCAGCCCGGGGTGGCGCTCCTCGAAGAGGCGCACGCGCAGCAGGGGCGTGTTCCCGACCAGGCGCGTGATCGAGTCGGCGACGGCCGGTCTGGTCATCACAGGACTGCTTGAACCCCCGCCCGATGGCTCGATGTTCCGGTCACGAGACAGCTATTTTGCCTGGAGCCGCGCCGGCGGGGCCCGGCGGCCCCGCTCGCGGAGGGAAGAGAACCTGCCGCGTCCCGATCAGGAGAAGAAGTGGACCAGCAGGATGCCGACCGCGCAGTAGACGGCGCCCATCGCGTAGGCGGCCAGTGAGCGGCGCAGCACCGTCCCCCCCTCGGGGGCCAGGATGTTCAGGATCGCCTTGCCGATCAGGAGGCCGCCGCCCAGGAGCGCCAGGCTGGGCCGGTGCTCCAGGATGCCGTACCCGAGGACCGCTGCGAAGAGCAGCACCTCGAACAGCTGGACGACGGTGTAGAGGCTCACGGACGCGGGTTGATAGATCGTGAGAAATCCTCCAGAAGGTCCTCGGGGTCCTCCAACCCCGCGGACACCCGGACGGTGCCGGTGGTGATCCCCCTGGCCAGCCGCTCCTCGGGGGTGAGCGACCGGTGGGAGGTGAGCTCGGGATAGGAGATCGTCGTCTCCACCCCGGCCAGGCTGGCCGCGAACCGCACCAGGCGGAATCGCGACAGCATGGCCTGGACGGCGGCCCGGCCGCCGGCGAGGTCGAAGGCCAGCATCCCCCCCGCCCCCTCGGGCAGGATGCGGCGGGCGACCGCCTCGTAGGGCGAGCCCTCCAGCAGCGGGTGGTGCACCGTCTCCACCCCCGGCAGCCCGGCCAGGCCGTGGGCCAGGCGGAAGGCGTTGTCGGTGTGGCGGCGCATCCGGAGGTGCAGCGTCCGCAGGCCCCGCAGCGCCAGCCAGGCCTCGAAGGGGCCCAGGCAGCCACCGGTGCGGACCACCCGCGCCCTGGCCGCCTCGACCAGCTCGCGGCCGCCGGCCAGTACACCGGCCGTCAGGTCGGAGTGGCCGCCCAGGTACTTCGTGGCGCTGTGCACGACGCCGGCGGCACCCAGCGCCAGCGGCCGGCAGAGCACCGGCGACGCGAACGTGTTGTCGACCAGCACCGGCACCCCGCGGGCCGCCGCCAGCCGGCCGATGGCCTCCAGGTCGGGCACCCGGCAGAGCGGGTTGGTGATGGTCTCGCAGAGGAGCAGCGCGGCCCCCGGGAGCGCCCGGTCCACGGCGTCGAGGTCGCCGGTGTCCACCTCCCGCACCTCGTAGCCGAGGGGGGCCAGGTCCTGCCGCAGCAGCGCCAGCGTGACCCCGTAGGCGTCGGCGGCGACCACGATCGGCGCCGGCCGCGGCGCCAGGGCCAGCAGCGCCGCGAAGATGGCGGCCATGCCGGAGGCGGCGGCCAGGCCGGCCTCCGCACCCTCCAGGTCGGCGACGGCGGCCTCCAGCATCCCCGTGTTCTCGTTGGAGTTGCGGCCGTAGACGTGGCCCGGCTCCCGCCCGCTGGCCACCGCCTCGTAGTCCTCCAGGTCGTCGAAGACGTAGACGGAGGACTGGACGAGGGGTGGCGCGAGCGGGTCCCTGGCCCGGAGCTCGCGGCCGGCGTGGACCGCCCGCGAGTCCGCCCTCATGTCCGGCCGTCGACCCGTGTGCGCATTCGGGAGGCGCCGGCGTAGCGGGCGGAGCCGCCCAGCTCCGCCTCGATGGCGAGCAGGCGGTTGTACTTGGCCACCCGCTCCGAGCGGGCCGGCGCGCCGGTCTTGATCATGCCCACGCCCGTGGCGACGACCAGGTCGGCGATGGTCGTGTCCTCCGTCTCGCCGGAGCGGTGCGAGATCACGGCGCTGTAGGCGGCCGCCCGGGCCGTCTCGATGGCCGCCAGCGTCTCGGTCAGCGTGCCGATCTGGTTCACCTTGACCAGGATGGAGCTGGCGACGCCCCGCTCGATGCCCTCGGCCAGCCGCTTCGGGCTGGTCACGAACAGGTCGTCGCCGACCAGCTGGACGCGGCTGCCCAGCCGGTCCGTCAGCAGCTTCCAGCCGTCCCAGTCGTCCTCGGCCATGCCGTCCTCGATCGAGACGATGGGGTACTTGCCCAGCCAGGCCTCATAGAGGTCGACCAGCTCCGCCGCGCCGAGCCTGCGGCCCTCGCCCTTCAGGTCGTAGACGCCGTCGCGGTAGAACTCGGTGGCGGCGGGGTCCAGCGCGATGGCGATCTCCTCGCCCGGCCGGTAGCCGGCCTGCTCGATGGCGGAGACGATCACCTGGAGCGCCTTCTCGTTGGACTCGAGCTCGGGCGCGAAGCCGCCCTCGTCGCCCACGCCGGTGGCCAGGCCGCGCTGGTTGAGCACCTTCTTGAGGGCGTGATAGACCTCGGCGGTGGCCCGCAGGGCGTCCGCGAAGGTGTCGAAGCCGACCGGGCTGATCATGAACTCCTGCAGGTCCACGTTGTTGTCGGCGTGGACGCCGCCGTTCAGGATGTTCGCCAGGGGCAGCGGCAGCACGGAGGCCTGCGCCCCGCCCAGGTAGCGGTAGAGCGGCAGCTCCGTGCAGGCGGCGGCGGCGTGGGCGGCGGCCAGGGAGACGCCGAGGATGGCGTTGGCGCCCAGCCGGCCCTTGTTGGGCGTGCCGTCCAGCTCGATCAGGGCCTGGTCGAGCTCGGCCTGACCCAGGGCGTCCATGCCCTCGATGGCCTCGGCGATCTCGCCCTCGACGTTGGCGATGGCGGTCCGGACGCCCTTGCCGCCGAAGCGCGCGGGATCGCCGTCCCGGAGCTCCACGGCCTCGTGGGCGCCGGTCGAGGCGCCGGAGGGCACCGCGGCCGTGCCGGTGGCGTACGGGGTGGTGACGGTGACGCTGAGAGTGGGGTTGCCGCGTGAGTCGAGCACCTCGAGCGCGCTCACGCCCTCGATCGGAATCATCGGGTCGAACAGTCTACTCGGGGCGGCGCGGCCTCCTGGCCAGGGAGGAGCGGTCGCGGGCGGCGCGGAGCGACGGCACGGCGTCTGGAGCAGCCCGAGCCGCCGGCGGCAACGACCCGCGATCGCGGCACCGATCGTCGCGGGCCGCCGGCTCGAACCGGCCTGGGTCGCCCGTCAACAGGCTGCGTTGTCGCGTGCGGTTCGCGATCGGGCGACACCCGGGCGTCGCACCGCAGCGCAGTTCGACGGCCGGGTGTCGCCCCGACCGCTGACCCCATGCCGGCCGTGTCGAATCCGACCCATGGCGGCGGGCCTCCCCTGCCCGGTTGCGCGGCCGGCGCCCGGGCCGGTAGCATCCGCACTCACCATGCCGGCCGACCTCCCCCGCAGCCGCTGCCACGCGGCCCCGACGCCGAGGTGGTGGGATCGGCCCGTCGACCTCTGCCGGGTGGCGACCTCCATCTGTAGCCGGTTCCGCTAGTCGCGACCGCAGATCCGCCCACGGCTCCCGCGTCCCTCTGTCAGTCCGGGCACGCGTGGTCGCCGTACCGATGGAGGTCCATTCTTGCTCAACGTCCACCCTGCGCTGGTTTCCCTGCGCTGGCTCGACCAGCCGGTCTCGGCGCCGGCACCGGTCGGCGTCCAGCGCCTGGCGTCCCTGACCCGCGACCTGGCCGAGTGACCGCGGGGACGCTGACGGAGGAGGTGTTCGACGGCGGCGGCCGCATCGCCGTCCGCCGGCCGTTCGCCGCCGGCGCGACCCGCAGCTTCGGGGCGAACCACGTGCACCGCGTCCGCAGCGAGGGCCCGGTCGACGCCATCAGCATCCACGCGTACTCGCCGCCGAACCGCCCCATGCGCCACTACGCCGCCACCGCCCGGGGCTGGTCCCCGCGGCTCGCCGGGGCGCCGGAGGCGGCCGTCCGATGACCATCGACGAGATGCTCGCCCGAGCCCGCCGACGCCTGGTCCGCGTCTACCCGGGGGCGGTGGCCGAGGAGGTGCGGCAGGGCGCGCTGCTGGTCGACATCCGCCCCGAGGCGCAGCGCCGCCGGGAGGGCGAGATCCCCTCCGCCATCGTCATCGAGCGCAACGTCCTGGAATGGCGGCTGGACCCCACGTCGCCGTGGCGCATCCCCGAGGTGCGCGGCCACGACCAGCGGGTCATCGTCGTCTGCCAGGAGGGCTTCTCCTCGAGCCTGGCGGCCGCCTCGCTGCAGGAGCTGGGCCTCCGCAACGCGACCGACCTGATCGGCGGCCACGACGCCTGGTCCGCGGCGGGCCAGCCGGCGGTGGCTACGAGGGAGCGCTCACCATGACGTGCACCTCGCGCGTCAGCGAGTCGTGCACCGCCTCCTCCAGCCGGCGCACGGTCCTGAGCGAGCGGGGCGGCTCCGGCAGGTCGTCCTTCGGGTGCATGACGACCACGTGCCCGCCCGGCCGGAGGACGCGCGCCGCGGAGGCCAGGAACTCGGCGTAGAGCCGCCGCGCCTCTTGGCGCAGCGTCGCCGAGCGGCCGTAGGGCAGGTCGGTGACGATCGCGTCCACCCCCATCCCCCACCGCTCCAGGTGCCGGGCGTCCATGACGCGCACCTCGCCGGCGGCGCCGACGTGCTCCAGGTTCCGTCGCGCGCCGCCGGCCACCCGCGGGTCGACGTCCGAGCCCATGACGTGCGCCCCCAGGAGGGCCCCCTCCACCAGGTAGGAGCCGGTGCCGCAGAAGGGGTCGAGCAGCCGCTCCCCCGGCCGGATCGCCGTCAGGTTGACCAGGGCGCGGGAGCGGCGCGGGTCCATGCTGATCGAGCGCCAGAACGGCCGCCGGCGCGGCTCCCGCCAGTCGAAGCCGCTGCGGTCGAAGCGGTGCAGCAGGCGACCCCACCAGGCCCGCTCGCCGTCCACGATCGCATGCAGCTCGGTGACCGGCGTGGCCAGGTCCACCCGCGGTTCGGCCAGCCCGTGCCACACCAGGTCGACGAGCTGGACGGACAGCTCCCGCTCGCGCTCGGGCCGCGTGTGCTGGCGGTGCACCACCACGGCGTAGGGGCCGGCGACCGCCTCGCGGGGGTCGAACGGGAGCGCCGGGCCCTCCGCCGTGCCCAGGTGCTCCAGCAGGAGCGACGCCAGGCCCATCCTGGCGAGCGGGTGCCAATCGGCCGCCTCCGCGACGAGCCAGCGGCGCCCGAGCTCGCGCGCCGGGCCGCCGGCCAGCGTCTCGGCCTCGCCCAGGGCCAGCGCCCGTGAGCTGCCGTGGAGTCGGACCAGCAGGCGCATGGACTCGCTACACGTTGGCGAACGCCGACGGGTCGGGCGGCGCCGGGCGGGCCTGGGCGAAGCCGTAGTCGAGCAGTTGGGTCGCGTCCACGGTCAGCGCCAGGTCCGAGTGCAGGAGCACGACCAGCAGGTGTCGGCCGCCGCGCGTGGCAGTGCCCGCCAGGCAGTAGCCGGCGTCGTCCGTGTACCCGGTCTTGAGGCCGCCCGCGCCCGGGTAGGTGGACACCAGCTTGATCAGCGAGTGCAGGGCGAATGCCTTGTGCGTCGCCGTGCCGGGCAGCACCTGGTCCTTCGCCCCCGCGATCGCCAGCAGGTCGGGATAGCGGGTGACGATCGTCTCGCCGGCCACCGCCAGGTCGTACGCGCTGGCTCGCAGGCCGGGATCGTCCAGGCCGCTGGGGTTCGTGAAGTGGCTGTCGCGCATCCCCAGCGCGGCCGCCTTCCGGTTCATCAGCTCCACGAAGTGGTCGCGGTCGGTGAACGCCCGCGCCAGCGTCTCGGCGGCGTCGTTGCCGGAGACCAGGAACACGCCGGCCATCAGCTCCCGCACGCTCACCACCTCGCCCGGCGAGAGGCCCATCAGCGTCGAGTCCGACACCAGCGAGGTCGCCTCGGCCGGCACCGGCACCTGCTGGTCCAGCGAGGTCGCCAGGTCGGCGGCCACCATCACGGTGAGCAGCTTGGTCAGGCTCGCCGGCGGCCGCGGCGAGCGCTCGTCGCGCGCCCACATGACCTCGCGGGCGTCCAGGTCGACCAGCACGCCGCTCTCGGCGTCGACGTCCAGGTCCGGCGGCGGGTGCAGCGCCAGCCAGCTCGTGGCCAGCGGCCCGGGCAGGGGCGCCTCGGGCGCGGCCGCCGGCGCCGGGGGCGGGCCACCGTGGGGGCGGACGGCAGCGTGGGCGGCGGTCGCGGGCGGCCGGACCGCGACCGCCGCCCCGGCGCCCAGCAGCACCGCGACGGCCGCGCCGGCGCCGGCCCAGGGGCGCCAGCGCCAGCG
>WNGQ01009518.1_pt1 | contig 12385 bp, 10 predicted proteins | sample 5407661 | NCBI WGS metagenome assembly WNGQ01 (sample SAMN13153382, study PRJNA577476) | soil metagenome | isolation source: 60 cm soil or saprolite under Garry oak tree replicate 2 | place: USA:California | collected 2016-06-15
CGGGCGTCGAACGTCGAAAACTGATTAGTCCAGAGCGTCCAAAGAAAAAAGAAAGAGAACATCCAATGCAGCAGACCGCTTTCCGGCAATACAGAATTGAATGCTTGAGCTGAAGCGAAGAAAAGCGACATTAGCGTCAGCAGATGCGAGAGATTTGTGAGCGTTGGTTGTTCGATGGCAAGCCAATGATGCAAGTCGATGGCCCCGGCGCGCACAAAGAGTGATCCTAAAAGAATCGCCAGCACGAGTGTCACTAACGGCGGAGCAATGAATACAAATTGTCTCGTTTGGGCGTCTACTCTTAGTCCTCCCAGCAATCCCACCGTAAGCAGGATAGTCGGCAGTACAATGAAATGCAGTAGCGCTCGATTTCTCTCCGCGTAGTCCTTCATTTTCGTTGGCGAAAAAGCTTCAATGGATTGAGATCATTCCAACTTCGTCGAATTCCCTGTTCCAGCTCCGTCTTCAACTCGGCGGCAGTGTGCATTTGCAGATCCGGATCATCAACTGTGAGCGAGTCGTTTGGCGCCAGGTTGATTGCCCGATTGACAGCCTCCAACCCTTGCTTGAAAAGCGCATCGTCGTAATAGACGCGACCCCAGCCTTCTCGGTAGCAGGCGTAGCCGATATAGAACTGTGTACGCGGATCTCTTTGGGCCGGATCGGCGCCGGCCCACTCGTCACGCGCCGCGCGAAATTGGTCACGACGGAAGAGCGTCAGGCCGTTATTAAATTTTTCCTGATTGATTTCGTAGATCCCGGCAGCGACTTGTGAGTTTGTCGCTACCTCCTATAAGACTGGTGGAGGATTATAGACATGAATTGGAATTGGAAAAATCCCGAACGGTTCGCCGCGAGACCAGGCAAGCGCACGAGCCTATTGACAAGATTGGAGGCGGCGATCGGAATCGAACCGATGAATAAGGGTTTTGCAGTTCGACCGAGGCCTTTGTCACTGAGCATCATGGAGTGTCATAGGCCCGTATTTATTGATCGTTTTGAAGAGCCCTGTTACTCGGTAACACTCAAAAGTAGCGCAGACTCACAAAAGTCCGCACAGTCGAATTCGGGGCAGTAGCCCGACCGTCAGGGAGGGCTTTGTATCATTTTTGCGACCATTCTTTGGGATAAGGTTGCATGTCCCATTCCTGATCAGTGGTGTAGTTACCCCAGTCCATGAATTTTTAATACGCTGTCATAGCGGCAAAGTGACTGTCCGCTTCCACGGCCCAGATTAACTCTGCGTCCGGACTTACCGATCGACGCGCATCGTCCCCCTGCGGGCCAGCAAGACAAAACGTGAACTCAGAGTATTGTTCGCCGGCGATGTCCTTCCAGAGTTCATGCTTCAGCATCATGTTTGTTCCGCGTGCGTGAGCACCAACATGAGTTCATGCGGCCTTCGACGTTGCTACCCGTTTAATGCGTTCGTATTCCTTGCGTCGAGCGTGATGCGTGTCCCAGAGATCAACATCCTGCTGTAGGCGCAGCCACATCTCCGGCGACGGTTGACAGCTCGCTCGTTTTTCAGTTTTCCGTTTGAATGCCATTGTCGTCGATTCCAAATAATAGCGCTCAGTTATCTTGAAGATTCGTATGACTGCTATACTGAGTTGTTAGACAGCTTCGCCTCCCGATGGGAACTCCATGCCAACAATTGCCTTTGAATCAAACGCGCTAGCGATCTTGACAGGCATTGTTTGGCTTATTGTTTTTGCCTGGCTCGTGAGTATTGTGCTCACGCTGTATGGTCTTTCTCGCCAAAAGCCGTTGTTGCCAGTCAATCATTTGCGCATGACGACGAACGATGCACCGCTTGTTTCGGTTCTTGTTCCCGCTCGCAATGAACAACATCGTGTCCTGGCCGACTGTATCCGCTCCATTCTTGCTCAAGACTATGGATCGTTTGAGGTCATTGCCGTCAATGATCGCTCGACGGACGGAACGGCAGCAATATTGGAAACACTCGCTACAAGCGAAAACCGCTTGCGGGCCATCGAAGGCGAAGAACCGCCTGCCGGATGGCTTGGGAAACCGTACGCCATGCAGCAGGCGTTCACACACGCACGCGGTGAGTGGATACTGGCGACGGATGCAGACATGATCTTTGACAAGGCAGCCTTGCGCACCGCAGTGGATCGTACCCTGGAAGGGAAAGGCGATGCGATGACCCTCATCCCGCACTTTGAAGCCAGCTCATTTTGGGAGCGCGTCATGATACCGGCCTGGGGGTGGGTACTGCTGATGTTTAGTTTGTTCTACCGCATCAGTAACCCAAAGACGCAGGGAGCTGTGGGCATCGGCGGGTTCTTTCTGATGCGCCGCACTGTGCTTGAGCGCGTCGGCGGCTATGAAGCGTTGAAGGATGAAGTAATGGAAGACGTGCGGCTGGCGGAGATGATCAAGCGTTCGGGTGCGCGTTTGCTTACCGAGTACGCGCCGAACCTGCTCAGCACACGCATGTATCGAAATTTCCGCGAGATGTGGGAGTGCAGTACCAAGAACTGGTTCTCAGGGGTGAAGTTCTCACTGTCGTTTGCGTTGTCGTGCGTCTGCTCGATGTATTTGATGTCTGTCGTGCCGCCCCTGATCGCCCTGGCGTCTGCGATTGGAATTGCGGCGGGCGTGGGCGCAGACCTTTGGCTATTGTTCACTGCCGCCGCCTTGTCATGGTTACTGCAGGTTATTGTCCTGGCGATGACGAGCATGCGTTCCGAAGTTTCCCCCGCCTATGCTTTGACTGCTCCGCTCGGCTTGAGCTTGCTCTATGCGATGTTGTTTGATTCGAGTATCAGAATTACAACAGGGATGGGCGTGAGATGGAAAGGGCGTAGGATTTATGAGCGTACAGGAGTTCGGCCGCCGCGATTCCGCACCGCCGCGCCTAGTGTTTCCAACCTTGAAGAGTGAAACGCTGAGAACGTTCATCTCGACCAGGGTTATCTCTTCAACCCGTTTGGAAAGACAAAAGCAGCCAGACGCAAAGTCCCGCTCACCGAGAAGGCTTGTACGCTCTTGGCTAGACGCCTTGAGAAAGTGAAAGGCGAATTTGTTTTCCGGGTCGAGCGACCGACAAACCAATCATCAAAGTAAATCGCGCGCACGTCGGCACGCTGGCCCGAATCCGCATCAGATTGGAAGCAAGCCAGAGTCTGATTCCGGCACTTCGACTCTACGATCTTCGTCATACCTGGGCGACGCGCGGAGCCATGGCCGGGATCGACGTGGTGACACTCGCCGCGATGCTCGGACACTCGCGCATACAGATGGTCCTACGCTACGCGCATCCGACCGAAAAGCATCAATTCCAAGCGATGAGAAAACTAGAAGCATTTCGTCGCGCGTAGATTAAAAATCGCCGCCCCGCTAAATTCGGTTACGCCTGAGAGATAGGAGACTGGCCGGTGAAGGTTTACTTGGATACCCTGCCTCAAGCCCAAAATGCCCGCAAAAAGGGGGTTATTTTTTGCAAACTCCCAAATGTTAAATGTGACGGCGTAATTGCCGTTCTCCTTAACCAGGGCCTCGCCGGCGTAATGGATTTGTAGCTCGCTTGAGCCGATCAGTAAACGCTTCAACAAGAGTGGTTTTGTCGCTTTGGCCGGCTTCGCGTTGAAGACTTGATTGTTATTAGCAAACTTGCTGACGGAGCTCACGGCAATAGGAAGGGCTTCCAGCTCGAATGCTTCGAAGACACCATCCGGCCCCTGCCACGGCGCCTTCTCCCCAAGCGGCGTAAACCAGAATTGAAGAGTCGTTCCGGCGGGCAGAATGATTTTTAGCGGCACCGGTGAAGCAAACGTATGACTCCAATCACCTACTAAAATTGTTTTGGTGCATCCGGGACCCTGAAAGTTAGCCGCAAGGTTTCGCGTTAATAGTTCAACAACCAAATCCGCACCCAGGGCTTTCATTTCGAAGGCTCGATTATGCAGCGCACCCGGCCCGTCTGTTTGATAGAACTGAAGTTCGGTGGGAATGCGATTCTTCTCAGCTAGTGAAATATGAATAGCGGTTTGACATGGCTTGGCATTCGGATTAACGGGCTGACGCGGACGAGTTGATGACGATTCAGCGTCGCCTTCGGTCGAATAAACAATCTGGTGTAGTCCGGGTGAGGGAACAGGCTTGTTTGCGTGCAGCAAAAGATTCGTAATGTCGTCGTGCAGCCGTGCTGATTGGAAGTCAGTTTCTACGGTGACCGCTTCGCTACCATCGTCAGCGAAGAGCATTTCTCTTTGTGCTCCGTTGGCGCTCTGTAGCGATGGTCCTTGTACGACCAGCATTTCTCGCTTGAATAGTGCAGCCGTTGCCGGAGTGTAGCCGGCTTTGGATGTTTCAACGTCGACGGGTAGTGGTATGCGTGCAAGACGATATTGTGCATATACCGCGCCTCCCAAAACGACAGCCGCCACTAAAATACGAACAAGTCGCTTCTGCCAAAAGGTCTTTGCAATACTGATGAGGTTAGCGGGGGCCATTTTTATCGTCAGCGGGCTGGTTTGTCACTGCCGATGGAAGATCAAGGGATCACGGTCAGGTTTGGATCAGCGCGAGCCACCACCCACGAGTTATCCTCCTCGCGTCCATGCCACGCGGTTACCTGCAAAGCATGATCGCCGACAGATACTATCTTGCGGACACTTATTATCCCGTCCCAGCTGTTTGACTTTTGTTGGTTGGGTTTAATGCTGCCGGTCTTTTCCTGCCAAACTTCGACCCAATCCAGTCCGTCCGCTCGCCAAAGCTCCCAACGACCATTGCTGAAGACCGATTGAGATGTGAGGCTAAACTTAATTAGCTGTCTTGGTTTAACTCCCGGTTTGATCATTGGCGGATTTGGGTGGTCAACGGAAATGCTGATTGTTGACATGAGCGGAAGAACCGAACGAAGAGACTCGCCCTCGGGCGACGAAGGCCGGCGGCTCAAAGCAAGGTGAATATAACGAGCAGGTATGTGCAATGTATTGAGCGCCTGCACACCTCTCTCGCCCATCGCCAGGCCGTTGAGACGGAAATGCGCCGGACTGCCATCGCTCCTAAATGCGGAGATGTTCATCTTGCCGACCTGAGGCTTTGCTGGAAATTCCGTCGGCAGTGTCAGACGAATCTTATTACGTCTCGTTGGCTCAAGCGCAACAACGAAGGGCGTGACGCCTTCAACGCTAATGGTCAATCGACCCGGCACATCAGAGTTCAGACTGTAATCGACTTCAATTGGCCAGCCTCGAGCGACGAACACGCGCATTGAGAGATCGCTGGAGTTGTAACGCTGAGGCAGTCTGGGTCCTCGCATCTTAAGAGACTTCTCCTGAGCTTCCTTCGGCAGTGCATCAAAGGTCCTGAACTGATCGTTGTCGTGATTTTCGGATAGACCGGCGGGAAACTGTGGTTGTCGGGGTTGACCTCCAGACGGCACACCGGTAGTGGGTGGTGGAATAGGCTGACTACTGCCCGGATTACATGACCAGGTTGATCGATTCGCGAGATCTCCGCCAACCAGAAGCAATAATTCAAGAGTGTGCTGCCCAGGATCAAACTTGGCGATGAATTCGCCTCCACCTCTGCCAGCAGCCGCGGTTGGTTCTTCGTTCCACTTGCCAGACAAACCCTCACGGGTAATCTGGCCGACAAGCGTTCTCCGTCGTCCTCGAAAAACGTAGACACCCCGTGCCGAGCCACGTTGCACTATGATTGTTAACGGGCCATCAGTCGACTGCGTCGGTGCCCACTCGCCGGCAACTGTGCCTGTGCACATCGAGCTCGCAGAAGTTTGCGGCTGAGCGACACGAGGTGTCTGCGGTTGAGCTCGGCGGACTTTTTGTGCCTTGATGTGCGGCAACGCAACGCCGAAGGCGAGAACCGCGGCTAATGTGGTTAGCGTTGGATGTTTCAGCATGAGGCTGGAGGAACGGTTGGAAATCATTTGAGTCTCCCCCTCTCAGGATTTCAACGGTCTAAGGCTTGCACGAAGGCCGAATTAACGCGGGAAGATTCTAGAACAACGCGCTGAAACTGTCAGCTCTTATGCGACAAGCTAAGTCGCTGATAGATTTGCATGGTTCTCATCGCTATCCTACTTGTGGACCTGGATGTTGCCGTCGGTCAGCAGGCCGCCGTTTGCCGCGAACGCGTTGCTGTCGTAGCTCGTCGGACCACTCAACTGGATTCGGAAGCGGTCCGAGCCCTTACCCGGCTCGCCGTTGTCCTCCACATGCACGTTGAACGTGTAGCCGGAAGTGCCGTTGACCGTCGCCGTGCCCTTGATCGTTGCATGCTTGTTGTCGATCAGGATGCTGACAAACGTGATCAACGTGCTCCTGAAATCGACGTTGTTGGTTTTGTCCTTGTAATTCAGATGGCCCCTGAAGCCGGTGTTCTTGTCCGGCTGAACGTCAAGGTCGAACTCACGGCTGTCACCGATCTTTCCACCACCGGTCACCTTGCCGGCACGACCGACAATGGCGGTGCTGGTCGCCATGCTGGTCACGCCTTCGTGGTCGATCGTCGTGACGACGTTGAAGCCGCTCACAGGGCTTTCCATCGTGTAGGTATGATTTCCCGTGACGGTAAAAACCTGGGTCGGGCTACTCGGAGTGAGCGGGGTTATAGTGCCCGGAGAGTTTGTGCCGTCACCCCAGTCGATGCTCGCTGTGTAATGGCCGGTACTGGTGGGGGGAGTGGGATCGGAGGCATTCGGCTCCGCTCCGCCCGGATCGGTGAAAGTCGCCAACGTCTGCGGGCCGGTGTCGGTACCGACGTTGGCGTCAAACGAGAAGCCGCCGCTGGCGACCACCGGCGGATCGCTGACGTTGACGGCGAAAGTCTTGGAATCGGACTGGCCGTCGAGGGTATCCGTGACGGCAATCGTCACGGTGTAAGATCCCTCTTCGCGGTATTTGTGATTCTTGCTGGGCAGCGGTCCGGGGCTGGTGACGGTGAAGGTGGTATCGGGCGTCCCGTCCCCCCAATTGACATTCACCGACCACGGGCCTCCGTCCGGATCGCTGAACAAGCCAAGGTCAAACAAATGGGACGCGCCTTCGATCGACGCCTGGTCGGCCGGCGGTGTTACCGTTGGCGGAGTGCTCTGGGTGAGAAACTCCCAGGCGCCCCAGCCCATCGTCCCCGCCCCGAGGAGATGGATGCCCGGCATGAAGTCGAGATCGGTGACTCTCGTTCTCGGCAGCGTGTCGAGACGGGTCCAGGTCGTGCCCAGGTCTTTCGACACGAACCCGCCGCGCAGCGTGCCGACGTAGAGCACCGGCGTCGGCTGCTCCCAATCGACGGCCAGGGTTTCGCCGCCCAACTTCGTCGGGAGGTTTCCGTTGATCTGAGACCAGCCACCTCCGTTGCGCATCCACACGTGAAAGAAGCCGCTGAAGTCGGGCGCTTTGTCGTCTCGGCCCATGAACGGACTAGTGACGGCGAAGTCGTAATCGGGATCGGTCGGACTTATCTCCAAGTCCATGATTCGCTGGTTTTGCAGCGGCAAACCATTATCGACTTCGGTCCAGGTAGGACAGTTAGGATTGCAGTCGTTCCCGGCATTCGTTGTCTTGAAAACGCGGCCGTCTTCAGTGCCGGCGAAGATCGTGTTCGGATCGGATGGCGCCAGCGCAATCGCACTGATCGTTGCGGTATTGTTTCCCAAGTTCGAGCCAATATTCCGCCAACCGTTGCCGCCAAACTTTGGATCCGTGGTATTCGGATCGCCGCCGGTTGTCGTTTCGAAAACGCTCGCGGGTGTCGTTACGTTGTTTTGATCGACGAACCTGGCAAGACCCAGCAACAATCGCTTCGGATTGTTCGGGTCGATCACAATGGAACCTTTGCCGGGAAACGACGCGAAGTCCGTAATCGTGACCCCGTTGGACACGATCGTGGCCAAACCGGTTATGGCTGCTGTCCACGTCTGGCCGCCATCGTCTGAGTGCACGAATCGGGCGGAGTCACTGGGCGAAGCAACGGGATCCGAAGTGTTGGGATCCAAGAAATAGACACGACTCGAATTGGTCGGGTCGACACGGATCTTGCCTGCCTCCCCTCCATTGGGCGGCTGAAAGTACTGCCAGTCCACGGTGCCGACATACTTCAATACGCCCGGGCCGTCCTGGAAGAGACCAAAGCCCCTCCGCGGATTGCTCGGGTCGAGACTGAAGCCGTAAAACTCAATGGTATCGAGATTGCCGCCTTTGTTGTCTTTCACGTTCACGGGATCGCGATGGATTCCGCCGTCGCTGGTTATTATGAACACGCCTGTGCTGTCGAAACTCCCAGAGACCGGATCACCCCCTCCGTCTACTGCTGCTGTCCAGGTTTGTCCGCTGTCGGTGCTGTTCCAAATCCACTCTCCACCGGGTATGGTGATCAGGTTGTTCTCGATGTCGGTGTTTACAACAACGTGGCTGGAATTGGCCGGATCGACCGCGATGACATTATGGTGAGAACGATGGCGAGCCCCGGGTGCAGGCGCATCAGGCGACGTGAGCGGCGACCAGTTCGCGCCCTTGTTCGACGTAACAAAACGATAGTCCAGACCTCCATCGGACGCTGAGGCATCGATGGCCGAGGCGTAAATCTTTTCCGTGGACGCGGTACTGCCGGCGAGGCGGATTGAGCCATAGCCGGCGGCTTTTGTTGGAAAATTGGTTGGCGTCCACGTGGCGCCGCCGTCGTCACTGCGGTAAACACCGCCGCTGTTGGGTTGTCCATTGGCAGTGTCCGCGGCATAGAGAACGGTTTGACCATTCTCCTGGATTTCCAGGACATCGCTGACGAAACCTGAAAATGTCCCAAAGCCTGCGTCGGACCAGGTCGCGCCGCCGTCAGTGGACTTGTACAGTCCGGAGCCCAGGAAAAAGTTGGCCGAGCCGCCGCTTATTGCGACGTAGAGTGTCTGTGCATTGACGACATTTGGATCAACCACGATTGTGCCGAATTCGGCCAGGTCGAATCTTGAGTTGCCCAAGTAAGTCCAAGTACTGCCCGCGTCGTCCGAGCGCATGATGCCGCCGCCCGGACCCGACGCTGCCGCGAGGACGATGTTGGGATTTCCAGGGAACACGACGAGGTCGTGCTCATGGACTGCTAGCGACAGGATCTGCGGCTTGTCCGTGATCTCTGTCCAAGTCGGAGATGAGTCCAACCAGTTGGTCGTTTTCCACACTCCGCCATTGTTCGCGCCGAGGTACATCACGTTGGGCTTGCTGGGATCCGGCGCCGCCACGTCGATGCGGCCGGCAAAAGGGCCGTTGACGGGCGCTGGGCCGATGGGCGTCCATTTGCTTGCGCTCAAGGTGACAGATGGCGAGGGGCCGCTTTCAACCCATTCAACTGGAAGGCCGACAATAAACAAAATGGAAACCGAAAAGACGATCCAACTCCTCGGGTTACGCATAAACGAGGCCCTGCGTGAGTATCTGGTTGGGATGGGCATTGGGTTTCTCCTTTGTTCAATTCGACTTCAGTAAGATCTCTGTTTTTTCAGGATCTTTTTTCTCAAGGAACCAAAGGGACTTCCTCAATTAGCCGGGTGTATCCTGCTTGCTTTTCTTTACGAAAGTTGATGCAGCTTCAGAAGGCTTTGCAGTTTTTCTCTTCTTTTCTCGAATGGCCTTCGCGAAATCCGCGATTATTTCGCGAGCAACATCTTGCGTGATGGGTCGCACTACGCTTGTACGAGGAAAGAGACCTCGAAAGCAGGAAGCGTCTTGATCCTCCGTTTCTTTCATGGCTATTACCCGAGCGAGATCACGAAAGTAATTCGCGGGACTCGTCACGCGGTGGATTTACGCCTGCGCAACGCGTGCGCTGAAGCCAAGGCGACGCTCGCTAATCCGGAAGGCTGGTCTTTATGAACGAAAAGCCGCGAAGGCGGAAGGATGAAATCCCCCAACGAGTCGCAGCGAGGTGCGCAAGTGACGCTACCAACTGACCCGAGCTGATCGGCTTGGCAACGTGCATCTGATAACCTGCGGCAAGAGCGCGTTCGCGATCTTCTTCTCGAGCGTAAGCAGTAAAGGCCGCCGCGGGCGTGTGTCCGCCTCGTTCGGGTGGTAGCGCCCGCACTTTGTTTATCAAGCTGTATCCGTCCTCGTCGGGCATCGCAATATCGCTCATTAACACATCCGGTAGCCACTGTTGAAGCAGCTCCAGCGCTTCGTGAGCCGACCCGCAAGTCTTTACTTCGGCGCCCGTGCGCGTGATCAAGTGGCTCATCAACTGGCACGCATCTGGCTCGTCATCAACGACCAACACGCGCAAGCCACTGAGCGGCGACAAGTCATCACAGGCGTGCTCGCCGCTATGAGCTACGAATGGAGATTCAAGTCTGGTCGCAATCAGCGGAAAGGATGCCACGAAGGTCGACCCCAAACTCACTCCGGGACTTTCCGCCCCGATGGTCCCGCCGTGAAGCTCCACCAGATGCCGCACGATTGCTAAGCCCAGGCCCAGGCCCCCAAAAACCCGAGTTGTAGAACTGTCGGCTTGGCGAAAACGGTCAAAGACATAGGGCAAGAAATCCTTGCTGATGCCCTTACCTGTGTCAGCTACTGTGAGTTTCACGTGAGAGTGGGTGTACTCGAGCCGCACCTCGATGCGGCCACCCTCCGGTGTGAATTTCACGGCGTTCGACAGCAAATTCCAAGCGACCTGTTGCAGACGCGCAGAGTCTCCTGAGATCGTTCTCAATATTGTCGGATGACTGTATGTTAGTTGGATCGATTTGGCATCAGCGGCCGGACGCGCCACATTTATTGCCGCCTCGGTAACCGAAGAAAGATCAATCGGGCGAACGTCCAGGTGAAGCTTACCCGAGATGATGCGCGAGACGTCCAACAGATCATCGATGAGCTGTGCCTGAATTCTGGCATTGCGCTCAATTGCTTTCGCCGCTTCATTGGCAACCTTATCTTCGAGCGTGGTCTCATTCAGCAAACATGCCCAACCGAAGAGTGCGGTCAGCGGGGTGCGCAGCTCGTGTGAGAGTGTCGCCAGAAATTCATCTTTCATACGATTGGCTGCTTCGGCCTCGGCCCGCGCGCGTTGCTCGCGCAACAATAACTGGTCGCGCTGTTCCTCGGAGCGTGTCAGATCAGCAACATATCTTGAGAGTTCCTCGACGTGACGCTGAGCCAACCCGGCCTGTGCCTCCGAAGCTTCCAGGTTCTTCAGATAAATGTCGTAAGTGAAGTAAATAATTAATACGATGGGAACGGTGGCCAGGACTGCATAAAAGCCAAATACGCGAATCAGATGCGCAATAATGCCGGCGGCTGACGCGCCGGCAAAATACGTAATGGACGTCCAGAGATAATACTTCTTCCAGGTCTGCCAAATAGATTCATCGATCTTGTAGGATTTCTCGACAGCGATTAGTCCGGTGTTCGTCAAGTACTGGACGAGAGCCATCGTGCAAATCGCCACCAAGAAGTTAGCGGAATAGGCGGCAGTGACGATTTCCGTGGGAGAGCCAAACAAGAGACGCAGCGCAGTCACGCTGAGAAAAGTAGAGATTCCAAGCAGGGCGCCGTTAAACAGAATCGTACGCGGCTTTCTGCTGATTGTCAGGGTCGAGCAAACGCCTTCAAAAGCGCCCATCAGCACTGCAGCCTCGCCGCCGTAGAGCAGGATCGTCAGAAAGAGGAATGTATCGCCCAGCGTAATGCGTCCGGTGACTCGGGGAATCCTGACCGCGACTTGCGTACTGATAGCTACCATCATAGCGAGTATCAGCAACCGAAGATCGAGTCGGCTCAATTGGAGTTGGAATACTGAGAAAACGATCGACACCCAACCCACGACAGCAATCGACCAGATGTATCGTGTCGCAAAGCGCGGGTTGCCCGTTGTTTCCATCTTGGCTATTGAGCTTTGGTTTAGCTCGCCGAGAGCCAGTCGCGTTGCGTACATCCACTTCCCTCCATCGGACTAATGACCTGCCGGAAACCACGTGATCGATTTGTGGGAGCAAGGCAGCCGCGTGGTTAATAGTCCACGCAATCAGTTCCGTCGTCCAACTGCACTTCCATTGAGGTTGTCTCGTCGCCGCCAACTGTGGCCGACTGCGCTTGCAAAGTCATGTCCCCTGTAATCACACCATCACCCGTAATCACACCATCACCCGTAATCACACCATCGCCTAGCAGATCACCATCGCTCATCATCGTCGAGCTGCCGCACAAAGCGCTAACGGAAAGGAATGGGATGCCGTCACCGGTGATGACGCCGTCGCTCGTCATGATCTGGTCGCCGGTAATGACACCTGCGGAGATCATTGTCAGGTCGCCTGTGATAACTCCATCTCCGGTTATGACGCCGTCGCTCAGCAGAGCGCCAGGGCGATAGATCAGTTGATACGTTGTGATCAGATCAACGCCGG
>WNGQ01008176.1_pt1 | contig 12380 bp, 11 predicted proteins | sample 5407661 | NCBI WGS metagenome assembly WNGQ01 (sample SAMN13153382, study PRJNA577476) | soil metagenome | isolation source: 60 cm soil or saprolite under Garry oak tree replicate 2 | place: USA:California | collected 2016-06-15
TGAGAGAGCGACGCGCCTCCTTACGTACCTCTTTATGAGGACTGAGCGTATTGATGGCCAGCAGAACATCAGCAGCATCGCTCTCATGTTCTTTGGAAAGGGCCTTGAGCAGCACAAACTGCACTGGCTCGCTGAGCGTATTAATCTCTCTCAGTAGCGCCTCAACCTGCGCTTGATCGCTACTCGTATGTAAATCCTGTGCCAGGTGATGATATTGTGCAAGCAGGTGTTGTACCTGCTGATTGTCTTGAGGTGAAAGAAGTGCCTCAGTTTCTTTTTTTCTTGCCATATTTTCCCGCTTAGCCTCCAACAACTGCATTAACGAGAGGATTGTACCACGAAGTTTGCGAAGAGTCGAGCATGGAGGGGAAGAGGGGCGTGCTTCGTCGTTTCGTCACGGCCGATGTTTTGTTTTATACGGGAGCGGGCGCTTTTATGCGCACCCCTGTATAGATCGAACCGCTCCTGGTGGGGGCAACGGGAGCGTTGGTATTTTCAGCAGTTTTATGCGCGTGTTTGATGTGTGCGGTCAAGAGAACCAGTATCGGGTAAGCGACGCAGTAGAAGTACGAAGACAGGCTGCGCCATGCGAAGAAGAGGGGCAGTACGGCGAAGAGCATCGCCGACTCAGGATACTTGCGACAGATGCGCCAGTAGACCAGCAGCGAGACCAGCATTGTAGAGGCTTCTAGCACCTTGTAGATCCACTCCGGGAAGTAGGGAATGAGATGTGTGATGCTTAAACCGACAAGTCCCACGCCCAGGGGGAACATAGGGTCCGCTACGGGAGCCAGAACACCAGCCACAAAGGCCTGGGGATTCCACAGGATGAAAGGCATATTGATAGCTAGTCCTAGTATTCCGCCGATTGCCAGGCGATAGATGCACTCCTTCCAACCATAAATGCGCAATATCATGATGGCATAGAAAGGTATGAAGAACCAGGCAAGCTGTTTACTGGCGAGGGCCAGACCCAGGAAAATGGCCGAACGCCAGCGATAGTCACGCATCAGCCAGGTGAGCACAATCAACAGCGTGTAGAAGAGATCAAGATTGCCTCCCATACCTGATGCCCACATGGGAACGTTAGCGACTGAGAGGAGCAGCACCCAGGGGCGCAGTTCGGGGCGAGCGAATCTCCAGGCGATCACGATAAGTACAAGATAGCTACACAGATAAAAGGGCAGTACATTGTAGTTTTTGAATAAAGCGAAGGGCACAATAGTGAGGAAGGAGAGAGCGGGATAGCTCACCTTCGACTCAAACTCAGGAGCGACGCCCGCTTTAAGAGCGGTATCGAGTACAGAGCGAAACTCGGCGATAGAAGGATAATCCAGGCGATTCGAGAATTGCCCGGTGCGCAGAGGTGTGGTCCAGTTCGGTTCGAGAGGGAACTGACGGTACATATCGAGCATATTCGAGTCGGCATAAGGGTTGCGTCCCTCCAGGAGGAGAACAGCGGCATTGGTATCAAGGGCTGTACCATCATTCGAAAATTCAGGCGGTTGGAAGAGTAGGATGACGATATGACCAAACTGGACCAATCCTACCAGTGCGAAGAGCAAAGAACCGATAAGGATAAAGCGTTGCCAGCGGGTAGGATGGTTCCGTGTGATCTTAGTAGTCTGCTTTTGTGGGCGAGCGGGGCGAAATGCCAGCCATAATGCAACGACAAATATGGCATATACCAATCGTGGTTAATTTCGTTGAGTCCTTGCAGCATAAGAGCCAGGGCAACCCACGCGGCTCTGCGCTGTAACTCAACGATAGCGCGATTATCGGGTGTGACATCCCTGGTAAAGAAGTATTGCTGCCATTGCTCTATGGTCGTGCTGAACTTTTTTTCCGTCTCTACTGGAGTGGTCTGTGTGACTACAGATCGCTGTTGCATACATTCGTACGACGCGCCCGGCACAACTCAGATAGCCTTTGGGATGGCGCGTTTACCTCCCTCGAAGTACCGAAAAAGCACCGGGCTGCCATGTTAAGCCCAGCCAAATAGCTCTTCGGTCCAAGACTTACAACGAAGGGGAAAACACAAATGTCACAAATCGGGTCAGCGATTGGAAAGTTAGAGAGACAAAGGTCGATAGCTTGCAGCTTACGCTCCTCGCGCGCGAATTTTAGTAGGTGTTGGATGAGTAGTTTCGCCAATCCCTTGCCCCGCTGCTGCGGGTGAACAATGACTCGTTTCACATAGCCAGTCGCGTTGGCAGTATCATCTGGCGGGACCATCAGTTCCGCCTTGGCCTGTGCGACGCCGTCGATCTCTACCAGGAAGATAAACGTGTGTTCGTGGGTAGAGGGATCGATGGAACCGAAATACTTCTCCACGTCGCGGTGAATATCGCGTGTGGGCGAATCGCTGAGGCTATCGAGATAGTCGATCTGTGCGATATCGTCAGAGGTAGCAAGGCGAATAACCAACTTCGTTGTTGGTGCATCATCAAGCATAGAGTTCTATCCTGCTTCATTTCTACAACTACGATTATGGCTGTCTTTTGCGTGGCAGCAGCAGAATCGAGACAAGGGCGTATCCTGCGCAAGCGAGAATGAGCAGGGAATAGATGATCGTTTCGCCGTCTTTATTGGGGGAGGACAGTGTAGACGTGAGCATGGAAAGTCCCCACCAGAGAAAGCCGATAAAGACCAGGAATAGCAATATAGTACTTAAGATTTTCTTATTACCCATAATACAAGAGTCCTCTAAACGCACGTGATAGATAGTTGTTTGAACCTGACATATTATAGCATAAGGGGCAAAAAAACGAGTTTGCTTTTCTCCTCATAAGGGAGCGCAAACTTCTGTTCCTTAGTTACAAAAATGAAGACATCAGAGACGACCATCTGGCTTCCAGCTAGAGATAAGCTTATCTAACGTATTCGTCAGCACCAATAGCATAGCGATCAAAGCGTGTCATAGAAAAAAGAGAGGCGCTCACGGCTCAGAGGAGGGAGTGAGGAGGTATTGGTTCCGCTCAATCCATTGCGCAAAGAGCGGTATAGCGAGTTGATAAATGCTGCCATTGCGTATGACCAGATCGCGTATCTGTAGCTTTTCTAACGTATGTTGTACCTGTTGTCTGCTACGTTTAATGTGCGTGACGATCTGCTCGGCCTCGCTAGTTTGTAGCACAAGCAGGGCCAGTAAAACGCTACGCTGATCCTGGTCGCAGCGATCCCAGAGATCCCAGAAATAGACACTCCAGCTATCGAATACCTCCTCCATTGCGTAAGCGACATCCGCACTCGTTGCCTGCGTGCGGTTCTCATCTATGAGTATTTCGATAGTATGTTTACAGAGAGCCTGAATGAGGAAGGGATGGCCATGTGTAGTAGCAATAATCTCCTTCGCCACTTCCTCACTAAAGAGATGCGGAACTGGACGTACAATGAGATTGTAAGCATCTATTTCACGCAGAAAGCTGATCCTGATGCGTTCGACATTTACGAAATATCCGGCCCAACTACGACCCATATCTCCCACCATCTTGGCTCCACTGAAGAGCAGTGCCAGACGCGAATGGTTTTGAATAACGCTGCGAAACCAGTTAAAGAGGAGCTGAAGGTTGATGGTTTCCCTTGCCTCTGCTACCTCAAGCATTTCAAATTCATCGAACATCAAAAGAAGTGTGCGGTTGCTCTGCTCAAGCGTTTGTTCTATTTCGGCATACCATTGTTCAAACACATCGTAGACCTTGATCTCATCTTCTTGTTGCGCGGCATCAAGCTGACTACGTGTTAAGGATTGCACTGTCAGCCCTCTATCCATGAAGCGTTTCTCAATAGTTGCAGCAATCGTGGCGAAAAATGCAGCCGTACTGGAGATCATACCAGTGGTCTGTAAGTCATAAAAGACAGGAATATAGCGTGGTCCAAGCAGTACGGGGAGCTGTTTCAGCAGGCTGCTCTTACCCATTCTTCGTTCGCCAGTGAGGAGAAATGTAGAACGATATTTCTGTTGTAGCGCCTGTCCCAATTTTTGCAGGATATCGTCGCGCCCCATAAATAAGGGGTCACCAATTTCCATTGGGTTCCCAGGCACAAAGGGATTTTCGATATACAAGTTTCCTGAGAGGCTCTGGAGCACATCTATTCCTTGTTTCACAAGCATGCTCCATTGATTCACCACCAGGTTAAGCTGCTGATTAAGCGCAGCGCTTCCGAAAACAGCGCGTCGTTGGATGGTCTGCAAGGAATGCAGCATGCGTTCAAGCGCCTCTTGACGAAGTATTTTGTCGACTTGCGCATAAGAGCTAGCTGCCTCTCGGCTGGCTTCGTCCAGGCTATGAAACACTCTTTCAGCTCTCTCGCTCGCTAACCTCATTTCACGTGGTAAGAGTAATGCAAGCTGCTGGTGAGCCTGACCAATATCACGCAGGCTGGTGCGCTGCTCTAAATCGCGCAGTGCGAGCTCATATGCCGCAGCCAGTGCCGCCCGGCGCTGTTGCGGTCGTTTTTCTAGAATAAAGCGCAACTCTTCCAGGGTGCCACCCAGACTCTCTTCAGAAGCGAGTAATAGCATCTCTCTCAGGTATGGTAAAGGGAGAAAGACGCATTCATCCCAGTGAAGAGAGCAATGATGTAAGCAGTACAATGTTCGCTGGGGTTGCATTTTACTCATCAGGTAAGCCTGTATCGCCGAGTAGGCACTGATCGGGTAAAGCGGGAGGCGGTAGTAGCTAATCAGATAGAGAAGTAAGAAGATTGCTCCCACGATCGCTATTTCACTGGTAGCCGCGAAAAAGCCACTCGTGAATGTCTCAGTGTTAAAGCCACTATCCCCAACAGGAATGCCGATGGTTATCCCAAAAGTTGCTGCCACCGCGATACTGACCTTAATACCGAGGGCCATGGCCTGCTCTTTGCCCTTGATAACGCCGTGCATGATTCTTCCTAATGACCAAGCAAGCAAACAGCCTGTTGTTCCTCCTACAAAAAGACCAATGATACTGCCGGCAATTACGAAACGAGCCTCCAGCCACGGAAAGGTTGCGGCTAGCCAAAGGCCCGACCAGTAGCCGCCAATGGTACCTGTGGAATAGCCTATTATCATCCCGGCCGAGACGCCCAGTGCACTCGCGATGGTCGCATCTCGCAATCCCCCCTCTTTGAGAGCGTGAGCGCTATTAAATGCGATGCCCAGTGCGAGGCCAATGGCAAGGCCGAAGATTATGCCCACCAGGATATCGCTAGCCGTATTGACAATAATGCCATTGGCGAGGCCCACTGCTAATGCACAGGCAACGCCAATGCGCAGGCTAAAGAGACCAGCAATAAGACCAGCAAGAAGGCAACTCAAAGCGGTCGCCCACGTTGCATCAAACAGAAATTGGATAATGCTCGGGCTTAAAGGGACAAAGTGATGAACCGCATAAGAGGGATAGAGATCGGGATACATTATGTAGATGACGATACGTATAATCAATGCAGGCGTATAGGCATAAAGAAAGAGTATGGGAACCAGCCGTAGCATCATCAGAAGACGCTGGGTGAGACTTACAGTCTCGAAGTCGTGCTTGAAACGCACTGGTTGAAAGAAACAACTTTGCAACCAGAGATATGGTTCGAGCACAAATATGTGATGTAGATATGATAGTCGCGCTAGCATAAATTATATGATCGCCTGCCAGATTGCATTGAACTGGTCCTCAAAACTTTGTTTATAGTTCGGATTTTTCCGCACCTGCTCCAGGTCCTCGAACAGGACCTTGCCCGCGAGCTGCAGACGTATAGGCCACCAGGCCGACTCGCTTTCACCCGTGCGTCCATAAGACCAAAGATATTGACGTTCATCGGGCTGAAATTTGGCAAGATTGCCCTTCTCAAAAACAAATTGCTCTGTGTCAGAGTAGTTGAGGGGTTTGAGTGTTACTTGCTCGAATACATTAAAAAATGGGCTGCCCTGTGACCTTTTATCGACCACCTCGTGTAAAGGGCTCTTACTACAGGTGATCAGGACAAGGGAGGATGTAGTTGTCATAGCACGCAAACCTTCAAAGAAGTCGAGTGAAAATTCCTCCCTGCTTGCGAGACGCTCAAATTCGTCGATACAGAGTACGGGAATGAGGTGCTGAGCATAGAGTTCCTGTAAGCCTCCATCAAGCATTTCTAGCCCGGTAACGTCTTCGGGAGGAGTGAGCCCCAGCTTTGTTAATGCTTCAATTGTAAAACCTGCAATCGTTCTGCATTTAGCAGACATGCCGTCGAGATATCCAATACGAAAGTGCGAGCCAAGCAACTGTGGTGCAGTCAAAAGAAAATGCTGTAGCAGCCAGGTTTTGCCAATTCTTCGCGGCCCAACTATGGCGGTAGAGGCTTTACGTGAAGTGCGAGATAACAGCGTCTTTCTTTCACGCTGTCGCCCATAGAGCTGTCCTGCTTCTGGGAATGGTTCGTTGAACAGAAAAATGGGGAGTGTGGCGCTATCTTCTTTACTCTCACGTGCTAATCCTAGTTCCTGGGCGTTGACACCATAGAGAGTGCATAGCTTTTCTCGGTAATAGCGGCTTGGCGTAACGCTCCCAGCCTCCCAACGATTCACCGCGACGTTTGTCGTTCCCAGTTGCTCTGCAACATCAGCCTGTGTCCACCCTCGTTTCTCTCTTGCTGCTCTCAAACGGCCGTTCAGCATTGCTATAGTTACAGCCTTTCTCATCACACCTCGCAATCATGCTAATCATGCAGGCGATTGGCATACTCGTCGCTTACACATGTCCAATGCCTCACTCCGGATGATAAGCCAGATGATAATAATGCTATTTTATCACCTTAATCTAAAAATGTAAGCTTCTTAGCACAATATTCATTTTGTTTTAGGAATAAGCTCAAATGGCTAAATACTACTGATGAGCATGAAACGACCTGCAAGAGTACAGCATGATACGTTCAACCTGCCTATTGCCCCAGGCAAGCTCTTAGGATTCTATTTCTCCTGCGGTCCTGTGGCCTCACTTGGCTTCTTGATAGGTGGTCTGCCAGGGTTCATTTTGGCTATAGTATGTGATATGCTGTGCTGGCTTTTGCTCATGCTCCTTGCAAAGAAAAGGACACAAAGAGAGATTCTATCCGATAGCTAAGCAATCTGCCTGGCTCCGGTGGCCATCGGTATTAACTTCACGAACTATGGGCCACTCATTTATACGTTGACAACTCCCGCCCCTACACTGTATAGTTAAACAAGAAGATGTCATGTATGTTGATCAACAATATCAACAATGAGCATAATTGCACATACCTAATGAGGCAATGGGGCCTCCCAGCCGGGATGTAGGAGCACAGCGCATCTCGGCTTCTCTTTACCTACGCATGTTTTTTTAATAGCTCGCAGTGCTACTGATGGGCAAAGGAGAATTTAGATCGATGGCGGACAAAGGTTTCACTATCTGGTTTACAGGTCTTTCCGGTTCTGGCAAAAGCACCCTTTCAGAGGCCGTGATCAAGCGTTTTCAAGAGCATGGACGTAACGTAGAAGTGCTCGATGGCGACGTTGTGCGTACACACCTGAGCAAGGGCTTAGGGTTTAGTCGCGAGGACCGTGACACGAATATCAAGCGCATCGCTTTTGTCTGTAATCTGCTCACCCGTAATGGTGTCATATGCATCTCCGCCGCTATTTCACCGTTTCACGAGGCTCGCGAGTGGGCACGCCAGGAGATCGGCAGCTTTGTCGAGGTCTACGTCAAATGCCCGATTGAGGTTTGTCGCCAGCGCGATGTCAAGGGACTCTACAAACTGGTTGACGAGGGCAAGATCCGCAACTTTACAGGCGTCGACGATCCCTATGAAGAGCCGCTAAACCCCGAATTAGTCGTTGAGACCGACAAAGAAACATTGGAAGAGAGCGTTGAGCACATCTTTCATAAACTCGTAGAACTGGAATACATTAGCCCCGAATACCTGGGCAAGAGCGCGACAAATGCAGCGGTAGAAACTCTACCTCACGCACATTAATAAATTAGCGAAAGTCTGGCAATGGTGGTGGTAGGGGCGATCGCCCCTACCACACCTCGTCTCACGACCATTGTCCGCATTTGACGCTCAATAACTCCCCTTCGCGTATTAAACGGTGAATAGTATATATATATCATCGTTAAGGAGGTTCCGAGTGAGACCGCATACATCCTATCTCGTTTGCGCAACCCAGCGCAGTGGCAGCACCTTGCTATGCGAACTGCTAAAAAATACGCATCTCGTCGGTTACCCCGAAGAATATTTCGATGCCTTGAGGAGCACAGGTGTTCCGCAGCGCCCCCTCGAATATTTTACCGGCGTCACAGATGAAGCGTTAATGAAAATCTTTCAGGGGCGCACCCATCCCGATGAAGAACAGCGCCAGCCCCCACCCAGCATCAGCTTTGAGAGCTATGTAGACACGATCTTTGAGAAATGCACCACTACAAACGGTGTCTTTGGTACGAAAGTAATGTGGAACTATTTTCCTGATTTTGTTAGCAAACTGCGCGACATTCCACGCTACCACGATCTGCCCACTTCAGCCATCCTTGCCACACTCTTTCCCAATCTGCACTATATCTTTGTTACTCGTCGCGATAAGCTCGGACAGGCGATTTCCTTGTGGAAGGGTCTGCAAACATGGACGTGGCGAGCGGAGGATGGCGAGAAGAAAACATCACATGAATTGATCTTTCACTTTGGAGCGATCGATCACCTGGTGCGGGTGCTTGAAAACAACGAACAACGCTGGCAGCGTTTTTTTGCCCATTATCGTATTCGACCCCTACACATCCTCTTCGAGGATCTCATCATCTCGAAGGAGGAGACGGCGCGCGAGGTGCTTCGCTTCATTGGTATCTCCATCCCGCCGGATGCTGAACTTGCATCACCATATATGCAGCGTCAGGCAGATGAGTTAACAGCAGCATGGATTCAGCAGTACCATGCTATAAAGCAGGACCAGCAGTCATCTTACGAATAAGAGACTGCCAGGCCTGCTTCCCAGTAAACGGATGTGTGGCAGGAAGGTCCCTGTTTCAAAATCTGGACTATACCTGTGCTGTTTTCCTACGACTGCTTATTCTCAAGCTGATCAATAGTAATATCATCCCTATGCATTGAGCCAAAGCGGTCGATCAGTCTACCTGCTGTCTGCGTAGCCGCAACTGTTCCCGGACCAAGCATAAGCAGCAATATACTGATATCGCTGATATGTAGATTGAACTGAAGCAAAGGGGCAATGTAGTTATAGATCACAGAGAAGCTTACAACCGTGAAAAAAGCTGGTGCCAGGGCCAATAACAATCGAGGTTCTCCAATCGGAGCCAGTCGAGCCTTCAACGATAACGTTTGTGATGCTCCATCGTCAGGTAGAGCGCTCATCTGTAGTACTATACAAGCAAGTGCAGCCACGCATGCGATCAGTGCAAACGAAACACGCCAACTCACATGTTCACCGCTCACTTATGCATCTATCATTCCATAAGACAGCGAAAACCGGTATGGCAGGTAGCATCATCGAGGGCCGCCGCGATACGTGCAGCAGGGCGGTAGCGCAGGCAGTAGTTGGGAGCGCACAGATACGATCCCCCTTTGAGCACCTTGCGGGGTAACAGATTGAACGGTTGCATAGGGTCGAAGCTCTGCTCTTTTAACGCGCCCTGGGGATTACGGGGAATGCAGCATGGCCTCTCAGCTTTGGCCGGATGTCGATCCTGGTACCAATCGCTCGTCCACTCCCACACATTCCCCGCCATGTCGTACAAACCATAGCCATTGGGCGGAAATGAGCCCACGGGAGCCGTCCCAGCATAGCCATCAGCCTCCAGGTTCTGCCAGGGGAACTCACCCTGCCATGTATTCGCCATATAGCGACCATCAGGCGTAAATTCGTTACCCCACGCATACGTCATTCCTTCCAATCCTCCCCGCGCCGCCAACTCCCATTGCGCCTCCGTTGGCAGTTTCTTCCCAGCCCATTGAGCATAGGCCACTGCATCTTCGTACGCAACGTGTACCACCGGGTGCCGTTCGCGTCCCACCATCGAACTCTCCGGTCCTTCAGGATGTCGCCAGTTCGCTCCCGGCACGTAGGACCACCAGTTGCTATAGTCGCGCAGGTCGACGGGACCAGCAGTCTGCGAAAATACCAGCGAGCCTGCCGTAAGCGCCTCTGGTGCTACTCCAGGATAATCTTGTGCCTGTGGCGTACGCTCGGCGACGGTGATATAGCTGGTCGCTTCGATAAAACGAGCAAAGTCTTCATTGGTGACTGCGTACTGATCCATCCAGAAGCCATCAACGGTGACAAGATGCATGGGCGCTTCTTCCGGGTAAAAGGTATCAGCGCCCATCAGGAATGTCTTTCCTGGTATCCATACCATGTTGGGATGTGGCGGCTTAGCACTATATGCTGTGTGCGTTTCTTTCTCGTGCATCTTCATATGACAATGTGGGTAGGAGCGTCGGCGGAACGTTGATCTGGATCGTTTAATTCAGCGCCATGTGGAGCGGCTACTGGCCCGTCCAATAGGGGGTCGTTGGTCTCCCTCATCCATGTCTCGAGCCGCGTGCGCATCTGCTGTAGCACTGAAGCAAATGCTGGCTGATCAACTAGATTGGCCGCTTCCATAGGGTCAAAAAGCAGATCGTAGAGCTGCTCCACGGGGCGTACATGATTATGCCAACCAGCAACAAGCAACAGCTCTTTGCTGAGACCATCATCACAATTGGATAGTACAGGCCCGGCGTGCTCATCAAAACGACGAATGTACTTCCAACGTTCTGTGCGTATGGCCCGCGTTGGTTCATAGGCTGCGTGATAGGTGACTTCCGCGAAAATCGCGTCGCGAACCGCCTCGGTCTCTCCGCGCACAATGGGCAAGAACGAGTGGCCCTGCAGCCACGATGGTGCGTCAATCCCCAACAGATCGCACAGCGTCGGAAAAATATCAATCTGCGAGATCAGCGCATCGCTCACTTTCCCACCGCCAAATCCGCCGGGGCCGCGCATGATCAGCATAACCCCAATGCCATGATCGGTCAGACTTCCCTTCATTAAGGGAAAGGCAATGCCGTGATCCGTGGTGCAGATGATCAGCGTATTCTCCGCGAGTCCTTTTGCCTCTAGAGCATTAAGAATATCACCGATCCCTTCATCCAGTGCGGACGCGCTGGCCTTAAATGCTGCCATATCCCGCCTGATCTCAGGTGTATCAGGTAATGGCGCGGGGGGCAACGTATACTTCGCCTCTTCTGCATCAACTTCAGGAAATGGACGATGCGTCTCAGAAAAGCCAACGGAGAGGAAAAACGGCTGCTGAGGTCCATCGCGTAAGAAGCTCACGGCGGTTGGTGCAATATTCTCTGCATGGAAATCTTTCACTCGCACGATCGTATCATAGACAGTGGTAGTCAAATCCTTTGCGGTATGTTCCTCGCCAATCAAGATGGTATGATAGCCTGCCTTTTGTCGCAATGTGTGCACAATATGCTGAGAATAATCATTGAGTGCGAAGCCGCGATGGGCTAGCCCTAACATCCCATTGCTATGCGGATGCTGACCCGTCAGCAGGCTGGCACGGCTCGGTGAACAGGTCGGTGCCGCGCAAAATGCCTTACGAAACAATACCCCTTCTTGTGCCAGGCGTTGAATATGGGGGGTAAGAATGGCATGCCCATACGGCTGAACGTAGCGTCCGGTGTCGTGAGAATGGATATAAAGAATATTGGGCCGCTTTTCTTTCATTGGATATTTCTCCTTGTCATTCTACAACGCGCAAGCGCTATCTCAGGTATTGCATCCCTGTCCGCCACTCACTCATCGAAGCCTCTTATATGATTGTTGATTAATTCGATCAACTAAGATAACTATATGTGGTTCACCTCGGTATTGTCAAGGTGTTCGTGTATCCTTCTGCCCAATAGACGTTAAGATATAAGATAGCGTGGGGCGAGCAGCCTCCTAAAGATCGGCCCTACCTCAGCGGAGCACCTCCGCTGAGGTAGGGCCGATCTTTAGGAGGTTGCTCGCCCCACGCTATAATTGTGGGTATCCACAGCCGCCGTTAACGCTCACCCACGCCCAACTTACCCAACTGATATCGTGCGCGTCAAAGTATGTCAGCAACTTACTCACAAAGTCCGTCTTACAGTCGTACTGACCGCTCTCCGTCGAGATCACCGGGTAGCTGGCACTGATCGTCCCAAAGGCCTGATCCCAGGTGTTAGGACCCTTGTCGCCGTAAGGATAGGGATGTGAGCTATAGACGATATCTTTGCCCGTGAGAGGAAACTTTGCGATCTGCGAGATATCGAAGCCCCAGCGCACACCGCCAATGATGACGATATTGCCCGCGCCGGTTCCTCGTACAGCGTTCACTAAGGCCTGCATCCCTACAGATTGATATGAATGCCCGCCGTCA
>WNGQ01005802.1_pt1 | contig 12377 bp, 11 predicted proteins | sample 5407661 | NCBI WGS metagenome assembly WNGQ01 (sample SAMN13153382, study PRJNA577476) | soil metagenome | isolation source: 60 cm soil or saprolite under Garry oak tree replicate 2 | place: USA:California | collected 2016-06-15
GTTCGATTGGCAATAGGCGATCCGGAGAAGGACCACAGCTTCCTAGTAGAGCGGTCTCCCAAAACATACTTTGACAAACTATCAGCATCGCTAATGATCATTCAGGGAAAGAATGACCCGCGCGTGCCCGAGCCGGAATCAGCACAAGTTGCGGCTGACCTGAAGAAAAAAGGAGTCCAAGTCGACTACGTGGTGTTCGAAGATGAGGGTCATGACGTTCTCAGGTACAAGAACAGGGTCGCCTGCTACAACGGAATAACCGAATTCTTCCTCAAGCATCTCGCCGGCTAGTATTAGGTGCGGTGCTGGCTGAGGGCTTTTGATAGCCCGACTCGGGAGGCCCTAAAAAATGGGGAGGTGGGAGTTTAGCGTCTAGTGTTGTGCTACTTGGAAGCAAGCGACGTCGTACTGTGAGACCGCATTCGAATTGGCGGGTGTTTGGGTATTTTGTCCGTTTCCAGCGTATACGTTACCCGCGTTAGCGAACCCATTGGTGTTGATGTTGAAGCCTGGGGGGCTTAGTGGTCCCGAAGGGAATACTGATTGACAGCTCTGATTGGGCTGACCCTGGGTCCCGGTGTTAGTGTCCGCCGCGGCGGGTCTTGCGAGAAAAGGTACTGCAGCTAGAGAGAGTATTGCGAGTGCTAGTACAAGTCTTGTTGTCTTCATTCTTGTTCTTATCACCGTCGTAGGAAAACGCAGATAAAAGTGTTGCTATTGCAGTAGGACCTACTGGAAAGCGTCGATTCTAACCTCCCGGAATAGGGCTACTCTGCAATGTAAGTGCTCACTCGATGACCGGCGAGGTCCCTGCAAACTGGCTGAGACCCTTAGCCATGTCCGCCAGTCTTTTGTCTACTCGATAGTGAACAGATCCAAGCTCATATGAGCCGTCGCTCTTTCTCTCCCCAGCTTTGACCCCCGTCAGCATCTCAATGCCCTCGTCAATGCTGCTGATCGGATAGATGTGGAACTTGCCTTGTTTTACGGCCTCGACGACTTCCTCGTTGAGCATGAGGTGTTGGATGTTGCTGCGTGGAACGAGTATGCCCTCGTCGCCCTTGAGGCCTCGAGCCTTGCAGACGGCGTAGAAGCCTTCGATTTTCTCGTTTGCTCCACCGATTGCTTGAACCTCTCCCTTCTGGTTGACGGAGCCCGTGACTGCGAAGTTTTGTTTGATCGGCAGCTCCGCCAGCGCTGATAGGATGGCGTAGAGCTCAGTGCCTGAGGCGCTGTCGCCGTCTACCCCTCCATAGCTCTGCTCGAAAACGAGTCTACATGAGAGGGTTAGAGGCTTATCGTGCGCATACTTGTTGGCTAGGTAGCCCGAAATTATGAGCACCCCTTTCGTATGGATTTGTCCGCCAAGCTTCGACTCGCGCTCGATATCGATGAGTCCTCCTCTTCCCATCCCGGTGCTCGCAGTAATCCTGGAGGGTTGGCCGAATTCGAAGTCTCCGAGGCTGATGACCGACAGCCCGTTCACTTGTCCAACCTTAGCCCCGGTCGTGTCGATTAGTATGACGCCCCTCTGGATCATTTCCTTGAACTTTTGATCCACTAGGTCCGACCGGTAGACTTTCTCCTCTAATGCCTTTGAGACGTGAACGTCTTTGATGTATTTGCTGTTGTCTTGGCTTGCGTAGAAGCTGGCTTCTCTGACGATGTCTGCAAGTTCGGGGAATCTCGTTGATAGTTTGTTCTGGTCCTCGGCTAGCCTTGATCCGTATTCGACGACCTTTGCGATCGCTGATGCTTCGAGATGGTTCAGCCCTTCGGTCTCGCAGAGAGTGTGTACGAAGTTGCCGTAGATCTTGATCGTCTTGTCATTCCACTCAATCAGGTCATCAAAATCGGCCTTGACCTTGAACAAGAACTTGAAATCCGGATCGGCCTGGAAGAGTACCTGGTATGTGCCAGGGTCTCCTGCTAGTATGACTTTCATATTCATCGGTATGGGCTGTGGGGTGAGGCTCTTAGTCGTCGTTGCCCCAAGTCTCTCAGCTGTCTCTTCGATTGAGATGGTCTCTGTCTGGAGAGTTCTCTTCAGTCCGTCGTATGAGAACGGGTTGGATAGTACATCGTTTACGCCTAGTATAATGTAGCCGCCGTTGGCCTTGTGCATCGACCCTCCCTTGATTAGGGTGAAGTCGGTCATCAGGGCGCCGAATTTGGACTCTTTCTCGATCTTGCCGCAGAGATTCGAAAAGGTCGGATTATCCTCAACGATCACTGGCGCGCCTTTCAGACCAGTGTTATCGACGATGACGTTTACCTCGTATCTCCGGAATGCAGAGGTCTTCTCGGCAGGACTTGGCGTGGGGTCTGAGGAGTCCTGGTCGGCCTGGGATTGCGGTTCTGGTTCCCCTATGAACAGCTCTGGATTTTCGAGGATGTCGTCTCTGACTTCACTCAGATAACGGGTTACCTCCGGGAGGTCCTGGTATGTTGAGGTGAGGAGGTCGATGAGCCCCCCGATTGCGTAGTGAAGGGAATCGTCTCTGAGCTTGCGGAGCTCTTCGAGTGTTTTCGCGTCTAGCTCGAGTATCTGTTTGCCAGCCTTGTCCAACGCGGCCCGGACCGTGTCGCGGTTTTCTTCGAACTTCTTCCTCACGGTTGCCGGTAGCGATTGGAACTCTTCTTCTGCTACTGGCTTTCCATTGTACACCGGGATTATGCTGATTCCGACCTGTGTCATCCTTACGGCATAGCTGTATTTCTGCGCGAGAGCGTTCAGCTCGCTGAGTATCTTGTCTCTCTGTTCCCCTGCCTTCTTCCTAATAGCGCCTGTACGCGCGACGAACTCGTTGCTCTGGAGAGCGGCCGGAACCGCTCGTTTGACCTGGTCGACGAGCTTCTTCATATCCTTCTGTAGGACCCTCGCCCGTCCGGCGGGTAGGCTCAGCGCTTTGGGCTCGTATGAATCGTCGAAATTGTAGACGTAGCACCAGTCAGGCGGGACTGGCTTGCTTGCTGCGATGGTTTTGAGATAGTTTCGGGTCGCGGGGCGTTTTCCGGTGCCGGGTAGGCCTCCCACGTAGATGTTGAATCCTTTGCCCTTCATGTCTATTCCGAACTTGAGGGCTTTGAGCGCTCTGTCTTGGCCTATGATGCCTTCGACGGGGCCAAGTTCTTCGCTGGTCTTGCAGTTGGCTGCTTCAGGTGCGCAGAGCCGCCTGAGCTTGTCAGGGGAAAGCTCGATTACTGGCATTCGTTTGCGACTGGGGGTTCTAGGATTTCAGCATTCGCAAGTGAGTATCGAGGATAGGACTTGACATAATGCGAATATACCTTCCTCCATTATCATAACAATGAGTTCCTATGGAGCCTTGGGATGTCGTAATAGTCGGCGGCGGCATTCTAGGTACGTCGGTGTCCTATTGGCTGGGCAACCAGTACGAAGGACGAATCGCAGTCTTGGAGAAGGAACAGGATGTTGCGGTTCACACGTCATACAGGAACACCGGAGTAGTGCACCGGCCCTTCTATCTTGACCCCCAGGCGCGAAGGATTTTCTCCCGTTCATCCCAGACGGCCTACGGCCTGTGGAAGGCGTACGCCAAAGACCGGAATCTTCCCTGGAGCCCAGTGGGAACGTTTGAGGTTGCGACTCGGCCAGAAGATGTGAAGCGGGTTGAGAAGTATCATCACTGGGGCCTGGAGAATGGGATGGGTGAGGACGAGCTGGAGTTGTTGACGTCTGAGGAGGTTAGGAAGTACGAGCCGAGGGTTAGGTGTTACGGAGCAGTCTGGTCAAAAACGGATACGGGGGTCGACTATCAAATGTTCACTCGATCGCTTCGAAGAGACGCGGAGGAAGAGGGAGTAAGATTCCTCGTCGGGTTTGACGCGAAGTCGATCACTGTCGAAGAGGATTTTCTGAAGATTCAGAATTACAATGGTGGTGAACCTGTTCGGACGCGATTTCTCATCAATTGTGCGGGGGGGAACTCGGTCCGGGTCGCTCACATGTTAGGTGTGGGGCGAGAGTATGGGGATTTGAATTTCAGGGGCGAGTACTGGGAAATTGGAAATCAGTGGACCAATTTGGCCAATCGCAACATCTACACAGTCGCCCGTCATCCGGAGCTTCCGTTTCTCGATCCTCACTGGATTGTCCGGGCTGATGGACGGCGCGAAATCGGGCCAAACGCGGTTCCGGTGGCGGGGCCATACACTTACAGGGGATTTTTCCGGAATCCTCTCGAGGCGATTGGGAAGGTGCTTGAGCAACCGATCATGAACAAGGTTGCCCTGCTGTACAATCGTGATTTTCTCACCTTAGCCGGGGAGGAATGGATGTCTTCCATATCGAAGAAGGTCATGGCTGGGCGAGCCCAAGAATTTCTGCCCGACCTCAAGGTCGACTATCTCGTGTCCCATGGTATTGCCGGGGTTCGTGCTTCAGTTATCGATAGGAAAGGGAATTTCATTAAGGAAGCGATCGAGCTTCAGGGTCCGCACTCGTATCATATTACGAACTATAACTCGCCTGGAGCGACAGGCTCGCCTGCATATGCGGCGTGGCTCGTAAACAAATTGAAACTGAAGGGCCTACTCGACCATCTGAAGTCTAGAGCGCCGCCTTTCAAGAGTCTCTGGAGTTTTGAAAAAGTAACCGACGCAGTAGGCGTCTAGCTACTGTGATATTTTCTTCCGATCAATTACGAGTCTAGAGGGCCTCTACATTACTCCGTAACGGAAGTTCTTCCAAACGCCCGTTGCGCCCTGTCCGTGCACCGAGGAGCTTCCTTTCACGGGGTCCACGGGTTTTAGAGTAAACAGTCCCCATCCTATCATGATCTCTTTCGGGATAGCTGGGATTCCTTCTGCCTTGAAGAATGTGCGGCCGTCAACTAGCCATTCTGCCCGTTTTTTGGGAGCATCGATTCTGACCTGGTAGCGATGCATCCGGCCCGGCTCGGTTCGCACTCCTGAGAAAGGTGATTCGATGAGATAGGTGAACGCGGTCTTCTCATCTGTGACTCCGGGAATTAGGAGGCGTTCGTAGATAGCCCCAATCTTCTTTCCGGTAGTTACAAAGTCGAATATCATTCCGGTCGCGAAGTCCATGAGGATGAACCCGGCAAATCCGTCGCGAAGGTCGTCAGCGTTGCTCCGGTATGATTCCGCGCCCATTTCGACCTCGAACGTGGTTATACCTGTGTTGGAGACTGGGAAACCGCGTGTGGAGCCGTAGAGTTGCTTCGGATCGTCGAACATGTGGATAGTATCATGCTTTCGTGTGAATGGGTCGATGGTTAGGGCGAGTCCGCCCGCTTTCGCTTCTAGTCTGGCTTTTGGCTCTGCCCACGTCCAGTTCTCCCCGTTGCCCATCGGGAAGCTCATTATCTTCCATTTCGAAGAATCGACGGTGTTCTTTGACATCTCATCGTAGATTGGGGTCTCAGTCTGGAGCATGTTTCAGTGCAGGAATCGGCTACTCATTTAATATTTCCTCGGCGGGGCCCGTTCAATCCATACTCTACGAGTATGCATCTAGAGTTAACTTCCGTTTGGAAGGTCTCGGTCCCGCTCCTTTCTTCTTCACGGTCTCCAGGAACCTGTGCATCTGTTCTTCCTTGCGCTTGCTGGTCCAATAGTATGCCTCGTCAATGGTCCCTTCTGCAATCAGCACGGTCATCTTCCCTGGCCTTGTTCTCCCGGTCCGGCCGCGTCTTTGTATGAGCCGAATCTCAGAGGGGACAGCTTCGAAGAATACGACATGATCGACGTCTGGCACGTGGAGTCCCTCTTCTCCGATGCTTGTCGTGACAAGAACATTGTAGGTTCCGCTTCTGAACTGTTCGAGAATCTCCATCTGTTCAGATTGGCTCAAGCCCACATCATCTTCGCTCCTTGTGGCTTGACCTACGAACCTGACGGGTGAGACTCCCTCAACTTGGGCGAGATTGTTGACGATGGTTTCGACGCTGTCTCGGAACTGGGTGAAAACGATCAGCTTTGCTTCCCTGTTGCTTGTGAGCTCGTCGCTTACGAGGTCGCGTAGACGTTTCAGTTTAGGATGTTCTTGGTCTCCGAGTGAGATCGCTAGTTTCTGTACTTCGAGGATTCTGGGATCCTTTGAGAGGCTCTTGGCCGATTTGCTGTCTGCTTGGTTAAGTCTCTCAAGCGCTTTCTCCAGGCTTCTCATTCCATGAGTTTCCAAGAGCTCGACTGAGTGCAGAAGTGACATCGATTGTGCCTGTAACATTATTGCGCCGTACACGGGACCTGCACCTCCGTGCCTCAGTCTTTCACGTAACCTCTCTCCGAGCTCGAGGAGGATTCTCTTTGAGACTGGGACATTCATTGGTAGCTGTCGCATGACCTTCAGCTTCTTCACCCGCTCCTCCAAGGCTGTGCGTAATACTCTCGAAACCTGTTTGTAGCTGGTTGGAAGTGGGACCCTGATCCAATTCACTGAGACCTGCTGCACGTAAGGCGTGACGTCCGAGTCCTCTTCGGTTCGAGTCTGAACATTCGTAATGGCAAGTCTCTGGCAGATCTCTTCGATTCGCGCCCTACGCGAGCTAGGTGAAGCAGTCAGACCGAGTATCAACGGGTTGGAGGCAGTAAGCTTGTACGCCTCCGCCACCTGTGAGTAGGCATAATCTCTGACGCACCGGTGGGCCTCGTCAAATACGATCAGAGACACGTCATTGAGCGAGTACCTCTCTTCCAGAACGTCATTCCTGATCACCTCGGGTGTTGCAAAAATTGCCTTTGAGCTGGCGACCAAGTCTTGTCGCTCCGTGGGCGGGACTTCTCCAGTGAGGACCGCAGAGGGAATCTTCTCTGCGAGATGTTTTTCAAAGAATCTAGAATGTTGGAGGACAAGCGGTCTGGTTGGAGCGAGGATGATGACTTTCGAGATGGGGTGTTGGGCGAGTCTTTCTCGGGCAACCAGCAGTGCGATGATGGTCTTACCGAGGCCGGTGGGGATCACGACCAAAGTATTCGTGGTGAGGGCCGAACGGGCGATGGTGTCCTGGTACTCCCGTGTCGATATGTCGACTAGACTGTTCACGGTGGTTGTCGTCAATGGATGGTCTTGGACCCGTTGGCTATAGTGCCGGGTTTAGGTGCCCTTTACGTATTCTTAGAACATGCGTTCGGCCAGCAGTCGAAAACAGGGCAACGGCGATTGCCCAAGAGCTCAGGGCTGCTATCTCCACGTACATCCGGAATGGCCGGTCGAAGTAGAGAAAGCCCGTCATTCCCAGCAGAACCGCAAAGGCGGTCAGCACATCGTACCTATTGAGAATATGAAAATCGCCTACCCCCTTGTGAAGAGCGGAGCCTAACGCTGTGAGACCGAGCGCGAGACCAACCGATGCGATAGCTGTTGTCGAGACCGGGTCCCAGTAGGAGACCTTGAAAATTATCAAGCCAATCTCGTCGGCAACGAGCCCTAATCCTATGCCAACCACCAGTGCCCCGTCCCATTTTGTTCTAATGTCCTCAGCAAGTGCGAGAACAGTGGCTGAGAGCGCCACGAGGGCAAGCCCATAGTAGAGATGGTGCATTCTGAACCCGCTGACATGCACTATCGGGCAGGCTTGGACGCAGTGAGCCTCTAGGTACACGAATGTTCGCGCCACGAGGACTGCTATGGTGTAGCCTAGCGTTGCAAAGGATAGTCCGACAGGTCCTCCAGGGGAAGGGGCTCTGAGGCTCTTCAATACTCGCAGAATTGACGGTGCGAGTTCTTTAACTTATGCGACAGAGAGGGCACCAAAAGTCCCTCCGGGAATCTGGAGCGATACAGTCAAACTACTAGCTGACAATGGTTAAGCGTACCCGAAGTGGCTGGCAGAACCTGGGAAGACCAGAGGATGGCTAGGCTCAGCGTTGGAAAGATTCCGCCTGCTCTGCTCTCGAGGTCCGTGTTTCCGTTTCTTGGAAGCAAGAAGCCGGGTGTCTTGGTTAAGCCTGGGATCGGACGCGACGCAGCCATCGTTAGGCACGGTGGGAAAGTCTTGGTCTTCTCGACTGACCCGATCACGGGAACCTCGACCCACATTGGTACTCACTCGGTAATCATAAACGCCAATGACATAGCAACATCTGGAGCCAAACCCATCTGGTACCTTTGCACCATTCTCCTACCGCCGGGAGCTAGTGAGTCCTATCTCGGCCAAATAATGCGGGAAATCAACCAAGCGTCGAAGAAGATCGGCGTGGCGGTCCTTGGCGGTCATACCGAGATCACCTCTGGGCTCAACCGTCCTATAATCGCTGGGTTCATGATAGGTGAGACTGGTCCCCGTAGGAATTTCAGCGCCGAGAACGGTCGTCCCGGCGACAGAATATTGTTAACCAAGACGGCTGGACTTGAAGGAACAGCTATCATCGCATCAGAGCATTCTCGACGGCTTGGACGATTACCGTCTTCTACTCTTGAACGTGCGAAAGGTTTCTCCCAAGACATAAGCGTGGTTAAGGAGGCGCTAGCAATTGCGAGACTTCAGGGTGTGCATGCAATGCACGACCCAACCGAAGGCGGAGTGATAACCGGATTGTGGGAATTGGCAGAGGCATCTAATCTCGGAATCGAAGTATGGTCCGACAAGATCATGATTGCCCCCGAGACTACTCAGATTTGTTCAATCCTCAGGCTTAACCCTTTGAAACTGATGAGCTCCGGCTCGTTGCTGGTCGCTGTCAAGCCCTCGGAAACTGGGCGTGTCAAGCGAAAGCTTCGAGAGCTGAAGGTCCCTGCGTCCGAAGTTGGAATGTTAACGCCACGAGCGGTCGAGCGCAATTTGCTCTCTAACGGACGAAGGACAAAACTGCGACCAGTTTCGCGAGATGAGCTGTATCGCCTAAGCTGAAGACTTACTTGCCTTGAATGGTTCCAGCAGCCAGAAGAGGGGGATCAGGAATACGGCGGAAGCGATTCCCAGGAAATACCATCCGGTAGAGTATCCGATTATCCCGAACGTGATTGGTATCCAGAAGCTTCCGAGTATCTGTACACAGTTAATCACGCTAATTGCTAATGGCGCGTACTCTTTCCCGACCTCTGGGTACAGACTCGCACTCGCGTATTCCGTCGAGAACACAATAGCGTCCATGAACCCGATGGTTGGGACCAAGAGCCAGAGCACGGCAGGTCCTGAGGCACCGATCAGCGCGAGGCCTAGTGCAACTCCAAGCCCCGGGACTATTATGAAGATCTTGCGTTGACGTGTTCGGTCGGACAGTTTCCCTCCGACTGGTCCCCCGATAATTGCAGAGAACATTATCAAAGATGCGATCAAGCCTGCTTCACCAGTCGGGAACCGGTACACGTCGCTGAGAAATTTCGGTAGAAGTTGTGATGTAGTGAAGACACCGCCCCAGATTCCAACGATTCCAAATGCGATTAGAATGATATTGCGGCTCTTGAACGCCAGCCACATAGAGCCGCGAGCACGAGTGACCTTACTGTCCTTCGGAATTACCACTTGACCGAAAGCGAATAGTATGATTCCCAAAACTCCCCCAAGGATAAGTCCTAGCCGCCAGTTCCACACCTCGAATAGGAACGCCCATGCGAATAGTCCAAGCGCGCCGCCCACGTTGAACATTGCATTGTAGAGTCCGAGGACGAATCCCTCCTCTTCGGGCCTGAACAATGGTGTTAGGACGCCGATGGCCGGGGCGAAGAATAGTGCTGCACCGAGTCCCAAAACAAATCTGGCCGCGAATAGGGATGGAAAGTTTACAGCGAGTCCTTCTCCGATACCCGACAAGGATAGGATGAGTATCCCCAGTTGAGAGGTGTTCTTGGGCCCCCAGCGGGAAGAGAGGACTCCCGCCGGTATCTGAAATATTCCGGCTCCTAGCAGAAACGATGAGGTCAGAACTCCGATCGTCGGCTGGTCAATTCCCAGCTCAACGGCGATTAGGGGAAGTGCGGGCGATATGTTGAACCAGTTTACCGTGTAAATGGCGCGGTTGGAAAGGACGGACCCGAGGACCAGCCATCTTCTCTTCGGTTTCAATCCCAAGATTTCGCCGCCGTTGAAACGAGACGGTTGCCACGACTTGGCTTCTATTTCACTCGTTGGTCCTTGCTAGTGCTGGGGCAGCCTGGCGCGTCGAAGTCCAAACGCCCGGCTTCCACGAGCTTTGCGACGGCGACGGACGTGAATGTCTTGTTGATCGACCCGATGTCAAAAAAGTGTATAGGTCGCGTTCGCAATATTGCGCGCGCGATCAGCAAGGCGCACCACCTTTTCAAACACGGGATGGGCTACGTGAGCGACGAGCATCGCTCCCAAATTGACGCTTTTCTGGAATCCGTCGAGCTTCCATTCCTCCCTGACTGTCGTCGTCTGTGGATATCGGTAGCAGGTTGCGGTTAGCAAACTGTTATAACCAATGAACACAGAATAGGCTCTACCGTTTCAAGGTTAGATTTTGATGGATAGAAAACCATTGAAGGTGGCTATCGCCGCTGTGCTGCTAGCTGGCTTGTTCACAGGGTTCAGCACATTTCCCGTGCACGCGGCCTGCAGCATAAACTGTTGGGCTCTAAACCAGGACGCATTCAATGGGGGGCAGACAGATGTTTCTATCCAGACTTCGGCTTCTGACCCTCACAGTTTCAGAATAGGGGCCGTTCTAACCAACGCCTCCAGCGCGAATCCCTTGACAATCTTCGGCTGGCAGTTCGTGATTAACTACAATGCCACAGAGTTCACGGCACGGGGGGATCCCAGCGCAACCTCGCTTTACCCTGATGGTGCTGCTGATACTGCTCTCCTCGGAGCTCAGACGACTTCTGGCACAGTGAACTGGGCTGGAATGGTGAGTGGCGGAAGGGCCCTTTCGGGTACTACTAACAATGCTAATGGTGCTAATGGCGCGTTCACAGTTTTCCTAACGATCATTGCTCCCAACACTGCGGTTACAATTACAGCGGACACATTGTTCGCCAGTGTCGCCTTTGAGCTAAACACCGTCCCTAGTCCCAGCATCCAGAGCTTCACCATAACCAACGTTATCTTCGTCGATTCCTCATCAAACACCATACCCGGCGTACATGCCGGGGGTCCTATCACCGAGACCATTACTGATATTCCACCCGCAGCAATAATCGCTGCGACTCACGAGACAACTGGATCACCTGACTGTGTCCCCATCACTGGAGCAGTCTGTACAGCTTTCGCTTTCAAATTCGACGGTTCAACCAGTTCTGACGCTGACGGGACCATTGCGAACCCCAGTGGCTACTTCTGGGATTTCGGCGATGGGACCCAAAACCTGGGAGTTACAGGTTCGATCGTTGTCCATGATTACGCCGCCTCGGGCACCTTCAACGCGACCCTGCGTGTTGTCGATAATGTGGGCGACACTGGTTCGGCACGTGATGCTTTGGGAAACGTAATACTGAACATGCAGCCGAGCCATTCTCAGATCATCAACCTTTCGACGGGCACCACTCTCGACACTACTACCACCACGGTCAGCTGCAGCCCGTCTTCGGTCACTGTAAACACGGCCACGTCATGCACAGCCACGGTTACTGATACTTCCGCCGGTCCAATAACACCCACCGGGCCCGTCGGCTTTACCAGCAGCGGGGCCGGCACCTTTAGTCCTATGACGAGCTGTAATCTTAGCGGCACAACATCCTCCGCCGCATGCAACGTAACATTCACGCCCAGTACCACTGGTACCGACACTATCACAGGGAATTATGCTGGCGACTCAGCTCACACTACCAGCAGTGGCAGCATTGCCATCAATATTAGTCAAGCATCATCCATGACAACCGTGTGGTGCACACCTGCCGTACTCAAAGCTGGGTCTTCGACAACCTGCACGGCCACCGTCGTACCAAGTTGCTCAGCGTCCTGCCCCGTCCCAACCGGAACCGCAGCCTTCGCGAGCAATGGAGCAGGAATTTTCAGCTCAACAACTTGCACCCTAATCTCCGGCAGTAGTAGCAGCAGTTGCTCTGTGACATTCACACCCAGCGCAGCCGGAACCGACATAATAACAGCAAGCTACAGCGGAAACCCAACCTATCTCGGAAGCTCGGGCACCACGAGCATCAGGATTCGCGGACACTTCCGACCCTAACAATCACTCGACCCGCCCAACAATTCGAGAACAGTCATCTCAATTCATCTAACTGTCTGTGATAAAGACCAGCATCCCGTCCCCGCTGTGGAATAGCCTCCACCAGCAGGATTGCCGCGATCTAGGAGCAGGGCGTTCTCCCTCAGCTCACCCGAGGCCACGCGGCAGGGAGGTGAGCGCTCGAGTTATTGCGAAGGGTTCTCCCGAATCGACCTCCACGTACCATATTGCCGCCCCACCTGGCTCGAACCCTGTGTGTGACATCTCGGCGGGGTCGTAAATGCGCGTTTTCACGAGGT
>WNGQ01005516.1_pt1 | contig 12375 bp, 8 predicted proteins | sample 5407661 | NCBI WGS metagenome assembly WNGQ01 (sample SAMN13153382, study PRJNA577476) | soil metagenome | isolation source: 60 cm soil or saprolite under Garry oak tree replicate 2 | place: USA:California | collected 2016-06-15
TACAGCCTCGGCGTCGTGCGCTATGCGCGGGGTGACCTGAACGGCGCGATCGACGCGTACCGCCGCGCCTCCACTGCCGACCCGCAGAATCTCGACGCCCGGTACAACATCGGCCTCGTGCTGAAGCTCCAGCGTCGGGACGCCGAGGCGATCCCCGAGCTGCTCGCGGCGGCGGCGGGCGGGCACGCCCGCGCCCAGTATTTCGTCGGCACCGCGTACGCCACCGGCGCCGGCGTCGAGCGCAACCTCAGCCTGGCCGTCCGCTGGTGGTTCAGCGCTGCCGACCAGGGGGTGAGCCAGGCACACGACGCCCTCGGCCAACTCCGAACCGTCGCGCTCGGACGAGGTCGCCGCGGCGCTGCCGATCGCGTCGCCGCCGAACAGGCCTTCCGCGATTACCGAGCAGATCTCTGGAAGCGCTTCCCCGAGCTCACTCCGACCCCGGATGCGTCGGTGGGCGAGGCGCTGCTCGGGCAGGGACGCGTCGCCGACGCCGTGCCGATCCTCCTCCTCGAGGCCGCAGCGCTCGGCGAGCCGGCTCAGCGCCTGCTGGAGATGCTGTACGAGCAAGGCGTAGATGGCCAGCTTCCCGCCCACGATGCGCGGATCCTGGGCTATCTCGAGAGCGCGGCCGCCGAGGGCCTACGCCCGCCGATCCGCTAGGAGGATCGTGATCGCGCGCCTCGTCGCGGCGGGCGTGATCGGGCTCATCGCAGCCGTGGCTGCGGTCGGTGCTCTCGTTGCAGCTCGATCTCCGGTCACGGCGTTCGAATGGTCGGTTCGCCCGCGTGAGGTTGCGAGCGTCAGCCCCGCGCTCGTGCTCATCACGCGTGATGGAGCGAGCGACGCCCGCTTCAGCGCCGATACGTGGGACCGGGCCGTGCTGGCCCGCGTCGTCACCGCGCTGGCGCGCGCGGGCGCCGCCGCGATCGGAATCGACGTCCCGCTCGGTCTGCCGGGCGCGCCCGGACGCGGCGGCCCGACCGGCGACGCGCTCCTGAGTCAGGCCACCGCGCTGGCCGGCAACGTCGTCTTCGCCATCGTGCCTGGCGAGCCGGTGCCCGCCCTCGCCCAGCACGCGCGGTCGGTCGGGCACACGCTGGCGCCGCCAGACCCCGATGGCGTCGTGCGCCGAATTCCGGTGAGAGCCGGTGTCGTCGACCGTTCGGTGCCGGCGTGGGCCCTGGCGCTCGTGGCCGCAGCGCGCGAAGCCGCGCTCGACGCGATACCGGTCGATCGCGACGGCCGTGCGTTGATGACGTTCACCCCGCTCCTGCCCACGCTCACCTTCTCCGACGTGTGGACGGCGATCGACCAGGGACAGCGCGACCGTCTCCAGGGCCTCGTCGACGGCAAGATCGTCCTGCTGCTCCTCGATCCAGGTTCCATCGAGCGGCGCACTCCGGTTGGGCTGCTCTCCGAGGGCGCGATCCAGGCCCAGGTCGCCAACGCCGCGCTGACCTCGTCCTGGCGGCGCGACGTCCCGCTGACGTGGACAGCGCTCGCGGCGCTCGTCGTGGCGACCGCCGTGGCCTGGGCCTTCCTGACGCTTCGCTGGTGGCAGGCGGCCGGCGCGCTCGTGGTCGTGGTCGCCGGTTATCAGGCCGCGCTCCATGTCGTGCCGCAGCGAACGGGTGTGCTGCTGCCGATCTTCGTGCCTCTCGCCGCCGCCGGCGTGGCCGGAGCGGTCGCGGTCGTGTGGCGTCAGATCTGTGCGTTCCGTCGCCTTCGTCTCGTCGAGGGTGACGTCCACGCGATCCGTCAGGCGCTCGTGCGTCAGGAGTCCACCGTCGAGTCGCTCGAGGAGGATCTCGAGGCCGCGCGTGCCGCCGTTGCTCGCTCGACCGGCACCGAGCGCGAGCTGCTGCGTGCTGTCGAGGCCTTGCGAGCTCAGGTCGCCGAGGCTCAATCACAGGAAGAGGCAACGCGGCGCCGCCTGCGGGAGCTCGAGGGCGACGGGCGCGTCGAGCCCGCCGCGGGCCGGTTGTCCGATGTCGAGCGCCAGCGACTCGTCGAGCGCTGCGCCGAGCTCGGTATCATCACGCGTGATCCGGACGTGCTGGCGCTGTTCGGTGATCTCGAGCGAGCCGCTCCATCGTCGCTGCCGATCCTCATCGGCGGCGAGCCGGGCACGGGCAAGGAGCTGTTCGCCCGGGCGGCGCACACGTTGAGTCCTCGGTGCGATCAGCCGTTCGTCGCCGTCAACATGGCGGCGATTCCTCCCGAGCTCTTCGAGAGCGAGCTCTTCGGTCACGTCAAGGGCAGCTTCACCGGGGCGGTCGGCGAGCGCCGGGGCTACTTCGAGCAGGCCGATCGAGGCACGTTGTTCCTCGACGAGATCGGCGAGCTGCGAGCCGATCATCAGGGCAAGCTGCTGCGCGTGCTCCAGGAGAAGACGTTCTACAAGGTCGGCGCGACGCGTCCGGTGTCGGTGGACGTCCGGATCGTCGCCGCCAGCAATCGCGATCTCGAGCGCGGCGTCGCCGAGGGATGGTTTCGCGAGGATCTCTATTTCCGGCTCAAGGGCCTGGTGCTGCGCCTCCCGCCGCTGCGCGACAGACGCCACGACATCGCCCCGCTCGCCACCCAGCTCCTGGAACAGGCCGGCGCGGAGGCCGGCAGGTCAGTGACGTTGTCCGATGCCGCGGTCCTGGCGCTACAGCGCTATCCATGGCCCGGCAACGTGCGCGAGCTCCGTCACTGCCTCGAGCAGGCTGTCGCCCTGGCTTCCGGACCCGTGCTCGGCGTGGAGGATCTCAGGTTGCCGACGAAGAGCGCGGCTGGCGCGACGGCCACCGACGACTCCGCGGTCTTGAGCAGCCTTCGCCGGCACGGCTTCGACATGCAGGCAACGGCGCGAGCGCTCGGCTGGGATCGCAGCACGGTGACTCAGCGGCTCAAAGGACTCGGCTTTGCGGCGCTCGTCGACGCTGGCGGCGATCGCGGGAAGGCGGCGCTCGCCCTGGCCGGTGAGGCGCGGCTGGTGCGGGCGGTGGAGGTCAAGCTCGCGGAGTACCACGAGCACCTGCTCCGCGCGGTCGAGGGTTTCACGTCCGCCGAGGCCGCCGTGGCCGCCTGTCGCCGTCGCTTTAAGAACCTGCCCGACCGCCACTTCCGCTCGCTGGAGTCCCTGGTCCGCAAGAAGTTCGAGTAGCTGACGCGCCCGTCCCCCCAATGCGGGTCCCGCGCGGGGATGCGGGGATCGCCCCGCATCGTGACGATCGCGACGAGACCGAAGACCGCGGAATCATTCGCGCCTGAAAGTGGCTCGCCCGTTGCTCTCCGTTGCCCGCCCAAGGAGGCAACACCAATGGACAACCGAGAGCAGCAGGCGAGCACGAGCAGGAACGGAACAGGTTTGGTGGCGGTGGCGCTGGGGGCGCTGATGATTGCCGCCGCGGGGACGACGGCCGCGTACTGGATCCATTCTCGCGGCGCGGAGGCCTCGTCCAAGCCGGCTGTGGGTACGAGCGAGCCGAAGGGCCGCCCGACCGTGACCGCGCCTTCGCCGACCGGGCCGGAGCCGATTCACACCGACATCTACTTCGACTTCAAGAGTACCCGTCTCACCGCCCAGGCCGTGCACTTGCTCCAGGACAAGGCCGCCCTCATGGAGAAGACCAGCACGTGGGCGGTCCTCGTCCAGGGCTACGCCGACCGTCAGGGCCCGGCCGAGTACAACAAGCTGCTGGCCCGGCAACGCGCCGAGGCGGTCAAACAGTTCCTCGTCGAGCTGGGCGTGCCCGATCCGAGCGTGAAGGTCGCGGCCGTCGGGCCCGACGGCGCGATCTGCGACGAACCCAGTCGGGAATGCCAGCAGCTCAACCGCCGGGTCCACGTCGAGATCCGGAAGCTCACCCACGCCGCCGCCACGCCCGTACGCGCGGTGAGCGCCGAGGGCCGTGAGAGCGTCCGCGACACGAACGACCAGCCCTGAGGCATCGAGGCGGAGGCGAGCGATGAGCACGATCAGAACTAGTGTCGCGCTGCTCCTGCTGCTCATCGTCGCCTCCGCCCTGCCGGTGCCGGCGGCACCGGCAAAGGGCACCCGCGTCAGTGAGGGCACGCTGTTCTGGCGTACCGCCGAGCACCCCGCGCCTGGGCCGGCGCCCGTCGTCAGGACCGACGTCGAGCTGCGGGTCACCGGCATGGTGGCCCGGGCAACGGTGCGCCAGGAGTTCACGAATCCGAGCGATGAGTGGGCGGAGGCGATATACGTCTTCCCCTTGCCCGACGACGCCGCCGTCGATCACTTGCGCATGTGGGTCGGGGACCGGGTCATCGACGGTGTCATCCAGGAGCGCGCCGCGGCCAAGGCCACCTACGAGCAGGCCAAGCATGAAGGCAAGCGCACGAGCCTCGTCGAGCAGGAGCGGCCGAACGTCTTTACCACGTCGCTGGCCAACATCCCGCCCGGTGCGGCCATCGCGATCGAGATCGAGTATCAGCACGCCGTACGGTACGACGCGGGGCGCTTCCGACTCCGCTTCCCGATGGTCGTCGGTCCACGCTACATCCCCGGCGTGCCGTTGCCCGTCTCGAGCGGGCCAGGCTGGGCGGCCGACACCGATGCCGTCCCCGATGCTTCGAGAATCACGCCGCTCGTCGCTCCACCGGGCCGTGGCCCGATCAACCCGGTAAGCCTTCGCATCGAGCTCGATCCCGGCGTGCCGCTCGCGGCACTCGAGTCGCCCTACCATCGCATCCACACCACGCCGCTCAACGGGGGACGCTTCGAGATCCGCCTCGAGCACATCGAGGTGCCGGCCGATCGCGATTTCGAGCTGGTCTGGCAACCCGCCGCGGGCGCCGAACCGACGGCGGCGCTCTTCACCGACCAGACCGGCGATCGCACGTACGCACTGCTGATGCTGATGCCGCCCCGAGAGCTCGAGCGCCGGCGCGCGCCTCGCGAAGTGATCTTCGTGCTCGACAACTCCGGCTCGATGGCCGGGGCGTCGATCGAGCAGGCGCGCGCTGCGCTCAAGCTCGCGCTGGCACGGCTTCAGCCGGGCGACAGCTTCAACGTCGTGCGCTTCAATCACCGTACCGACAGCCTCTTCGCCGAGGCTCAGCCGGCGAGCCGCCAGAATCTGGAGGCGGCCGAGCGGTACGTCGACGGCATCCGGGCATCCGGCGGCACCGAGATGCTTTCCGCGCTCATGCGGGCGCTCGCCGCGCAGGCAGCGTCCGACCGGCTGCGTCAGGTGATTTTTCTGACCGACGGTGAAGTGGGCAACGAGGAACAGCTCTTTCAGGTCATCCGCCAGCGCCTTGGCGACAGTCGTCTCTTCACGATCGGCATCGGGTCGGCGCCCAACAGCCATTTCATGCGCGAGGCGGCGCGGCTCGGCCGCGGGACGTTCACCTACATCGGCAGCCCGGGCGAAGTGCAGGACAAGATGCTGACGCTGTTTCGGAAGCTCGAATCACCGGCGATCACCGATCTCCATCTCGAGCTGCCCGGCGCCGGCGAGGCGAGCATCCTGCCGGCCCGCATCCCCGACCTCTATCTCGGTGAGCCGGTGATGCTCACGCTCCGCACCGAGCGGCCGCCGTCGCGCGCGGTGCTGCGTGGCCGGGCCGGGGTCGGTCAACTGGGAGCAGGAGGTGGCACTGCAACAGAGCGACGGCGGCTCGGGGCTGTCGGTGCACTGGGCGCGGGCCCAGATCGCCGCGCTGCTCGATGCGCGAGGCGCGGGCGGGGCGGACGACACGGTCCGCGAGGCGGTGCTCGACATCGCGCTGGCGCATCACCTCGTCAGCCCCTACACGAGTCTGGTCGCGGTCGACGTGACCCCGGCCCGGCCGGACGATGCGGGGCTCGCCACCCACGCGCTCGAGACCAATCTCCCTGCTGGTTGGGATTACCAGGCGCTGCTCGGCTTCGGCCAGGGCGCGACGGCTGCACCGGCTCACATCGTCGTCGGAGTGAGTCTGCTCCTGGCGGCGGCTGTCCTCGTCGCGTGTCGGCGATTCGCGGGGCTCGCATCGTGATGCGCGTGCTTCGTCGGACGGTCTACACCACCGCGGTGGCCGTGCTCCTCGCCATCGGGCTGTGGCAGCTCGGCCACGGCATCGCGATCAACACCAAGGCCACGCTCGCTCAGTATCTGCTCCGTCGCGCATGGGGACGGACGCTGGCGGGCGAGCCGAGGGCAAAGCCGTGGCCGTGGGCGGACACGTGGCCGGTGGCACGGATGCGCGTCCCGAGCCACGGCGTCGATCTCATCGTGCTCGCCGGCGCCACCGGCAGTGCGCTGGCCTTCGGCCCCGGCCTCGTCTCGGGCACGACCGTACCCGGTGCGCCGGGAGTCGCGGTCGTCACCGGCCACCGCGACACCCACTTCCGCTTCCTGCAGCATCTGAAGTCGGGAGACGAAATTGTCGTCGAGACGATGGGAGGGCACACCGCGCGCTTCGTGGTGGACGAGGCGTTCGTGATCGACGCGCGCACGGCCGTCATCGGCACGGGCGCCGGCGCGAACTATCTCGTGCTGCTGACGTGCTACCCGTTCGACGCGCTACGCCCTGGCGGCCCGCTCCGCTACGCGGTGGTCAGCGTCCCTGGAACTTCGGGCGGCGCTTCTCGCCGAACGCCTTGACGCCTTCCTGATAGTCCTGGCTGTTGAAGCAGTCGGCGATCAGCGTGTCGAGCAGGCCGAGGTCGCGCTCGCCGGCCGGCCGCAGGAGCTGGTTCACCGTCTCCTTGGCCGAGCGCAGGGTGAGCGGCGCGTTCTGGGCGATCTTCAGCGCGTAGTCACGCGTGAATTTCTCCAGCTCGGCCTTGGGAATGACCTGGTTGATCAGCCCCATGCGGAGCGCATCCTGGGCGCTGAAGTCCGTGCGCGCCGAAAAGAAGATCTCCTTGGTGTAGGCGGGGCCGACCAGAGCCATGAGCTTGTCCATGCCGCGATAGTGATAGCCGAGGCCGAGGCGCGCCGCGGGAATGCCGAAGCGCGCATCATCGGACGCGATGCGGATGTCGCAGGTCAGCGCGACGCCGACCCCACCGCCCACGCAATAGCCGTGGATCATCGCCATCAGCGGCTTCTGCAGCGTGGTGAGCGAGTCCTGGCCACGGGCCGAGATCCGCCGGTACTCCTCCTCGTCGGCCATGTTCTTGCGCTTGTCCTTGAACTGGGAGATGTCGGCGCCCGACACGAACGACTGGTCGCCGCCGCCGCGGAGGATGACCACGCGGATGGCCTCGTCCTTGGCCAGGTCGTTGACGTACTCGGGCATGAGCTCCCACATCTCCTGGCTCACCGCGTTGCGCTTCTCCGGCTGGTTGAACACGATCCAGCCGATCGCGCCATCCTTCTCGAGCAGGAGCTTGTCGCTCATCGCGTCCCCTCGAACACCGGATTGTCCGTCCGGTCCACGAGGGCTTCGGCGCCGGCGGTGGGAAGGTTCTCGACGTAGTTCTGGGCGGCGTCGATGTCGTGCTCCCACACCTCGCGGGGCAGCTCGTAGAGCACCTCGATCCCATGACCATCGGGATCCTCGATGTACACGCTGTGGGTCATCCCGTGGTTGACCCGGCGCAGGAACGGCACGCCCTTTTCCTGCATGAACTCGATCTGGGCGAGCCACGACTCACGATCGGGCCAGGCGATGGCGACGTGGTTCAGGCCGACGCCACGGCCCTGCAGCGTCCACGCCTCGCTCTTGCCGCCGTTGGTGGTGGGCGCCTTGATCTCCATCAGGGCCAGGTCGTGATGGGTGACGTCGCCACTCGAATCGACGCCGGAGTAGAAGCGCATCTTGGGGCGTGGGCGGCCGGGCTCCTGCTTCAGCGCGGCAACACAGCGAAAGCCCATGGTCTCGGTCCAGAAGCGGTGCGAGACCTCGAGGTTGGTCACGTTGAGCACGACGTGATTGATCCCGCGCGGTGTTCGAGCTGAGTTGCCCATCGTGTCCTCCAGTATTGGCCCGCTGATCTCGCGACGCCTTGTACTCTACACGCCGCCTGCCATCCCGGTCCAGACGCGTCTAGATGACGTCGAAGATGCGCGGAGCCGTTTTCGCCAGTCCCGGATATTGAGGAGCGTCGCGGCTTCGCCGCGGCGCTCCGAACGTTGGGGGGCTTGGGGGCCATTTCGGGGCCCCCATGTTCTTAGAAAGCTCGAACTCCAGGCCATCGGGATCCTTGGCGTAGAGCGACAGGCTCGTGCCGTGATCGGACTGGCCGACCAGGGAGCGCGCCGCGATGAGCCGCTCGCGCGCCCGCGCCAGATCCGTCAGCTCGCCGACCTCCCAGGCCGCGTGGTACATGCGCGCAACGTGCTCGTCAGGTCGACCGACACCGGGGTCCTCGAAGAGGCCGAGGTGATGATCGTCGACCGTTCCCGGGATCTTCAGGAACGCCGCCTTCGGATACCTGCGCTGGATCTCGAAGCCGAGCACGTCGACGTAGAACCGCACGCTGCGCTCGACGTCGGCGACGTAGAGGACGAGGTGCTGCAGCCGCCGGAGGCCGAGGCCGGTCACGTCGCCACCATCTTCGTCATCTCCTCCGCGCGCTCAGCACGCCTTGCAGGGCGGCCAGTCCCGTGAGTAGACGGGATTCTTCAGGTACTCGTCCGGCTTGTAGGTCCAGAACTGGGAGACCTTGGGGAACGTGTGGATCACGGTGTTCTGGAGCTTGCCGTCGACGCGCTCCACCCGCCGCACGTAGATGTTCTGGATCGGATGCCCGTAATCGTCGAAGGTGATCGGCCCGCGCGGCGCGTCCGTGATGTTCACCTTGCGGAGCGCGGCCAGGAACTTCGGCACGTCCTCGATCTCGCCCCCCACGGCGTCGAGCGCGGCCTTGAGCGCGCTTCCCGCTGCGTAGGGCCCTTCCGAGTAATACGATGGCATCTGGTTGAAGCGCGCTTCGTAGGCCTTGACGAAGCGCTGGTTGGCGGGCGTGGCCAGCGCCGCCGAGTAGTGCAGCGCGGTCACGATGCCGAGCGCGGTGTCGTCCATGTTGCGGAGCACGTGCTCGTCGGTGAAGTTGCCGCTGCCGATCAGCGGCAGGCGCTCCTTGAGCCCGGCGTCCGCGTACTGGCGCACGAAGCGCAGCGCGTCGGCGCCCGCGGCGGCCGCGTAGACCGCGTCGACGTCACGCCGCAGCCGGGCGAGATAGGGCCCGTAGTCGGCGGTGCCGAGCGGCGCGAAGAGCTTTTGCACGATCTGACCGCCCGCCTCCTCGAACGTTCGCTGGAAGGCGGCGCTCGACTCGTGGCCGAACGCGAAGTCCTGGGCGACGATCGCGATCTTCCGATACTTGAGCGTCTCGACGACCCACGGACCGAACGGATGCGCGGGCTGGCCCGCCGACCACCCGGTGCGCACGACGTACTGGCTGCGGCGGCGCTGCGTCAGGTCCTCAGCGGCGACGGTGGGCGAGAGCGTCGGGATCTTTCGCGCCTCGATGTAGGGCAGGAGCGCATAGGCTTCGGCCGTACTGAGCGGCCCGACGAGCAGTTGCACGCTCTGGCTCTCGATGAGCGCCCGCGCCTTCGTGAGCGCGGTGGCCGGCTTGGCCTCGGTGTCCTCGACGAACAGCTTGATCTCACGTCCGCCGATGCGCTGGCCCTGTTCCTCGAGGTAGAGCCTGAAGCCGTTCTCCATCTCCTTGCCGTTCGCTGCCAGCGGCCCCGTCTGGGGCACCAGCATCCCGATCCTGATCGGACCGCGGTCGACCGCGGCGATGGCGCTCGTGGCCAGGATCAGCGCGAGGGCGAGAACCAGCCTGACGGCGATCACCGGGCCTCTCCCTCCTCGATGCCGACGGTGATGGCGACGCACGCGATGATGGTGTCGGAGGCGGGAACGCGCAGCCCGCCCGCCACCGGGCGGATTGTGACCTCCCCGTGAGGCAGTTCGCGCCTGACCTGCTCGATGTCGACCGACGCGGGATCCGGAACCGCGACGGTCACGTCCACGAACATCCGACCGCCCCGCTCGCGAATGTCACGGAAGAAGGGCAGGCTCGAGTGCCGGATCGCATCCGACACCGCGCGACAGGCCGCCTTGGTGGAATCCTGCCCGTGAACGTCGACGCCCATACCGAACTCGAGCACATGTGGTTTCACGCGCGACATTATATTCCGGACGTCTTGCGCTATCCTTCCGGGCCGAGGGAGGCGTCATGACGCAAGCGCGAGGCATCCGGCAGGTCGGGTACTTCGATTGTCCGGGCGGCGGCCAGGTCGTGGTGAGCGGGACGACGGCCTACGTCGCCCACATGAAGGCGCCGCACGGGACCACCATCGTCGACGTGAGCGATCCGAAGCAGCCGCGCAAGCTGGCCGAGGTGACCATTCCGGCCGGCTGTCATTCCCACAAGGTCCGCGCGGTGGATGGCGTGATGCTGGTCAACCGCGAAGCGCCGCCCCGCACCGAGGTCTCGCCCGACTTTCGTGGCGGCCTCGGTATCTGGGACGTGAGTCACCCCGAGCGCCCACGCGAGATCACCTTCGTCGAGTGGAAGGGCCTCCATCGCTTCACCTTCGACGGACGCTACGCGTATCTCTCCCCCGATCTCGACGGCTATCGCGGCAACATCGTGATGATCCTCGACCTCAAGGACCCGGCGAAGCCGGAAGAGGTCGGGCGCTGGTGGATGCCGGGCCAGTGGATCGCGGGCGGCGAGACGCCGAGCTGGGAGGGCCGCGCCCACCGCTGCCATCACCCGATCCGTCGCGGCAACCGGCTCTACGTCTCGTACTGGCACGGCGGCTTCGTGATCCTCGACATCGAGGACATGGGAAAGCCGCGCTACGTGTCAGGACTCGACTGGAGTCCTCCCTTTCCGTGGCCGACCCACACGACGCTGCCCGTCCCCTTCCCGCTCATGGGACGTCAGATCATGCTGGTCGCCGACGAAGACGTCTTGCGTCTCACCAAGGACGCCACGTCGTCCTTCCTCTGGCTCGTCGACATCACCGACGAGACCCGACCCACACCGTTCGCCAGCTTTCAGGTCGACGGGATCGACGGCTCGCCGCAGCCCGAGTTCACCGGTTGCCACCAGCCCGCCGAAGAAGTGCGCGGCACCGAGATCCCGGTGGCCTGGTTCGCTCACGGCCTCAGGATCGTGGACATCTGCAAGCCTCACGCTCCGCGCGAGGTCGCGTCGTTCGTGCCGCCGGTGCCCGACGGCGCCAGTCGCGTCTGCAGCAACGACGTCTGCTACGACAGCCGGGGCCTCATGTACTTGATCGATCGCCAGCGTGGCCTGCACATCGTCGAGAGGGTCTGAGCACGTGTCGCTCATCGTGCGGGGCTGAGAGATGCGTCCAGGCTGACGACGAAGCAGCTTCCGGACGGTTCACGGCCCAGATAGCGCGCGTCGCCACCATGACGGCGCGCGATCTGGCGGACCAGCGCCAGCCCCAATCCGGTGCCCCCGCGGTCCCCGCCGCCTGCGAACCGGTGGAACGGTCGGAACACATCTTCGCGCTCGGCGTCCGGAATGCCTGGTCCGTGGTCGGAGACGCGCAGCTCCGCCATGCCGTCGGCGCGGTTCACGCGCACCTCGATTGGCGGCGCGCCATGGCGCCTGGCGTTCTCCAGCAGGTTTCTCGTCATCCGGCGGAGCAGTCGCGGGTCGCCGCGCACGGTGACCGGCTGGCCCTCGACCTCGGCGTCTTCGTATCGCGAACACTCCTCGGTCGCGAGCGCGAGCAGATCCACGTCCTCCTCCGCTCCGCGCTCGGTCACGACGTCCAGGCGGCTGGCCAGCAGGATCTCGTCGATCAGCGCGTCGAGCTCGGCGATGTCGCGCTCGACGTCACGCTTGCGCCGTGAGTCAGTGCCCTCCCTCATCAGCTCCACCGCCATGCGGATGCGCGTGAGCGGCGTGCGCAGCTCGTGCGAGGCGTTGGCCAGGAGCGACTTGTGCGCGCTGACCAACCCCTCGATGCGGTCGGCGGCCCGGTTGAAGCTCTCGGCCAGCCGCGCCACCTCGTCGTCACCTTCGACCTTCACTCGGGCCGAGAGGTCCCCGGCGCCGAGCGACTCAACGCCTGCCTGCAGACGCTCCAGCCGCGCGGTCAGCCGGCGCACCACGGGATAGGCACCAACCCCGACGGCGAGCGCGAGCACCGCAACCACGAGGAACAGGGGGAATCCAGGATGCCGGTGGCCGCGCGGCACACTCGCGACGAGCCACCGGCCGTCGGGCAGGTGGAGCGCACCCGCAGGCGGGCCACCCCAGCGGTGTTGCCAGCCACTGCGCTCGCGCGCCGTGTTCGGCGCTGGCAACGGCTCGCCGACGGCCGCGAGCAGTGAGCGATCGATGTCGAACAGTGCCACGTCCGCCTTTAGATTCGCGGCGAGTCGTTCGAGCGCCGCCTGTTGCTCGGCCTTCGGCGCCCCGGC
>WNGQ01014252.1_pt1 | contig 12371 bp, 10 predicted proteins | sample 5407661 | NCBI WGS metagenome assembly WNGQ01 (sample SAMN13153382, study PRJNA577476) | soil metagenome | isolation source: 60 cm soil or saprolite under Garry oak tree replicate 2 | place: USA:California | collected 2016-06-15
CTCGGGTCTGGCGACCTCGAACCGCCGGAGGTCTGGGAGCCGAGCGGCGTTTCTCCAGACGCCATTGCATACCTGCTTTTCACCTCCGGTAGCACGGGGGTTCCCAAAGGCGTGATGGTCGCGCATCGAAACGTGGTTGCTTTTATCGATGTGGTGGTGGATCGCTACGGGATTGCGGAGGAAGATCGATTTTCCCAGATGTTTGAAATGACCTTTGACCTTTCAGTCTTCGACATGTTTGTCGCCTGGGAACGCGGCGCCTGCGTCTGCTGTCCTTCTCAGAAGACGCTCATCAATCCGGGAAAATTCATTCAGGAAGCTCGGCTCACGGTCTGGTTTTCGGTGCCATCCGTAGGCGTGCTCATGAAACGCTTGGGACTGCTGAGGCCGAACCGGTATCCCCAGCTCAAGTGGAGTCTGTTTTGTGGTGAGCCCCTCCCTCTAGAGATTGCACAGGCATGGAGCGACGCGGCTTCGCAATCCGTCTTGGAGAATCTCTACGGACCTACCGAGCTGACTGTTGCATGTGCGGTCTATCGCTGGGACCGGGAGACCTCCGCCTCACAATGCGAATTCGGCGTCGTACCCATTGGTCAACCTCTTTCGGAAATGAGCACGCTGGTAGTTGATGATGCACTCATGGAAGTTGCGGAAGGAGGAGTGGGTGAACTGCTCATGGCTGGACCGCAACTTACTCTGGGCTACTGGCAGGACCCCAACAAGACGGCAGCGGCTTTCGTCGTCCCAATGGGACTGAATAAGGTCTATTACCGAACTGGAGATCGGGTCCGCCGGCCGGTCGGGGATCAGCCCCTGATCTACCTAGGACGGCTCGATCACCAGATCAAGATACACGGCCATCGGGTGGAGTTGGGAGAAGTCGAGGCGGCTCTGCGCGAGGCGGGAATCGATGCTGCCGTTGCTTTGGCTTGGCCGATGACATCCAGTGGCGCGGAGGGCATTGTGGCTTTTCTTGGCGACAGGAGTGCGGATGTAGAGGCCATCCGGGAAAGGCTCAAGAGGAGGCTTCCCGGCTACATGGTCCCTAGCGAGTTTCACGTGTTGAACGCACTTCCGCTGAACTCCAACGGTAAGGTGGATCGTAAGAGTCTTCTCAAAATGCTGGAGGTATCCGTATGAGCAGAGTCATGGCTGAAGACGTGAGGTCTTTTGTGCTCACGCGCCTGGCGGGCCCACTAAGGGCCAAGGGATTGATGGTGCAGGATGTGCCCGATGACTTCGACTTACTCACCGAGGGTGTTATCGATTCCTTTGGGATCGTTGAGTTGATTTCATCGGTATTAGAGGCGTTTGGAAGTGACGTCGATTTCGAAGATCTGAACGCGGAGGATTTGACGATCATCGGCTCTTTCTGCCGTTACGTTGCGGAAAAAAGCGTACCCGTCAATAGACAATGATAAACCAGTTGCCGGAAGAATCTGTGCTTGGGGGGATGATCAACCGGATCCTTGCCGTAGTCGCACGCTTTGCGCCAGGAATTACGACCTGGCGGGTGCGTCTTCACCGATGGCGCGGCGTACGAATCGGAAAGGATGTGCACATTGGCGCCGATGTCCTGATCGAGACCGGATTCCCCAGTTGGATTTCTATTGGAAACAATGTGCAAATTGGCATGCGGTCCACCATCATTGCTCACTATCACGGGCTGCTTCCGAAGCAGGAAGACCTTCGGGACTACGTATCGGTTCGGATTGAGGACGATGTGAGCATAGGCGCAGGCGTGATTATCCTGCCGAACGTGACCATCGGCTACGGTTCGGTGGTGACGGCTGGAAGCGTTGTTAGCTCGTCGGTACCGCCGCTGACACTCGTACAAGGCAACCCTGCCCGGCCCATCGCGCGCTGCGGTATCCCCCTCAGCTTTACGACTCCTCTGAAGGAGTTCTATCGAAAGCTGAAACCCTTACCCGCAGGGGACTCGACTTTTGTATCAAGGAGTGGAGATGGCTAGGATTGGTATGATTGTCTTTGGTAACTACTCTTCGGACCAGCGCGTCCGGCGTGAGGCCGAGGCGCTCGTGAGCCGAGGAGATGAAGTCGACTGCATTTGCCTCTATCAGCATCCTGACAAGAAACGGATTGTCAAGGGAGTGCGACTGTTTTATCCGCCGGCCCGGAAGTATAGAGGGGAGCGTGTTGTCTCATATTTGATCGAGTATTTTGCGTTTTTCTTATATGCCTTTGTCAGGTTGTCTACGCTGCACTTCAAAAGGCGCTACGATATCGTGCAAGTTCACACGATGCCCGACTTTCTGGTGTTTGCGGCGCTCATTCCCAAACTTCTCGGGGCAAAAATCATTCTCGATGTGCATGACCTCATGCCCGAACTGTATGCCGCGAAATTTGGTGTGCCCCAGGAAAACTGGCTGATTCGTCTTATTACGTGGGTGGAGCGGCGGAGTGTCGCTTTCGCCGATAGAACTATGGCCGTCCATGAACCCCACCTGGCGATTCTGGCCGGACACGGAAATCCGAAGGAGAAATTTCTCGTTCTGTTAAATCTGCCGGATTCCGCTGTCTTCACGCGGGCCGATAGAATCCCCAAGAAATCGAATGACAACAGCTTCATCGTGGTCTACCACGGCGTGATTGTGGAAAGGAGCGGCATCGACGTTGCGCTGCGTGCCGTCGCGCTCGCCCGCAAGGAGGTCCCGGGGTTGAAATTTCGAATTATCGGTGCGGATGAGAGTTTGCCGTGTACGGAACTGGTGGATCAACTGCGTCGAGATGGGTCCTTGGAGACATTCAGAACCGTTCCGACAGAAGGTCTGCCGGCCCTTTTAGCGGATGCAGATGCAGGTATTGTCCCTTATGTGAAGAATGAGTTCACGCGCTGTGTATTACCCGTGAGGTTGATGGAGTACGTGGCACTGGGAATCCCGGTCATCACGTCCCGGCTCGAGACCATTGAAGCGCATTTCGACGACGACATGGTGCGTTATTTCACGCCTGGCAACGAAGTGGAACTCGCTCAGCAAATCATAGCGCTCTATCGTAATCCACAGGAGCGGGAACGTCTCGTCAAGAGCGCCGACAGGTTTCTTCGCGAACACAACTGGGAAACGGCAAAAAAGTCTTATTTTGACCTCGTCGATTCGCTTTTAGAGGCTAAAGGTCTGGGCCGGTTGCATCGAGAACCAGGAGAACGAATTACATGAACCTTTCGACTGTGTGGGTAGGATGAGCCAGGTCTCGGATGCATTTACTGATCATTATCGGTTTGCCGAGGACTACTCCGGAATAGAACTGTCTTCCGTACTCCTGGAGCCGGCAGAGTCTGTGGACAATCTCCGGTATGAGCGCTACACGACCGATTCGCCTGCTAACCGAAACGGATCGCACGCGAAGAGATTGTTACGCAGTGCATACTATCTGATACGTCCAGCGTTGCCCGTATCCGTACGTAAACACCTCCAAAGGACCGCGCTAAGAGGCTGGGAGAAGTTGCCCTTCCCCCGATGGCCGGTCGATTGCAGTGTGGAAGAAATTTTTGAGCGTCTCCTGAAGGTCTGTCTCGAATCGCACGACGGAGCAAGGATGCCATTCATATGGTTCTGGCCGGACGGATATCAGGCGTGTACCATTATGACCCATGATGTCGAAACGGCAGCCGGTCGTGATTTTGTACCGCGGCTGATGGATATTGAGGAATCCTTCGGAATTCGATCGTCTTTCCAACTGGTACCGGAGCAGCGATATGAGGTGCCGAAAGCGTATCGGGAGGATATCTCCGCCAGAGGTTTCGAAGTGAACATCCATGGCCTTAACCATGATGGCCACCTTTTTGACGAGCGGCTCGAATTTGAACGCCGAGCTCGCCGTATCAACGAATATGCAAGGGAGTGGGCTGCTCTTGGTTTTCGATCTCCGGTGCTCTACCGGAAGCAGGAATGGTTTAGCGCCTTAGAGTTTTCCTACGACATGTCCGTTCCGAATGTAGCGCACTTGGACCCACAGCGCGGCGGATGTTGTACAGTGTTTCCGTATTTCATCGGAGACATACTGGAACTGCCGCTGACTACGACGCAGGATTACTCACTGTTCAACATCATAGGCGACTTCTCGATTGAATTGTGGAAGCGGCAGATGGATTTGATACTACAGAAACGCGGGCTGGCTACCTTCCTGCTTCATCCGGATTACATTCGCGGAGCAGACACTTCCAGCGTGTTTCAGTCACTGCTGGAATACCTCACCCGCATTTGCGCCGATCGGCACGTATGGTGGCCGCTCCCGAAGCAAGTTGATGCATGGTGGACACAGAGAAATAAGATGAAACTGGAATGCCGAGACGGGAAATGGCACGTTGTCGGTCCTGGAAGCGAACGGGCGAGAGTCGCATATGCGTCTTTAAGTGGGACGGATGTCGTCTATCAACTCGAGGAAAGTTAAAGATCCAGTGCCACGAATGGTTGATGCCTGTCTGCTGATAGAGATGAAGCACGGGGAATGAAAGTTATGGATGCTTTTTTCAAAGGGCCTGTGACTCGCACGTCGAAGATAGGAGTCATTTGCAAAGAGCAAGAGACGGCTATTGTCGGAGAGTTCTTTGAGTTTTTTAAGACGCCGTGGGAATTCTACGTTCCCGGTCGTTCTTACGACGTCGTCATGTGCACGCGGCCTGAGATCACGAATGTGGCCGCCAGGCTTCTCGTGGTCTATGGTTCTCAAAACACGGTCATCGAGAAGAAAACTGGCGCCGGCCTTGACTCGCAGCCACACGGAAGGCTCCTGGAGCAGAACGGCGTTAGGGTACCGATTTACGGCAGCATTCTAACGTTTGACGAGATCGCCGAACCGCTACTGTGTTTGGAACAGAGCAACAGGGCTGTAGCATTTGAAACGGCCGCGCAAGATCTGAGTATTGTGCGGGTGGGTTACGACCTTTTTCACGAAGTGGAATTCCTCCTGTGCAAGGGACAACCACCTGTAAATGCCGGGATCCCGACATTGGAGATCCACATATCGATGCTTCGAGATTGGATTCTGGCTGCGGGCATCCCCGTCGTGGAGGTTCCGGCCGTGCCGCAGGGACATGAGTTTATCGTGTGTCTTACTCACGATGTGGATTTCATGAGGATACGCGATCACAAATTCGACCACACCATGTGGGGTTTCCTCCGGCGGGCCTCGGTCGGTTCGTTGTTGGACTTGGTGAAACGCAAGAGATCCTGGATCGATTGCCTGAAGAACTTTAAGGCGATCTTCTTGTTGCCTGCGGTCCATATGCGCATCTGCAAAGATTTCTGGTTTGAGGATTTTGAGAGGTTTCTTCGACTGGAGCGTGATCTAAAGGCAACATTCTTCTTCATACCGTTCAAGAATCGCCCCGGCGACAAGGTTCAACGGCGTCATCCCGAGAGGCGGGCGGCAGCGTACGACGTGGATGAAGAGCGGGCCTTGCTGCAGAATTTGATGCATATGGGCCATGAAGTTGGGGTCCATGGAATTGACGCCTGGCACAGTGTGGAGAAGGGTCGCCAAGAACATCGCCGGCTCGTGGAAGCCACCCAAAGGGCGGACCTGGGCGTTCGGATACATTGGTTGTGTTTCGATGATTCCTCGCCGCAGATCCTCGACGAGGCAGGTTTTCAGTACGATTCGACGGTTGGTTACAACGAAACAGTAGGATATAAGGCGGGCACGATGCAGGTTTTCCGCCCAAAGGGAACCAAGAATCTTCTTGAGCTGCCGCTGCACATTCAGGATGGTGCACTCTTCTACCCGGGCCATTTGAGCCTCACAGAAAGCCAGGCCTGGAGGTTGTGCGAAGGTCTTGTGAAGAATGCTTCAACTTATGGAGGCGTCTTAACGGTTCTTTGGCACACAAGAAGCCTGGCCCCCGAGAGGCTATGGGGACATTTCTACGTCCGCCTGTTAGAAGCGCTCAAGGTGCGCCGGCCATGGTTTGGAACCGCGGGACAGGTGGTGGAGTGGTTCCGTAAGAGACGTGCCTTGTCCTTTCGAGATGCCGATGTGTCTGAGCGGCACGTGCGCGTGGTTGTGGAATACGACGGCAGTGGCGACGGAAATCCGGACCTGATGTTAAGGGTTCACGCGCCAAGGCCACATGCTGCTTCCCGCGGTGCGCGTAGTTTTGTTGATATTCCCTGGACCGGGCAGTCCGTAATAGACATCACTCTTGGAACTCCAGAGGGTGAGAGGGCGCTGGAATCCTGTCATGCAGGCAATTAGTGTGTCGGATCTTCCAGATTCGTCTTATCCAATTAAAAGAGAGAAATCACTAGCGGAAAAAGTTTCCCGAGTATCCTTTTTCCTTTATGTCATCTTCGTGCTCGTCGGAACCGCGCCGCCTTTTCAGGACAAGGTCACAAACGCTCAGGACGTCATAACCTCTAATCCAATCAATCAAGTCGTTGACACACTCATACCTTTGGTCTCGCTCCTGTGTCTCTGGCCGAGAAGAAAGAGTTTGTTTTCGCTCCTCAAGCAGGAAAAATGCCTTACTCTTTTTTTCATATGGTGTTTACTGAGCATTCTTTGGTCGGATTTCCCTTTTAACTCCTTCAAGTTATGGGCCCGATTGTTTGGATCAACAACAGTCGTTTTAGCCCTATTGTTGAACCTGAAATCTCCGGATGAGGCACTAAGATACTTTAAGGCTGTCTTTGCGCTTTATATACCTATTACATTTCTAGCTATTGCATTTGTTCCAGCCGCTACTCAATGGGAATGGCCTGCCTGGCGAGGAATAGCTGATCATAAGAATACGCTGGGTCAGATCAGTTTCATCAGCACCATCGTTTGGGCATTTGCGATTTATAAACCTTCAGGAAAGAAGAGAAAGTTTTCTTGGCTATTTTTGGCCGCTTCGGTAGTTTTGCTTGTCGGTTCAAAAAGTTCAACCGCTCTGATCGTTTTGTTTTCTCTTTTGTTGATGGGTGTATACCTCATTGTTGAAAGACGCTTGCAACGCCTTCGTGTAGGAAGGCTCGTTTCGTTAGCAATGGCTGGTTGTTTGTTGATTCTTTTCTACATCGGCAACGCTTTTGAACTAGACACCGTGACAGGGGCCGTTGGGAAAGATGCTACGTTTACCGGCAGATCCGATCTTTGGGAAGTGATTCTTGACGAGGCAAAAACTCATCCGTATGTCGGATGCGGCATTGGAGGGTTCTGGATCGTAGAAAATCCCTTGGTTCAGAGGCTCTACCAGGATGACGCGTTCCCATGGCTTCCGAACGAGGCTCATGAGGGATACCTGGATCTATTCAATGAAACCGGTATTGTAGGAATGTTTCTGCTGACATTGATGGTGATCTCTTATTTTAAAAACTTATCGAAGCTCAGAAAGCAGCTCAGAAAGCCCCACTTTTGGAAGTGGTTCTTGATTGGTGTATTACTTTTGAATTTAACCGAATCGACATTATTTAGGTCGGCCAGTTTTTCAGGATGGATTTTTGTTTTTTCCTACCTTGCGCTTCACGTGGAGCTCATGCACTCCAGAGGACTCGTTTTGGAAAGAGTCTGGGGGCGTCGGCCCGAGATGCAGGAGTGGTTGGGTACTGTTGCGGGGGCCAGGATGGCTAAAAGGAATGAAGGGAGTGCACTATGAAGACGGGGTATGTACTTGTCACACCGGCGCGAAATGAAGGCCGATACCTCACGGAGACGATTGAGTCCGTATTGGCTCAGACTGTATTGCCAAAGCGATGGGTGATCGTGAGCGATGGCTCCACAGATGATACCGAATCCATAGCCAGTAGATATAGCCTTCAACATAGCATCATCACCCTCATACGAAGGTCTGGGGATGCTACGAGGAATTACGGATCAAAGGTGAGGGCGATCTGGGCCGGAAGCGAGGAGCTGTGCAACACAGAGTATGATTTTATCGGGATATTGGACGCAGATGTTTCCTTTGAGCGGAATTACTACGAGAATGTACTGAAGGAGTTTGACCGCAATCCCCGGTTGGGAATCGCGGGCGGCATTACGCGTGAAAGAGATGGACATGGCTTTAGTTTGCAGTTCGGCACGACGGAGAGATGCGTGCCCGGACCGATCCAATTATTTCGCCGGCAATGTTACGAGGAAATTGGGGGCCTCCGCGCTCTCAGGTATGGTGGTGAAGATACGGCAGCAATTGAGATGGCTCGGATGCAGGGATGGGAAGTGCTTGCATTCCGGGACCTGGTCGTTTGGCATCACCGGCGCGTCGGAACCGAGGGCATGGGAATTCTGCCTGCGCGGTTCCGCCATGGGCTGGAGGATTACTGTGTTGGCTATCATCCTCTTTTTGAAGCTGGAAAATGCATCCGGCGGCTGGCTGAACGTCCTTACGTGTTAGGAAGCGTTTTCAGGATGAGCGGGTACCTCTGGGGAGGTATGACGAGACAGAAGCGCGAGTTGCCAACCGAGTTCGTTAAGTATCTTAGGAATCAACAGAAGCGCCGACTGCTGGGCGGAGTGGAGAGTAACTCGTGACAACTGTGGAACAACGCAAAATCCTCATAACGGGTGGTGCGGGCTTTATAGGTACGCATATCGCTGAACGGCTCTGTGACAACAACACAGTGATTCTGTTTGACAACTTTCGTCGTGACTCGTTATCCCATACCAAGCTCTCATCACACCCTAATGTGCGGGTCTTACACGGAGACATACTTGATCCTGAGTCTTTGAAAGTGGCCGTCCGAGAGGCGGACGCTGTTCTGCATCTTGCGGCTGTTGCAGGCGTTTCTAGTTATTACACTGAACCTTCGAAGACGCTGCGGGTGAATATGCTCGGCACAGCCAACCTCCTCACCGCCATTGCCGCCACGGCTGTGCGTACATTAGTCTATTTTTCGACGAGTGAGGTCCTTGGCCCAAATTCGCTGTACGTGAATGAAGAGACCATGCATTGCTTGGGACCGGTATCCGAACGGCGCTGGGTCTATGCTACCAGCAAGCTTGCCGGCGAACATCTAGTGCTGCGTCATGGTGAGGAGAATGGCTTGCACTGCACCGTGCTCCGGCCATTCAATATTTATGGTCCCCGTCAGACTGGCGAGGGCGCCATAAGTAACTTCTGTTCTGCGGTCGTGCAAGGGCAGCCGCTTACCGTATACGGCGATGGTCGAGCCATTCGTGCATGGTGCTACGTCACCGACATGGTCGAAGCTGTGCTGAAAGTCTTAACTACACCGTCGAGTGCAGGGCAAGTGTTTCATATTGGCAATCCATATAATATAGAGACAACCATGGGACTTGCTCGCCGGATTGCCCAACTCGCTCCGGGGGTCGTGATTCAGCAAGGGCGTGTCGAGCATGTAGACGTGCTGGCACGGGCACCCGATATTAAGAAAGCGCAGCAAATTTTAGGCTATGAACCACAAGTAAGCTTGGATGAAGGTTTGCGATTGACTTTGGACTGGTTCCAAAAACGAGGGAAAGCATGAACGTATCTGTCATTGGCGCAGGGAAAATGGGCCTTCCGTTGGCGTGCCATCTGGCTTCTCGGGGGGCGTCCGTTATAGCTTGTGACGTCAATCGCGGTGTTGTGGAGCAGATCAACCAGGGACGGTGTCCAATTGATGAACCGGGTGTCCCCGAATTGCTGGCTGTCGTCGTTCGGGAAGGCAGGCTCCGAGCGACTGTCGATACGACCGCAGCTGTCAAACAAAGCGATGTGGTGGTGGTCATTGTGCCAGCGTTATTGACCGATGACCGCCAGGTGGATTTATCGATTTTGGAGTCGGTGACCAGGCAAATTTCCCCTGGTATCCACAAGGGACTGCTGGTTTCCTATGAAACCACTCTACCGGTTGGGACGACGCGACGTCGCCTCATGCCGCTTCTGGAAGCGAGTGGAAGCAAAGCCGGCGAAGATTTCTACCTCGCTTTTTCGCCCGAGCGAGTGAAGAGTCAAATTGCTCTCTCGCGTCTGAAGGACACGCCAAAAGTCGTGGGAGGGGTCAATGCAGAATCAGCCAAGCGAGCTGAAGCATTCTACTCGACCTATCTTGGCGCCCCGATTCTCAATGTTGGGATTCTAGAAGCTGCTGAACTGGTCAAGCTTGCAGGCATGATCTATCGTGATGTGAATATCGCGTTAGTGAATGAACTGGCCCGCTATGCGCAAGATACTGGGATCGATATGAAACAAGTGATTGAAGCTACAAATACAGACGGCGAAGCGTACCTATTACGCCCGGGTATCGGTGTCGGTGGGCATTGTACACCCATCTATCCCTACTTCATCATTCACGACGCTCACCAGCGAGGCACACCGATAACATTGGCCGAACGTGCACGCCAGATCAATGATGATCAGGTTGCTTATGCGATTAATCATCTCGAGGTATCCTGGCATCCCTTAGGTCAACGCCGCGTGCTGATCTTGGGGCTTGGGTTTCGTCCACAAGTGAAAGAGCACATCTGTTCTCCCGCTTTCTTAATCCAGAAAAAGCTATTGCAAAGCAAGGCCATCGTATCTTTGCACGATCCCCTGTACTCCGACAATGAGCTGCGAGCCCATGGATTTAGTCCTGGATCCTGGACTGAGGACCCTGTCCCGGAGGTGCTCATTGCGAACACAGCACATCACAAGTATAGAGATCTCGATTTTGCGGAGCTCGCCACCCATGGAGTGCAAGCCGTCCTGGATGGCTGCAATTGCTGGGCCCCGGACTCCGTCCGCAAACATGGGATTTTCTATATGGGGATTGGGCGTGCGTAGGATATGAAATTGTCGGCTGACGCCGTACTCCGAGAGCATTTGGTTCGCAGAAAGGTTCTTGTTACTGGTGCTACAGGATTTATTGGTTCGCATTTAGTGGAACGACTTGTGCACCTGGGTGCGGAAGTGACGGCCGCGGGGGCAGACTTGGGTTGGCGTCCGATTGTCCGTGACCTTGTTCAGCAAGGGCGTGTTCGGTTCGTTAATCCGGGAACGTTCTGGCAATCGGCATCTCTGCCGCGTGTTACCCCGGAGTTTGAAGGAATTGAGTATGTGGTCCACCTGGACTATGAAATGCCGCATGGCCGAACCGCTCTGGAAAAGGCGCTTGATGATGGTATGCGCAACGTCTTGGGAGTGTTGCGGCTTATACAACAGTTACCGCCTTCCGTATCCAGAATCTGCTTCGCCAGTTCCGTATCGGTTTACGGGCACGGAAACATACGGCCGGTAAAGGAGACGGATTGTCCGCATCCGGCGACGATTTACGCCATTGGAAAATGGACAACAGAGAATTATCTGAAACAATACGCCACTGAGTCTGGGGTTTCCCTGGCCATCCTGCGCTATGCGGCTGTTTATGGCCCGATGGAAACGGTCCCACGGGCAATCCCCAATTTCATCCGCCAGGTATTGGGAGGAAAACCCCCTGTCATTAATGGTGATGGGGAGGATGTCAGGGATTACGTACATGTCGTTGATGCGGTACAGGCCACCGTAAGCGCTCTTGCCTTTGACGTTCGGGATACCCCGATCTGCAACGTAGGATCCGGTCAGGGTTATACGACACGCGAGATTGCCGAACGCGTAATCCGAGCGGCCGGTGCAAATATGCAGCCTGTGTTCAGATCAGAGGAACGAGCATCGGCGGGCATAGTCTGTGACATTTCTCAGGCTTGTAGCAGATTGGGATACGAGCCCCGTGTGGACCTTGCAGATGGATTACGCGATGAAATTCAATGGTTTCGATGTAATCCCCAGTTCTGGAAAAACTCATAAAATAAAAGCGCGCTATGGCGTCTCGTAAGCACCGATATCGTATCGGAGCCGCTGTGGTCTGGCAACGCCATCCAGATCATCTGACACTCCGGGCAGTGTGGCTCCTCGGTCAATCAGGGGCGATGTTGCCTGAAGATGAAAGTCCTTACCCGCGAAATTCACGAACTTTGGATCGACCATCCACAGGTCATTGGGGCTCGGGCCTCCAGCCGGCGCTGAACCGCTGCTCATGTAAACCGCGTTGTGGCCGACATCGGCGGTGAAGCCATTCACACGCACATAACCGTCCCCCGAGCTGCCGCAGTCGTAGAAGGCGTTATTTTGGATCGTGGCATTGGTGAGGAGTCTCGCGCCACCATTCATGACAATGGCATACGCGCCTCCTCCGGAGCCGGGACCATTAAGGCGGACGAACGTGTTGTTTACAATGGTGATGTTGTTTATGGGTCCACCCAAATCATCATCAAAGTTCATTGGACCAAACCTGGTCGTCTCGTGCATGAAGACGTTGTTTCTGAAAATCAGATTCGTCACGGCGGCGCCCGGTTTGGCCTCGATCATCGCCCACTGGGGATTGACGAGCGGGACTCGGCCGGACAACCCATCATCGGTCCAATAAGCCACATTATCTTCGAAGGTGATGTTAGAGGCCGGACCCCAGGTCTGG
>WNGQ01005518.1_pt1 | contig 12368 bp, 9 predicted proteins | sample 5407661 | NCBI WGS metagenome assembly WNGQ01 (sample SAMN13153382, study PRJNA577476) | soil metagenome | isolation source: 60 cm soil or saprolite under Garry oak tree replicate 2 | place: USA:California | collected 2016-06-15
CCGCCGCCGAAGCCGCAGGCCCAGGCCGCCGCGAAGCCGCCGGAGCCGGCCAAGCCCAAGGCCGAGCGCGTGTTCGATCAGTCGAAGATCGCGGCCCTCCTCGACAAGCGCGATCCGACGCACCAGGCCGTGACCGGAGACACGCTCAATTCGAACGCGGCACTTGGGCTCGCCAAGGGCAAGGCGGCGGACAATTCCGCGACCTGGGGCGCGCTGTTCAAGGAACAGGTTCTGCGCTGCTGGAAGAAGCCCTATGGCGGCGTCGAGGAACAACGGGTCGAGGCCGAATTCAGCATCAAGCTGAAGAAGGATGGCACGCTCGAAGCGATGCCAGTCGCGCAGTCGTCGCCGAGCGACTCGTTCCAGCGCGTGTTTCTGGAGAGCGGGCTGCGCGCCATCATCGAATGCGCGCCGTACCGGCTGCCACCCGCATTCTTTGAAGAATGGAAGTTTTTTAATCCCGTTTTCGATAGCAGAGACCTATAACGCTGCGGTGAGCCGAGAGCAAAAGCAATGTCGGAACAACACAAGCTGACCAGCGCGCGCTTCCCTATTGGCCGCCGGGAATTCCTGTCGGGATTGGCATCGAGCGGCCTGATCCTGGGCGGCGCGCATCGCGCGTTCGGTCAGGTCCGCGTGCCCATCACCGGCGAAGCCGCGCCTACTCCGATCGCGATCCCCAACTTCGTTGCGGGCACGCCTGCGGACGGCGAAGCCGGCGTCGGCGTGGCGCAAGTCATCACCAACAATCTGAAGCGCAGCGGGCTGTTCGCGCCGATCGATCCCGCCGCCTTCATCGAGCGGATTACCGACATCGATAAGCTGCCGCAATTCCAGAACTGGAAGTCGATCAACGCCCAGGCGCTCGTCACCGGCCGTGTGACCCGTCAGAGCGACGGACGTCTGCGGGCGGCATTCCGCCTTTGGGACGTCCAGTCCGGGCAGCCGATCGGCGGCCAGCAATATGACACCTCGCCGGAATATTGGCGGCGGATCGCCCACCTGATTTCCGACCAGATCTACGAGCGGCTGACCGGAGAGAAGGGCTATTTCGACAGCCGCGTCGTGTTCGTCGACGAGAGTGGCGCTGCGGAACGGCGCGTCAAGCGGCTGGCGTTGATGGATCAGGACGGCGCCAATGTGCGCTATCTGACGCGCGGCGCCGACCTGGTGCTGACGCCGCGCTTCTCGCCGTCGACCCAGGAAATCACCTACATGGAGTTCGGCCAGGGCGACCCCAAGGTCTATCTGTTCAACATCGAAACCGGGCAGCGCGAGATCGTCGGCAATTTCCCCGGCATGTCGTTTTCGCCGCGGTTTTCGCCGGATGGCCAGCGCATCATCATGAGTCTGCAGCAGGGCGGCAATTCGAACCTGTTCGTGATGGACCTGCGCTCGAAGACGACGACGCGGCTGACCGATACGCCGGCGATCGATACCTCGCCGTCCTACGCGCCCGACGGCAGCCGGATCTGTTTCGAGTCCGATCGCGGCGGCAAGCCGCAGATCTATGTGATGCCCGCCACAGGAGGCGGCGCGCAGCGGATTTCGTTCGGCGACGGCAGCTATTCGACCCCGGTCTGGTCGCCGCGGGGCGACTACATTGCGTTTACGAAACAGGGCGGCGGTGAATTTGCCATCGGCATCATGAAGACCGACGGCTCGGGCGAGCGCATTCTCACCTCCGGCTTCCACAATGAAGGGCCGACCTTCGCGCCCAACGGCCGGGTCGTGATGTTCTTCCGCGACCCCGGTGGTAACAGCGGACCATCGCTGTTCACGGTCGACATATCCGGGCGCAACGAACTGCGCGTGCCGACCCCGGGCTTTGCTTCCGATCCGGCGTGGTCGCCCTTGCTGTCATGACACTTCTGCTGTCACTCGAGCGAGGTCATGGCCCGGATCGCTCCGGCATGCTGACGCCTCGGCTGCGTGTGCAGATTCCGGGACTGCACGTTGTGCGTGTTGGCGGAAAGCAACCTTGCGCTAACGATGTTCACTCAGAAAGACTTCATCTGGGATCGGTAAAAGTGCACCCCTAATAAGGTCGTGCACGGGTCCCGATGCAATTAGCAGAACAAGCTGAAGACGCTGATGAGAGGATGTCGCCGTCGAGTCGGCCGGCGCTGAGTGATTCGCTGTTCGAGGCTCCCGGTACGGTGCTTGTGGGCATCGTCTTCATGGCCATCGCTGCGACCATGACCGCGCTGAAGACGGGACAAAATCTGATCTGGGCATGTGTCCCGCTTCTCGTCGTCGCCGGAGCTATCCGGGCGTTCGATTTGCGGCGGTACCAGGTCCGCAAATCGACCCTGACAGCGGAAGAAGCTGTGCAGTGGCAGAAGCGCTATCAGATCGGGGCGATCATCCAGGCGGCTGCGATCGGGATTTGGTGCTCCGTCACTCTTTTGAGCAGTGACGATCCCGTGGCCCATATGATCGGCCTGTCGGTCACCACTGGGCTGTTGGCGGGAGGTGCGGGCAGGGCTTACGGACGGCGGTCGATCTTTCGTCTGCAGGCTGTGCTTGTCTTCGGTCCAACCGTGATCGCGCTGGCGTTGCGCGGCACACCCTACTACATCGCGATGTCAGGTGTGTGCGCCGCATTTCTTGTGGCTGTCATGCAACTTTCGGCTAATTTACACAGAATATTCATGCGGGCGGTTGTGGCGCGCGAACGCGAGGCGGCGCTTGCCCGTCAGTTCGACACGGCCCTGAACAACATGCCGCACGGCCTGTGCATGTTCCGCGCCGACGGCCGGCTGGCCGTCATGAACAATCGATTCCGCGAGATGCTGAATCTGCCGGATGACGTCGTCAATCGCGATATGAGCGCGTCCGACATCGTCGATGCCTGCGCGACCCAAGGAACCGTCTCGGCGGCGAGCGGCAAGCTGATCGTCGCCGAGATCGAGCACACGCAGACGCGGGACATGATCACCAGCGATCCCGACATCACCCGCGATCGGTCGCTATCCTGGACCTTTCAGCCGATGGACGGAGGCGGCGCCGTCGTGCTGGTCGAGGACATCACCGAGCGGCGGCGGGCCGAGGCAAGGATCCGCCATCTGGCGCGCTACGACGAATTGACCGAGCTTCCCAACCGGGTGAATTTTCGCGACGAAATCGAGCATCTGCTGAAACTTCCCCTCGAGGCCGGCCGACTATCGGCCTTGCTGTTCGTCGATCTCGATCAGTTCAAGCAGGTCAACGACACGCTCGGCCATCCCTGCGGCGACGAACTGCTGTGCGCCGTCGCCGACCGGTTGCGGCAAATGCTTCGGCCGGAGGATTTCGTTGCGCGCTTTGGCGGTGACGAATTCGTGGTGTTCCTGCGCGACATTCACGGCGGCGAAGATGCCGCAGGTCTCGCTCGGCGGATCGTCGACCGCCTCAGCGAGCCCTACAAGATCGGCAATCACCTCGTCGAAATCGGCGCCAGCGTCGGTATCGCCATAACGTCCCCGGGAATCAGCGCCGATACGCTGTTGAAGAATGCCGACATGGCGCTCTATCGGGCGAAAGCCGACGGCCGCGGCACCTACTGTTTCTTCCGCGAGGAAATGGCGCAAACCGTCGAGGCGCGCCGGGTCCTGGAACTCGACCTGCGCAAGGCACTGTCAAACGAGGAGTTCGAGCTGTTCTATCAGCCGCTCATCAATCTCAAGTCGGGCAAGATCACCACCTGCGAGGCTCTGCTGCGCTGGAATCATCCCTCGCGCGGCACCGTGTCGCCGGCCGACATCATCCCCGTTGCCGAGGACATGGGCCTCATCGTCGATCTCGGCCACTGGATTCTGCGCAAGGCCTGCATGGAATGCATGAAGTGGCCGGACGGCGTCAGCGTTGCGGTCAACTTCTCGCCCCAGCAATTCCACCAGCGCGACGTTCTGAACGAGGTCCGCTACGCTCTCGAGCTGTCGGGTCTGCCGGCGCACCGGCTCGAGATCGAGATCACCGAATCGTCGTTGTTGCACAACACCCAGCTGACCCATGACGTGCTGACCCAATTGCGCAACCTCGGGGTGCGGATTTCGCTCGACGATTTCGGCACCGGCTATTCCAGCCTGAGCTATCTTCACAATTTCCCGTTGCAGAAGGTCAAGATCGATCGCTCCTTCCTCGAAGGAATCGACAGCGATCGTCCGCTGACGCTGCTGCGCGGCGTGGCGCGGCTTTCCGCCGATCTCGGCATGGCGGTCGTGATCGAAGGCATCGAGACCAATGAGCAACTGGAACTGATCAGTGCCGACGGCACCGTGACAGAAGCCCAGGGCTATCTGTTCAGCCGGCCGGTCCCGGCGGGGCAGATGCGCCGATTGCTGAACGCATCGCACGGCCGGCGCTCGCCGGGCGAGTCGCTGATTGTGCTTCCGTCGCGATCGATTGCCTGAGCCAACTACCGTAGTATCGCGGGTTCGAACGTGTGCCGCCCGCCGCGCAGCTTAACCCTAATGCTTCGATAGCTTTGCAATTTCGTTAAGGGACTGTTAATCTTGTCTCCGCTCGCGCAAGTTGTGCGCGAAGTTGGGGGAGTATCAGATGAAGTCCGGCGCCGATCTGCGCGCTTCGCTCTTTGTGCGGGGCGCGGGGCTCTTTGATCGCATCGACTACCGACTCATCGAAACTCCCGCGGAAAGGGATTCCGTCTATTTGATGCGTTACAGGGCCTATCGGGATGGCGGATTGATCCCGCCCTCGGAGTCTCGGCGCGTCAGCGATAGTTTCGACGATGCGCCCAACGCCTGGATTTTCGGAATATATATTGACGGAGAACTCTGCAGTTCCATCCGCCTCCACGTCCTGACGCCAGAATGGCGGACGTCCATCTCAACCGAAATGTTCGGCGATGTTCTTCATCCTCGCCTCGATCGAGGCGAGGTTTTCGTCGATCCAGCGCGTTTTGCTGCGGACCCGGAAAAAGGTCAACGGTTTCCTGAGCTCCCCTATCTGACGGTGCGGCTGGCCTATCTGGCATGCGATCATTTCAATGCCGATACCGGGCTCGCGCTGGTGCGTCCCGATCACCAGGCGTTTTATCGCCGTGTCTTTCTGTCCGAGACGATCGCTGAGCCGCGTCTGGTTCCGAGCTTTTTGGATTCGAAGACGGTGGCACTGATGGCGTCCGATTTCCGGACCGTGCGGGAAAAAGTCCTGACGCGCTTTCCCATCATGCGATCGAGCGCTTTCGAGCGGCGGATGCTGTTCCAGCGCGCCAGCGAGCCGCGTTCATCTTCGTCCCGTTCATCTTCGCATGGCGTGGTGGTGGCTCCGTTCGAGCGCGCCTCGATCGCTCAATCCTGATCGCGCTGGCATTTGCCTATTTTCCGGGCTCGGCAGTTGTCACGGAACGGAGCGCTCGGCGCGCGCTTGGGCAACAGATGCGGAAAATCGGCCAAAAGGCGCAGCGCCGCGGCGCGCGAAGCCCTTGCTCCTCCGTCGCGCCACATTTACAACTCATTAACTATCGCGGTCGCTTTTCGCCGTTTGTCGGTATTCGATCGGGTTCGGCAACACCCTATCAAGGTTGACGGAACGTTCGCTTAACCATCGCCCTGTAGACCGGATAACAGTCCAAAGACGTGAGCGTGGAGGCTCCGGAATGAAAAATCAGATGCGCATCCTCCAGGGATTGAAGCTGGCTGCGGTGCTTGCGGTAGCGCTGTCGATGGGCGCGTGCGCCAAGAACAATCTTGGCACCGACGCCATGGCGAGCGCGGCCACCCCGGGCAGCCAGCAGGATTTCGTGGTCAATGTCGGCGATCGCGTGTTTTTCGAAAGCGATCAGACCGATCTGACGCCGCAGGCGATCGCGACCCTGGAAAAGCAGGCGCAGTGGCTGCAGACCTATCCTCGCTACGCCTTCACGATCGAAGGTCACGCCGACGAGCGCGGCACGCGCGAATACAACATCGCGCTCGGCGCCCGCCGCGCGCAGTCGGTCCGCACCTTCCTCACCTCGCGCGGCATCGATCCGGGCCGTATGCGCACGATCTCCTACGGCAAGGAGCGGCCCGTGGCCGTCTGCAACGACATCTCCTGCTGGTCGCAGAACCGCCGCGCCGTCACGGTCCTGAACGCGAATTCCTAAAGGCCGTCGCACCTCGCGAGATCAAGTTTGCCGGCGCCCCTGCGGCGCCGGTTTTCTTTGGTGCGGGCGCTGCGGTCTCACGTTCCCGTCAGCTTCGCCGCTGCTCCAAATCATGTGTAATGAGCGGGTTTGTACGAGTCGCATTTTTGGCGTAGTAGCTCTCAATGTCGCGCGCTTTCTTGTCATGCCGATCAGGTCGCCAGAGCAAAATGTCATCCCCGTTCCATCACTTGACAATTGCCGTGGCGTTCGCCGCGCTGCTCGCGCTCCCGTCCCCTGGTCTTGCGCAATCTGACGACACGGATGCGGAAATGCGCATCCAGCGGCTGGAAAACCAGCTGCGGCAACTGACCGGCCAGAACGAGGAGCTGCAATACCGCAACCGGCAGCTCGAAGAGCGCCTGCGGCAGCTCCAGGGCGGCGTGCAACCCGCGCCCGGAGTGCCGCCGGCGGCCGCCCAGCCCGGCATGGCGGCTGCGCCCCCGACGCAGCAGCCTTATCCGGCCTATCGCCAGTCCGCCGTGCCGCCCCCCCAATCACCGGAACCGCAGATGGCGGCTCCGCCACCGATGGTCCAGGAACCCGCAGAGGCCCCGGCGGGTGGCCAGGGCAGGCGCCGCGGCGATGCCTTCGATCCCTCCCAGAACCCGAATGCGCCTGGAGCGCCCCAGGCGCTCGGCGGCGGTCAGCTTTCGATGCCGGCCGAGCCGTCGGTTGGCCGTCCCGGCGCGCGAAATACCGGCGAGCCGCTCGACCTCGCCAATACAGCCGGGCCGCGCTCTCCGCAGCAGGGCAATCCGCCGCCACCACCGCGCAATGCCAACGCCCCGGGCGGGCTCACCACGGCGCCGCCGGCTGCGACGGCAAAGGACGAATTTGATCTCGGCATCGGCTACATGCAGCGCAAGGATTATGCGCTGGCCGAGGAGACGATGCGCAATTTCACGCAGAAATATCCGAGCGATCCGCTGCTCGGCGACGCCCAGTATTGGCTGGGCGAGAGCTACTTCCAGCGTCAGCAATATCGCGACGCCGCCGAAACGTTCCTCGCGGTGACGACGAAATACGACAGGTCGGCGAAGGCGCCGGATGCCCTGCTGCGGCTCGGCCAGTCGCTCGCTGCGCTGAAAGAGAAGGAGGCCGCCTGTGCCGCGCTTGGCGAGGTGACGCGGAAATACCCCCGCGCCTCGGCCGGCGTGAAGGCGGCTGTCGATCGCGAACAGAAGCGGGTCAAGTGCTGAACGCGTCGCGAGCGGATGGATAGCCGTGCAGTGGCGTCCCGGCAGCCGCTTGCGCATAATGGCCTTTGGTTGATCCTTCATTTCGATGCGTTTTAGCGCCGGCAAGCCATGCCTGACGACGACCATTCCCCGATCTTGGCCCGCGATGCCAAGCGTCTGTTTGCGGACTTCACGGCCGCGCCGGCGCTCGTGATCGCGGTCTCCGGCGGGCCGGATTCGGTTGCGCTGATGTGGCTGATGGCGCGCTGGCGCAAGGCGCGGGCGCGCGGCCCCCGGCTTGTCGCTGTTACGGTCGACCATGGCCTGCGACCTGAGGCCGCCGCCGAGGCGCGGCAGGTCGAACGGCTTTCGCGTACGCTCGCGCTCGCCCATAGAACGATGCGCTGGACCGGCAAGAAGCCGGAGAGAGGGGTGCCGGCGGCGGCGCGCGCGGCGCGCTACCGCCTGCTGGCGGAGGCCGCGCGCGAGGCCGGCGCGACCCATATCCTCACCGCGCATACCCGTGACGATCAGGCCGAAACGCTGTTGATGCGTCTGTTGCGCGGCAGCGGCATTGCCGGCCTGTCAGCAATGGCGCGGATGTCCGAACGCGAAGGCCTCTTGCTCGCGCGCCCGCTCCTGGACGTTTCGAAATCGCGGCTCGTTGCGACGCTGAAGCGGGCCGGGATCGGCTTCGCCGACGATCCGACCAATCGGGACCCGACGTTTACGCGCCCGCGGCTGCGCACGCTGTTGCCGCAGCTTGCAGCCGAGGGTGGCGACGCGCGCGCTCTGGCGAGGCTTGCCGCGCGGCTGGCGCGGGCCAACGCCGCGGTGGAAGTGCTCGCCGATGGCGCCGAGCGTTATCTTGCGCTCAAGGACTGCGCGGCGGCAGCCGGCACGGATGCGGACATCCCCACCGCCAGGGTTTTCGATGCGGAAGGCTTCGCGGCCCTGCCGGAGGAGGTGCGACTGCGGCTCCTGATGCGGGCGATCAACCGATTCGGGCATGAGGGGCCGGCCGAACTCGGCAAGGTCGAGGCGCTGCTGGCCGTGCTCGACGAGTTTGCCCAGGGGCAGTCGTCGCGGCGGGGAGCGGGTGCCGCGCGAATCAAGCAGACCCTCGCCGGCGCCCTGGTCAGTGTCGAAAAGGGGCAGATCCGTATCGCACCGGCGCCTGCCCGACGCCGCGGCAAGGATTGATGCGTTTTTCATACGAATCAGTCGCCGGCCGGCGAGCTTGAGAACGTATTCGAACGGCAGGTGAGCACCGCTTGAGGGGCTGGCGGCCTTAACCACCTCCGAAAAGGTCGCCTTCGACGCCATTTTTTGAACGGGAATCGCGCTAGGATGGGTGAAATAGTCTTATGTGGTTCCCTTGGCAGCGACCCGAGCCGCACCTAGATTGTATGCGGTCGAGTAGGGGATTCCCTCGCAGCCATCAAGAGATACGTGCGACGGATACAAGGCCGCGATCCGCGCGACCACGAAGGAAAGTCGATGAACGCCAATCTGCGCAATTTTGCCCTTTGGGTCATTATCGTTCTTCTACTGCTGGCGCTGTTCACGCTTTTCCAGAATCCGGGTCAACGCGCGTCCTCCGCGGACATCTCGTTCTCGCAGCTCTTGACCGAAGTCGATCAGGGCCACGTTCGCGACGTGCTGATTCAGGGGCCGGAAATTCACGGTACCCTCACCAACGGCTCGAGTTTCCAGACCTATGCGCCGAGCGATCCGACGCTGGTCAAGCGCCTCTATGACGGCAAGGTCTCGATCACGGCGAAGGCGCCGGGCGACAACGTGCCGTGGTTCGTCTCGCTGCTCGTCTCCTGGCTGCCGTTCATCGCGCTGATCGGCGTGTGGATCTTCCTGTCGCGGCAGATGCAGGGCGGCGCCGGCAAGGCGATGGGCTTCGGCAAGTCGCGCGCCAAGATGCTCACCGAAGCGCATGGCCGCGTCACCTTTGAGGACGTCGCCGGTGTCGACGAGGCCAAGCAGGACCTGCAGGAGATCGTCGAATTCCTGCGCGACCCCGGCAAGTTCCAGCGCTTGGGCGGACGGATTCCGCGCGGCGTGCTATTGGTCGGCCCGCCCGGCACCGGCAAGACGCTGATCGCGCGCGCGGTCGCAGGCGAAGCCAACGTGCCGTTCTTCACCATTTCGGGTTCCGACTTCGTCGAGATGTTCGTCGGCGTCGGCGCGTCCCGTGTCCGCGACATGTTCGAGCAGGCCAAGAAGAACGCGCCCTGCATCATCTTCATCGACGAGATCGACGCGGTCGGCCGGCATCGCGGTGCGGGTCTGGGCGGCGGCAATGACGAGCGCGAGCAGACGCTGAACCAGCTCCTGGTCGAGATGGACGGCTTCGAGGCCAATGAGGGCGTGATTCTGATCGCGGCGACCAACCGGCCGGACGTGCTCGATCCGGCGCTGTTGCGTCCCGGCCGTTTCGACCGCCAGGTGGTGGTGCCGAACCCGGATGTCGTCGGCCGCGAGCAGATCCTCAAGGTTCACGTCCGCAAGGTTCCGCTGGCGCCCGATATCAATCTGAAGACGATTGCGCGCGGCACTCCCGGCTTCTCCGGCGCCGACCTGATGAACCTCGTCAACGAGGCGGCGCTGACCGCTGCGCGGCGCAACAAGCGCATGGTGACGCAGGCCGAGTTCGAGGAAGCCAAGGACAAGGTGATGATGGGCGCCGAGCGCAAGTCGCTCGTCATGACCGAGGAAGAGAAACTGTTGACCGCCTATCACGAGGGCGGCCACGCGATCGTCGGCCTCAACGTCGTCGCCACCGATCCGATCCACAAGGCCACGATCATTCCGCGCGGGCGCGCGCTCGGCATGGTGATGCAGCTGCCCGAGCGCGACAAGCTGTCGATGTCGCTCGAACAGATGACCTCGCGCCTTGCCATCATGATGGGCGGCCGCGTCGCGGAGGAGTTGATCTTCGGCCGCGACAAGGTCACCTCCGGTGCGGCCTCCGACATCGAGCAGGCAACGCGGCTCGCACGCATGATGGTGACGCGCTGGGGCCTGTCGGAGGAGCTCGGCACCGTCTCCTATGGCGAGAACCAGGACGAGGTGTTCCTCGGCATGTCGGTGTCGCGGACGCAGAACGCCTCCGAGGCGACGGTCCAGAAGATCGATTCCGAGATCAAGCGGCTGGTCGAGGAAGGTTATGACGAGGCCAACCGCATCCTCACGGAAAAGCGCGGCGACCTCGAAGCGCTGGCCAAGGGCCTGCTCGAGTTCGAGACGCTGAGCGGCGATGAAATCATCGATCTGCTCAAGGGCAAGAAGCCGAACCGCGAATCGGTGCTGGAGCCAACGACGCCGCGCGCCTCGGCGGTGCCGCCGGCGGGCAAGCCGCGCCCGCGCCCCGATCCGGATGCCGGGCTGGAGCCGCAGCCGCAGGCGTAACGGCGGCCTGTGTCGTGGCCGGCTACTCGGCGCGATCAATTGTGCAAAAGCTCGGCATCAAGCCGGGCTTTCGCATTTTTGTCGCCAGCGCGCCGGCCGCCTACGCCGACATCGTCGGCGCGTTGCCACAGGAAACGAAATTGTTGACGCGGCCGGCAGCCGCCCTCGACATGGTGCACATGTTTGCAAGGCAGGCGGCGGGCCTTGCCGAAAAGCTCCGCGTCTACCGCGACACGATCGCGCCCGACGGCATGATCTGGGTGTCGTGGCCGAAAAAATCCTCCGGCGTCCCGACCGACCTGACGGATGTGGTGGTACGCGATATCGCGCTTCCGCTCGGCCTTGTCGACGTCAAGGTCTGCGCGATCGACGACATCTGGTCCGGATTGAAATTCGTGATTCCGAAGGATCAACGGACACAGCGCAAGTGATCACGACGGAGATCGCGATGGGTGCGCGTGACATGCCTCGGATCTCAATTGTTCTTCTTGCCGGCTCCACGAAAGATATCCACGACGTCGCTTTGCAGCCTTGCGGGTTCGGTCTTCGTCTTCTTCGCCACGGCCTTCTTGACCTTTGCGGGCGGCGCAAGCGGTTCCGATGAGCCGTCCGCCAATGCGTTCAGGTGCTGACGGCGCCACATCGCGGTTCCCCCTTTCACGTCCGGATGATGCTTATCAAGCCGCGTCACGACACTTTTCGCCTCCGCGTCCTTCAATCCTTCCACCAGAAGCCGGAACTGCTCTTCGCCGAGAGCTTTATGAATGTCGCGGACAAGGTCCAGGCCGACCGACTTGGCCTTGAGACACTTGACGACCAATGCACGCGCCTGCTTGTCGACGTCGAGCCGGATCGGCGCGAAAATACTCGGATGCTTGCCGACTTGCCGCAACACTTCGAAACCATCAAGTGCGATCGACATTGAGTGTATCTCCTATTTCACGGACCAGGTCCGAGAGTAGGGGAACGACGACCGGCCCCCACTTTTGCGAAAAAATCGGAAAATTATTGATCTGGCTCAGCGCATCCGCAATCGCCACCGCTTCGGGTATTTCGGTTCGAAAGACATCGAATGCGGGCCTCTCAGCCGTGGCTTCGTTGCGAAGCTTTTCAGCAGTTTGCGCGTGGATTCTGACCTGTCTGCGACGCGTGATCAAAACATGCGGTCGCCGCCGCGCCCTTTTGACGGTTTCCGTCAAGCCGCGATCGGAAAGCGTGGCGCAGAAAGTCTGGAGGCCGAAGGTCGAAAGATAATCAGCAATGGTTGGTACAATGACGAGATCGGCCAGTCGGATGCTCACTTCGGTCAGAACGGAAATCCCGGGTGCGCAATCGATGAGAATGAAATCGAAATTCCGGCGCACCGTCCCAAGCTGCTCGCTCATCAGCCCCGACAGACCTTTGGTGATGTCCGACCAACTCATCTTGCGCTGCGTCAGGTCATGGATGACCCGGTATTCGAAATGCCGCAGCTCGGGACTCGATGGCAGAAGGGATATGGTAAGCTGTCGATTGAGGTGTGAGACGTTGCTCACATTGTTTCGAATGTAATCGGCGAACGATTTCGTTTTCCTTCCGAGAAGATGATCCGCCAAAAAACCCTCGATGGTCGCCTTGCGGGCAGTGAGCGTCGC
>WNGQ01005519.1_pt1 | contig 12368 bp, 9 predicted proteins | sample 5407661 | NCBI WGS metagenome assembly WNGQ01 (sample SAMN13153382, study PRJNA577476) | soil metagenome | isolation source: 60 cm soil or saprolite under Garry oak tree replicate 2 | place: USA:California | collected 2016-06-15
GCCGCCGCTGGCGTCGGACTGAACCACAATCTTGTCGCTCCGCTTGTAGGGTGGGCAAAGGCGCACGCGCGAGAGGCTTACGTCGCGCAACGCAAATTTGACTGCGTGCGCCGTGCCCACGCGCAACCTCGGTGCCTATGCGAGACAGACGCGTGGGCGCGCTTCGCTTCGCCCACCCTACGGCTGCTTCCACAAATGGCTGAACTGCGTCGCCACGATGCTCTCGTAGGGCACGTCGCCCGCGAGGATGCCGACGTCGCGCGAGAACTGGTTCATGCCGGCGACGAAGTTTCGCGAGATCGAGGGATCGTAATAGGGAAGGTCCCGGCGAATGAGCTCGGCGATAAGCTCGGCCTCGGACGGCGGAAAAAGCTTGCGGCCGACCTCGCTCGCGCGCGCCACATTCTCCTTCAACGCGGCCTGCGTCCTCACCATGGCGCGCACGACGGCAGCCGCGGTCTCGGGCGAGCGCTCGATCAACCGGTCGGTCGTGGCGATCGAGGCCATCGTATAGTTGAAGCACGGCTTTGGCCCGTCGCCGCGCCGCACGTCGAGCACCACGGTTCCGACGCCGCGGCGAACCGCCACCTCGGTGCCCATGCCGTTGGCCCAGAAGCCGTCGATCTTGCGCTCTTCCAGCGCCTTCGCCGCGGTGACGCCGAAATTCACGCCGGCGCCTTGCGCGCCCGGGACCGGCGCGATCTTCACTTGATCGCGTGAGAGGTCGATGCCGGCTTCGATCAGCAGGCGGCGCAGCCCCATGTCGACCCACGGCGCCGCGCCGATGCTGTGTCCCTTCACCACGTCGAGATCGCCTCGCTTGCCGCCGAGATCCCTGTGCATGACCAGGAACCAGTACATGCCCTGGCCCTGCGCGCACAGAAGCTTGGCGCCGTGCCAGCGCGGAAACGCCGACAGCGCGGAATGCGCGGATCCGCCGACGAAATCGACCGTGCCGTCGCGCAACGCCGCGTAGCACTTGTCCACGGGGTAGATCAGCTCGAGCGAGATATCGAGGCCTTCCTGGTTGAAGCAACCGAGCTCGATGGCAGCGATCGCGGGGAAATACGAGTTCGAGATCATGTCGGGCACGGCGAGCTTCATGTCAGCAACTCCGGTTTCTCATGCGACATGACCATCCATCTTGTTCGTCCCATCGCGCGCTAGTCGCGCTCGACCGGCGCATTCATGGCGACGTCGCTGCGTCGTTCGTTTGCCAGATGCTTGCCGAGTTCGAAATACTCGCTCTTCACCGCCATTTCGGCTTGGCGCTCCAATTCCCGTGGCCAATGGCCGAGATCATAGCCGTGCCATGGTGGCTGCGGCGTGAGCGGCGGCAAGCCGAGCCGTTCCCAGATCGCCTTGGCCCGCTCCATGAACTCGCGCTTGGGCAGCGCGACCGGCGCGTAGGTGCCCTTGAGCGTGGCGTTGATCAGCACGGCCGCGCTTTCCCCTTCGTCGCGCGGGCCGCGCGGCCCATGGCCGGGATCCTTGTGCGGCACCACCTTGAGGTCGTGCTGGGGCTGGCAGCGGTAGGCCATGGCCCAGAACAACGCATCGGCGTTTTCGGGCTCGATGTCCTCGTCGATGGCGACGATCCATTTGCCGGCAAAACGGTGCAGCGCGGCGGCGCCGTAGAGCGCGCGCCAGATTTCGCTCTCGGGCGTGCCGCGCGCGCACTGGATCGCGATCACGGCGTAGAGGCTGGTGAGCGGCTCGTGCATCGCCACCCGCTTGACGCCTTGGATGCCCAGCACCGACCGCAGATGGTGCAGATAGACCGGCTCCATCGCCACGCGGCGGATCACACTCGATTCGCTCGGCGTGACCTGGCTGATGAACGAGGTGAGGATCGCATCGCGCCGGCGCGTGATCGCGGTCACCTCCATGAAGGCATTGTATTCCTGCAGGTTCACGTAGCCATGGGATTCGCCGAACGGCGCCTCGGGCTCCAGCACTTCGGTGTTGATCAGGCCCTCGATGACGATCTCCGCCTCCGCCGGCACCAACAGATCGACGGTCTTGGCGCGCACCACGTTGATGGGGCCGCCGGCAAGCGCGCCGGCAACGGCGATCTCGTCGAGATGCTCCGGCATCTTCTGCACCGACGCATACGAGATCACCGGCGGGCAACCGACGACGACCGCGCAGGGGAGGGGCTCACCGCGCGCCTTGCGTTTCTCCCAATGGGCGAAAATCCCCGCGCGCAGCTCGACCGACGGATTCATCCCGAGCCGGCGCGGCGCCTTGAGCTGTCCGCGATAGTTGCCGACGTTTTGGACGCCGGTGTCGGGGTCCTTGGTGATGTAATGGCCGGCCGAGAGATAGGGTGCGTTGTCCCATCCGGGCGTCGAGATCGGCACCGGCAGGCCGTCGAGCCCGCCGCCGTCGCGCTCGAGATCGGCGCCGGTCGTCACCAGCTCCTGGCACGGCGCCTGCGTGACCAGGCGCGGCGCGATCGGATGGGCGATGGCCTTGACCCAGGTCTCCCCGATCTCCTCAAGCGGCTTGCCGAAGCCGATGCGATAGACGTCGCGGTTCGCCGCCAGGCCGGCGACCAACACGGAGATGTCGAAGCGACGGCCCTTGGAATCCGTCGGTTGGGTGAACAGGAAGGCCTTGCGTTCCGGCTCGGCAATGCCGCCGCGATATTGCCAGCGCACCAGGGGGTGCATTTCCGTGTCTTTGTTGATCGGCTCGTCGACGACGACGAGCAGCCCCGCGCGCGCAAGCGCGAGCACGTGCTCGTGCAGGTCGGGGTAGCTGCGCGGATGCTTGGGCGGCCCGTCGCGGTAGCGTTCGAGCGCGCTCAATGCGCGCCCCGCAGCTCGCTCGTCCATCGGCGCCTCCGCCAAATGCGAATTCCGGAGATGCCCACTCTAGAACAAAGCTTTGATCGCAGCAGCCACGGCGATGGTTTGCGCGTCCTCGTTGACGAATCCGGTCACCTGCAGACCGAGCGGCAGCCCGTCATCCTGCAGCACGGGAAGCGAGACCGCGGGAATACCGAGCAAGGACGCGTGGGCGGTGCACGTCGGATCGCCCGTCGATTCGAGACCAAGCGGCGCGGCCGCGGGCGCGGAGAGGCTGACGCAGGCGTCGTACTCCGCCGCCAGCTCGGCGTAGAGCGCACGGGTCTTGTCGCGCTGCGCGAGGTCGTTCCTGTAGTCGTCAAGGCTCATGGCCTCGGCCTTGGCGAGGCGAGTGAGCATGGCGCGGCTGAGCTTGCTCGCGTCGCGCTCGCGGTAGGTATTGAGCGGCCAGCGCCATTCCCAGCCGTTGATCCGCATCGAGAGCGGACGCGCTGGCGCGATCGCGGCTTCGACGGCGGCGAGCTGCGCGTGGGATTGGCGCGTGAGAACGTCGATGCCGGCGGCCTTGAACCGCGCCAGCGCATCGGCGAGGGCCTCTTTGGCGTGGGGCGAGGCGACCGCCCAGCCGGCGGTCTCGACGAAGGCGAGGCGGCGCGGTTTTCGCGGCGCCGGCGCGCTCGCCGGTCCGAACAGGCCGGGATAGCCGGGGTCGCCGCCGGCGCGGACCGCGATCTCGTAGGCGACCTGCCAGGCGTCGTCCAACGTCGTGGCGAGAACGCCGGTCGCGCTTTGGCTCAAGCCGTCGTAGCTTCCGCCGCGATTGAGCGCGCCGACCGAGACCTTGAAGCCGATGCAGCCGCAATAGCTGGCGGGACGAATGGTCGAGCCGATCACTTGCGTGCCGAGCGCCGTGCTGACCATGCCGGCGGTAACGCCGGCGGCCGAGCCGCTGCTCGATCCACCCGGGGTGCGGCGCAGGTCATGGGGGTTGCGCGTGCCGCGCGGCTCGGTCGAGGCAAATTCGGTGGTGACGGTCTTTCCGACGATGACCGCGCCGGCCTCGCGCAGCGCGGCAACGCTCGCGCCATCGCGTTCGGAGCGGAAGCCGGCGAACAGCGGCGAGCCGTTTTCGGTCGGCATGTCGGCGGTCTCGATGATGTCCTTGATGCCGATCGGCATGCCGTCGATGTTCGAGCGCGGCCGACCCGCCCGCCAGCGCGCGGTCGATTGGTCGGCGGCCGCGCGCGCACCCTCGAGGTTGAGATTGACGAAGGCGCCGATCTTGGGCTCGAGCGCGGCGATATCGGCAAGGCAGCGTTCGAGGAAGTCGCGCGGCGTGTCGGCGCCGCTGGTAAAGCGCGCCGTCGCCGAGAGATAAGGCTTGGGTGAAAGCTTCAGTTTCTCGTCCGGCGCCAGCATGGCGATGCCCTCCGTAGCTCGTTTCACTCCGCGTTATGCTTGTTTCTTGCTTTCGTCGTAGTAGTGGAACTCATAGAGCAGGCAGCCACGGTCCGACTTGAAGGGCCCGTGGTAAACGCCCGGCGGCCGGCAGGCGTAGGTCGGGGCGTCGAACGCTTCGCCGCCCTTTCCTTGCCCGTCGTTGCCGACGATGAGGTCGCCCGAGATCAGATAGACCTCCTCCCAATGGTCGTGCACGAACGGCGCGGTGGTGTAGACGCCGGGGTCGAAGCGCAGCAGCCGGGTGCGGCTGCCCATTTTGCGGCCCTCATCGAGGTCGCTTGCGAGAATTTTTTGCTTGATCCCCGCGGGATAGCCGGGCGGCGTGGCCCAGCCGCTGTTCATGTCCACGCGGGTAAATTCAAGATGCGGCTTGTTCATCGGCATGGTTCATCTCCGGCAATCGTTGCGTCGTCGTCCCGCGCGCCGCCATGGGCGGCAAGCGTGCCGCACGAGATCTGGGGAGAATGCGCGGCACACGACAGGTCCAACATTTGGGTTCAGACGTTGGGATCGGGCGAGCACGGGAGAACGCCAGCCACGCATGAAACGGCTCTCCCAGGTTTGATATGTCATTGACACAGGCATTTCAACACGCTCTAGACTTGCCGCCCCCGTCGCTCCAAGGCAATGCCATCGCTCGCCCAAGTCAAAGTCGAACTCGCCCGCGGCGGCAAAAGTCGCGGCCTGGTCGAGCAATGCTTAGCGCGGATCGCGGATCAATCGGGAGAAGGCGGGCGCGTTTTTCTCAAGGTCCATGCGGCGGACGCGCTCGCGGCGGCGGATTTTTACGACCGCGTTCGCGCGCGTGGCGCGGCGGCTTCGCCGTTCGCCGGCATCCCGGTCTCGATCAAGGACCTGTTCGATATCGCAGGCGACGTCACCACGGCCGGCTCGGTCGCGCTGCGGGATGCGAAGGCGGCCGAGCACGATGCGCCTGCCGTGGCGCGGCTGCGCGCGGCCGGATTCATTCCGATCGGGCGCACCAACATGACCGAATTCGCCTTTTCCGGCCTCGGGATCAATCCACACTACGGCACGCCGCTCAACGCTCACGACCGCTTGGCCGCACGCATCCCCGGCGGCTCGTCCTCGGGCGCCGCGGTGTCGGTCACCGACGGCATGGCGTTCGGCGCGCTCGGCACCGACACCGGCGGCTCGTGCCGCATTCCGGCGGCATTGTGCGGCATCGTCGGATTCAAGCCGACCGCGCATCGCGTTCCGACCGCTGGCGCGTTCCCGCTCTCGACCTCGCTCGACTCTATCGGCCCGCTGGCGGCAACCGTCGCCTGCTGCGCCGCGCTCGACGCAGTCCTTGCCGGCGAGCCCGCGGTTGAGCTTGTTCCCTTCCCGCTCGCCGGGCTGCGCATGGCGGTCCCGCAGACCATGGTGCTCGAGGGCGTCGAGCCCGTGGTCGCACGCGCGTTCGAGTCCGCGCTGGCGGCGCTGCGCAAAGCGGGCGCGCGCATCGTCGATATTCCGCTGCGCGAACTCGCGGAACTGCCGCAGATCAACGCCAAGGGCGGGTTGGCCGCCGCCGAGGCCTACGCGATCCATCGCTCGCTGATCTCCAAAGCCGAGAAAATGTACGATCCGCGCGTGCTCGTGCGCATCCTGCGCGGGCAAGAACAGGATGCCGCCGATTACATCGACCTCCGCGCGGCGCGGGCCGATTTCATCCGTCGCCTGGCCGCGATCACGGCGCCCTACGACGCCCTGGTGATGCCGACCGTCCCCGTGACCGCGCCGCGGCTCGCCGATCTCGTCTCGGATGACGCCTATCGCCACGCCAACTTTCTGGTGCTGCGTAATCCGGCGCTCGCGAATTTCCTCGACCGCTGCTCGATCTCGATCCCGTGTCACCATGCCGGCGAAGCACCGGTCGGTCTCATGCTGATCGGCGAGCACGGCGCCGACCGCCGCCTGCTGGCCATCGCGGCCGCGATCGAGACGGCGGTCTCGCCGACTTTGGTTTAGGCTGACACGACTATCGGCAAATTCCACAAAGCGACCGCGGGAGCCGCGAGCTCCACCTCGCCCCGCTTGCGGGGAGAGGTCGGCGCCGAAGGCGCCGGGTGAGGGGGATTCTCCACGCGACGGCTTTCTCCGAGATTCCCCCTCACCCCAACCCTCTCAGCCGAAGTCGGATGTATCCGACTTCGGCCGCTTAAATAGTGACCGAACTCGGGTAAACCCGAGTTCGGTTGCAGGCGGGGAGAGGGAGCGCACCAAGACTGCGGCGCTAACAGCGGTCCTCCGGCAGAGCAAACCAGCAGTACCTCGCACGGGCGCTCTCAAGAAAACAAATTCGCGCGCCCAGATCCGCTACAATAGTGGCGTCGGAGGCGGGTGAGGTTGGACAATGGATTTTTCATTGAGCCCGGAGCAGCAGCAGATCCGGGACGAGGTCCGCAAGCTCTGCGTGCAATTCGACGACGCCTATTGGCTGGAAAAGGACCGCAGCGGCGAGTTTCCGCACGAGCTGCACGCCGCGCTCGCGGCGGCCGGCTGGCTCGGGATTGCGATGCCGGAAGAATATGGCGGAGCCGGCCTCGGCATCACCGAAGCCGTGATCATGATGCAGGCAATCGCCGAATCCGGCGCCGCCATGAGCGGAGCATCGGCGGTTCACATCAACATCTTCGGCCTGCAGCCGGTCGTCGTGTTCGGAACGGACGAACAGAAGCGGCGCATGCTGCCGCCGCTGATCGCCGGCCAGGACAAGGCCTGCTTCGCCGTGACCGAGCCCGACGCCGGTCTCGATACCACCGCCATCAAGGTGCGCGCCGAGCGCCGCGGCGATCACTACCTGCTGTCGGGCCAGAAGATCTGGATTTCCACCGCGCAGGTCGCCAACAAGATTCTCATCCTCGCTCGCACCACGCCGCTTGAGCGCGTCAAGCGCAAGACCGAAGGGCTGAGCCTGTTCTATACCGACCTCGATCGCACCCGTGTCGCCGTGCGCGTCATCGACAAGATGGGCCGCCATGCCGTCGATTCGAATGAGATGTTCTTCGACGGGATGGTGATCCCCGAAGCCGATCGCATCGGCGCGGAGGGGGAGGGCTTGCGCTCGATCCTGCACGGGATGAATCCGGAACGCATGCTCATCGCCGCGGAGGCGGTCGGCATCGGGCTCGCGGCGTTGCGGAGAGCCGCGAGCTATGCCCGCGAGCGCGTGGTCTTTCGGCGGCCGATCGGCCAGAACCAGGGAATCGCGCATCCGCTCGCGCGATGCTGGATGAATCTGGAAGCGGCCAACCTCATGGTGATGAAGGCGGCGACCCTTTACGACCGCAACTTGGATTGCGCGGCCGAGGCCAATGCCGCCAAATATCTCGCCGCGGAGGCCGCTTTCCATGCCTGCGAGACCGCCGTTCTCACCCTCGGCGGCATGGGTTATTCGAAGGAATTCCACGTCGAGCGCTATCTGCGGGAGGTCATGATTCCGCGGATTGCCCCGATCACGCCACATATGATCCTAAATTTCATCGCAGAGAAGATTCTTGGGCTGCCGAAGTCCTACTAGGGGGGCTTTCGGCGCAAACGGGTTCAGGCGCGAGGACAAGCTCGGTCTACTCCCTCTCCCGCTTGCGGGGGAGGGGTGGGGAGGGGGGTAATTGGGAATGACTTTGCACCGGCGGATGGCTCCGGTCGTCGCCCTGGCGCTGCTGCTGGGGCAGAGCGCATGGCATTGCGCGTGGGCCGAAGGCCCCGGTGGCCCGGCGAAGAAATTGCCACGTTCGGCCTGCGACAGCGCGGCCTTTCGCGTTGTCGTGGACGTCGGGCATACGGCCGAGTCCCCCGGCGCCATCAGCGCGCGCGGTGTTTACGAGTATGAATTCAACCTCCGGCTCGCAACGCTGATCAAGCAAAAATTGCTCGCTGCCGGCTTTGCCAAGACCGTCTTGCTGGTCACCGATGGGCCGGCCAGGAAAAGCCTGTTCCACCGCGTGGGGCGCGCCAATCGGTTGTCGGCCGACCTCTTCCTCTCGATCCATCACGACTCGGTGCCGGACTCGTTTCTGGAAACATGGGAGTACGAAGGCGCGGAGCACGGCTTCAGCGACCGGTTCAAAGGCCACTCCATCTTCTTCTCCAACGAGAATGTCGATCCTGATGCCAGCCTTATGTTCGGCCAGCTGCTCGGCGAGCAGTTGAAGGCCCGCGGTTTGCAATACACCCCCCACTACATCGAAAAATTCATGGGCCACCGGCAAAGACTGTTGGTGGACGCCAAGGTGGGTGTGTACAGATACGATCAACTGATCGTGCTGAGGACGACGCAGATGCCCGCGGTCTTGCTCGAGGCCGGCTCGATCATCAATCGCGCCGAGGAATTGGTGATGAACTCGCCGGAGCGCCAATCGCTCATCGGCGCGGCCGTAACCGATGCGGTCGAAGGCTTTTGCGCCATACGGCGGCCGCGAAATCCCGATCGCGTCGCCAGCCCGCCGCAGGCGGCCGCCAAACAAACGCCCTCTCCCGACGCCACAGCGCAGCCGGCGAACACCGCCAAAGCTCGCTGATCACGCTAATAAAAGGGCCACGATCTCGGTGCCGTCCCTTTCCGGCAAACGGGCAGAGGGAGCAGGCCGAGTTCGCCGCCCGCGCTGATTCCATTTCACGGTAACGTGCTCTAGAACTGCTTCCTATTCGACATCTTCGATTGGAGCGCGCCATGAGCATTCCGAAGCCCGTCTACAATCCGCCCTTCAACGTCACGCGCGCGAGCCACTCGGTGCTCACCGTGAAGGACCTGGCGGTGAGCCGAAACTTTTACGTGGATCTCCTCGGCTTCATCGTCAGCGATGAAGACAGAGAGACCCTCTATCTGCGTGGCGTCGCCGAGGCCTGTCATCACAGCCTCGTTCTCAAGCGTGCGCGCGGCGAGCCGCAGGCCGAGCGCGTGGGTATGCGCGTCTTCAGCGACGAGGATCTGGAGAAGGCCAAGGCGTTTTTCGACAAAGCCGGCTTGCCGGCGACATGGGTCGAGGTCGCGCACCAGGGGCGCACCCTGCACGTCGCCGACGCAAGCGGCGCGCCGATCGAGTTCTGCGCGACCATGGAGGTCAAGCCACGCCTCGTCGTCGCGTTCGAGCACCACCACGGCGCGGTGCCGCAGCGGCTCGATCATTTCCAGCTCTTGGTTCCCGACGTGCAGCGCGCATGCGAATTCTGGATGAGCATGGGCTTCAGGCTCTCGGAATACATCTCGCCGGATGGAACCGAGGAGCTGCTGTTCGTCTTCCTGCAGCGCAAGGGCAACCCGCACGATATCGTCTTCGCCCCCGGGGCAGGGCCGCGGCTCCATCACGCCGCGTTCTCGATCCCGGAATCCTATCACTTCTTCTACGTCTGCGATCTCGCCGCCGAGATGGGCTTTGCCGCCAATATCGAGTTCGGACCGGGCCGCCATGGCCCAGGCCACGCGCTCTTCGTCTATATGCGCGATCCGGACGGTCACCGCATCGAGCTGTTCAACACCCATTACCAGGTGATGGACATCGAGAACGAGCCGGTGCGCTGGGACGCGAGCCACGCCATGAAGCGCCGCTGGCAGTTGCCGGCCCGGCGGCAATGGTTCGTCGAGGCGAGCCGCTTTGCGGGTGTCGAGCCGAGCGAGCCCGCGCGCAAAGGCGACCCGATGAGCTTGGAAAAATTCATCGCCGCCGGCATGCGGTGAACGCATTCGCGTCGAGGGTGAACCACCCGTACGCCGTCATTGCCGGGCTTGACCCGGCAATCCATCAATCTTCGTAACGACTTCTTCGCAAAGAAGATGGATGCGCGGGTCAAGCCCGCGCATGACGAGTCGAGCACAAGAGCCGCTGGCCCAAAACCACATCACTGCCCCAACAATCCCGCGCTCGCGGCCGCGGCGTCCCAGATCCTGGCGTCTTCCTCGATCATGGCGGCGAACGCGGAGGGCGTGTTGGCGATGGTCTCGAGCCCGTTGTCGCCAAGAACGCGCTGCACTTCCGCGGAGTTGAGGATGCGCACGACCTCGTCATGCAAGCGCGCGGTGGTCGCGGCCGGCAGCTGCGGCGGCCCCAGCAAGCCGATCCAGGTGCGTCCGGGCACGAAGGCCGGTATCTCCTCGGCGATGGTCGGTACGTCCGGCAGCTTCGCGTAGCGCTTGGTGTCGAATACGGTCAACAGGCGCAGTTGCCCGCTTTGGATATGCGGCAATGCGGTCGCCAGGCTGACGATCGCCGCCGGAACGTGGCCGCCCAAGACATCGTTGACCGCCGGCGCCACCCCCTTGTAAGGCACGTACAGCATCTCGATGCCGGCAGTGCGGTTGAGGATTTGCCCGTAGAGATGATGCGCGGTGCCGATGCCGCCGCTGGCATAGGATATTTCGCGCGGATGCTTGCGCACGTGATCGACAAACGCGGTGAGCGAAGCCGCCGCGAGGCGCGAATTGACCACGAGGCCCGCCGGGTTGTTGGCGATCGCGGTGATCGGCGTGAAGTCCTTGACGATGTCGAACGAGGCCTTCTTGTTCTGAATGCGGTCGATCGTTTGCGCGAGCGCGATGACGACGCCGACGGTGGTGCCGTCAGGCGCCGCGCGCCTGAGCATGCTCATGCCGATTGCGCCCGACGCGCCGGCTTGATTTTCGACGACGACGGGCTGGCGCAGGCTTTCGCTCAATTTCTGTCCAATCAGCCGCGCGCTGATGTCGCCCGCTGCACCGGGAGGACTGGGCACGATGATGCGGATCGCTCGCGGCGGAAGATCCTGCGCCCTCCCCGCAAGCGGCAGCAGCGTGAAGGCGCAGAGAAGCAAGGCGTAGAGTGGGCAAAGGCGCGTAACGCTGTGGCCGCGCCGAAACGCCGGTGGCGCGCCTTTGCCCACCCTACACCGCTCACGTGCCCTCATTAGGATCACGATAGAGGCTGCCGACGATGGCGGTCACGCCCGGTTGCGACCGGACGAGATGATAACGACCGTCGCGATCGCGGCCCAGGCGCCCAGCCTGCCGCAGCTCATCCAAGGCGCAGGCGATCTCACGTCCGTCATCGCTGCCGATCGCGTCGACGATGTCGGCGTAAAACATCGGCGCCGATGCGAGCGCCTGCTCGACGGTTTGGAAGCGAGCGGGGCCGCTGAAGACCTTGGCCGCGCTTCTCGTCAGCGGAATCTCGCTTTCCCGGCCGAACGGCTTGGTGCAGTCGAACCCCGCCTTGGCCCCGGTCCGCCGGCCGTTGAGCGAGGGGTCCATGGTCATCCCAAGCATTCCCTGCAGGATGACGAGGTCCTGATCGGCCTGGAAGCGCGTCCCGAGCGCCCATTCGACCTGCCGATCATCGTGAATGTCGATGTCCTCGTCGAACACGTAGACGTGCTTCAGCCGCATGATTCCGCCGAACAGCGCCGCGATGGCCGCTCGGGCTTCGCCGATGACGCGCTGCTTGATCGAGACGCGCAGCGTGTTCGAGCCGCCCGAGACCGACCTCAGATAGACCGCGACCGGCTCGCGCACTGTGGCCTTGAGGATCTTCATGGCCTCGGCCTCGGTGCGCATTGCAGTGATGTTGGCGCTGTCCGTCTGGTCCAGGACGAACGCGGAGCCGTGCAGCAGCGTGTGATGCAGCGCGTTGCGGCGCATGGTGATCGCGGTGCAATGAAACACCGGGTCCATGTGGATCGCCCCGTAGTACCCCATGTATTCGCCGTAGGGGCCTTCCGGCTCCGCATAGCCGCGCTCGTCGAGATAGCCTTCGAGCGTCATCTCCGCGTCTGCCGGCACCAGAATGTCGTTGGTGAGGCTCTTGACGACCGGCGCCGGCTCTCCGCGAAACGTGGCGATCAATGACAACTCGTCACCGCCCTGACGCGTGGTCGCGGCAAAGAAATCGAGCGGATGCGTGCCGACCGTAAACGTGATCGGCAACCGCTCGCCGCGCGCCACGCAGGCCGTGTAAATGCGCTTGAGGTCGGACGGGGCGGTCACGTTGGTCCCGGTCTCGTATCGATTGCGCAGACTCAGACGCCTGCACCCGACATTCCTTCGTCCGGTTGCGGGATCGATGGTGTAGTCGATGGCCGAACTCAGATAGCAGCTGCCGTCGTAGGCGTGTTGCGGAT
>WNGQ01008784.1_pt1 | contig 12363 bp, 12 predicted proteins | sample 5407661 | NCBI WGS metagenome assembly WNGQ01 (sample SAMN13153382, study PRJNA577476) | soil metagenome | isolation source: 60 cm soil or saprolite under Garry oak tree replicate 2 | place: USA:California | collected 2016-06-15
CACCAGATCCGGGGCCATATTCGCCGGCCCGAACAGCGCGAACCAGGCGGTGGTCGAGAAACCCGGCACGCCGGCCTCGGCGATCGTCGGTAAATCCGGGCGCAGCGCCGCCCGCTTCTCGCCCGCGGCCGCGAGAATTCTCGCCTTCCCGGTCTTCTCGTGCTCTTCGATGCTGCTGAGATTGAGCAGAAGCATCGCGACGTCGCCTGCGAGCAGGGCGGTCACGGCCGGTGCCGCGCCGCGGTAGGGGATGTGCACGATGTCGGTGCCGGTCCTCTGTTTGAAATCCTCCATGCTCAGATGCGCATACGTGCCGATGCCGTACGAGCCATAAGTCAAGCTCCCGGGCTTGGCCTTCGCCAGCGCGATCAGCTCCGGCACGCTCCGCACCGCAAGCGACGGGTTGATCACCAGCACCGGCGTGATGCGGCACAACACGATGATGGGCGTGAGGTCCTTGACCGGATCGTAAGGAAGTTTGCTGAAGAGATGCGGATTGGCGGTGACGGTGGAGTCCGGCGCGACCAGGAGCGTGAGGCCGTCCGGCGGCGATTTCGCCACCGCTTGCGCGCCGACGGCATAATTGCCGCCTGGACGGTTATCGACGACGACCGGCTGCCCCCACGCCTCGGTCAGTCGCTGGGCCACGATACGGGCCATGGTGTCGGTCACGCCGCCCGCGGGAACCGGGACGATGAGCTTGACGGTGGCGCTCGGATAGGTTTGCGCGTGCGCCGCGGTGCTTGCTCCCGCGAGCAGCAACACGGCGAGCAGCACGATCGTCCAATTCGGCATCGTCCCTCCCCTATCGATTTGCGCGGCGGCGATTTTTGCTGTTCGTTCGGCGCGCAAGCGGAAAATAGACCAGCACCCAGGCCCCGCCAACTTGGCGAGCCCGGTAAGCCGTTGCGGTCAAACGCGGGCCTGGAAGCTCGGGTCGGCTGTGTGAAGTAGTTAACAAAAGGTTTCCGCGGGGCAGTCTAGGCATATTGGTAGACCAAAACAGGGAAGCTACCAATGCGCAACGACTTTGCCGGGCTCGTCCCGGGTATTGCCGCCGAGCGGCGGCCGCCCACGGCCAAAGACAACTCGGACGAGGCGCTGATCGCAAAGATCGCATCCGGCAACAGACTCGCGATGCAGGTCCTGTTCGCACGGCATCATGCGCGCATCTACCGTTTCGTATTGCGGCTGCTCGGCAGCGAGGCGCTCGCGGAGGACATCACCAGCGAAGTGTTCCTCGGGGTCTGGCGGCAAGCCCACCGCTTCGAGGCACGCTCGGCGGTTACGACCTGGCTGTTGGCCATCGCCCGTTACAAGGCGCTGGCCGAGCTGCGGCGCCGGCCCGAGGCGTGCGATGAAGAGACCGTGGACGCCAGCGACCCGGCGGACGATCCGGAAGCGACCTTCGAGATCAAGCATCGGGGAGAAATTTTGCGCAATTGCCTCATCCGCCTGTCCCCGCGGCATCGCGAGATCATCGACCTCGTCTACTATCACGAAAAATCGGTGCAGGAGGCGGCGCACATCCTCGGCGTTCCGGGCAACACCGTCAAAACCCGGATGTTCCACGCACGCAAAAAGCTCTCGGAGCTGCTGGAGGCCCGAGGCGTTGTGGGAGCGCTGTCATAGCGATGTAGGATGGGCAAAATCGCCTATTGTGCGGTTGACACCTTTGCCCACCCTGCGCATGGCGTCTAAGCTCACGATCGATCGAATTCCGAACCCTCGGTGGCGATGGCAGCGAGCTTGTCCGGCGCAACCACGTTGACGCCCCCTCGTTCAAGGCGAATCCAACCGCGCTTGGCCCATGCCCGCAGTTGTTTGTTGGTGCTCTCGCGAGATATGCCGATCATTTGACTGATCTCGCGTTGCGTGACCGCCGCTTTGCGTGTGGTCGCCGACCCGTCTTCGGCCGCGGTCAGCTGCAGCAAGGTCTTCGCCAAGCGGGTCGGCAAATTCAGGAATGTGATGTCCTGCACCTGCTCGCTGGTCCGGCGCAGCCGCGAGCAGAGGATCTCGATGAACTTGAGCATCACGTCGGGGTGGCTGCTCAGAAACGGAACGAAGTCGCGCCGCTCGATGACGACGAGCTCGCAGTCGGACATGGCGATGGCATCGGCGGTGCGCGGACGACCGTCGAGCAAGGCGATCTCTCCAAAAACCTCGCCCTCGTGAAAGAGGTTAAGCACGATGTCTTTGCCGTCGGCGGACGCGACGCTGACCTTGACCGTCCCGGCGAGCACCCCCATGAGCCCGGTGCCGGGATCTCCTTTCGCGAAGATGGTGTTTCCGCGCGCCACCCGACGCGACTTCATGTACGAGCCGAGATGCTCGATCACCGCCGGGGGAAGATCGCGAAACAGCGAATGATTGCGGAGCAGGGACAGCCTGTCACGCGTGCGTTCCGCCGGCCGCTTGCCGCCTGGAATCGACATGAGAGCTCCCCCGTAATTCGAACTGCGCTCTCGAACACGCCGCCGACAACCGGTTTGTCGGAGACTCGATTCAAGCGGGGAACAATATAACCCACGATAGCCAATGGCTATGGATTTGGCGCCCGCGTTTGCCAACGAGGGGACATACTCCCTAAAGCAGCGACGCCTTTAAATGCACGCTGGGAGTGCATCTGACGAAAGGCCTGGCCGGTCGCGGGCGCAGCCGATTACCTCCGCATGTCGATCGCAAACTGAAACGCCGGCGACGAAAAGCGCCGCTCTGTGAACCACCTCACCGTCAAAGACCGCTGTCGATGGCAGGCTCGCACGCGAGCACGATTGATTCCGCGAGGTGGACCCATGCAAATGCACCAGATCCGCTACTTCCTGGCACTCTGCGAGGAGCGCAATTTCACGCGAGCGGCCAGGCGCTGCGGCGTCTCCCAGCCCTCGCTGACCAACGCCATCATAGGGTTGGAGCGCGAGCTGGGCGGCGCCCTTTTTCAGCGCAAGCCGCTCATCGCCCTCACCGTGCTCGGCCGCGCCGTACAGCCTTATCTCGACCGGATCGCCCAAAACGCGGAGCATGCGCGCGAAGCCGCGCAGGCGCTGGCCGATGTGCGCCCGGCAAATTCCGAGCCTGCGCCGCGCGAGGAGCTCGCTGGGAGCCCGTTATGCCCCTCGAGCTGATCGTGACCGCGCTGGTCAGCGTCTATCTCGTTATCGTCGCCCTCGGTCATGTGCTTGTGATCGCGGCAATCTACAAATGCCTGCGCGAGGACTATATCGGCGGCCGCGGTCGCAGGACGACCACTGGCCCAGCGATTGAAACCGGCGCAAAGCGCGCCGCCGGCGCGGTAAATCTCAGCGAATCCCTCGAGCCGGAGCGCATGCATGCACTCGGCGCTCGCTGGTTGTTAGGGTCCGCTCGCCCCCGCGCGGGGCACCCCACGACGCTGGCGTCGCGGGAACCCCGTAGCGGAGCCCCACAGCTGCGGGCAGCCTCCGGATGCCCGGAATAGGCGCGTCTGCGCGTCGGACGGGTTGACATCGGACCTTGCCTGCTCGAACACCGGCCGTCGCGCGCAGCGACGTCGGGCTTGTGCCATGGCGTAAGGCGTTCATACAATCCGCCGGCAAGCAGAGCGCGCTCCGAGAGCGCCGGCGGAGGAACACCAAATGCGGCGCTTCGGTCGGGCCGTGGTGTGCGCATTTGGTCTTGCCGTCATCGCAGCGCAGGCGCCGGCGCAAACCTATCCATCGAAACCAATCAGGATCATCGTGCCCTATGCGCCCGGCGGTTTGACCGACGTGGTTGCGCGTCTCTATTCCGAGCAGTTGCGACAGAGCTTCGGCCGCGGCGTGTTCGTGGAAAACAAGCCCGGCGCGTCGGGGATCATCGCCATCGAGGAGATGGCCCGCGCCCGGCCGGACGGCCACACCCTGATGATCGGCAACATCTCCACCAATGCGCTGACGCCGGTCGTGCTCGCGAAAAAGATGAAAATCGACTACGAGCGGGACGTCCAGATTGTCACCCCGCTGGCGGACGTCCCGGTCTTCTTCCTCGCAACCACAACGAATTTTTCACCCACGACGTTCGCCGACTTTCTCGCCTATGCCCGGGAACACCCGGGCAAGGTCCGTTACGGCAGCGCCGGCGTCGGCAGCTATCAGCAGATCAATACCGAAATCCTCGCCAAACGCGCCGGTCTTAATCTCGTGCACATTCCGTTCAAGGGCGGCGGCGCCGAGATCCTGCGCGATCTCGCCAATGGCGACATCCACGTGTCGTGGTTCAACATCACCAACCCGGTCGGAATGATGAAAGCGGGTCGCGTGCGCGCGCTCGCAATCGCCGCCGAGCAGCGGCTCTCGCAGCATGCGGACGTTCCCACGCTTGCCGAGGTCGGGTTCTCCGGCATACGCGCCGCGCAATGGGTGGCCGCTTTCGCACCGTCGGCAGTGCCGGCCGAGATCATCGAGACGCTACGCAAGGCGTTCGTCGTCGCGATGGGCGTCCCAGAGATGCAGGAGGCGTTCGCACGCGGCGGAATGCTCGTCCCGCGCCGGTCCGCGCTCGAGGATGCCAAGGGCTGGCTGCGGGACGAGATGGCGAGCTGGAAGCGCGATGTCCAGGACACCGGCATCGTCGTGGAGGAATGAGCTTGAAGATCGGCATCCTGCCCGGCGACGACATCGGCCTGGAAGTCGTTCCGGAATGCATCAAGGTGATGAAGGCCGCCGCCGCGCGCGAGCGGCTCGACATCGACTGGCGGGCGCTGCCGATCGGCAAGCACGGGCACGAGCAGCACGGCAATACCCTTCCGGCGGTGACCGAGCAGACGCTGCGCGAGCTCGACGGCTGGGTGATGGGGCCGATCGGGCACGCCGCCTATCCGCGCGGCGATGCAACCTGGGTGATGCCGCCGGTGCGCAAGAAGTTCGATTTGTTCGCGGCGGTGCGCCCGGCGCTGTCGCACGCCGCGATTCCATCGATTCACGAGAGCGTGGACATCGTCTTCTTGCGCGAGCTCACCGAGGGAATGCTCTATTCCGAGACGGTCGTCGCCGGGTTGCCGGAGTTCCGGCCCAACGACGACATCACGGTCGCCATGCGCGTGATCACGCGCAAAGGATCGAACCGCGTCGCACGCGAAGCCTTCGAGATCGCCCGCACCCGCGAACGCAAGAAGGTCACGGCCGCGCACAAGGAGCCGGTCTATCGGCTCGCCTGCGGCATGTTCGCCGAGGAATGCCGCAAGGTCGCGCGCGAGTATCCGGACGTGACGTTCGAGGAGATGATGATCGACTCGATCTCGATGAAGCTCGTCACGGCGCCGCAGCAGTTCGACGTGGTGGTGACGACCAACCAGTTCGGCGACATCCTGACCGACATCGGCGCGGGCCTGGTGGGCGGGCTGGGCTTGGCGCCCGGTCTATGCGTAGGCGAACGGCAGGCGATGGCGCAAGCAACCCACGGCTCGGCGCCCGACATCGCTGGACGCAACATCGCCAATCCCTACGCCATGATCATGTCGGGCCAGATGCTGCTCGCCTGGCTCGGCCGCAAACGCAACGAGCCGAAGGCGAGCGCCGCCGCCAACCGTATCCAGGCGGCGGTCAAGACGCTGATCGCCGGACGCAAGCACCTGACCCGGGATCTCGGCGGGCAAGCAAGCACCACGGAAATGGGAGACGCCATCGCCGCGGCCGTGCAAGGATAGCTGCGACAAGCCGCGCCGGAGCAACCGGCGCGACATCGGGAGGACGAACATGCGCATTCATCTCGCCAAGCTCGCCGCGACGCTGGTGCTCGCAACCGCCTTGCCGGCGCTGGCTTGGGCGCAAGCACCGGTGCAAACCTGGCCGCAACGCGCGATCAAGATGATCGTGCCGTTCCCGGCGGGGGGCGGCACCGACTTCATCGCGCGCCTCGCCGCCAAGCACCTCTCCGAGCGGCTGGGCCAGCAGGTATTCGTCGAGAACCGCGCCGGCGCCAACGGCGCCATCGGCCTGCAAGCGCTGATGCAATCCGATCCCGACGGCTACACCATCTCGACCTGCTCCGACACGCCGCTGGTGGTCAACCCGTCGCTCTACGAGAAGCTCCCCTACGCTCCGCTGCGCGACTTCGTCCCGGTGGCGACCATGGTGCGGTTTCCCGGGATGCTGGCCGTGCACCCGTCGGTGCCGGCGCGTTCGGTGTCGGAACTGATCGCGCTGGCGAAGTCGAAGCCCGCGGCGCTGGCCTATGCCTCCGCCGGGGTCGGAAACTTCAGCCATCTGGCGATGGAGCTGTTTTCCCAGGCCACCGGCGTGAAGCTCTTGCACGTGCCTTACAAGGGCACGGGGCCCGCGTCGCTCGCGCTGATCGGCGGCGAAGTACAGATGGGATTCAACAACGTGCAGACGCTGCTGCAAACAGTTCAAGCCGGCCAAGTGGTGGCGCTGGCGGTGGCCGAGCCCAAGCGCATGCCGGCGCTCCCCGACGTGCCCGCGGTCGCCGAAACAGTGCCGGGATTCGAAATGGCGCCGTGGGTCGGCATCGTGGCGCCGGCACGGACGCCGAAGGAGATCGTGGAGCGGCTCTCCAAGGAGACGCTCGCGATCATGCATGACCCGCAGGTCGTCAAGCAGCTCACCGAGCAACAGGTAACGCCGTTTGCGCTCGGCCCCGATCGGTTCGGCGAGCTCATCAGCAAGGACCTGGAGAAATGGGCGGGCGTAATCAAGACCGCGGGCATCAAGGGAGAGTGATATCGTAGCCGGCCGATGGTTGATGTGACTGTCGTCCCCGCGCAAGCGGGGACCCATAACCACAGGCTCTGGAATATGGGTTCCCGCTTTCGCGGGAACGACGGCAACAAGCGGAGGCGGAGCCCATCAGGCGGTTCGCGTAACAACCGCGCGGCTGTACACAAGACCTCGGAGCAGCGAATGTACAACCTTCACCTCAGTCCGGAGCAGTTGCAAATCCGCGACACGGTCCGCGATTTCGTCGCAGAGGTGATCAAGCCGCTCGCGCTCAAGCCGGAGCGCCTGGAGGCGCGTGCGCGGCCGCTGCTGGTGGAGGCACTCGACAAGGCCTCAGAGATGGGGCTACGCGCCCTCGCGCTGTCCGAGGATCGCGGCGGCGCCGGCGCTCACAACCTCACCTGCTGCATCGTCACCGAAGAGCTTGCCGTCGGCGATCCCGACGTCGCCGCCGTGCTGGCGCAGACGGCGATGCTCGCCCACGCGCTGTTCGACCGCTTGATGACGGCGGAGCAGCGTACGCGCTTCTTGCCGGCGTTCCTTGCGGACCCGCGCTATCACCTCGCCATCGCCGAGCACGAGGCGGACCACGACACGACGCTCGGCATCAATTATGACCGACCGCAGGTAAGCCGCGCGCCTTTCAAGACCGCCGCGGTGCGCGCAGGCGATGGGTGGATCCTCAACGGCAGCAAGGACCGCGTCGTCGGCGCGTCGTTCGCGGCGCTATTTGTGGTCCACGCGAGTACCGGCGAAAATGCCGTCGCCACGCTGCTGGTGCCGCGCGACACGCCCGGCCTCGCCGTGATCGAGACCGAGGCGGCCGCGCGCTCGCGCCACGGCGCCTGCGGCGCATTGGCGTTCGACGACTGCCGCCTGCCCGGTGAGAATCTTCTCAGCGCGGAAGGCCCGCTCGCTGCCGACGCCGGACGCCAAATCCCGCAGGACCAGGCGCTCAATCTCGGAATCGGCCGCGCCGCCTATGAGGCGGCGCTCGATTACGCGCAGCTGCGCACGCAGGGCGGACGTCCCATCATCGAGCACCAGGCGATCGGCGCCAAGCTCGCCGAGATCGCGATCCGGCTCGAAGTCGCGCGCACCGCCATTTGGCAGGCGGCCTGGGCTTCGGACCACCCGCAAGCGTTCGCCGATCGCAGCCTCCCCGACCTTCCGCTGACCACCATCGCCGCCGTGTTCGCCTCGGAGGCGATCTACCGCGCCGCCAAGGACGCGGCGGAATGCTTCGGCGCCATGGGGGTGATGCGGGACATGCCGTTGCAGCAATACGTGCACGATGCGCTTGTGTGCTTGCATTCCGGCGTGGGCAACAGCGATGCGAAGTTGCGCATCGCGGAGGCGCTGGCGCGCTATCGCCGGCCGGCGAACGCCGCGGCGCTCGCGGCCGAATGAACCGAGGCTAACGCCATGGATTTTACCCTGAGCAACGAGCAGCGCTCCTGGCAGATGACGGCGCGCAAATTCGCGGAGGAGGAAATCCGCCCAATCTCGCTAGAGCGCGACGAGATTGCCGATCCGCGCGAGACGTTCGACTGGGAGATCATCAAGAAAGGCTCCAGGCTCGGCTTTCGCACCATGGCCGTTCCCAAGGAATGGGGCGGCCAGGGCACCGATTTCGTGACGCAAGCGCTGGTCATGGCGGAGCTCGCCAAGGCCGACAGCGCCATCTCGAAGACCTTCAGCCAATGCTGGAAGTGGAGCCACCTGATCGCGGCCGCCTGCAGCGAGGAGCAGAAGCGCCGATTCCTCAAACCGTTCCTGGAGGACGACACCTTCCTGCTCGGCAAGGGGATCAGCGAGCCGAGCGCGGGCTCCGACAACCGGCTGCCGCCGGACGATCCCAAGGCCGGCCTCAAGCTCAGGGCGGAACGCCACGGCGACGAATGGATCCTCAATGGCGAGAAATGCTTCATCGCCAACGCCAGCGTCGGCAAGCTGTTCTTCATCGACGCGCGCACCGACCCGAACGCGCCGCTGAGACAAGGCACCACCATGTTCCTGGTGCCGCGCGACACGCCCGGCTTGCGCATCGGCAAGGTGTTCAACAAGAACGGTTGGCGCTTCTACCAGAACGGCGAAATGATCTTCGAGAACGCGCGCGTGCCCCACGCCAATGTCGTGGGCGCGGTCAACGGCTCGGACATGAAGACCCACCAGGCCGGCGACCGCACGGGCGGAGACCTGTTCGGCGACCTCGAGCTCGCGGCCAACGCGCTCGGGGTCTGCGACGACGCCTGCGGCATGGCGTTGACGCTGGCGCGCACGAAGACGCAAGGCGGCCGCGTGCTTTTTGAGCAACAGCTGGTCCAACTCAAGCTGAACAGGATGCACCTGCTCACCGAGGCGCTGCGCTCATTCGTGATGCGGGTTGCTTGGGAGCACGACCACAAGGTGAACTCGGCGAACGCCGGGCTCGCCATGAATTTCTCGACCGACGTGATCCAAGAGGTGACCGAGCTCAATCTCGACCTCCATGCCGGTGCCGGCGTCTTCGATCGGCGCGCCGACAAGCTCGTGCGCGACGCCATCATCTGGAGCCATCTCGCCGGCGACAGCGTGCAACGGATGAAGGCGACGCGGCGGCTGGGGAGGTAGGGCGTGGTGGCACTCTGAATCTCCGCTCGTCATGCCCGGGCTTGACCCGGGCATCCATCGAGCAGAAGGGCTTCAATTTTGAACTGTATCGATTGCCGGCTCAAAACCCGGCAATGAGAGATGATGGATTCAGTAGGCACGCGAAAGAGCACCGCGTTCGGACAAGGAGGCGAACAGAATGATTCATCTTGCCCGCTTAGCGATTGCGACCGTCGCTTTAATATTTGCTGGCGGTCCCGCCACCGCACAAACGTCCCAGACCTCTGGCGGCCCTGTCGATCCGGCGCTCATAAACCGCTATTTGATGTCCCGGTCGCTCGCGCCGATTTTGGTAACCGCGAGCGACATCATGGAATACGACCTTGACTCCAATCCGATTGATCCGCAGGACCGCCGCAGCGTGATCGAACGGTTCATCCACGGCGAAATCTACAAGCTGCGGCCGGACGTGAAGGCGGTGATACATAGCCATTCGCCCGCAGTGATTCCGTTCGGCATCACTCAAGTGTCGATGCGACCGGTCATTCACGTGGCTTCGTTTTTATGGGTCGGAGTTCCCGTGTGGGACAGCCGCGACGCGCAGGATCCCGCCAGCGCGGCGATGCTGGTGCGAAACAGCGCTCTCGGCAAATCCCTCGCGTCGACCCTTGGCGACAAGCGAGTGGCGCTGATGCGCGGGCATGGCAATGTGGTGGTCGGGCCGAACGTGCAAATGGCTGTAAGGTACGCGATCTACACCGAGGTGAACGCCCGGTTGCAGGCGGCCGCAATCGCCATTGGCGGTCCCATCAACTACATCTCTGCGGAAGAAGGTGCGGCCAGAGATAGGGCACCCACAGACTTCGCGCGCGCCTGGGAGCTTTGGAAAAAGAAAGCGCTCGGAAAGTAACCGCAGCCCTCGGTCACGTCCACAACGTCGCAAGCCCGTTGCTGAGCACGATGTCGTTGCGGGAGGCGACGCGGCACTGGAACGAGATGCGCTCACCCTCGCGCCACATCTCGGTGCGGATGGTGTCACCGGGAAAGACCGGCCGCGAAAACCGCGCCTCGATGCTTTTCAACCGCTCCGGCCGGCAGTCGGCGCACTCCCGCAGGATCGCGCGCGCCGCGATGCCGAAGCTTGCCGCCCCATGCAGAATGGGACGATCGAAGCCGGCGGCCTTGGCGCGCTGCGGATCGGCGTGGAGCGGATTCTCGTCGCCGTTGAGCCGGTACAAGAGCGCGAGATTGGGCGGCGTCGGCAGATCGCAGATTTTCTCCGGCGCCGCCTGCGGTACCGCGTGCGGCGCCGGCGTCTCCGTCGCCTTGCCGCCGAACCCGCCGTGCTTGCGCGCAAACGTGCTGCTGTCGACGGTGGCGACTGGCGCCCCGTCCTCGGCGATCAGGTCGCGCGTATTCTGGATGATGGCGGCGTTGCCGGGGCCCTTGTCGATGACCTCCTTGACGCGCGGCCGGCTCACCAGCCTCGCCTCCGGCGCCAATGGACGATGCAGCACGACTTTGAGGTCGCCGGCGACGACGAGGCGCTCGTCGATGCCGAAGGCCGGATCGGTCATGCGGCCCGGCCACCCCAGCACCACCGCCATGGTGGGGAAGGCCGCGAGCCCGGCGCGCTCGTACACGAACTTGAGCTCACCCGGATCGAGCGGGTCCATGCCAATCCCGATGCCGAGCGCATAGAGGATGCACTCGCGCTCACCGTAGCTCACGCGAATGTCATTCGGCCGGTAGGCCATGATCCGTTCGTAGTTGAGCTTCGGTTCCGCCAATGTCGCCTCCCGTGCTCGCAATGCGCGATACTTAGACCTGGCCGCGAAAGATTTCGCGCGCAAGCACCATTCGCATCACCTCCACCGGCCCCTCGGTGATCATGAAGCTGCGCGCGTCGCGCCACATCTGCGAGATCGGCATTTCGGTCGCGAGCCCCATGCCGCCGTGAATCTGCAGGCAGCGGTCGGCGACGCGGAAGCCGAGCTCGGTGCCCGCGATCTTGGCCATATAGCTTTCGTGCCGGCCGGCGACGCCGGCGTCGGTGCGCGCAGCGAGGTGATACACCATCAGCTGCGTCATGTGATGTTCGGTAAAGCTGTCGGCGATCATGAATTGCACCGCCTGGCGGTCGGCGAGCGGCGCGCCGAAGGTGACGCGCTGCTTGGCGTAGCCGACGGCGAGATCGAGGCAGCGCTTGGCGACGCCGAGCCCGCGGCAGGCCTGGTGGAGTCGCCCAGCCGTGATCCACGATTGCGCCTGCCGCATCCCCTCCCCTTCCTTGCCGATCAGGTTCTCGACCGGCACGATCACGTTATCCAACGCGATCTCGCACGGCATGTCGCTCATCATGGTCGGCGTGCAACGGACGATGGTCACGCCGGGCGTCGCGGTATCGACCAGAAACATGCTCAAGCCGCCGCGGCTCCCTTTCGAGCGGTCGGTGGCGGCGACCAATTGCAGAAAATCGGCGTCCTGCGCCTTCGTGATCCACCGTTTGTAGCCGTTGATGACGTAATAGTCGCCCTTGCGCACAGCCGTGGTGCGCATGGCGCCTGGATCGGAGCCGGCATCGGGCTCCGATTGCGCGAAAGCCGTCGTCTTCTCGCCGCGCAGCACGGGAAAAAGATATTTCTCCTTCTGCGCCGGATTGAGCGTGAACAGGACGGGCTTCACGTCCGGACCGAACACGCCCGGTCCGCGCGGCGGCAGCGCAATGGTGCGCGAGATCTCTTCCCACACCACCGCCATGCCGAGGAGGCTGTGCCCCTGACCGCCATATTCGGTGGGCACGTCGAGCAGCCATAGACCCAAGTCCTTCGCCTTGCGCTCGAGGTCGGCGCGAACGTCCGTACGCAGTGCAGGACCATCCATCGCATTCATCTCGATCGGAATGAGCTCGCGATCGACGAAAGTCCTGACCGTATGCTTGAGAAGCTTGAGTTCCTCAGGAAGCTCGAAGTCCATGGCGGTGATCCCGGTCATGCTCGCATTGATGATGGACCGTGCGGGACCGGCGCGCACGCCGCGCGTCCTAAGTCTCGCGCTGTGCCGGCGTCGGCCAGCC